>Ga0302324_100010350_pt1 | contig 19320 bp, 19 predicted proteins | sample Palsa_T0_1_FD_201949 | JGI IMG/M metagenome (GOLD analysis project Ga0302324, IMG submission 201949) | Peat permafrost microbial communities from Stordalen Mire near Abisko, Sweden - Palsa_T0_1 | ecosystem: Environmental > Terrestrial > Soil > Palsa > Peat permafrost | place: Sweden: Abisko...
GCCGTAGAGCTTGGCCGCGAAAGATTCGCCGACGCGACCCATGCCGCATTGCACTTCATCGAAGATCAGCAGTGCGCCGACCTGGTCGCAGCGCGAACGCAGTGCGCTCAGGAAGTCCGCGCCCATGTCGTACGCGCCGCCCACACCCTGCACCGGCTCGACGATCACCGCGGCCGTGGCATCGGTCACATGGGCGGCGATGCCTGACTTGTCGCGCCGGGCGATGAAGCTGACATCGAACGGCGTGCGCGGATAGCCGTACCACTTGCCGGCTGCGCCCCAGGTGATCGCACCGGTCGCGGCGGTGCGGCCATGGAAGGCATGCTCGATCGCAGCCACGTGGCTGCGCCGGGTGATGGCGAAGGCCATCTTGAGGGCGTTTTCGTTGGCCTCCGCGCCGCTGTTGACGAAGAACACGCTGCTGAAGTCGAGGCCCGAAAAGCGGATCAGTCGCTGCGCGGCGCGCAGCCGGGTCTCGAGCGGCACGGCGTTGCTCTGGAAATTCAAGGTCTGCGCCTGCTCGCTCAGCGCCTGCGTCCAGCCGCGATGTCCGTAGCCGAGCGCGGCCACGGCGTGTCCGCCATAAAGATCGAGCACGCGGCGGCCATCGCTGGTGCGCAGCCACACACCGCTGGCGGACACGACCGGCAGCGGATATTGCGCAAATACCGGCGCCAAGAACGGGATCGGTTGTGCGCTCATGCTCAGGTCCAGCCCGGGGCCGGTGCGGTCAGGCCCGCGGTTTCCGGCAGCTCGAACAGCCGGTTCATCCATTGCACCGCACCGCCGGCGGCGCCCTTGTTCAGATTGTCGAGCACACAGAACACCGCCAGCGTGCGGCCGTCGCTGACGGCCGAGAGCGTGGCGAAGTTGCTCGTGGCCACGTCCTTCACGCGCGGCGGGGTCTCGCTGATGCGCACGAACGGGGCGTCGGCGTAGAACTCACGAAATGCCGCCAGCACTTCCGCGGTGTCGCGAGGCGTGCGCAGCGTGGCCTGAACCGTGGCATGGATGCCGCGCGCGAACGGGCCGGAGTGCGGCACGAACGCGAACTGCGCTTCAACGCCGCTGGCCGCCGCGGCACAGGCGCGAATCTCGGGAACATGGCGATGCGCGAGCGCGCTGTAGGCATACAGATCGCTGTGGCGCGCCGGGTGATGCGTGCCCTCCTGGGGCTTGCGGCCCGAGCCGGTGCTGCCGGTTACGGCGGACACGAACAGATCTCCGCGCGTGATCCCGAGACTCAGCAGCGGCACCGAGGCCAGCAAGGTCGCGGTTGCGAAGCATCCCGGATGCGCCACGTGCGCCGTGGGGGCGCGCGCGAGATGTTCAGGCACGGCGCAGACGAAGGAGGCGATGCGGGCCGGTGCGCCGTGCGCGTGCCGATAGACCGCCTCATAGGCCGCGGCGGATGAGAAGCGGAAATCCGCGGAGATGTCGACCACGTGCGGGCTGCGACCGGCCGACTCGGCCGCGTGCAGCAGGCGGTCGATCAATGCCGCAGCCGCCCCGTGCGGCGCCGCTGAGAAGATCGCGGCCGCTGGTTCATCGGCCACGATCTGCTCGATCTGCGCCGGCGATTTGAAACGTTCCTGTGGATAGGCCGTGCTCAGATGGCGGAAGGCGTCGGCGACCGGTTCGCCCGGCTGGCTTTCGGAGAGCACGCCGGCGAGCTCGAAATGCGGATGGCCCGCGATCAGCCGCAGCAGCTCGCCCGCGACATAACCGGTGCCACCGAGCACGACCGCTGGAATCCTCTGCGTCACTCCGCGGCTCCGGCTGCGAGCGGCGTGGCACTGGACAGGCCGATCGCGGCAATGACGGCATCGCCGAGCCCGGCGCCATCGGTTATGGCGTTGCAGGCCGCGACACCCATCTGCTGCTCGATGATCTCGATGCCGACCTGGTTGTCCGTGCAAGGACCGGTCACCAGGCAGGGTTCGACGAAGAAGCGCTCGCGCAGCAGCTTCACGCCGCCCCACGCTGCCACCGGATCATTGGCCGAGAGCACCACGCCGGTCAGCGCCCGGCGGATATCCGCGCATTCGAGAATCGCATCCACGCCGTAGGTACCGAGCAGGCCGTCGCCAAGCTCGAACACGATCGCATCGGGCTTGCCGGTCGCCAGCTCGCTGAGCATGGTGCGCGTGAGGGCCGGCCCGGTGCGTCCGGTGGTGGTCACGACGCCCAGATCGGTGAAGATCATCGTGCGGCGGGCACCGGCATCCTCGAACGCCAGGATGTCCCGGCGCAGGGATACCCCGGTGGCTTTGAAGGCATCGACTATCAGGCCGCGGTGGCGCATGCGCGCGACGATCGCGGCCGCCGCGGCGGTTTTGCCGGCCTCCATGCAGGTTCCGGCCAGCGCCACCACGGGCACACCGCGGGTCTCGAGCGCTGCATTGAAGTCCAGCGCCCGGTAGCCGACCCGCGCCGGTATGCCGATGCGCTCGCCCAGATAGGGAAACTGCAGCACCACGCCGAGCACGCGGCAATCAAAGGGCTTGCCCTTGTCGGCGGTGGCCGAGTCGCACACGCCCATAACCCCGCCGATGTTGAGCATCTGGATCACATCGCCAGGTTTGAGCGCACTGGGCACGTGACCGGAGTAACCGAACAATGCGCGGCGCGGTCCGAGCGCGCCGGCGACGATGTCGCCCTTGACGACCTTGGCCATGCGGCCGCTGGAGAGCTCGAGCGTGTTGTAGGTGGATTTGTTGTTGAGCACTTCGGCCACGACGATGACGCCTTCCTCGGAAGGAATCTCGCTCGACAGACGCAGCTCCTGTCCGAGTGCGCAGGCCTGGGTGACCGAGGCCACTTTGTCGACCACGACAGTATTCATGACTGCAGCACCGTCATATCTGCGCTCCCGCCGAGTCGGCATCGCCGGCGCGGCGATGGAATACCCCGGGCAACGCGGCGATCTTGGAGAAGCCGAGCGCATCGGCCGGGCTCCACTCCCCGACCGCCTCACCGTAGACGCCCTTGGAGGCGGCCATCAGCGAGTAAACGGAATCCACGCCCTCGATGAACAGCGCACCGGGACGCAGCAGCATGTGCACCTCGCCCGTGACGCGCTGCTGCGAGCAGCGCAACAGCGCCTCGATGTCGCGGCAGACCGGATCGAGCAGCTGGCCCTCGTGCACCAGGTCGCCGTAGGGCGTGGCCACGGCCTCCTTGATGCGCTGCTGGCGCGCCGTGAGCACCAGCTTCTCGAGCTCGCGATGTGCGTTCAGCAGCATCTCAGCCGCGGGTGCCTCGAACGCCACGCGTCCTTTGGTGCCGATGATGGTGTCGCCCAGATGAATGCCGCGCCCGATGGCAAACGGCGCCCCCAGCGCTTCGAGCTGCTCGATCAGCTCGACCGGCTCGAGCCGCGCGCCGTCGAGCGCTGTCGGCCGACCGGCCTCGAAGCCCAAGGAATGCCGCTCGGGCGCTCGCGCATCGCTGAAGGCGTCACGCGAGAGCACCCAGGCGCTGTCTGGAATGCTGCCGCTGGAGGTCAGCGTCTCCTTGCCGCCGATCGTGACGCCCCAGAGGCCGCGGTTGATCGAGTAGCCCGCGCCGAAAGGCGGGATCGGCAATTGCAGGCGCTGCAGATACTCGAGCTCCTCGCTGCGCCGGAAGGCGCGGTCGCGTATGGGAGCGAGCACCTGCAGATCCGGGGCCAGCGTGCGCAGCGCGACCTCGAAGCGCACCTGATCATTGCCCGCGGCGGTACAGCCGTGCGCGATCGTGCCGGTGCCGAGCTTGCGCGCCATGCGGGCGATGGTCTGGGCCTGCATGACGCGCTCGGCGCCCACGCACAGCGGATAGAGCTGGCCGCGGCGCACGTTGCCCATGATCAGAAACTGCAGCACCTGCTCGAAGTAATCGGCGCGGGCATCGACCTGGTGATGTGCGACGGCGCCGAGCAGGCGCGAGCGCTCATCCAGGGTGCGCGCCGCCTCGGTATCGATGCCGCCCGTGTCGACCGTGACCGTGATGACCGGGCGTTGATAGTTCTGTGTCAGCCACGGCACCAGGAACGAGGTGTCGAGGCCGCCGGAATAGGCGAGCAGGATGGGCTGCGCCTCGGATTGCTGCTGCATGGGGATTCTCAGATTCGAAACAGTTGATTCAGGCGCTCGATGACCCGCTGCTGCGCGTGAGCGTCGGCAGTAGCCAGGAAAATCGTGTCGTCACCGGATATCGTGCCGACCACTTCGGGCCATTCGGCTTTATCCAACGCCACCGCCACGCTCTGGGCGGCGCCGATCGTGGTGCGAATCACCGTGATCGAGTCACCGGCCGTACGCACGGTGCGCACAAACTGCGACAGCGCGCCGAAATTTCCGTTGGCGCGCGAGATCTCGTCGGCCGGCACCAGGTAGCGGCCGCTGGCCTTGAGTACGCCGAGCTCGCGCAGATCGCGGCTGACCGAGGACTGCGTGACCTCGAAGCCGTCGCGCTTGAGCAGCAGCGCCAGATCACTCTGCCGGCGCACGACGCCGCTGCGCAGAATGCGCAGGATGGCGTTGCGGCGGTCGATCTGTTGGCGGTCGGTCAGCATGGGGGCATCTGCATAAATTCTGATAATTATGCATAAAAATGCAGGAGTATGCAATAGCGGGTGGCTGAGCACCCGGCGGCAGTGCCGGCCCGGCCAGGCGGCCGAGGGCGGGCGGGGACGGGGGCGGCGCGTGTGGGAGGCTTTTTCCGGAAATCGAGTGTTATTACAATAGTAATAACGCAGGAGTAAAAAAATGCTCGCCCTCAAGGTCCGCAAGTTCGGCAATTCGCTCGGTGTGGTTCTGCCCAGGGAGGTCATCAGCCGTCTGCAGACCGGCGATGGCAAGCCGCTGTTCCTGATCGAGGGGCCGAACGGCAGCTATCGGCTCACGCCCTACGACCCCGCCTTCGGGAAAAAAATGGCGAAGGCGGAGCAGATCGTGGCGCGCTACCGCAATGCACTGCCGCTGCTCACCAAATGAACGCTGCTCACCGTATGAACGAGCCGATCTGGATCGATGAGGCGGACGCGCTCGGCATTCACGATCGGCTACTGGCGGATCTGGCGCTGGCGGACCGGGCGCTGGCGGATCCGCCGCCGGCGCTTGGCGGATCGGGTGGCGTGCGGGACGCGTCTGCGCTCAGGTCGGCGCTGGCTCGTCCGCTGCAGCACCGGGCCGACGCTTCCGGCCCGGACATCATCGATCTGGCGGCGGCATATAGCGCAGACATCGTGCGCCATCGCCCCTTCACGCACGGCAATGAACTGACCGGCTTTGTAATCGCAATTTTATTCCTGGAGCTCAATGGCTATCGCTTCAAGGCCAGTGAGGCGGATGCCGCACAAGCCATGCTGGAACTCGCGGGCGGTACGCTCGAGGAGGCGCAGTTCAGCGCTTTTCTTCGCGCGCACGCGAAAATCGCATGGGCGCAATTTGGCGCGGGCGGCAACGCCACAAGTCGTACTACCTAGGCACGATCGCTTCGGTTATCTTCTGTAGCGCTGCGTCGTCGGGTTAGTCAACGCGAATAAGGAGGGGATTGTCATGGCACAGCCGAGCGTTCAGGGAAGATTTGTCTGGGAGGCACTTCTGGCCGAGGACCCGGCGGCGGTCACCGCGTTCTACTCGACGGTGCTGGGCTGGCGATCGGAGCCCTGGCCGCACGATCCCAAGTACACCATCTTTGCGGCGCAGAGCGGCCCGGTCGCCAGCGCGACGCAACTGACCGAGGCGCAGCGTGCCGAAGGCGCGCGACCGCGTTGGCTGCCTTTCATCGGCGCCGAAAACGTCGATGCCACGGTTGCCGGCGCCGAGAAGCTCGGCGCCAAGGTTCTGCGCGCCGCCGCCGATGTCGATCAGATCGGCCGCTACGCGATCATCGCCGACCCTCAGGGTGCCGCGTTCGCGATCTACAAGCCGCTGCAGGTTCCGGCACACAAGGCCCCGCCGCAACACGGGGAGCTGGCCTGGCAGGAACTCGCAACCACCGACTACGAAGGGGCGTTCGATTTCTACCGCGCTCTGTTTGGCTGGCAGCTCATCGAGCGCATGGACATGGGAGCGATGGGTTTCTATTTGATCTTTGGTTCCGACGGCGTGCAGCGCGGCGGGATCTACAAGCTCTCGCAGCCGGCTCCGGGCCCGTTCTGGCTGGCCTACACGTCGGTGCCGAACGCCGATAAGGCGGCCGCTGCTGCGACCAAAGCCGGTGGACGCCTGCTGCACGGACCGACCAACGTGCCGGGCGGCGGGCGCATCGCGCAGCTGACCGATCCGAGCGGCGTGGCCTTCGCCGTGCATTCGATGGCCAAGGCCGCCGCGGCCCCGCCACCGAGCCCACCGGCAGCGTCCGCGCCCAAGCCGCCCGCAGCGCAAACCAGTGCGCCACCGCCGCCCAAGGCCGCCGCGAAGCCGGCGCCAGCGCCGACATCCGCACCCGCGGCGGCGCCCGCCAAGCCAGCACCCGTAGCGGCGCCGCCTGCTGCAGCCAAGCCTGCTGCGCCGGCGAAGCCAGCGCCGGTCAAAGCAGCGCCGAAGAAAAAGGCCGTCGTAAAGAAGGCCGCCAAGCCCGCGGCCAGGAAGGTCGCGAAGAAGGCCGCCAAGAAAGTCGCGAAGAAGGCGGCCAAGAAAAAGGCCGCTGCCAGGAAGGCGTTCAAGAAGCCGGCACGGAAAGCAGCTAAGAAAGCAGCCAAGAAGGCTGGCAAGAAGAAAGCAGGCAAGAGCAAGTCAGCGCGCCGGGCCGCCTCTAAGAAGGCCCGGCGTAAGAAGTAACGGAACTGAACCAGGCCTCGATCAGGCGACGCGCAATCGTGTGCGCGGGGGGCAGCAATATGGTCGGTGCTGCGCGTAGTTCCTCGAGCTCGAACCAGCGGGCGTCTTCGAGCTCGCCGTCGAGCTGTACCTCGCTCGTGCTCGCCTGCGCGTGGAAGCCGAGCATCAGCGAGGCCGGAAACGGCCAGGGCTGGGAGGCGAAGTAGCGCGCGGCGGCGATGCGTACGCCGGTTTCTTCCTCGACTTCGCGCGCCACGGCTTCCTCGAGGCTCTCGCCGGGTTCGACGAATCCGGCCAGCGCGGAGTAGCGGCCCGCGGGCCAGGAGGCCTGCCGCCCGAGCAGCGCCCGCGAGCCGTCGGTGACCAGGACGATGATCGCCGGATCGATTCGCGGAAAGAACTCGGATTGGCAGGCGCTGTTCGTGCAGACCAGCACGTGTCCGGCGCTGCGCGGCACGGTCGGGGCACCACAGACGCCGCAATGGCGCTGGCGGCTGCGCCAGATTATCAGCGCCCGGGCGTAACTGAGCAGCTGCGCCTCATCGGGCGATTGCAGCGGCAGCAGCGGCCGCAATTCCTCGTAGACCGTACCCGGTGGGCTCAGCACCCGATCGGGCGGCAAATCCACCAGCACGCAGCGCTCGCCGCGGAACCAACCCAGCAGCACCAAGCGCGAGGCGTCGAGGACGCCCAGGTCCGCATCGTCCGGGCGCAGAAAGGCGATCGAGGTCTGGGGCTCGCGCCGCACCAGGTGGCTGGTGCCGCGGCAGATCAGCAGGCGCGTGCCCGGATCGGCCCAGGCCGCCTCGACCCAGTCCGGCTGCGTTCGCATCTCGGCGCGGCGCTGCAGGCTGGGGGTCGGGGCGGGAATCATGCAGCGCAGTGTTGCAGACCGTCCATTGCAGCGGCAACCCCTCAGGCGTGGGCTCAGACGCGTGCCGCGTGCTGAGCCCGTCCCTAACGGTGCATGGGGTCGTGCACCGTGCCGCGCGGCGCTAGCGAGCCCCGGCCGCGGCCACCACCACCGGCGCTGACACGCTGTACTTGGACGCGAACACAGCGGACAGTGCCGGCTCATTGACCTTGGTCACCGCATCCGCGATGACCTTTTGCAGGCAGGCATCCTTGTACAGCCTGTACGCCGCACTGCTCTGATACATGCGCCAGCACACGTCGTCGGCCGCGCTGTGGATCCGGCCGTAGAGGGCCTGTGCGCCCTGCGGTGTCGAGACGTCGAGGTCGGCGAATTTGACTATCACCTGCGGGGGTGTCGTGCCCTCCTCGGCGCTGGACACGGTGGAGAGGCTGAAGGCCAGGGCGCTGAGGATCGCGCCGGCAATCAGGGTGCGAAGGGGCGTGGAAGAAATGGTGTTCATGGTGGTCTCCTTGGATGGGTTCGATAAAGCCGTTGCGGTAATTTGGCGGGCTCAATTCGCTGCCTCACCCATACAGACACCATCCACGTGCCAAAGCCGACATCGGACCCGATAGTGCGGACAGCGCAAAAATGGCGCGGAACCTGAATCACCCGAAGACAAGAACAAGGGTCGGGAAAGGACCCGTGATCGCGGCCGGAGCATTGACGACGACTGATTTCGGCCGTTGGTTGCCAACTCGCCGATCATCCCCGAACATGCCTGACGCTCGGTCAGGGAGGGAGCGACGTGGCTGAAGAGGGCGGATCGGACCAGCTCATTGGCGCGGAACCCGCGGCGCCAGAGGTCCGATTGGACCCGAATCCAACCCGTGCTGTTTTCATCAGCTACGCCTCTCAGGACACGGCGGTTGCTGAGGGCCTTTGCGCAGCTCTGGAGCGTGAGGGAGTGGCGTGCTGGATGGCACCGCGCAACGTGAGGCCCGGCGACTTCTACGCCAACGCGATTGTGGACGCGATCAGCGCCTGCCCGGTCATGGTGCTCGTGCTGTCCAAGAGCGCGATGGAATCGCCTCATATTCTGCGTGAGGTGGAACGCGCGAGCGCCAAGAAACGTCCAATCATCGCGTTTCGTATTGACGATGCAAGTCTGCCGTCAGGATTCGAATACTTTCTGAGCGCTTCGCAATGGATCGATACGAGCGGTGGAAGAGCTGATCGCCTTTTTCCGAAGCTCGCGGAGGCAGTCCGCAGCCGAATGGCCCTTGCACCGAAAGCAGACTCTAACCCGCGCAGTCCCGATGGGACGCGGCCCAGACAGAACCTGAACCGACCCGTCGTTGCCGTAATTGCCATAATTGCGCTAGCGCTCGTTTATTTTGTCGCCGACAAGTTCTGGCTATCAAAGCATGCGGCAACGGTGCAACACGAAGCCGCTAGTCCTACGGCCCCGGCCCTGGCAACCGCTCCGGCCCCAACCTTTGCCCCACCGCCACATTCGATTGCCGTGTTGCCGTTTGTGAATATGAGCGGGGATGCGAAACAGGAGTATTTCTCCGACGGCCTCAGCGAGGAGCTGCTGAACGCGCTTTCGCGCCTGAATGACCTTCAGGTGGTGGCTCGGACGTCATCGTTCTCATTCAAGGGACAAAATGTCGATATCGCGACCATAGCGCACAAGCTCAACGTCGGAGCTGTGTTAGAGGGCAGCGTGCGCCGAGCGGGCAATACAGTACGAATCACTGTTCAGTTGATCAATGCGGTGAGCGGCTTTCACATGTGGTCGCAGACCTATGACCGTGATCTGAAGGATATCCTGCAAGTGCAGACGGAGGTGGCCACCCAGGTCGCGCAGCAGCTAAAGGTGAAGCTAGTCGGAGACGAGACAGACAAGATTGAACTGGGAGGCACAAAGAATCCGCAAGCCTACGACGCCTATCTACGCGGCATGCAAATACTAGTAACAGCCGACAGCGAAGCCAGTGCTCGAGCCGCCGTGGCATCCTTCGATCGCGCCGTTATGCTCGATCCAAACTTCGCTTCGGCCTACGCGCAGAGAGCCCGCGCGCTCAGTGACGTTGCCAGAGATCTACCGGCATCGGAGGCCAAAGAAGGTCATGACAAGGAGCTATACCTGATGGCCCGCCAGTCCGCCGAACGGGCAGTGGCGCTTGCGCCGGCGCTGGCGGATGCGCACATAGCTCTTGGATGGCACGTGCTGTTATTTGGATATCTTGACTTCACAACTGCGCAGTTGGAGATCGAGCGTGCCCTAACCCTCGCGCCCGGCAGTGCGTATGTACTCAGAACAGTGGGCAGCTTCCAGGGATTGCTGGGGCATGCGGAGGCGGCGCAGGCTGCCGTGGGGCGCGCAATCCTATTGGACCCGCAGAATTATCAATATCGGGCTGACCTGGTGTGGTTGCTTGTAATGAATCGCCGCTTCACGGACGCGCTGGTGGCAAATGCAGGCGCATTGGCTCTCAACCCCGGTGGGCAGGACGCCTGGGAATTTGCTGCTGACATTGCTCTAGGACTCGGTCAGGCCGAAAAAGCTCAGCAAATATGCGAATCTCCGACGACGCCACTTTACGAGCATGTTCGTTATGCGTGCTTGGCGCTTGCTTATCACGCATTAGGCAAGCAAAATGAGGCTGAAAGCACGCTGGAGGAATTCAAGGCTTCGGCGGGAGATACGGCTGCATTCGAATATGCGGAAATCTACGCGCAGTGGGGTGATGCGGCCGCCGCCCTGCGGTGGTTGACGATTGCGGAACGGACACGCGACCCGGGTCTTATTTCCCTGAAGGTGGATTGGAGGCTCGATCCCCTTCGCAACAACCCTCAGTTCAGGGCGATCGAGGCTCGGATGAATTTTCCGCAATAAGCCAACGGTGCGGCCAGATCGGTGACCGGATGCTTACTGCGCATCGATGCGAAACAATACCTGCAGCGGATAACCCACGGCACCTTCGAAAAACGCACGGTCCAGAGCAGCGGCCAGGGCTGCGAAATAATTGGCAAAAGTCTTGTGCATATAACTCACGGGTACGGCATTGCCGCTCTCGAAAATCATCGGGCACGGCGAACCGCTCGCGGCAGCCTGTTGTGCACGCCCGACCATCTGGCTGGAGATATCAATGCCGAATACCGACGCAGCGCCTGCCTGCGCCACAAGACGGGCAACGTATCCTTCTCCGCACCCCAGATCCAGCACGTGCTTGCCTGCCACTGGCGCGAGTTCCTGCAGTACGATCGGCCTGGCGGTGAAATCGGAGAGGATCATGGGCTCCTGCCGGGCCCACTGGTCTGCATTCTGATTGAACATTCCAGCGAAAGAATCTGTCTGCACGATATTGGCTCCCAAGCAATGCCTTGCGCGAGCGCGTTCGGCGGTATTCAGTTCGGAAACTTCAATTCCCGCATGATCGCCTGGAAACGCGGCTCCTTGCGCAGCGGATCAAAGAGTATTTCTATTTTAAGGTACTCCAATCCCGGATCACGCAGCCGCATCGCCGTATCCAGCGAACTGAGTGCCTGGGCAGCATTCCCCCACTGCGCATATATCTGGGCATATTGATACGCCGACGCGTCGCCGTTGGAGGCCTTCAATTTCCCGAGCTGAGTTTCGGCATCGGCATGGCGTCCGAGCTTGTCGTACGTTATTGCCAGACATACCTGGCTGCCCCAGTCATCGGGTTTAAGTTCACAAAGCGCGCGGGTGTCCTGGTAGTTCCCAAGCGCGTAGCGGGCAAGCCAGTAATATGGTTGGGAATAGTCCGGGTCGACAACCAAGGCTTCCTGCAAAGCCGCGAGGGCCTCGTTATAGCGACGCGCGTGTACCAGCGTCATGCTGAGATCCCCGTGGCTGTTTCGATTCAGGGGGTCAAGCTGTACCGCGCGGCGAGCAGCGGCGACTCCTGCATCGGTGTGGCCCATTAACACCGCAAAGCGGCCATAGTCCTGCAATACTTGCGCATTGCCGGGCGCCAGCGTCACGGCGCGCTCGTACTCGTCACTCGCGCGCGTGAAGTCAAGCACTGCCGCGGATACTTTCGCCAATGCCTGGTGAGCTTCGCCAAGCTCGGGCGCCAGTGCAATCGCCTCGCGTGCGTCGGCCAGCGCCTTGTCAAAGCCGTCGCGAGCAGCCGCTGGTGTCGTCGCCCACCACCCCGCAAGCTCGTTAGACGCGATAGACCGAGCGACGAACGCGAGCGCGTAGTTGGAATCGAGTCGAATCGCTTCGGTGTACTCGGTGATCGCAGTTTGCACATCTTTCGCTTCGTGACGAGTGATGTAAGCCTTCGAGCCGCGCAGATAGGCATCAAACGCCGCCGGATTGTGTGTGCCGCCCAGCTCGATCTTCGCGGCCACGTCGCCAAGCAGCGTCACCTTTAGCGCGCTTGCCACTGCATTCGCGATTTCCGTCTGCAGCGCCAGCACGTCACCGAGATCGCGGTCATAGGTCTGCGACCAAAGGTGAAACCCCGTGATGCCGTTCACCAGCTGCGCGGTGATGCGCACCGTTTGTGCGGAGCGCCGCACGCTCCCCTCCAGCACCGCCGCGACATTGAGCTTGTGCGCAACGGTGGCAATGTCCGGGTGCTCACCTTGGAACGAGAACGATGAGGTGCGCGCTGCGACCTGCAGCTCGTTGATCCGCGAGAGTGAATTGAGTAATTCCTCGGTAAGCCCGTCGGAGAAATACTCCTGTTCCTTGTCCCCGCTCATGTTCACGAATGGCAGCACAGCGACGGAGTGCGGCGGCGGGGTGAAGGCGATGGCTGGAGCTACCTCAGCGCCACGCTTCGATAGTCCGAGTCGGTTTGCCACGACGTAACCGAGTGTGCCCACGAGCACGGCAATCGTCGCGAGGAGCGCCGCCTTCGACCGCCAGGACGCCAGGACGGGCTTTCGGGTGGAAGGTACAGCGGACACGCGAGTGGCCGCCGATGCAGTCCTTGTCAGCCCGTGTGCCGGCTCCCCTGACAGCAGCCGCCGTACACGCTCGACGAAGGCAGGAGGTGTGGCGCCCCCTGGCAGGCGAGTCCATTGCACTTCCCGAAAACGCTCTGGTACCCTTTCATCATCATCACGTGTGTCGTCGATGACGACTGGCAACAGGAAGGCCATGTCTGCATCCATGAGGTGACAGCGATCAACCGCCAGCTTCCATTCAAGACGGAAGTACCCCTCACGGCGATCGTGCGTGGTGCGCGAGATGACCGGGATAAACAGTGCGCAGGTCTTGATCTGCTTGCGGATCGACTGATCCCAGGCGTCCCCGCCCCGCAGCTCGCTCTGGTCGAACCAAACCTCGATTCCGGCGGTTCGCAGTGCCTCGCAAATATTCTGGGCAGCCTCCGCATCCTGTGAGGCGTAGCTCAGAAATACCGCGTGCGAGGGCTCAGTCACGGGCAGGATTACCCTTGGGGGAGGTCTTGTTCGCCTCCGCAGCCAGCAGCTTAGCCCAAGCGACCGTTCAGCGCTTAGGGTAGGTGATCGGAACGAAAACGAAGAGCCGTTGAATGGCCGAAGCCGCCGAACAAACAAACTGCAGAATCGCACCGCTACGGGGGCGCGGTGACCGATCCTCGTAGGGCGGTGTTCCTGAGCTACGCGTCGCAGGACGCGGAAGCTGCCCAGAAAGTGTGCGATGCGCTGCGTGGGGCAGGCATCGAAGTCTGGTTCGACCAGAGTGAGCTTCGCGGCGGCGACGCTTGGGATTCTTTGATCCGCCGGCAGATCAAGGGCTGTTATCTGTTTGTACCGATCATCTCGGTAAACACCCAGTCGCGCGAGGAAGGCCATTTCCGGCGAGAGTGGAAGCTCGCCGTCGATCGCACAAACGACATGGCTGAGGATCGCGCCTTCCTGCTTCCGGTTGTCATCGATACCACCTCCGATTCTGATGCCCGAGTACCAGAGAAGTTTCGGGAAGTTCAGTGGACGCGATTGCCAACTGGCGGGAATGCCAATGCCTTTGTCGCGCATGTGCTTCGTCTGCTCTCTCAGGATGCTACGACGCCGGCATCGCTGAACGCTGAATCTTCAGCTCAGCCAAAGTCGCCGACGGTCAGCGCGCCACCCCGGTCGACGCCCTCAGTCTCTCGCTCCGTATTGGTCTGGACAGTGGGCGGTGTGCTGGTTCTTGCAGCCGGATACGTCGTGACCGAGAGACTCCTGACGTCAAAACACACGCAAGCGGTGACTCAATCGTCAGCCGCCGCCGGCGTAGCAGCGGTGAGCGAAAAATCAATCGCGGTGCTGCCGTTCACCGACATGAGCGAGAAGAAGGACCAGGAGTATTTCTCCGATGGCCTGTCGGAGGATCTGATTGATCTGCTGACCAAGGTGCCGGACCTGCATGTGCCGGCGCGAGCGTCCTCCTTCTACTTCAAGGGTCAGCACGCAACTATTCCAGAGATCGCCAAGGCGCTCGCCGTGTCGTACGTTCTCGAAGGCAGCGTCCGTAAATCAGGCAACACGGTGCGCGTGCGGACCGAACTGATCCGTGCCGAGAACGGCTACAACATCTGGAGCGAAACCTACGACCGGGATCTGAAAGACGTTTTCAAGGTCCAGGACGAGATCGCGAGACAGGTCGTCGCGGCACTGAAAGTGGCGCTGCCGTCCGTCGAAGTGGTGAATACCGATCGCACGGCCAACCCGGAAGCTTGGTGCAAATCAGGACCTCGACAAGGCGGAGTCGCTCTCGAACGGATTCAATAGCGGCCTAGAGTTTGTCCGTGCAGACCTCGCGGCGGTTGAGGGGCGCCTCAATGAGGCGATCGCCATCCTGACCCGTTCATCGCAACACGATCCGCTGGATGCCTATAACTGGTCGGTGCTCGTGTCGTACCTGGCGGCAGCCGGCAAGTTTCCGGAAGCCCACGCAGTGCTTAACCGGATCGAGATCATCGAGCCGGATTCCAGAAGCGCGCACACCGGGCGCTTCCGACTTGCATTGCTCGAAGGCAAAGCGGACGAGGCGCTCGCCGAAGCCGGGAAGATGAGCAACCAGTTTAGGCGGTTGCAGGCTATCGCATTTTCCCAGCATTCACTGGGGCATGAGCACGAGTCACAACAGGCCCTGGACGACTTGATCAAATCCTTCGCGTCCATCGGTGCATTCCAGATCGCCGAGGTATAGGCATGGCGAGGTGAAGCAGACCAGGCGTTTGCATGGCTGGATCGCGCTTATCTGCAGCACGACGCTGGCCTGATCGATCTCAAATTTGCACCCACACTCGCATCGCTGCGCAGAGATCCGCGCTACGAGGCGCTGCTCGTCAAAATGAAGCTGCCGTTGTAGCGCGCCTAGCCGACAGGCTCCGCGCCGGGCGATTCGCCGCGCCAAGGCGCACATTGACGCCGTGAAACACGGTTGTTTCACATAACGCCTATCGTCGGGAGAGTTTCATTTGACCCGGGGTAACGGATAAGAGTAGATAATGTCAAAGCGCAGTCACAATAAGTAATTGCGCCCCGGGGAGATTAGCCTGACCGTCTCGATCAGCTCTATCGCGTGCGCCACGCTGCCTTTCCAGCAGCGTGTCGGACCGAAGGAGCGCGTGCGACTGCCTCTCCGGCCTCCGATGCGCGCATCAATTTATGCTGGCGAAGCCAGATGAGGAGTCATAAATGATCTTCGTTGACACTCGTTACCTGACCCGGGCCGCGATGGCTGCGAGTCTTGCCACCGCCCTCTCGCTGTCGTGCGCGTATGCCGCGCCGGCCGCCGATGACGCAGAGGCACAAGCGCAGGAGGCTTGGCGCGACAGCATCGTGCAGAGCGACGTGCCGGGCGAAGGCTGCGCTTATGCCGCCTACCCCAGCACCGAATGGTTGAAGGTGCCCTGCGCCGAGGCAGCGAATGTCCCAGCCGTCCCGCGAATCAACGCGGTCCACGGTACGGTCGGTAATGGCACGGGGGATTATATAGCGGCGGTCAGCTCGGGCTTTATCAGTAGAACCATGGGCTCCTTTCCGAAGTTCGAGACAACGGGCGAGGAAGACGGCGGCACGGCGAACAGTTACAGCCTGCAGCTCAATACCAACGGCTTCCACAGCGCGCTCTGCGATGGCGCCGCCGTTCCGGCGGACTGCTCGGCCGTCGCTCAGTTCGTCTTAGGGCCCGGGGAAGGATTTTTCGAATATTGGCTGGACAACTGGAACACTTCGCCCTGCCCCAGCGGGTGGAACGCCTACCCCAGTAGCACGGAGTGGTGCTACGTCGCTAGCCCCGCGGTGCTCATACCCGCGGAGCCAGCCTCCGCCGTGCTCGAGACCGTGAAGGTATCGGCCACGGCCAAGGCACGCGGCCTGGATAGGCTGATCGTGACCGTGGGGACCGAGGCCTATACCACGTCGGACAAGGACAAAGTGCTCGATCTCGCCACTAACTGGACCGAGTCGGAGTTCAACATTTTCGGCGATTGCTGCGGGTCGGAAGCTGTCTTCAACAGCGGCACATCCATCAAGGTGAGGGTCGGGGTGACCAACGGCACTACGAATGCGCCGAATTGCGTAGCGAGCAGCTTAACAATTGAAACCAATAATTTGACGGTGGGCAAAATCTGCACGGCTAAGGGCGGCACGACGCCTTTTATCGAATTTAGCGAGTCGAACTGACGCGGCCGCGCGCCCGGAACCCGCCGTTCGCCACGGGCGGGTTTGGGCCACCGATGGCCTTGCCCGATCTCGGTCAGGGCGAGCCGCCACCGACCTGGTTGCCGCTGCCGAGGTTCCTCACCTTGACCGGATCGTTCGAGTACTCGTTTGACTGCACGTTACCGCCCGTCGAGCCCTTTTCGAGGACGACCGCCGCCGCCATGTTGTCGAACAGGTTCCCGGTGATCGTGCCGCCACCGGCCGTGGGGCCGATTTCGATACCGACCGGGTGGCTGGAGGTCATTGAGGCACTGCCGCTGTTGAAGGCATTCCCGACCGCGCTATAGAGGTAGGCCCGCTCGAGCAGGATCCCGGTACCCGTGTTCGGCACGATAAAGAGATTCGAGCTGAACAGCGTGTCGGACGTGTAGCTCCCGACATAGACGCCGGCGAGCGCGCAGTTGAACTGGCTGCTGGTGACGGCGAGCTGATCGAGGCCGTTGAGGCCGTCCGGGACGAAGATCCCATAACTGTCACCGGTGAAGTTGGATTGGGAGATCGTCACACCCTCCACTTCACTGCCGTAGACAAGCCCCTTGAGCAGGTAGTTGAAGGTGGCGCCGGCGATGTTGAAGACCACGAGCGGATCATCGGCGCTGCCTTCCAGCACGACCCCCTGCCCAAGCGACGCGTAGGCCTCACCGCCGGGCCCGGTCACGACAAGCCCGCTCATGTTGACGTTGGAGACGCCGACAATGGCCACGCCGGTCTGCCAATAGTCGGTGACGGCATAGCCGTCGGCGCCGCGGATGCTCACGCGGGACACGTCCGAAAGCGCGCTGTCCGCGGGATTGCCGCCCAGCTTCGCGGACTGCTGCAGCACGAGCGCACGTCCGGCACCCGCTGTGCCGGTCGTCAGCGACAGGTCGCGTACATGTACCGAGTTGTCCTGGCCGACGAATTCGAAGGTGAGCCCGCCGCCATTAGGCCAATTGAGCTCCGTGACGTCAGCCCCGGCACCGCTCAGCGTGATGGATGCACTACCGTCCGGCAGTCTGAAGGTGACGGCGGAGGCGAAGGTGAAGCGCCCCGGCGGGAAGGAGACGCACTGCCCATCGCCCGACGACGCGGCCAGCGCCGCCACCAGGGCCGGAGCGTTATCGGCGCTGCCGGTCGAGCCGCCACGAGTTTCGATACTCGGGCAGGACTTCACCACCCCCGGGTCCATCTGGAACTTCGCCGTTTGCGCCGCGGCGATGCTGGCGCAAAGCGCAATTCCAAGGACGCTGGCGATTTTCCTCATGCGACCTCTGCAATCCCGCACAGATTCGGCGGACGTGCTATCTGCCAGTCTACAGCGACAACCCCGGTGCTCGGGTCGGCGGCGCGCAGACGCTGCAGCGCGGCGTCTTTGCTAACGCTGAATCTCAACCAGCAAAACCCACGCACAGTAGACGCCGGATAAGATGCATAACAACGTACCGGGAACTACCCAATAGATTCCACTAGGGTAGCCGAGGGCAAGGAGTATTCCACCTACAACAAACGGCAGAGGTGGCACTTGGTTGAAGAAATATCGGAGGAATGTTTCATATCCGGATTCGCGAGTACGGGTAAGCGCTACTGTCTGTATCCCCCAGGTCAGTAGTCCTGTTCCGCCCATCTCTAGCCCATGAACAAGGGCCGTCTGCCCGGGCACCAGCGCGAAGGTGGAAATGACCAGAACGCACAGCAGCGTTGTGAGTGCTTCGAGCGCTCGCGTCGGCAGGTGCGGAAACTTCAAAATCTGTCCAAGGTTGATAGACACGGCAACAAATAGAAGCCCGGCCAGAGCGGCTGAGGCGCCCACCTCGGCAGTAAAGAAGTCACTCCATTCGCGCATGAGTCACCTCGAAGATTGGAAGCTTGTGAGCATAGATAAAGATCGGGCGCCAGAGCACTCTCGTTTTTGGGAAACTTCGGAATTTAGCCGCTCGGAATCGGTCCTTCGCAAAGGACGCGGTATCTGGCGGTAACAGCGACAACCCCGTTGGTCGGCCCGGCGGCGCGCAGACGCTGCAGCGCGGCGCCCGCTCGCGATCCCGATTTCGACCATCGATACTATTGACTGCCGCCTGCCACTTAAAAAAGCGGCGTGCTGTCCTTGGTTTCGTTGAAGAACTCTTCGACAGACTCTGTCTGCCGGATCGTTATGGTATTGATTTGAACGAAGTTGGTCTCGACCGTAAACGTCCGGACCGCTTCGAAACTAGGCGCCCGAAGGATCATGATGGTCTGGTGTTCCGGCACAGGAATTCCACTGAAGATGATTTCAATTTCCAACTTCTTGGCGATGCCCTCGATCTCGTAAACCCGCTCCATTATTTTCCGGGCTGCCGCGTTTGAGTGCGGGCACAGTTGCGGCGGGTGCTCAGCGATGACAACGTAGTTTTTCAGCGTGGTCATGGAGATCTCCATTGGTGAGTACTGAGAGGTAACGATCTGAGTACCGAAGCCTCAGTTATCTGGGCTTGGGCGCAACGCTGGCAGCGTTAATATATGTGCCAACGTGGACGTTTCATCCTGACCGCTAGGGTCTTCCGCGCCGCCGCATCCGAATGCGCAGCGGCGGGAGCTGCGCCGAGACCGAGAATCATTCGGCGCACCGCTTCCTGGGGGTCGCTGGACACTCGATGGTTCTGATCTGAGGCGGCTACCGGGCGCTCCTTTTCGGTGCTGTGAGCGGTTGCGGGCCGTGCTGCGCCGTCCGTGATTGACTTGCCCGAAAGAAACGCGCGAACGGACTCTTGGGCATCCTGATACACCAGGGTGCGATCGTTGGCGGGTGAGCTTGCGTTGCCCTGAGCGGCGATCACGCGATGCACGACAGGAGGATCCAGAAACGCTCTTACCTGAGCCTGCGCGTCATTGCTCGGGTCGCCGGCGAAGGCGCTGTGAGCCTGCAAGAGCAGCACCGCAGAAAGAATGAACAACTGAGGGTTGAGGGTGTTTTTGCGATTCAGGGTGGTCATGACAATTCTCCATTGGTGAGTAGATGCAAGGTTGATGATCTGAGTACCGAAACCC
>Ga0302324_100010351_pt1 | contig 19318 bp, 21 predicted proteins | sample Palsa_T0_1_FD_201949 | JGI IMG/M metagenome (GOLD analysis project Ga0302324, IMG submission 201949) | Peat permafrost microbial communities from Stordalen Mire near Abisko, Sweden - Palsa_T0_1 | ecosystem: Environmental > Terrestrial > Soil > Palsa > Peat permafrost | place: Sweden: Abisko...
CGCCCGAGTGCATCAGGTCGAACGCCTCGTTGATCCGTTCCAGCGACAGGGTGTGGGTGATCAGGGGGTCGATCTCGATCTTGCCCGACATGTACCAGTCGACGATGCGCGGCACGTCGGTGCGGCCGCGGGCGCCGCCGAACGCCGTGCCCTTCCACACCCGCCCGGTGACCAGCTGGAACGGTCGGGTGGCGATCTCCTGCCCGGCGCCGGCGACGCCGATGATGATGCTCTCGCCCCAGCCGCGATGGGCGCACTCCAGCGCCTGGCGCATGGTGGCGACATTGCCGATGCACTCGAACGAGAAGTCGGCGCCGCCGCCGGTCAGGTCCACTATCGCTTGAACGAGCTTGTCGCGGCCCGCCTCGTCCGGATTGATGAAGTCGGTCATGCCGAAGGCCTTGGCCATCTCGAGGCGGCCGGGATTGAGGTCGACGCCGATGATTTTGTCGGCGCCGGCCATCCGCGCGCCCTGGATCACGTTGAGGCCGATGCCGCCCAGGCCGAACACCGCGACATTGGCGCCGGGCCACACCTTGGCGGTCCAGATCACCGCGCCGACGCCGGTGGTCACGCCGCAGCCGATGTAGCAGATCTTGTCGAACGGGGCGTCCTCGCGGACCTTGGCCAAGGCGATCTCGGGCAGCACGGTGTGGTTGGCGAAGGTGGAGCAGCCCATGTAGTGGGCGATTTTCTGGCCGCCGATCGAGAACCGGCTGGTGCCGTCGGGCATCAGCCCCTGCCCTTGCGTGGCGCGGATGGCTGTGCAGAGGTTGGTCCGCCGCGAGAGGCACGACTTACATTGCCGGCACTCGGGCGTGTAGAGCGGGATCACGTGGTCGCCGGGCTTCAGCGTCGTGACCCCCACCCCCACTTCCAGCACCACGCCGGCGCCCTCGTGGCCCAGGATCGATGGGAAGATCCCCTCCGGATCGCCGCCCGAGAGGGTGAACTGGTCGGTGTGGCAGATACCGGTCGCCTTGATCTCCACCAGCACCTCGCCGGCCCTCGGTCCTTCCAGGTCGACGGTCTCGATGGTCAGCGGCGCGCCTGCTTTCCAGGCGACGGCGGCGCGGGTTTGCATGGCGATATCTCCCTCCGACTTTGCCCTTCCCATAGCGGTGCGGTAATGCCGGCGCCATGGCTTGCGAACAGCTCACCTTGCTGACGGCCGGCATGGCGATCCCCTACGGCGGGGACCGGCTGACGCGCGTGCCCGAAGCGCTGGCGGCGGCGTTCCTGCCGGGCGACCGGCTGATCGTGGTCCAGGAGAGCGGCGAGTTGCTGCACGTGCCGGCGGCGACACACGAGCTGGCGACGGCGGCGGTGGGCCAGGCAGTCGAGGCGTTCGCGGCGATGGGGCGGATCAGCGACGCGGCGGTCAGCGGCTTCTTCGACGCCTTCGCCCGCCGCCTCGAGGCGGACGAGAGCTGGGCGCCGATCACGGCGGCCAACGATGAGGACGTGGCGAACGCCAAGGCGCGCGGCCGCTCGACCACCCGGCTCGTGGCCAGCGCCAAGATGCGCGCCGACATGATCGCCGGGCTTCGCGAATGGCGCGACGCCACGCCCTCGCGCGGCCGCCAGGTCGAGCGGATCGAGCACGACGGCTGGAGCATCGAGCAGTTGACCGCGCCGCTGGGCGTGGTCGGCTTCGTGTTCGAAGGCCGCCCGAACGTCTTCGCCGACGCCGCCGGGGTGCTGCGCGGCGGCAATACCGTGGTGTTCCGCATCGGCTCGGACGCGCTCGGCACCGCGAAGGCGATCGTCGAACATGCCCTGGCCCCGGCGCTGGAGGCCGCGGGATTGCCGGCAGGCGCCTGCGTGCTAGTCAAAAGCGCCGAGCACGCCGCCGGCTGGGCGCTGTTCTCCGACGCGCGGCTGGGACTGGCCGTGGCGCGCGGCTCCGGCCGGGCGGTGGCGCAGCTGGGCTCGGTGGCGCGCCAGACCGGCGTGCCGGTCAGCCTGCACGGGACCGGCGGCGCGTGGCTTGTAGCTGATGAAACCGCGGACGTCGCGCGCTTCGCCGCGGCGGTTGCGGCGTCGGTCGACCGCAAGGTCTGCAACACCCTCAACGTCTGCTGCCTCGGCCGCTCGAGAGCGGTGGAGCTGGTCCCTGTTTTCCTCGACGCGTTGGGCGGCGAACGGACGAGCTGGAAGCTGCATGTCGTGGCTGGCGACGAGCGCTTCGTGCCGGAGCGATGGTGGGCGGCGAGGACCGATGTCGTCCGCGCGGAGGGGTCAACGCCGGAGGAACAGGTCGAGAGCCTGCCGCTCGCCGAGCTTGGCCGCGAATGGGAGTGGGAGGCGACGCCCGAGGTCACCTTGAAGATCGTTGACGATCTCGACGAAGCCGTCGCCCTCTTCAACCGCTACAGCCCGCGCTTCTCCGCCTCGCTGATCTCCGAGGACGCGGCGGCGCAGGAACGGTTCTACGCCCAGATCGAGGCCGGCTTCGTCGGCGACGGCATGACCCGCTGGGTCGATGGGCAGTATGCGCTGAGCCGCCCGGAGCTTGGACTCTCCAACTGGGAGCACGGGCGGCTGCTGGCGCGCGGCGGGGTGCTGAGCGGCGACAGCGTCTACACCATCCGCAGCCGGATGAGACAGAAGGATATCGGCCTGCATCGATAGTCCGTTCACGATCCTCCGCGCGCCGTGGCGCGACCCCGCCGAGGTGCTCTCCGCCTTCGCTGACGAGCCGTACGCGGTCTGCCTGCTCTCCGATGGCGCCGCAGAGCGCGGTCGCTGGTCCTACCTAGCGCGCGGTCCGTCCGAAACGCTGACGATCGCACCGGGCGATCCGGCTGACGCGTTCGCCGCGCTGAAGGCGCTGGTCGGACCACCGAAGCCGGTCGATCCGGCCGGTCCACCGTTCCAGGGCGGCGTGATCGGGCTGGCGAGCTACGAACTGGGCGACCGGGTCGAGCAGCTGGGCCTTGGCCGCCTGCCGCCCTGGCCGGACCTCGTCTGCGGCCGCTACGAGACCCTGCTCGCCTTCGATCACCACCGGCGCGAGGTGCTGGCGATCGGGCCGCGCGCCGAGGACGCCCTTGCCTGGCTGGACGCGCCGCCAGCGCCGGCGCCGCCAGATCCCCTCGCCGCCGAGGTCCAGACCCCCTGCCCCTCGGCGCACGAAGCCGCCGTCGCCGAGATCGTGGCGCGGATCGCTGCCGGCGAGATCTTCCAGGCCAACCTGGCGCGATCCTGGACCGGGCGGTTGGCGTACGGTCGGCGGCCGTTCGAACTGTTCCAGCGCCTCGCCGCCGCCAGCGTCGCACCGTTCGCCGCCTATCTGCGCCTGCCCAGCGTGGCTTTGGTGTCGAACTCGCCCGAGCGCTTCTTGCGCGTCACGCCCGATGGCGGCGCACTGATCGCCGAGACGCGGCCGATCAAGGGCACCGCCCCGCGCGGCGCCACGCCGGCCGAGGACGAGCGCCTGGTCGGCGCCCTCGCCGCCTCGGAAAAGGACCGGGCCGAGAACCTGATGATCGTTGATCTCATGCGCAACGACCTGTCGCGCGTCTCGACGCCTGGCACCGTGCGCGTCCCGTCCCTGTTCGCGGTCGAACGGTTCGCCAACGTCAGCCATCTGGTCTCGACCGTCACCGCGACCCTGGCGCCCGGCAGGACCGCGATCGATCTGCTCGCTGCTGCCTTCCCGCCCGGCTCGATCACTGGCGCGCCGAAGGTGCAGGCGATGAAGGTGATCGCCGAGCTAGAGCCGCCGCGCGGGCCCTTCTTCGGGGCGATGTTCTGGGCCGGCTGCGACGGCGCGTTCGACTCCAACGTGCTGATCCGCAGCGCGGCGTTCGCGGAGGACGGCGATGGCTGGCGCTTCGAAGCCCGCGCCGGCGGCGGCATCGTCGCCGACAGCGATCCCGTCGGGGAGAGGCGCGAGACCGAGGCCAAGATCGCCGCGGTGCTGGGGGCGCTAGGCGGCGACAGTCTCTGATGCGACCGGCGCCTTCGTCTTCACCTCCACCCCAGCCACCGCGATCAGCGATTCCACGCAGTCGCGGATCGAATCGTCCAGCGCCCGGAACTCGATCCCGGTCGCGGCGCGCATCCGCTCGTTGCGCAGGTCGGCGCTGGCCCAGATGCCGCGAAACTCGGCCTCGCGCGCCTTGATCCGGTCCGGGAACGGGTCGGTCACCGCCGGGGTGTCGTGGTTCAGCTCCGGCAGCAGGCGGGCGATGTCGGCGCAGATGTCCTCGACGTTGCGCCTGTCGGTCGACCAGGCGATGTAGCGCGCGCCGTTCTTGACCTCGGTGCTTTCCAAGAGGCGGACGTGGCAGTCGGCGTCGTCGCGCACATCGACCGTCATCCAGGGACGATAGGCGCCGGTCTGCTCGCAGTGGCCCTTCAGCATGCCGGCGATCAGGCGTTGCCAGGGGCCCATGTCCTTCTGGTGCGCCGACAGGATCGGCCCGACATTGTCGCCGGGGCAGACGGTGACCGTATCCCATCCGCCGTTGGTCTCCGCCGCCTCGGTGAAGGCGCGCTCGGCCACCAGCTTGGCCATCGAGTACCCTTGCTTGTCAGGTGTCCGGCGCGTGTTCATCTCGTCGGGATAGCGGTCTTCGTAGAACACCGGCCGGCGCAGCACCTCCTGCAGATCCATCTCCGAGATGATCGCGGCGATGCTTGAAGTGGTGACGACACGGGTGACCGTGCGGGCGCCGTTCACGCTGGCGATGACATGGTCGCAGGTGCGCTGGACATAGTCGGCGTCAGTGTAGCTGCTGACGTGGGAGATGTGGGCGACGCCGTGGCAGCCCTTGAAGATCTCGTCGAAGCAGCCGGCCTGGTCGAGGTCGGCGCTGTGCAGCGTCAGCCGGCCGGAGGCGTAACCCGGCATCGCCTTGAGGAAGCCGGTGCGGGCCGCGTCGTCGGCGTTGCGGACGCAGGCGCGGACCCGATAGCCGCGGTCGAGCAGGCCGTGCACCGTCCAGCCGCCCAGGAACCCGGCCGCGCCGGTGACGGCGACGACGCCGTGCTTGGGAATGGGGGCCATGCTCTTGTCTCCTCCGCGGTTCTGATTTCCAGCTATCTAGACCAACGCCGCGCTTTTGCCGAACCCTGGCGGCATCTCAAGGGTTGGAGGTGGGATCGGTGCATCCCGGCGGCGGCACGACCCGGCGTCTTTGCCACGCGCTGGCCATGACCCTGCTCCTGCTCGGTTGCGGACGCACGACCCACTCGGAGGCGACCATGGACCACCCGCAGCACTCTCCCGAAGCCCTGAGCCTTGCCAGGATCACGCCGCGCGAGCCCGGAGCCACGCTCGAACTACTCTCCGACGCCATCGACACGGCCGGCGCGATCGACCTGCGCCACAGCGCCTATGGCGAGAACCTCTCGCCGCCGCTGCGCTGGACGCCGGTGGCGGGCGCCGGCGCCTACGCCATCATCCTCGAAGACCCGGATGCGCCGATGGAAAAGCCGTTCGTCCACTGGATGATCTGGAACATCCCCGGCAGCGTCGACTATTTGTCGGAGGGCGTGCCCAACAACGACCATTTGATCACCCCGCAGGGCGCCGTGCAGGCCAAGAACGACAACGGCTCGTTCGGCTACTTCGGCCCGCGTCCGCCGCCCGGGACCGGCCTGCACCACTACCACTTCCAGATCTTCGCCCTCGACGGCCCGCTGACCCTGAAGAGCGACGCCGACCTCCGCGCGCTGGTCGACTCGATGAAGGGCCGCGTGCTGGCCGACACCGAACTGATCGGAACCTACGCGGCGCCGGAGACGCAGTAGCTCATAGAATTATGTCATCCCGGCCGAAGCGCAGCGTAGAGCCGGGATCTCCTTCCGAGCCAGCGGCATGGGATCCTGGATGAGTCCGCTTCGCGGCCCTCCGGGATGACACCGATAAGGAGCGGTCAGGGCAAACCCGCGCCCGGCACGTCCACCCGCATCGTCTCGATCCGGCCCAGGCGCCTCGCCGCGCAGTCTTCCGGATCAGAGCCTGACGCGGTCAGCACATAGAGCGTGCGTCGATCCTCGCCGCCCAGCATGCAGGCGAAGACGCCCTGGTCGGCCATGATCCGCTCCAGCACCTCGCCGCCTTCCTTGAGCCGGATGACGTCGTTGGTGGTCGGCGAGGCGACCCAAATCGCGCCGTCGGCGTCCAGGCAGGCGCCGTCGGGCGCCGCGCGCTCGGGCAGCGCCGCCCAGACCCGCCGGTTGGAGAGCGAGCCGTCGGCGGCGACGTCGAACGCGGTCATGCGGCCAGCGAAGGTCTCGCCGACGATCAGGGTCTTGCCGTCCGGCGTGATCATCGCGCCGTTGGGGAACACCAACTCGTCAGCGGCCACGCTCACCGTTCCATCGGGGTCGACCCGCGCCAGCTTGGCCGGCTTGATCTCGCCATCGGGATAGTCGTAGCCGAAGTTGCCGACGTAGGCGCGGCCGGCCGCATCGACCACCATGTCGTTGCAGCGGCCAGTCGCGACCGACGAGAGATCGCCGTGGACAGCCGCCCTGCCGTCCGGCTCGATCCGCAGCAGCTTCTGGTCGATCATCGAAACCACCAGCATCCGCCCGTCCGGCAGCCAGCCGAGCCCGGACACGGGGCCGGTGTGGGCGAACACCGTCTCCCGCTTCCCCTCCGGCGTCATCGCGATCACCTCGTGGGCGTGCATGTCCGAGAACCACAGCCTGCCGTCCCGCCAGCGCGGCCCCTCCGGGAAGGCGAGGCCGCCCAGAATCGTCTCCAAGGTTCGTCCCATGGCGTCCTCCCACGCGTCGTTTAGCCGAGCATGGCCGGCTTGACGCGGCGGCGCCATAGGCCCGCGCCGCGTTCGCGGCTATCGTCGCTCACCCAGTCGGAGGAACCCACGCATGGACGGAGACACCGGGACGCTGCAAGGCGTCGATCAGGCGGCCCTGGCGCAGATCGCGCCGGCGCTACAAGGCGTCATCGACGCGGGCGACCTGTCCGGCTTCGTCACGTTGATCTGGCGCAAGGGCGGGGAACTGCAGTTCAACGCGCTCGGCCACCGCGACATCGAGGCCGGTAAACCGATGACGCGCGACACCCTGTTCCGCATCGCCTCGATGACCAAGCCGGTCACCTCGATCGCGGCCATGATGCTGATGGAGGAAGGAAAGCTGCGGCTGGACGATCCGATCAGCAAGTGGGCGCCTGAATTCGCCGAGATGAGGGTGCTGAAGAACGCTGAGGGGCCCCTCGACGACACCTATCCGGCGCCGCGCCAGATCACGGTCGAGGATCTGATGACCCATCGCTCGGGCCTGGCCTACGGCTTCACCTCGATCGGCCCGATCGCCTACGCCTACCAGAACGCCCTGGGAGACGTGCTGACCAACGACATGTCGTCGGACGCCTGGCTGGCGGCCCTGGCCAAGCTGCCGCTGAGCTACCCGCCGGGCGAGCGCTTCCACTACAGCCACGCCACCGACGTGCTGGGCTTCCTGGTCGGCCGCATCGCCGGGATGGATTTCCGCGACTTCCTGTTCAAGCGCATCTTCGAGCCGCTGGGCATGGTCGACACCGACTTCTGGATCCCGCCGGCAAAACGCGATCGGCTGGCGAAGATGTACCGGCTGAAGGACGACCTCAGCGGGCTCGAGGTGGCGCCCTTCCCGCTGGTCGACGCCCCGCCGGCGTTCTGCGGCGGCGGCGGCGGGCTGATCTCGACGCTCGACGACTATCTGAAGTTCGCCCGCATGCTGCTGGGCGCCGGCGAGGTCGACGGCGTGCGGTTGGTCAAGCCCGAGACCGTCGCGCTGATGCGCGCCAACCGGCTGACCGACGCGCAGCGCGAGATCCCGTTCATGGGCATTCCGTTCTGGGGCGGCCAGGGCTTCGGGCTGGGCCTGTCGGTGATCGACGACGTGGAGAAGCAGGCCTGGATGGGCGCCGGCAGTGTAGGCGCGTTCGGTTGGCCGGGCGCCTTCGGCACCTGGTGGCGCGGCGACCCGCAGGAGGACATGATCCTGATCTATCTGATCCAGAACTCCATGCCGCTCGGCCCCGAGGCCGCCGCTCAGCTAGCCACCGGCCAGCGCATGGGGGCCCGGGCCGCCCTGCCGATGTTCCAGAACCTGGCCTACGCGGCGATCGGCAAGTAGGCGCTGAGACGCCTCTTGCACGACAGGAGTTGAAACGCGCCGTTTCCGGTGTGCAATCTGTGGCCAGCGTGGCAGGCGGAGATCGGCCCGGATGTATAACAACGTGTTGCTGGCCTACGATGGCTCGCTCGAAGGCGCGGTCGCGCTGCGCGAAGGCGCGATCCTGGCCAAGAAGAGCGGCGCCAAGGTGTTCCTGCTGTCGGTGGTGCCGCACCTGGCGGGGCTGCAGGTGGCGGAGGGCGTGCATGGCGGCGTCGTCGCCCATGAGCTCGACCGCTATCGCGAGGTGCTGGAACGCGGCGTCGACCGGCTGCGCAAGCTCGGCTTCGAGCCGGTGTCCAAACTGGCGGTCGGCGATCCGGCGCGGGTGATCGGCGAATTCGCCAGGGAGGTGAACGCCTGCCTGGTCGTCGTCGGCCACCGCAAGCGCAACATGCTGGAGCGGTGGTGGTCGGGAGATGCCGGCGGCTACATCAGCGACCACATCAACTGCAGCCTGCTGATCGCGCGCAAATTCGTTAGCGACGAAGCGTTCGAGCGCGAATTCGCCAAAGCTGGCGAGCTGGCGGCCGCGCCCCCAGCGGCCTAGTCTCGCAAGCCCGAGTTCCATGGACCAGCTTGCCGCCAAGGCCTTTATCGACGCCCTGTGGGACACCGAGGTGATCCCCGAACTCACCCGCTACATCCGCATCCCCAACAAGTCGCCGGCATTCGATCCGGACTGGGCGGCGCACGGCTACATGGAGGCGGCGACCGCGCAGTTCGCCGCCTGGGCCAGGGCCAAGATCGAGGGCCTCGCCGGCGCCAGCCTGGAGGTGGTGCGCCTGGAGGGCCGCACGCCGGTGATCTTCATCGAGATCCCGGGTGCGAGCGACGATACGGTGCTGCTCTACGGCCACCTCGACAAGCAGCCGGAGATGACCGGCTGGGCCGAGGGTCTCGGCCCTTGGGAACCGGTGCTGAAGGACGGCAAACTGTATGGCCGCGGCGGCGCGGACGACGGCTACGCCATGTTCGGCGCGTTGTCGGCGATCCTGGCGCTGAAGGCGCAGGGGACCGCCCACGCCCGCTGCGCCGTGCTGATCGAGGCCTGCGAGGAGAGCGGCAGCTACGACCTGCCGGCTTACGTCGACCACCTCGCGGCGCGGATCGGCTCGCCGTCGCTGGTGGTGTGCCTGGACAGCGGCTGCGCCAACTACGACCAGCTGTGGCTCACCACCTCGCTGCGCGGTATGGCCGGCGGGGCGCTGACGGTGCAGGTGCTGACCGAAGGGGTCCATTCCGGGGACGCGTCGGGCGTGGCGCCGTCGAGCTTCCGCATCCTGCGCGGCCTGATCTCGCGGCTGGAGGACGAGACGACCGGCGAGATCAAGCTCTCGGAGTTGCACGCCCAGATCCCGCCCGGCCGCATCGCCGAGGCCAAGGCCGCCGCCGCCGCGCTGGGCGACGAGGTCTATTCCAAGTTCCCGTTTGTCCCCGGCATGCGGCCGGTGGACGACGATCCGGCCGAGCTGATCCTGAACCGCACCTGGCGCCCTGCCCTCGCGGTCACCGGACTCGAGGGCGCACCGGAAATCCGCAACGCCGGCAATGTGTTGCGGCCGGCGACCGCGGCGAAGCTGTCCCTGCGCCTGCCGCCGACCTCCGACGCGGAGAAAGCCGGCCAGTCGCTCAAGACCCTGCTGGAGGCCGATCCGCCCTACGGCGCCAAGGTGACGTTCAGTCCCGAACAGCCCGGCCAGGGCTGGAACGCGCCGGCGCTTGCGCCGTGGCTGCGCGCCTCGATCGACCGCGCCTCGCAGGCCGCGTTTGGTCGCCCGGCGGCGATGATGGGCGAAGGCGGCTCGATCCCGTTCATGGGCATGCTGGGCGAGAAGTTCCCCGCCGCGCAGTTCGTCATCACCGGCGTGCTCGGCCCTCACTCCAACGCCCATGGCCCCAACGAATTCCTTCACATCGCCACCGGCAAGGGCGTTAGTCTGGCGGTGGCCCAGGTGCTGGCGGATCACTTGGAGCGGGAGAAGGGCTGAGCCCACTGATCCCTGTCATCCCCGAAACGAGCGCAGCGAACTCATCCGGGATGACATTGGAGGGCGGAATCTAAGCTGGCCAACGGCGTGCCGTTACTTCGTGGCCGCCGCAAAATCCTTCTGGAACCCCGTCAGCGCCGCGGGGTCGCAGTCGGACACCGCCCAGAACACCAGGCCGCCCTGGCCCCAGCGGATCAGGTTGTAACCGTCCTTCTGCTGCAGCGACGGCGCCGCCGCCGCGTCGCCCGGCCAGATGAACAGGTTGATCACGTGCGCCTGGCGATGGAACACCAGCGCCGCGACGCGTTTGCCGTCGACCCGGTCGAGCCGCCCGCCGACCAGCGGGTAACCCTGCGCGGCCAGATCGACCACTGGCGGGGCGAAGTCGACCTTGCCGTTGAACCAGGGCTTCACCGTATGGCGGTCGGAGGTTTGCACGTCGACCAAATGCGTGGCCTCCAGCGAGCGGGCCTGGGCGTCCACCAGTTCGAGCTGCAGGCTCGCGCCGGTCGGAATGATGGCCAGTAGCGCGACGCTGGCGGCGATCGCTGCCCCCGTCCCGCTCAGCACCCAGGTCTCGGCGCGGACGCCGCGGCGGCCAAGAGGCGCCGGCGGCGTTTCGGCTTCGGTCAGCGCAGCATCCAACCGATCCAGCAGACTCTGCGGCGCGGTGTAGGCCAGCGGCGCGGCCTTCAGCTGGGCCTTGACCTCGCGGATCGCCGCCAGCTCCGCGGCGCAGCCGGCGCAGGTGGCGACGTGGGCCTCGAGCGCCAGGACGTTGCCGGCGTCCAGCTCGCCGTCGACCAGGGCGTGCAGCAGCAGTTCCTTGTCGGGGCAGGCGCTCATGCCGTGGCCTCCATGACGCCCATCCGTTCGCCCAGCATCCGCCGGGCGCGGGCCAGGCGCGACATCACCGTGCCCATCGGCACACCAGTGACCTTGGCGACGTCGCGATAGCTCAGCTCCTCCAGGTCGCGCAGCACCAGCGCCTCGCGGAACGGCTCCGGGATGGTCTCGATCGCACGGCGCAGCGCGGCGACATCGCCCTGGCGGATCAGCGCGTCCTCGGCGGAGGTGTCTTCGGTCGGCGTCTCAGCCATGGCGACCTCGGCCGCGGGACCAGTGACGGTGCGGCCGTTGTCACGCCGGCGCCAGTCGAAATAGGCGTTGCGCACGATCGCCATCAGCCACGGCTTCACCTCCTCGCCGCGCAGGGCGTCGATATTGCGGAACGCCTTCAGCAGCGCTTCCTGGGCGATGTCCTCGGCGGCCGCGGCGTCGCGGGCGAGGTAGCGGGCAAGGGAGTAGGCCGCATCGATATGCGGGGCGATCAGTTCGCGGAACCGCGGCGCCTCGGAGGGACGGGGGAAAGGCGCCGCGGCTCCGGCCGGCTCGGCGCGGCGGGGGACGTCGCGCGGACCCGAACTGAAACCAGCCGGCCCGCTCGCAACCGCGCGGGTCGGGCTCCTCCGAAAGGGAAGGAGTCGACCACTCATACGTGCAGCGAGGGGCGAAAGATCACGAGCCGGGCGCCTCTACTTCACCACCACCTTGCCGACCATCTTCGGGTGCAGCGTGCAGAAGTAGCTGTAGACGCCGGGCTTGGTGAAAGTGAAGGCGTAGCTGTCGGCGGTGTCCATCGCCTTGGAGTGGAACGAGCCGTCGACCGCCCGCACCGTGTGCGGAATGTCGTCGTCATTGGTCCACTTCACCGTCGTGCCGGCGGCGACGGTGATAGTCGGCGGCGAGAAGGTGAAGTTGTCGATGTCGATGGCGGTGGCGCCGGGTGCGGCCGCCAGGGCCGCGCCGATAGCGCCGAAGCCAAGAGTGGCGATCGCGGCCGCGCAAGCGGCGAGGCGAAGGCGAGACATGGCGATATTCCTCATTCGATCGATGGTTCAGGCGAGCGTCTGGTCGACGAGCGGCAGGGTCTGGCCGCGGGCGACGAAGCTGATTTCGCGCACGCCCAGCACGCTGCGCAGCTTGTCGGCCGGTACGGCCATCGGCCCTGGCGAGGCCCCGGGCGTGCCCGGCGCGGGCTGCGGGAAGGCGGTGGAGCGAGCGGTGTAGAAGGCGACGTGGCCCTCCACCTTCTGCTGCACCTGATGGATGTGGCCATTCAGCACGGTGACCGAGCCGAACCGCTTCAGCAGCGCCAGCGCCTGGGCGCTCTCGTCGGTGCCCCAGCCCCAGTCCGGATAGAGCGCCCAGAGCGGGATGTGGGCGAAGACCACGATCGGCGTGGATGGGCCGTGCGCGGCGAGGTCGTCCTTCAGCCAGGCCAGCTGGTCGGCGCCCAGGCTGCCCAGGCCGCCGGCCTTCAGGTTAACCACATTGACCAGGGCGACGAAGTGGACGCCGGAATGGTTGAACGAGTACCAGCCGGCGCCCTTGGTCCCCTTGCCGTAGCGGTCCAAGAACGCCTTGCCCTGGCCGTCGTCGAGCACGTCGTGTTCGCCGGGAACGTGGAACACGGTGACGCCGGCGCTCTTGATGATCTGGTCTGCGTCGTCGAACTGGTCGTCCTTGGAGAGTTGGCTGACGTCGCCGGTGTGGATGATGAAGTCCGGCTTCACCGGCATGGCCGCGATCTTGGCGATCGCCTCGCGATAGGTGGCCCGCGCGTCGGGATTGAACGGCTTGGCAAAGCCGATGTGGCTGTCGCTAACCTGCACGAAGCTGAACGGAGCGGTCTTCCGCGTCGCGGCCGCCGCTTCCAGGCCGATCGACGCCGGGACGCCGCCGGCCAGGGTCCAGACCAGGCCGGTCCCCGCCCAGGTCATGCACTTGAGGAACCCGCGCCGGCTCTCGCCGTCTGCCTCGAACTCGCTCATCGGAGCCTCCATCTGGTTTCAGGAGGCAGGACGGCGCGGCGCGCGGACTTATTCCCACGCCGGCGATTTTTTCCGCTAAGGAGCGGCCCGATGGCCAGGATCATCTTCGCCGACGTCACCGGACACTACGACGGCAGGGCGCTGGAGACGCAGGCGCTGGGCGGCACGGAATCGAGCGTGATCCAGACCGCCCGCGGCCTCGCCCGGCGCGGCCACGACGTCACCGTGCACAGCAACTGCGAGGCCGAACTGGTCCACGAGGGCGTGCGCTGGCGGCCGATGAGCGCCAGGCCGGACCAGACCTGCGACGTCTACATCGCCGTCCAGCAGCCCGAGCTGCTGGGGTTCGTCCCGCGTCCCAAGCGGCGGGTGATCTGGGTGCTGTGGGGCGCCAACCAGCTGCGCCACTACAAGCGGTTCTGGCGGCTGTGGCTGCATCCGCCCAAGCCGATCCTGATGAGCGAGGCGCAGCTGCGCGACTACTGGCCGGTGCTGCCGGGGCGCGGCGACATCTCGATGATCCACCTGCCGCTACCAGAAGCGGTGCGCGGTCACGCGCCGCTGGCCGGCCCGCCACCGCGCCGGGCGATCTTCGCCTCCAATCCGCAGCGCAACCTGCGCGCCCTGGTCGAGCTCTGGGGCGAGCGGATCTTGCCCGCGCTGCCGGACGCGGTGCTCGACGTCTATGGCGTCAACAACCTGAAGCCCGGCGAGGACGCCTGGGAGCTCTGGGCCGGGACGATGCTGCCGGCGGACGCGTCGCCGCAGCTGAAGGCCTCGGTGCGGGTGCATCTGCCCGTGCCCAGAGCGGAGCTGATCGAGGCCATGCGCGGCGCCCGCGTGATGCTCTACCTCGGCCACAAGTGCGAGGCGTTCTGCCTGTCGCTGGCCGAGGCGCAGGCGCTGGGAACGCCGGCGGTGATCGCGCCGGTGGCGGCCCTGCCGGAGCGGGTGATCGATGGCGTGACCGGCTTCCACCACGCCGACCCGGCCGCCTTTGCCGACGCGGCGATCCGGCTGCTGACCGACGACGAGCTCTGGCGTCGCCAGCACCTGGCCGCGCTGGCGCTGCAGCAGGGCGCCAGCGTCGAAGACTACGTGACGCGCTTCGAGGCGGCGATGCTCGGCCGGCCGCTCGGCGACATTGCCAGCGCCGCCTGACGCCAACTGGCGCAAAGCCGAGCGCCGGCGCCTGGTCGCCGCGCGGCTGGCGATGCCGGGCGACGTTCGCGCCGCGGCCAGCTCGGCGATCGGAGCGGCGCTGGAGGCGCGCTTCCCGCCGGGATGTTTCCCGCTGCTCGCCGGCTACTGGCCGATCCAAGGCGAGTTCGATCCCCTGCCCTACCTGAACCGCGTCATCGCTGCGGGCGGCCAGGTCGCTCTGCCGGCGGCGCGGCGCCCGGCCGGGCCGCTGGAGTTTAGGCTCTGGACCCCCGATGCGCCGATGACCGCCGGGCTCTGGAACATCCCACACCCGGCCGAGGGCGCGCCAGTCGTCCCATCGGCGCTGCTGATCCCGCTGGTGGGGTTCGACTGCGCCGGCCATCGCCTGGGCAACGGCGGCGGTTACTACGACCGCACGCTGGTGGCGCTGACGCCGCGCCCGCTCGCCATCGGTCTCAGCTTCGAGCTCGGACGGCTCGCCAGCATCGCGCCGCAACCCCACGACCAGCCGATGGACATCATCGTCACCGAAGCTGGCCTTCAATCAACAAACTGATTGACTATCAATCGATCCATTGATTGACTGCGGCGATGAGCCTCGCCGCGCCGCACGACATCGATATTGAAGCCGACGCGCTCGACGCCGTGTTCTTCGCGCTCAGCGACCCGGTTCGCCGGGCGATTCTGGAGCGGTTGGACGGCCAGGCGCTGCTGGTGTCCGAGATCGCCGCGCCGTTCGGCATCTCGCTGCAGGCGGTGTCGCGCCATATCCAGGTGCTGGTGCGCGCCGGTCTGGTCAGTCAGGCGCGGACCGGCCGGATCAGCCGCTGCAGCCTCGACGCCGAGCCGCTCAGCGAAGCAGCCGCTTGGCTCAACCGCTACGCCAAGTACTGGCAAGGCCAGTTCGAAACCCTCGCTCAGCACCTCATCCGGATCGAGAAGGAGAAGCCATGACCTATGCCGACACCATGGCGGCGATGAAGTCCAAGCGCGCCCAGATCACCGCCTTGCAGGGCGAAATGCGCGCCTTGCAGGCCAAGGCGCCTCGGCAGGAGGTGCAGGACTACGTCCTCGCCGGCTGGAACGGTCCGGTGCGGCTGTCCGAACTGTTCGGCGACAAGGCCGATCTGATCCTGATCCACAACATGGGAACCGGCTGCTCCAGCTGCACCATGTGGGCGGACGGCTTCAACGGCGTCTACGACCACCTGGCCAGCCGCGCCGCCTTCGTCGTCGCCAGCCCCAATCCCGTCGCGACGCAGCAGCAGTTCGCCAAGAGCCGCGGCTGGCGCTTCCCGATGGTCAGCTACGAGGGCAGCACCTTCGCCGAGAGCATGCGCTTCCGCCACCGGGGCCTGGACCGCGGCTACGAAACGGACGAGGCCATGGGCGGCTGGAACCCGGGGGTCTCGGTGTTCCGCCGCGAGGACGGGCGAATCTGGCGCCTGTCGGAAGCGGACTTCGGGCCCTGGGACAGCTTCTGCCTCGTCTACCACCTGTTCGACCTGGTCCCGAGCCTCGAGCGGGACTGGACGCCGCGCTACCGCTACGCCTGAGGGGGAGAAGAGCAATGACCTACACGGACGTCATGACGACGCTGGAAGCCAAGCGGGAGAAGCTCGTCGCCCTGCATGGCGAACTGCGCGCGCTGCAGGCCGCGGTCGAGCCGCAGGCGGTGGAGGACTATCTGCTGCAGGGGTGGGACGGTCCGGTGCGGCTCTCCGAACTGTTCGGGGACAAGGCCGACCTGTTCCTGATCCACAACATGGGCGCCGGCTGCTCGAGCTGCTCCATGTGGGCCGACGGCTTCAACGGGGTCTACGACCACTTGGCCAGCCGCGCGGCGTTCGTGGTCGCGAGCCCGGACACGGTCGACGCTCAAAAGAGGCTGGCGGCAGGCCGCGGCTGGCGCTTTCCGATGGTCTGCTATGCGCAGAGCCCCCTCGCCCAGGACCTCGGTTACCGCGACCTCGCCGACAGCCGCCACGGCGGCTGGAACGCCGGCGTCTCGGTGTTCCGGCGCGACGGCGAGCGCATCCTGCGCGTCTCGGATGCGGAGTTCATGGAGTTCGACGACTTCTGCGTCGTCTACCACCTGTTCGACCTGATCCCGGACGCCGACATGAACTGGGCGCCCAGTTTCAGCTACGTCCCGGAGGCCGCACAGTGACCTACGCCCAGAACGTCTCCGCCCTACTCGCCTGAACCAAGGGGACTGGGGCTAACCCAGCGCCTTGCCTGTCTCCAGCAGGCTCTTCAGGCTGGACATGATCATCGGCCAGCCGGTGGAGACCGCGCCGATCAGCTTCGAGTCAGCGACCGGAATGGTGTGAGTTACGGTGAGCTTGGTCAGCTCGTCGCTCAGCGCTTCGAGAGCGAAACTGCAGGTCGACTCGCCCTCGGCCTTCATCGCCGCATCGTGCTGGTGGTTCCAGGTGACCGAGAAGAGCTTCGGCGGATCGAACGCCAGCACCTTGCCGGTGTCCCACGCCTGGCCCTCAGGGCCGACGATGGCGAAATCCCCGCCGACCTGCCAGGACGATTGCTGGTGGTAGCCGGACCAGAACAGCTGGTTCTGCGCCGGGTCGGTCAGGGCGTCCCACACCGTCTGCGCCGGGGCGCGGATGTAGGTGAGGTAGCGGAAGCGGCTCTCAGCCATCGGTGTCTCCTTCAAGGCGTCGTTTGAGGTCGGCGAGGGCCGCGAGGCGCCCGCGTTCGTACTTGCCGATCCAGCGATCGGCGATTTCCTGGATCGGGACCGGATTGAGGTAGTGCAGCTTCTCGCGGCCGCGCTTTTCGGCCACGACCAGATTGGCTGCTTCCAGCAGCGCCAGGTGCTTGCTGACCGCCTGCCGCGTCATCCCCCTGCCCTGGCAAAGCTCGCCCAGCGTCCGGCCGCCGCGCTCGCGCAGGCCGTCCAGCAGCGCCCGCCGGCTGGGATCGGCTAGAGCCTTGAAGACGGCGTCCATCGTCATGGCGGCCATATGCAACTAAGTAGTTGCCTGATCAAGCCCTCCTGATCAAGCCTCGCCGCGACAACGCTCGCGATGCTAGCCAAGATTGAACCGACAGCTTAACCATCCGCGGTCGGAGTTGGCCGTCAGGGGGCGCTGGCCATGATGGAGACCCTCAACCTCGTGGTTGGGCTGGCGGTGGTGATGCTGCTGGTCAGCTTCGCCGTGACGCTGATCACCCAGGCGGTCGTCGCGCTCCTGAACCTGCGCGGCTATGCGCTCAGGCTGAAGGTGACCAATCTCCTGGTGCTGATCGACAACGGCATCCACCCCTACGACGCCGCGCAGATCGCCGGGCTGCTTCTGCGCAACGCGCTGATCGGCAGGCCGGGGCTGCCTTGGCTGATCCCGATCCCCGATCCGCCGTCACCGAAACATCCGCACGCACGGCGCAAAGTCCGGCTGCGATTCAAGTTCGGCCTGCGGCCGGCCTCGGTGGTGCACCGCGAGGAGCTGACCCGCCTGCTGCTGGCGTTCGGCAAAGAGCCGCGCGAGTACCCGGACACCTGGCGTTGGATGTGGCGCAGCCTCGACACCGACGATCTGCAGACCAAGGTGCGCACGTCGCTGGACGCCAACGGGGTCAAGAGCCCGGAGAAGGCGCTGGAGAACATCCGCCGCAAGATCCAGGAGCTGGAGCACACCAAGCCCGACCTTTCCAACAGCGAGCGCAACAACCAGGCGATCATCGAGTTCGCCAAGAGCGACTTCGTCGGCAAACTGAACGGCTGGTTCGACCAGACCATCGACCGCGCCTCCGACCTGTTCACCGGCTGGACCCAGGCGATCGCCTTTGCGGTGGCGCTGTTGGTGGCGGTGGCGCTGCAGCTGGACGCGCTCAGCCTGGTCAACCGGCTCTCCGCCGACAAGGCTTCGCAAGGCAAGCTGGTCGACTGGGCGGTGCAGCATGTCGACGCGGCCGGCCCGAAGCCCGCCGCCAAGCTGGGCTCGCACGTCTTCTCGGCGGCGCAGACGGCGCTCTCCAGCGCCGACCTGATCCCGCTCCCCGATCCGGATCAGTGGTGGAAGCGCTGGTCGGCCGCCGTCCCCTGCCCCAGTGTCTCGTCTGAACCGGGCGACCGGCCGAAGGGCTGCACGCTGCCGAAGGTGAGCCTGCTGGGCGTGGCCCTCTCGACCATCCTGCTCAGCCTCGGCGGCCCCTTCTGGTACTCGGCCCTGAGCGGCCTGCTGAAACTGCGCTCGACGCTGGCCGACAAGGACGACGATCAGCGCACCGACCGCCAGACCAACACGACGCCGAAGCCGGCGGCGGGATAGTGGCCTCTAGCTATCCAGCGAAATCTTCTGCTCCCCGCTGAGGCTCGAATCCGCCGTGCGGCGCAGGTAGTCGAGGAACAGCCCCGCAAACAGGACGTCGCCGCTGATCAGAGCGAATAGGCGCCACAACCGCGGATCGGCGATCGCGCCAAACAGCACCAGAGCGACCGCCGCGAGCTTTCCGATCGCCCCGATTCCGATCAGTGGCCGAAGCCGCCGCGGATCCAGCGCGATGCGCGCATATCCATAGCCGAACGTGGCGATCAGCAACGCCGCCAGGTCGACCAGGATGACGTTGGTCCCGCTGATCGGATCGAGCGCGAGAGCGGCGACGAACAGCCGCTGCCCGACTGACATTGAGGCCGCCACCAGCAGATTAGCGGCGGCGGCGATACCAAACAGCCAGCGGGCGTAGGCGCTCATCGGTCTCCCAGAGCGTGAACGGCTCGCCCGCCGTTCGTCAACTATCCAGGAAGCTGCGCAGCTTCCGTGAGCGGCTGGGGTGCTTCAGCTTCCTGAGGGCCTTGGCTTCGATCTGGCGGATGCGTTCGCGGGTGACGGAGAACTGCTGGCCGACTTCCTCGAGGGTGTGGTCGGTGTTCATGCCGATGCCGAAGCGCATGCGCAGCACGCGTTCCTCGCGCGGTGTCAGCGACGCGAGAACACGCGTCGTCGTTTCGCGAAGATTGCTTTGGATCGCCGCGTCGATCGGCAGCACGGCGTTCTTATCCTCGATGAAGTCGCCCAGATGGCTGTCTTCCTCGTCGCCGATCGGGGTCTCGAGGCTGATCGGCTCCTTGGCGATCTTCAGCACCTTGCGCACCTTCTCCAGCGGCATGGCCAGCTTCTCGGCCAGCTCCTCCGGGGTCGGCTCGCGGCCGATCTCGTGCAGCAT
>Ga0302324_100010352_pt1 | contig 19317 bp, 19 predicted proteins | sample Palsa_T0_1_FD_201949 | JGI IMG/M metagenome (GOLD analysis project Ga0302324, IMG submission 201949) | Peat permafrost microbial communities from Stordalen Mire near Abisko, Sweden - Palsa_T0_1 | ecosystem: Environmental > Terrestrial > Soil > Palsa > Peat permafrost | place: Sweden: Abisko...
AGAAACGCAAGTCCAATCGAGAGGTAGTAATTGAAGAATCCCACGTGGAAAGTCCAGCCGTATGCGAAGAGCGCAATCACCGGCAGGAGGAACCAAGGCGCGCGGCCGGTCGCCGCGCTTGCCATCGCGAAAATTCCCCAAAAAAAAATGAGAACGCAGAGCCCGACCGCAATTTTCTCCGCAGCCATGAAACCGAAAATTGCCCCAAAACCACTCAGCAGGTAATCGAAAAGAATGTTCGTAGATTGCCGAGCGAGCCAGAGCCCTGGCGCCTGCCCGTTTCGGATCAAATGCGCGAGCCACGCGTTATACAGATGGCTCCCCAAATCGGAAGCAACGACATGGCGGTGCCATAAGCAAGGGACCAGCAAGATCGCCGAAATTGCAAGAAATGCCTGCCATAGAGTCCGGAAAAACTCGGCAGTGATAAGCACAACGGAGGTCGCAGAACGGTTCGCTAGGATGCGTTCACTCTTGCCGCGTGTCGTGGAAGCGGTTTCTGGATTGAAATCGCCGGTCAAAGTTCGGCGGCCTAAGAGGATAGAAGACAGTTACAACATGCGAAGATACCACGGTCAGAGCGGAAGCAGAGTCGAATTTTCGATGCACCGAAAACGTTCCTAAATTCCCGGCAGGCCGGAGGCGCCGCATGGTAGCCCGTCGCTGGCACCACTTCGTCGCCTCAAGCGGCCTTCCGGATGGTGCTATACGATCAAACTAAAACAAAAACTCGTTGTTTGATGTGACAGGCGTCACGACTGGCCGTGTTCTACGTCACGATTCGAGCTTTCAACAGCGGCTCGCTAGCGGCTATTTGACGGCGGAGGGAGGCCGGACGGACGACGCAGGCCGTTTGCGCTCCTCGGGATTCCAGTCCTCCGGCGGAAAATTGACGCGCCAGAACAACGCCGAGGGCTCCGAAAACTCGATACCCACTTCCAGTTTGTCGCCGTCCTTTTTGCCGAGGAAGATCACCACGCACGGCACTTCCTCTATCGTGATGGGGTTAACAATCGAAACTTCTTGGCCGCGCGTTACCTGAGCTTTCAGGTGCAGCATGCAGCCATGCGCGTTCACGGTGACCGTGTTCGTCCGCTCCTCAAATCGTGCAGCGCCGATCTTTCCGCGCACCACTACTGGCATTGTCAGATGAATCCGTTGTGAACGCCGTTTTCCTAGCGGGCCTTCACCATCAAGGTTGAGTACGGGTGCTTTTGTCTCCGACACTCAGATCTCCTCTTTCGTTCGCCTCAGTCGCCACCGCCCGGTCCAACCACCGACTCCATTTGATGCATTCGCCCACGAGTCTCACTTCTGCTCACGCAAAAGTCGGACAAATCACGCAGCCTGCATAGCAGCACCAATTCCACACCGGAATAAGCCAAGTCGGTACACCCGGAAAGTGTAAACGCAAGACCGCTGGGAGTCCTCTTTTTTAACAGCGCTTGTTGCGTGAGTGCAAATCGCCCGTGTGAATCGCGTGGGGAATAATGCGGAGGCTATAAACGCAAAAAAGGCGGGCCAGCGATGCCAGCCCGCCCTTTTTTCGACTAGAGGCTAGTGACGTTCGCAGCCTGCAGGCCCTTCGGCCCTCGGGTAACTTCGAATTCAACCGCCTGGCCTTCGTTCAGCGATTTGTACCCCTCCGCCTGAATGGCGGAGAAGTGGACAAAAACGTCCTCACCGGACTGGCGCTGGATGAACCCAAATCCCTTGCTGGCATTGAACCACTTCACTGTTCCTTGTTCTCTCACTGATTTACTCGCTTTTCTTTTTTTAAGCTATTTGTGCTTCTCGACCGCCTCCAGCCGCAAAGCAAAGGGGCTGGCGAGTGTTAGCTCGCAGCCCCTTTGACGAATCTAAAGGTGTTACAAGAGCCACAAACGCAGCCCAAACCTAGCATGGTTCGCTTCGGGCACCAAACAAAATTTTCCCCAGGCGGGGCGTGCAGCTCGGGTGTAATTGCCGCGAGCCGCCCCTAGCCCCGTGCCATCAAATCCGCGCAATGCCACGCCGTCACCGCGATCGCTTGGCGCAGAATTGTCATTTTATTTTCGGTGGACGTATGATGGTCTCTCTGGAAGAGCTGCCGTGACCTCTGCCCACTGCCGAAGCTCTTCTTCTGAGGTCCGCCATGAAAAAACCCTTGGTCGTTATCGGGATTATCGTTCTGCTCCTAATCGTTGCGCTTGCCGCCCTGCCGTTTCTGATCGACGCGAACCGCTTCAAACCGGATCTCGAAACGAAACTTTCCACCGCTCTTGGCCGCAGAGTTCAAATCGGAAATATCCAGCTGTCGCTGCTTTCTGGCAGCGTGACGGTCGACAGCGTCTCCATTGCAGACGATCCCGCTTTCAGTCCCGCGCCCTTTCTGCAGGCGAAACAACTCGCCGCCGGCGTGGCTCTCATGCCCCTGATTTTCTCGAAACAGTTGCAGGTAAGTTCGTTTACCGTGAGCGATCCGCAGATCAATCTTCTGCAAAATGCTGACGGGCGCTGGAATTTTTCGAGCCTTGGTGCTGGCGGTGCTTCAAAATCGCAGTCTTCGAATTCATCCAGCGCCGCTGATTTTTCTGTTCAGAAGATCGCCATTTCCAACGGAACAGTCGCCTCCGGCAGAATCGGCCCCGGCGGAAAAACACATACCTATCAAAACGTGAACATCGAGGTCTCGAATCTTTCCTACACGTCCCAGTTTCCGTTTCAACTCACTGCCAAGACGCCCGGCAACGGCAGCATAAAGCTAGATGGTAGCGCAGGCCCCGTGAACGCCTCTGACGCATCGCTCACGCCGCTAAATGCGAAGATCGATGTCGAGAATCTTGACCTTTCGTCTACTGGTTTCGTCGATCCCTCTTCAGGGCTCGCGGGCTTGATAAATTTCACCGGCACTCTAACCTCAGATGGACATCAGGCCGTCTCCAAAGGAACTCTCAAGGCGGACAAAATCAAGCTCACCGCAAACGGTTCACCTTCCAAGACTCCCGTGAGTCTCGACTACTCCGCGAACTATGACTTGCAGCACCAAAATGGAAATTTGTCACAAGGCGACGTTCATATCGGAAAGGCTCTCGCTCAGCTCACCGGCACGTTTGACGCTGCCGGCGCCACAACTTCAGTCGCCATGAAGCTGAACGGCCAGGCAATGCCTGTGCCGGACCTGGAAGGCGTCATGCCCGCCGTGGGCGTCAACCTTCCTTCTGGCGCCTCGCTCCAAAACGGAAGCCTCCAACTCAACCTTGCGATCAGCGGCCCAGTCGACAAACCCACGATCACCGGTCCTGTAAATCTGTCCAATGCAAAACTTGCCGGTTTCAATCTGAAATCCAAGCTCGGCGCTCTTTCTTCCCTTACAGGCCTCGGAGGCGGCAACAGCGGCTCGGATACCGATATCCAGACGCTCAGCGCAAACCTCCACGTCGATCCGCAAGGCACTCAGGCGGAGAACCTGATTCTCATCGTCCCGGCTATCGGCACGATTACAGGAAACGCCAATATCAGCGCGTCGGGGCAGCTCGATTGCAGAATGAAGGCGCAGATCAGCGCGTCCGGCGGAGCCGCGGAATCGGTAACCTCCGCTATCGCGTCTTTCACTGGCGGCGGCAATTCGAAGGGGCTTACAATTCCGTTCACAGTCACCGGCACCACTTCGAATCCCAGATTTGTGCCTGATGTTTCCGGCGCCGTAAATAATCTCGTAAAGAGCGGCGCAGGCACTTCCGGAAACGCCGCTTCTGCTGCCTCGGGTATTCTCGGCGGCCTTTTCAACAAGAAGAAATAGTAGCTTTTCACCCCGTGGCTTTAGGCAATTCTTCAGCGAGTGGTGAGTTACGGTGCAATCGAGGGCGCTGCGGCCCCCGCGGATTTGCCCGCTGCCGCGCTTGCGGTCGTTCGATCGATTTCGTCCAGGCTCTTCTTGATTTCGACCGCGAAGTTTCCTTGCGGAGCTTCCTTCAGGTAAGCGCGCATCTCGCCCGCGGCGTTCGAATAGTCTTGCTTCGCTACGAAAATCTGCGCGAGCACCACGTGCACTTGCGGGAAGCTCTCGTGCGGTTCCCGTTCGGCATTCACCGCGTCTTTTTCTGCCTCATCCAGCCGGTTCAGCTGGACATCTGCAGCCGCCCGGATAAAGCTGGCGACTCCGATTCGCGAGTCCAGAGCGAGAGCCTTGCCCGCCGTGTCCGCGGCGTCCTTATAATCTTCTGTCTGCAACTGCAGCGCAGCCAAACCTATGTACGGCGGAATATAATGCGGATCGCTCGTAATCGCTTTGGCGTAAGCTTGGTTGGCCTTTTCAGTTTCTCCCGTGGACGAATACACCGCGCCTAGTTGGTTCCACGCAGCGGCATACTTGTCGTATTCCGAAACGGCTTTCTCCAGGTGCTCCTTCGCGGAGTCCAAGTGATTCTTGCTGATTTCGCTCGAGGCCTTATCGAATTCCTTCCGCGCGTTACTCGGAATTTGCAGTGACGTTACGCTGATCGACGATCCCTCCGCTCCAGCCAGGCGACGAAGCTGCAGCGTTCCCACGTCGATGCCCGTAATATCGCCCGAGTCGGTGATGTTTTTGCTCAGCGGCTCGTATCCCCCCACCGACACTCGCAGTTCACACCCCAGCAATCGGCCACCAGAATCGCCGAGACCCCCTATCCCCCCGCCGCCTAACCCACCGGGAAGCGTCATGCCTCCAGTGGCAGGCCCGACTGTGTCGTTGCTCGCGCTCATGTCCATGTTGCCCTGGAGACCCGAGCCCAGCACGAATTCGAAGTATCCCTTCGAGTCCGTGTGGATCGCCTGCACCACCCGCATCCCACAATTGAGCGCTACTGAAACCGGTTCCGGAACCGGCTGGCCACCGTCCATCACCACTCGCCCTTTCACAAAAGTGGCGACCTGGGATTGAGGGTTTATCGGCTGGGTGACTCCCGGCTGTCCCACAGGCCCTGAGGTGGAAGGCTGTGACGGCGCAGGCCCCTGCGACCCGCCTTTTTGCGCGGACGCCGGGAAAGCAATAAGCAGCGCCAGCAATCCGGCAGCGCAATAATGGAAAGGCAGAAATTTCATACAAAACCTCCGAGCAGGCCGGAAGTCGATTCCTTGGGCCCAGCATACGCGCGTACGCTTGGTTCAGGGTAGGAAATTCCACGGGCAAGTGAACACTCAACAGGTATGAAAAGGCTCTCGGGAGGTTGATTTCTGTATCGCGGAAAAGTCTCAGCGCGGTTAGAACGATTTCGGTGACGCCCCTCAGCGCCGCGCGCGCTATCCCAACGCCATCGCTGCTCGCAATCGGTCAGCGCGCTCCTGCAGTTCCTCAACCCACGAGTCGGCCAGCCCCAGCACACCAGCCAAGTCAACCGTAAGCTGCAGATCCGTCCTGCGGTGATGCAGGATTTCGTTGGCGCGGGCAATCGACCATGCTGGATTGGGCCGGTCGATCAGCTCGACTGACATTTGCGCCTCTATCCAGCCTTGCTCCTGAACGCGGAGATACCAGCCGCTGCGCCCATTGCGGACAACCAAGCCGGTCAGCTCGTGCCTGCGCCAGCGTCTGGCGAGCTTCCAGCAGGGCTGTCGCGGCTGGCTCACCTCGAAGGCCACCTTCCCAATGCGGATAATGTCGCCGATGCAGACCGATTCTTCGCTTAAGCCGGCAATCGTAAGATTTTCGCCGAACGCGCCGTAAGGCATGTCGGGCATGCGCAGCTCATCACGCCATTTCGGATAATGATCAGCGCTGTATGCCAATACTGCCTTATCGACGCCACCGTGGTTTTCGAGGTCTGCCTGGCCGTCTCCGGCTAAGTTCGTCGTGCCCGCGAAGATCGGCCCGGGGACCGGCGTCTTGAAAAAGCCGGTTGTCCACGGCTTGTCGTGCGCGTCGGCCGCGCTCTCAAATCCATAGCTTTGAGGAACACCAATTTGAATGGAACGCAGAATGCCGGGAGAAGGGCGCGAAAGAAGCATCAGACCCCGGTTATTGTATCGCCAATGCGGATTGTGCCTGCCTGCACTACCGATGCGTAAGCACCCACGTGAACTTCGTTGTGCTTTGCCGCAGTCTTGAGAATCCCCGGATCTTTAGGCAGGTCCCCCTGTGGGAGCGTCGTCATAACGCAGCGTGGACACGGTCCCGTCACCTGAATTCGGACCTCCGCTCCGATCGCGATCGTCTTGCCGACCCATTCGTTTTCGACAAAGCCTTCCCGACTGCCGGTGTCGATAATCAGATTCGGTCGGAAACGCCGCGGCTCAAAGCGGCTATGTGGATTGAGCTCGCGCAGTCGGTCAAGCGTGCCAGTGGTGAACACATGCAGAATAGTCAGGTCGAAGAACGTCCCCTCGGGCATGGCTTCGTCTGTGACGACATCGCGATTCGCCAACTCCTCCATATCGGGCCAATACTCCTCGAGGTGGGCATCCTTCGGCGCGGCTGACAGCAGAGTCACCGGTCGGCCCAGCGTCGCCGAAAGGGTCATTGCGAAACCGGGGCTGTTGCTAACCGCAAAATCACCGTTCGGCAGCATCACGCGCACCGGGGGCAGCAGTTCCCCGTCGGACGGCGGGCTCATATATTCCGCGCGGTAGTTGAATAAATTCGGCCACTTTCGCGGGTTCTTGGCGCTGACCACCTTGTTAGTTTCCTTGTCGCACAACGCATAGCACCGGTCGCCAGACAGCCCTCGCTTGGTAACATGCGCCGCGTTGAGATCCTCCCCCATCATGGACTTCACCGGATAGCGGTGGAGACTCGCGAGTGAGCCGAAAGACGTCATATTGCTTCCTCCTTCACGACGCTGGAGAAGAGCGAAGGCCGTCCTTCGCAAGTAGCGAAGGAAGAGGCGCATCCATCTCGGGTGTGATCGCGGTTTCTTTGAGCACTTCGCGAATGCTGTCGATTTCCGCGTGACTCAGGCTGCGAACCGAAACGAGTAACACCCCGATCAAGAGGTAGGCCACAAAGATATACGGAAAATAGTTCAGCGGAGCAGAGGGCACCGGATAGACAGTGCCCACAATGGGCACGATCAAGAGAGCTAGAGCGATCACGGCAACCGCCACGTGGTAAGCCTTCAGCTCGCCGATGCTTTTCAGATAGAACGGAGTGGCCAGCGAGATCAGCACGTATGCCCCGCAAAAGCCCATCGCCCCGAATAGCCCAGCGTCGTTAAACGCGTCGAAGGGCGCCATCTGCCATCCGCCAACGGAGGCATACGACAAAAGAATGAAGATCGTGGGGATCAAGAATTGTATCGACGCAAACAGCGTGATTCCGACATGCGGAGTGAGATGTTTCTTGTGCGAGCTGCCCACGGAAACTGGAAAAATACCGTAGCGCCCCATGGTGAAAAGCACGCGGGCACCGGCGTTCAGACATGACAGTGCGAGAGCGAAGAAGCTGATCATCGCGCCAATCGAAATCAAAACGCCCATCCATTTCACTCCGAGATTCTCGCTGAGCGTCGAAAGCGGCGCATCAAGCTTATCGAGTGTCGGCACGTTGTTGGCTAACGCGTGGGTCTCGACGTAAGTGATGAAGACGAAAAACGCGCCGGTAAGCAACAGGCTTGCGATCACCGCGCGGGGAATCGTTCGCAGCGGGTTACGCGCCTCTTCGCCGAATGCCGTGGCGCATTCGAAACCAACCAGGCTAAAGATCGCCACCACAACACCTAAGCCGATGTCCTTGAGGCCGTGGCCTGCGGCGGGGTGCCATTGCGCCGTATCGGCGACGCCGGTTTTCGCCAGAGCCAAAAATGCCAGCATTAAGATCAGAAGCACAGAGATGCCTTCGAATACAAGCATGAGGATGGTCGAAAACTGGATCGAGTTATACGCCAAAAACCAAGCCAGTAACATGCACACCGCAAACAGCGTGATGAAAGGATGCGACAAGTAGCCCGTAGACCCCGTCACCCCCAACAGCTTCGTGGCAAAGTGCGTAAAACCCGTCACTCCCGCGATCCCAATGAACATGTATGCCCAGATCAGGCACCAACCCGAAAGGCCGCCCGCTTTCGGGCCCAGACCTTTCACGGTGTATTCGTACATGCTCCCCGCGGACGTATATCGCTTGCTGAACTGGTTGAGGCTGAATGCCACAAACAGCAGCATGATCGTCCCGAAGAGATAGCAGAGCCACCCCGCGGTGCCCGCCGTGCCAAACATCAGCGGCACGATCAAAGCGGCAGTCATGCTCGGGGAGATCAGCGCGACTGCCTGCGCCAGCACCTCCCAAAAATTCAATGCGTTGCCCTTCAGTCTCGTGTGTGTATCTTTAATGGTCTGCTCGTAGCTGGTCGTGCTCATGGAGGAACTCCTGTGGATACCGCTGTCGGCCCGCAGCGAAGGCGTCTTTTAAGGGCCGCAGGCAAAACCTAAGCTTTTACTGGGCATCGCGCAAACTTTTAATTTGCATTTGGTCAATCACAATTATGAATCTACAAATATTTGATCGCTATATTTATGATTACTGTACTCACAAGTATATAAACACCACCGGCCGGATTATCGGCGATGTGACGCTTTCGATTTCAAACCGCAGCTTTTTCAAAGGCAGGTTTTTCCGCTTGCAGGCTCTGTTCGGTTGGCAACCCTAGGGGGACACTTCGGAAGAGTGCTATCCCGAAAGAGTTTCGGGTTCCGGCTAATGAACCGTATCGGAGTCTTTCGCGAGCGCGCTTTCCGTTTCGAGAAATAAGTTTCTCATCGCGCGCACAACCAGCCGAGCCATGATCGCAATCCCTATCAGCGCGACGGCCACTACTCCCGCCGTCGCATAAGGATGCCGCCCTACGTACCACAGCAGCAACGCCACCATCGCATCCTCGCCAAGGCTCAGCCCGATATTCGAGAAAGGTTCCGGCGAATGCGCCACGGCTGCTCGCGCCGCGGTTTTTCCTCCGTGGGACGCCAGCGCAATCGTCGCTCCCAGCGCCGTGGCCGTTAGCCGCTCCCATTCCGGCAGTTGTGGCGTCGCCGCATAAGTGATCAACCCGGCAACCGGTATTCGCACGAAGGTGTGCATCGCGTTCCACAAAATATCGAACACCGGAATCTTGTCGCCGAGGAATTCGACGAGAAATAAAATCGCGCACACACCAACCACGTACCAGTTTTCAACGGGATGCAGTCCAGGGGGTAAACTCAGAATCCCCACGTGCGAGAAAAGGCCCAGCAGTGCGACCGTAGCGTAAACGTTCAGCCCGGCGGTGAAACACACAACAATCAGAAACGGGGTTAACTCACTGCCGGCAGGCATCCTAGTAAACGGGAGAACCAACAGGAGGCTCGCCGGCATGGCATCACAGCATCTGCCTTAGCACGTACTGTAAAATTCCGCCGTGCTGGTAATAAGACACTTCGAACGGTGTATCGACTCGAGCCAGCGCGGTGAAAACTTTCTCCTTGCCGTTCGCATCGCGCGCGCGCACCTGAATTTTCTTGCGAGGTGCGAAATCCTGCGCCAATCCTTCGAAGTCGAAAATCTCAAGGCCCGTCAAGCCCAGAGACTTCGGCGCCTCGCCCGGCAGAAATTCAAGCGGCAGCACTCCCATGCCCACAAGGTTGCTCCGGTGAATCCTCTCGAAACTTTCCGCCAGCACCGCTCGCACTCCCAGAAGAATTGTTCCTTTCGCGGCCCAGTCGCGAGACGAGCCCGAGCCATACTCCTTGCCCGCGATCACCACGAGCGGCACTCCTTCGCCGCGATATTTTATCGCCGCGTCGTAGATGGTCATCTTCTCGCCGCTCGGTTGGTGCGTCGTCCAGCCACCTTCGGTGCCGGGAGCCAGCTGGTTTTTCAGCCGGATGTTCGCGAACGTGCCGCGCATCATCACTTCGTGGTTGCCGCGACGCGCCCCGTAGGAATTGAAGTCCTTCGGCTGCACGCCGTGCGCGATCAGATATTTTCCCGCCGGGCTGTCCGCTGGAATGGAGCCGGCGGGCGAAATATGATCGGTTGTGATGCTATCGCCGAGCAGCGCAAGCGCCCTCAGGCCGTGCAAATCCGAAAGGGCGCTCGGCTTGAGCGGCATGCCCTCGAAATACGGCGGGTCCTTGATATACGTCGACTTGCCGTCCCACGCATAAAGGTCGCCTTCCGGAATCGGCAGCGCTCGCCAGTGTTCATCTCCCGTGAATACGTCCGCATATTCCTTGCGGAACATCTCGCTTGAAACCGAACTCCGCATCGTCGATTCCACCTCCTGCGACGTCGGCCAAATATCGCGCAAATAAACGGGCTTGCCCGATTTGTCGTTGCCGAGCGGCTCGTTCACGATATCGAAATCCATGCGTCCCGCGATTGCGTAGGCCACCACCAGAGGTGGCGAAGCCAGATAGTTCGCGCGGCACAGCGGATTAATGCGTCCCTCAAAGTTGCGGTTGCCGCTCAGCACTGAGACGGCCACGAGATTGTTGTCCTTGATCGCTTTTCCGATCGTTTCGGGCAGAGGGCCGCTGTTGCCGATGCACGTTGTGCAGCCATAGCCCACCAGGTTGAATCGCAGTGATTCGAGATACGGCCACAGCCCGGCCTTCTCAATGTAATCCGTCACCACTTTCGAACCGGGTGCGAAGCTCGTCTTCACCCAGGGCTTCGACGTCAGCCCACGTTCCACAGCCTTCTTCGCCAGCAGACCCGCGCCAAGCATCAGCGAAGGATTCGACGTATTCGTGCAGCTCGTGATCGCCGCAATCACCACGGAACCATCCGCAAGCTCATAGCGATCGCCATTACTTTGCACGCTCGTGTGCTTGCGGGCTTCCGTCAGCGACTTCTCAAACGCTGTTTTCGCTTGGGTGAGCGGCACGCTGTCCTGGGGGCGCTTCGGCCCCGCCATCGTCGGGACCACCGTCGCAAGATCGAGCTCCAGCTTTTCAGAAAAAACCGGCTCGGGCGTCTGATCGGTGCGGAAAAGCCCCTGCTCTTTTGTATAAGCCTTCACTAGAGCCACCTGTTCGGGGCTGCGATCGGTAAAGCGCAGGTAGGAGAGCGTCTCTGCATCCACAGGGAAGAAGCCCATCGTCGCCCCATATTCGGGAGCCATGTTGGCAATCGTAGCGCGGTCCGGAAGAGTCAGATTCGAAAGCCCGGTGCCGTAAAACTCCACGAATTTTCCCACGACGCCTTTCTTCCGCAGGATCTGCGTCACCGTAAGCACCAGGTCCGTAGCAGTGGCGCCCTCGGGCAGCCGTCCGTGCAGTTTGAACCCAACCACCGAGGGAATTAGCATCGAGAGCGGCTGGCCCAGCATGGCTGCCTCCGCTTCAATACCACCCACGCCCCAGCCCATCACGCCAAGACCATTCACCATCGTCGTGTGCGAATCGGTGCCCACCAGCGAATCGGGAAACGCTATCTTCTTTCCGTCCTGCTCCACGCTGAACACCACGCGGGCAAGATATTCCAAATTCACCTGGTGGCAGATTCCCGTGTCGGGCGGTACCACCCGGAAATTCTTCAGCGCTTTTTGTCCCCAGCGCAGAAACGCGTAGCGCTCGATATTTCGTTCCATCTCAAGGCCGGCATTGAATGCAAAAGCGTCCGCGGCGCCGAACTTATCCACCTGCACGGAATGGTCGATCACCAGCTCCGCGGGAAGCAGCGGATTGATCTTCTTTGCATCTCCGCCGAGCTTTTTGATCGCGTCGCGCATCGCCGCCAGATCTACCACAGCGGGAACACCCGTAAAGTCCTGCAGCAGCACGCGCGCCGGCATCAACGATACTTCTTTTTCTGCGCCAGCGCCGTTCGATGGGTCCCACGCCGCCAACACCCGAATATCTTCCGCGTGGACGAAACGATCGTCCTCGTGCCGCAACAAATTCTCGAGCAGCACTTTCAGCGACACGGGCAGCCTTTGCACATTTCCAATGCCGGACTTCGCTAGCGCGTCCAGACGATAAATTTCATAAGATTCCTTGCCCACGCGCAGTGTCGCGCGGGCGGAAAACGAGTTCTTCGAAGCGGCTGTCATGCGTTTCTGATTTCTCCTTGAATTTAACTCATTATTCTAACGCATTCGGCGTGGCCGCTCCTGTTTTTCGCGCACCGCCGCTATGTTATTCTTCTTCGCCGGAGGAACCGGACCAAATGGGTTATCTTGATCGGATTCAAAGCGACTTGACCGCCGCAATGCGAGAAAAAGACGAGCTGCGGCTGAGCGTCTTGCGCATGGTGAAAAGCGCCCTCAAGCTGAAGGAGGTCGACAAAATGCGCCCTCTCGATGACCTCGAGTCGCTTCAGATCCTGCAGACGCTCGTAAAGCAGCGCCATGAATCCATCGACCAGTTCCGCAAGGGCGGCCGTAACGATCTCGCCGAAAAAGAAGCCAAGGAAATCGCCATCATCCAGACCTATCTTCCCGCGGCTCCCACCGACGCCGAAATGCACCACGCGGTAGAAGCTGCCATCGAAGAAGAGGGCGCCGATTCCCTCAAGCAGATGGGAGCGGTCGTAAAGGCGGCTCGAGCCAAGCTGGAAGGCAAAGCCATCGATGGAAAGACGCTCAGCGATAAAGTCCGCCAGCGCCTCACCGAAAAAGCGGCTTCCTAGCCTGCAGCGCGCTCACCTCAAAGATTCCGATCTACCGTGGGGCTTGGCTCTGCCTCAATCAACGCCGTTCTAGCGATGCCGGCGAACATCCCTATGGCATAATAATGGTTGGGGAGAGCCTCCATATACGCTCGCCCTCCCAAATAGCGTGACCTTCCAAAAGAAAATTCGCAGAAGAGCGCTCGCGGCCCATCGCAAGCTGCGTGAAGCGCGCATGATCGCCAAAGGACTTCTCTCCACCCGCCACCCGCTGCTCGCTCATATCATTCCTATTCGTCGCTGCAATCTTGCCTGCACGTATTGCAATGAATTCGACGATTTCTCGAAGCCCGTCCCCACCGAGGAAATGTTTCGCCGCATCGATCGTCTCGGCCAAATGGGCACTTCCATCGTCACTATCAGCGGCGGTGAGCCGCTGCTGCATCCCGAGCTCGACGCCATCATCTCCCGAATCCGGAAGAATGGAATCATCGCCGGGATGATCACCAATGGGTATCTGCTCGTTGCCGACCGCATCGAGCGCCTGAATCGCGCCGGGCTCGAATATCTGCAGATCAGCATCGACAATGTCCAGCCCGACGATGTTTCGAAGAAGAGCCTGAGAGTTCTGGATAAGAAGCTCGAACTCTTGGCCGAGCACGCCGAATTTCAAGTGAACATCAATTCTGTCCTCGGAAGCGGCGTTCGCAATCCGGAGGACGCTCTGGCCGTCGCTCATCGCGCCATCGAGTTCGGATTCACTTCAACGGTGGGCATCCTGCACGATGGCAGCGGGCAACTTCAGCCCCTTGGCCAGCGCGAAACGGAAATCTTCAGCGAAATCATGTCGCTCGGAAAGCGTTCCTTCACCCGCGTCAACTCCTTTCAGCGCAATATCGCCGCCGGCCTCGATAATCACTGGCGGTGCCGCGCCGGATCCCGCTACCTCTATATCTGCGAAGATGGTCTCGTCCACTATTGCTCGCAGCAGCGCGGGCATCCGGGAATTCCGCTCGATCGATACACCGCGGACCAGCGCCAGCGCGAGTTCCTCACCACGAAGGGCTGCGCTCCCCGTTGCACTGTTTCGTGCGTTCACCAGATTGCCGTGATGGATTCCTGGCGCGCGCCCCAGACCACATCACAGACCATCGGCCCTTCATCCCCTTCGCACGCTCCGGATCTCGTCCAACTCACCGGCCCCACGCGAAATTGACGCCGTCTACGAATTCCTTTCGCTCCGCAGGCCATCGCGCTACATTCTTTGAGAGCGACCCGCATATCAGAAAGGCCTTCTATTCATGAATCCCATTTTATGGGCTGTATTCGCCGCGCTCGTTGTAGTGATCGCAGCCATTTTCACCTGGTCATTGAGCCGTCGTTCGGAGGCGCACTCCGAGGCACAATGGTCCGCCGTGCGCCAGGAAATGCAGAATTCGCTATCGACCCAGAGCCAGGCCGTTGCGGCCCAGATGAATAATCTTGTTCAGCTTGTCACGCAGCAGCTCGGCCAAGTGAGGCAGGAGCTGCACACGAGCGTTTCCAACACCAGCCAGGTCGCCACCGACACCCGCCGCGAAATTTCGCAGCAGTTGCAATCCTCCACCGAAGCCTTGATGCAGATGACTCAGAAAATCGGCGAAGTGCAGCAGACCAGCCAGAGCCTTTCCACCGCCGCGCAAACTCTTCAAACCGTGCTCGGCGGCGCAAAAACCCGCGGAACACTTGGTGAAGTCACTCTCGAGCGCTTGCTCAGTGACGCTCTGCCTCAAAGCGCCTACGCCGTGCAATACCGTTTCGCTTCCACTGGCGCCGTGGTCGACGCCATTGTCCACAGCGGCGAACGCATACTTTCGGTCGACTCGAAGTTTCCGCTCGAAGCTTATCGCAGGCTCGTGGAATCGGGCGACGAAGCCCGCCGCGATTTCTCCCTTGCCGTTCGCAAGCATGCCGATTCCATCGCAGAAAAATACATTTTGCCCGGCGAGCACACCTTCGATTACGCCCTGATGTTTGTTCCCTCCGAAGGCGTTTACTACGAACTCCTCATGACGCAGGACACGAAATATGGTCGCCTCGACGAGTATTGCCGTGGCAAGCGCGTATTTCCCGTTTCGCCCAATACCTTCTATGCCTGCCTCAACGCGATTGCCATCAGTTTGCAGGGTCAGTCAATCGAGGAGAATGCCCGCCATCTTCTCGCCAGCATGGCGGGACTGAAAAAGCAGTTTGAGTCGTTCGCCGATGTCTATGAAAAGCTGGGCAATCACCTTCGGCATTCCCAGCAATGCTATGAGGAGGCCGATAGCCGCCTGAACCGCGCCCGCAATTCTTTGGAACAGATGGCGCAAGGCACGCTGCCTTCCTCAGCTCCCGCACCCGCTCAGAAATCCTTCGAGCCCTCCACCAATTGATACTGCTTCTCCGCGCCGGCGCCCTCGAATACTACAGCAGCACCCGCGCCGCCGCTACGAGCGTCCGGAAATCTTCGCCGCTTTCCTTATCAGTAAGTCGGTCCAGACGCCGGCGCAACTTGTCCTCATCGCCATGAGAGCGCCCCAGTTCCTTCACAATCTCTTTTAGCTGGCGCTGTGATTCACCAGTTGCAAGAGGCAGCGCGGCCTCCAGGTAGCGTTGCGCCGAAACCGGATCCTGCGGCGGCTCGAGACTTCCGTGAAATGCGAAATCGCCCGAGCGAATCGCCTGCGTTTCGATTTCAACCGAATTCTCCGGGCCTCCGCTGCTGAGCGCTTCCTGCATGTCTCCGCGTAAAAAGCGCACCACATCCGGCGTTTCGTTCGTCACCAGAATCGGAACGCGCTGATCCGTCCCGCGCACGCGGATTTCGATACGCCCCTTCTTCGCTGGCAACATCGGCGGCTTTGGGAATTCCGATTCGAGCGTGACCAGCGTCGTTGTTGCCGTCCACGTGCCTCCAGGGCTGATCACCATAATTTGCGCGGGACCTGCGCTCGTTTTCGCACCGGGAAGCACGCTCACGCATTCCGGCGAAGCTGCCATCACCAGAGCTGGCTCCCCACCGATTCGCACGTGATTTCCATCGGCATCACCTTGGAACCGTCCGCCGCAAATCGAAACGGGTTCGTGCAGCGATGCGAATGACGCCACCAGTGCTCCTTGCTGACGATTCCCCTCCGCTGCCGGCTCCAGAATCGCTATGGCTTCCGTTCCCGCCGCTTTCGCTAAGAGTACGGCTCCCATCGATGGCGCGGTGAAAGACGCCCGCCCCGTATCGTCGGTCGTCACGCTTTGGCCAGTCCCAAACGTCACATTTACATCCGGAGCCAGCTTGCCGTCCGCACCAAACACCGCAAGCGTCGCCCTCTCCCCAATAACAATTTGGGGCGGCAGCACGATCTTCACCGCCCAAAGTTTTCGCGGCGCCACCTGAGCAAAAACCTGGGCAACAGTTGTCCCCAGCCCCGCCACTGTCAGCAACGCAATCGCAAACAGTCGGGATATCCAATCGGCGGCCCGGCGGTCGCAAACTTTCCTAACGTCCCTCATGAACGCTCGGAACTTTCTGCCAGAATCACGGCGGGCATCTCTTCTTTATTCATCCCATTATTCGTCCAGGCGCACGACAAACGTCGTGTACCGCTCGTTTGCATGGAGCTGGTCCGCCAGCTCACGCGCCGCCGCTTCGGTCGGAAACCGGCCGACGCGAACGCGATAGAAACGGCCGTTGGGCGAGTCATATACCACTGTCGAAACTGGCGGGTAGCGGCTTGTCAGCTGCGCTTTTAAGCGATCCGCATTTTCGGAAATGAGGAAAGCTCCCACCTGCACTCCAAAATATCCCACTTGCGGATTGGGACCGGAAACCACCTCCAGCCGTACGTGCGCCGTCCCTGGCCCCACCATCCCGATTGCTTGCGCTGCCGCGAGCGAAAGATCGATCACCCGGTTCGCGACGAACGGCCCCCGGTCGTTCACCCGCACCTCGGTCTGCAGCCCGTTCACCAGATTCGTCACACGGATCATGGCGTTAAACGGTAGCGTCCGGTGCGCGGCCGTCATCTCGCGCATATCGTAAATTTCGCCGTTCGAGGTGCGGTGGCCGTTGAACGGAATGCCATACCACGAAGCGATGCCTTCCTCGACATATTCGCCAGGAATGGCCGGTTGCCGCTCAACTGAGGGAGGAGGCCCAGAAGGAACCGATCCCGTTGGCTGCCCCGGAATAGTCGATGGCTGCGGCAACGGAGCTGGAGCTTCAGTTTGATACGTGCGGTGGCCGCAACCAGTGAGCAGCAAGCTCAATGCGCCCGCCAAGCCCATCGCAGGAAATGAGCGTCGAATAGCCCTCAAATCGCAAATTTGCGCTGCCCCAGCATTGTCCCAGTTCGCGATCTTCCTCAAGCGCCCGGCCTGTTCACTTGTTTACGCTCATTTTCGGTATGATAAGAGCTGCTCATTAGGGATCCAAATTGATTCTAGCAAGGAAGCTGCTTGCCCTTATCGCCTCGTCTGCGTTACAAGCTCGACCGAATCCTCGCTAAGGTCAAAGGCCTCTTCGAAGGCCGCGAATCGCAGCCTCGCCCGAAGCTCTGCCCGTCGTGCGGCACGCTTGTCGGCGCAGGCGCCACTCGCTGCCACCAGTGCGGCGCAAGCATGACGTTCTCCATGGCCGCCGCCAGCCGCAGCATCGGTCGTCTGCTGCCGGCCACGTCGCCGGCCACTTATGCCATCTTGGGTTTGAGTTGCATTATTTACATCGTCAGCCTGTTATGGACCATGCGTCTTGGTGCCCTGTCCCAGATAGGTGGAGGGATTTCTGGTCTTTTCAATTTCGGCGGGATCGATGGGCGCGTTCTGGCGAGATTGGGTGAGTCTGCTCCGCTCCCCTATAACCTCATGCAACCGTGGCGATTCGTAATGGCAATTTTTCTGCACGGTAGCCTTATGCACATTGGGTTCAACATGTGGGTGCTGATGGACATTGGTCCGCAAATCGAAGAACTGTACGGGTCAGCCCGCTATTTTTTCATTTACATAGTGACGGGTATCGGCGGCTACCTACTTAGCAGCAGTATCAGTGGAATTCCGAGTGTGGGTGGTTCAGGTGCGATACTTGGCCTGATCGGTGTCCTGCTGGCGATTACGATGGGGAAGAAAAGCGCCGGAATGCAGATGCTACGCGGTCATCTCGTCCGCTGGCTAATCTATATATTCGTCTTGGGATTTTTATTTCGGGGTAGCATCGATAATTACGCCCACCTCGGCGGCCTCGCCACCGGATTTCTCCTCGGAAAAATCATGACGGATCGCGCGCCCATGTCGTCTGAGGAAAGAAAACGAGCTTATTTGCTGGGATGGTCCGCGACTCTGCTAACCCTTGCGAGTTTCCTTGCGATGATTTACGTCAACTTCCATTCCAGCTGAGCCGATTCGCTGGTTTACGCGCACGTCACGTTCCGGCGTGCAGTTGCCGCGACACCGTGATGCTGTAATACAGCCCGGAAATAATCACCAGACTCGCCACGATGTACGCGCAAATCATTCGCGCGATCCAGAGTAGGTGGTTATTCCAAACCGCCAGCACCAGCACCAGAAAAATCAACGAAATCTCAAAGAAGGTCGCCGCTTTTCCCCAGACGCTGGGCGGAAAAGGACGGTATCCCACCACCAGCAGAATCGTCGCGCACGCGATGAGCAGCATCACATCCCGCCCGAGCACCAGCCGATCTTCCCCTTAAGCGCCAGCGCCAGATAGGACGATGAAAGCAGCAGTTTATCCGCGATCGGATCGAGGTAGGCCCCTACCGCCGTCCTCTGATTGAGTTCCCGCGCCAGCAACCCATCGAGCGCGTCGCTTATCCCCGAAACAAAGAGAATCGCTAGCGCCACAAAATAGTTGTCATATTTGATCGCGATGATAAAAAAAGGCAGGAAAGCGAGCCGCAGAAAAGTCAGTTGGTTCGGAACCGTCAAAATGCGGCCATTCATATCCCACTCATATCCTTGTCCAATAACAGCAATAACAGTAAGCGTCGTCAGGAACCCCGCCAGAAAACGAGCTTAGGCGAACTGCGCGAGATAATCCGCCAGCGAGCGCCCCACTTTTTTCTCGAACATTTCGGCCATCGATGGAATCGACCCGCGGGCCTCGTCCAGCGCGATCCGCTCGATGCGCAACATGGGAAAGAACAGCGTCGGCAGCCCGATCCGGTCGCCTTCCGGATGAAGCACCTGGCTGATGAAATCGTCGAACGAGCTCAGATCGATCCCTCGAACCGTGACGCCTGCGTTGGAAATGTCCACCAGTTCACCCCAGAGGCGCTCTTTTGGGCTGTGCAGGCTCACCACGACGATCGAGTGCGGCTCCATCGCCCCTCCTTGAAACGGTTTTCTATGGTTCGATGTTAGCGCAAGAGCTTGGCGCAGCGCCATGCGCGCGCCCGCGAGAGTAACTCTAATCTCGAGCTTTCTGGCGTTCTATGCGGAAATCGTATGCAATTCCGTCGCGACCTGCAGCGTAGGTTCCGTCACCTTTTGAACGTCTTCGATGGATACGCCCGCCGCCAACTCGCGCAATAGCAGGCCCTTTGGCGTCACTTCGATCACCGCCAGTTCCGTCACAATCAGATCCACCACTCCTACCCCGGTCAGCGGCAAGCAGCATTCCTTCACGATTTTGGGCTCTCCATCCTTATTCGTATGCTCCATCGCGATGATCACTCGTTTGGCTCCCGCCACTAGGTCCATTGCGCCGCCCATCCCCTTCAACATTTTTCCAGGGATGGCCCAGTTCGCCA
>Ga0302324_100010353_pt1 | contig 19316 bp, 14 predicted proteins | sample Palsa_T0_1_FD_201949 | JGI IMG/M metagenome (GOLD analysis project Ga0302324, IMG submission 201949) | Peat permafrost microbial communities from Stordalen Mire near Abisko, Sweden - Palsa_T0_1 | ecosystem: Environmental > Terrestrial > Soil > Palsa > Peat permafrost | place: Sweden: Abisko...
GACACACACAAACCTGGTAGGGGCAGAATGCGCGGTAGAGATCACCACAATTTTAGAGAAGATCATTCGAGAAATTAACAGTAATTGCAATCATCCAAGTAGAGCCGGCTAGCCGGCTTTTTTTTTTGCCCCACCGGAATTTTGATTCTTCGCCCTTGTTGGTTGACTTTGCTTCTGGAAACACCTAAGATTCTATCAGAATTGGTTTAGATCAATTTCGGTCAAGTGTGTTTCACAAACGAACAATTTCTCATTACAAAATGGGAGTTATTCCCAAGAACTGAGTTTTTTCTGTATTGGGAGGACGAAAATCCTGGAATAATTCTTGCGAGCATTGTGAGTTTTTGGAATCGGCACTGAAACCTTGAACAATGGACCATTATGTCAATCGGTGATCCTTCCAATGGAGGAAGTGAACCTTAAGCCCTAACCGATATGTTTCGCAACTATTTGAAAACCGCCTTTCGCAGTATTCTGAGAAATAAGCTTACATCTTTCATCAACGTTACTGGATTGGCCTTGGCCATGGCCAGTGCGATCCTGATTTTTCTTTTCATTAACGATGAACTGATCTACGACCAATACAATTCAAAGTCTGACCGTACTTTCCGCATCACTCGCGATTTTATTTCCAATGATGGGTCGGTCAATCTCCGTATGGGCAATGTTGTGGCTCCTATCGGGCCGCTGTTAAAGAATGATTTTGGTGAAATTGAAACTGTGGCTCGCACACGTAATTTCCCGTTTGTAATCACTCGGGAAGAAAATGGCGAACTTAAAAAGGTCATTTCAGAACCGAAAACTTTTTTTGCCGAATCCGATATTTTCAAAGTTTTTGATTTCACCATTCTGTCCAGTAGTGATTCAGTGCCCCTGGAAAAGCCACATACAGTAATGTTATCTGAAAGAACAGCAGTAAAATTTTTCGGAAACATTAATGTAATCGGCAAACGACTGCGAGCAGGGAATCGCCTGGACCTCGAAATTACGGGCGTTTATAAAAACCTGCCAAGTCAATCGCACTGGCATCCCGATCTTATGATTTCCTTCAGTACCTTAAACGATAGCATTTTTTACGGCCGTGAAAAATTAGAGACTCAATGGGGCAACAATCAATTTGGAACGTATGTAGTTTTAGAACGCGGTGGTGATCCTAAAAAATTGGAGGCACAAATGCCTTCCTTCCTTGATCGGCACCTTAGAGTTTTTGCGCATAATAAATGGGTAACACCGGAAGATTTTGTGGCCTCAAAGATTACTTCGTTGCGTGTGCAAAAAGTGACTGAAATCCATCTGCGTTCGGCTATGGATGATGAATTGGAGGCAGGGGGTAACATCAACAATGTGTATATGATTAGTGTCATAGGGCTGATTATCATTTTGATCGCCTGCTTCAATTTTGTAAATCTTTCTACCGCCAACTCCTCCAACAGAGCGAAGGAAGTTGGGTTAAGAAAAGTGGTTGGCGCATTCAAATTAGAATTGATCTTTCAATATCTAGGTGAGTCCTTCATCATCGCCTTCGTGGGTCTGCTGCTTGCCCTTGTGTTGTCCTCCATGTTCCTTCCGTGGCTGAATTCTTTCACCCAAAAAAGCCTTTCGCTTGACCTGATTGCTCAATGGCCCCTGCTTTTCATCCTCCTGGCTTTTTCATTATTGATTGGAATACTGGCGGGAATCTATCCGGCATTTGTGCTTTCTGAATTTAAGCCGGCACTGGTGCTGAAGGGGCAGAGAGGTTCGTTCAAGTCCAAGGGTGTTCTACGCAAGATCTTAGTGGCGACACAATTCTCCATTTCGATTGCCCTCATTATTGCAACATTGATTATAAAGGAGCAACTCGGATACCTGAATACCCGCCCACTTGGATACAATCGCGACCAGATTGTTATACTTCCATTCTTTCGGGAGCTACGGCCCAATTATGATGCCTTTCATCATGAGCTGACAAAGAATTCCTCCATCGCCGATGCTACATTGTCTTCGCTGGTGCCAACCAACCGACTGGTGGATTCATACGGCAATGCGAAAGTGATGCAAGGAAACAACCTGGTTGATCCTAAAGTAAATTTTAGATCGGTTTCTGTCGATGAAGATTTTATCAACACGTACGGAATGGTGATCGTAGCCGGAAGGAATTTTTCAAGAAGTATTCCCACAGATGATTCACTTGCGTTTATGATCAATGAAACGGGTGCCAATGCCTTGGGCTGGAAAAACTATGCCGACAAAATCAACACCGATTTTCAATATGCAGAAGTGAATGGAAAACTGATCGGTGTTGTGAAGGATTTTCATTTTGAGTCCCTTCATCAGCCCATCTCACCGATGATCTTTTTGATAAAAAAGGACAACTTTGATTACTTCTCTGTCCGGATTTCCGTAAGTGATATGCAGGCAAGCTTGGACTATTTGGGCAAACTCTGGAAAGAATATCTCCCCAAAAGGCCATTCGAATATGAGTTTGTAAGTGAAAACTACCAGCATCTCTATCAAGCGGAGATGAAAGAAAATCAATTGTTTACCATCTTCTCAAGCATGGCGATATTCATTGCTTGCATGGGTCTGTTCGGGCTGGCGACGTTTAGTACACTGCAACGATTCAAAGAAATCGGTATTAGAAAAATTCTTGGTGCATCAATTATGAGTATTCTTCAGTTGCTTACATCCGAGATTCTTTTGTTGGTCGTCATTGCCAGCGTTGTCGCGTGCCCTTTGGCGTGGTACCTGATGAGCCAATGGCTGGGTTCGTTTGCCTACCATGTCGGGATGAATTTGCTGGTTTATCTGGCGGCGGCATTGTTTGTCATCCTTGTTGCCATGATCACAATCAGTGCGCAAGCCATCCGTGCTGCAATCACTAATCCGACAAATACACTTAAGTACGAGTAAATGAAAGACTACATCATTCCTGACGCTCTTTGCCTTTTAAGTCAGTAATGGTATTTGCTTCCGCTAAGTAGGATTGGTTTTCGAGGGCAACCTGCACGTGGGGCGCAGTAATGGGGTACCACGAAAGCTATTGGTCTCTTCGCAATTTTTATTTTCCATATTTCTTATCGTGGGAATGATCGTTGTCTTTATGCAGATTCAGTATAAATATTTCTTAAGGACGCATCACCCCAGTCTGGAAATTTGGGCGGTTGCCAAAAGAGCTTGTTGCCAGGGCCCAAGTCGGCACCTGCAGTATCGCACTGCTTACTCCGACCTCAGACTGTTCACTGGGTTTGCCGTGGAGGCTTTGATCGCTTGAAAGCTGACGGTAAGCAATGTGATAACAATAGCGCCCACGACGGCAACCGCGAACGTCCACCAGGAAATCGTCGTCCGGTAATCGTATTGTTGTAACCACCGATGGGCGAATGTGTACGCGATCGGAATGGATATCACGCTCGAAATGACGACGAGCAGAACGAAGTCCTGCGACAACATCCGCCAAAGGTTGGCGACCGAGGCGCCCAGCACTTTGCGGATCCCGATTTCCTTGGTCCGCTGTTCCGCCACATAAGATGCCAATCCGAAAAGCCCCAGGCAGGAGATGAGTATCGCCAGGATGGCGAAGAAGGTGGAGAGTTCGCCGATACGCTTCTCGTTTCCGAATTTGCGCGCATATTCTTCGTCGACGAAGTTGGCGGCAAACGGCGCCGTGGGGTTGAGTCGTCGGAACACCCCTTCAATCTTCGCCATCGCCTCGTGCGGTTTCGCTGCGGGGTTTATTCTGATCATGAAGACATTTTCTTTCCCCTTGGCCAAATGCCACATCGCCCCACGCACAGGAGTGTAAGGCGATTGCAAGATCACGTCTTTTACCACGCCGATAATCGTGTAGGGTTTATTTTCCCAGCGAATCACTTTTCCAAGAGGCTCCTTGAGGCCGATGAAGGTAACGGCCGCTTCATTCAGGATGAAGGCGCTGGAGTCTGTTGCAAAGTCGCGCGAAAAATCGCGTCCGTCTTTCACCGTCCACCCGACAGTTTTGCCGTATTCGACCGTAACCGCGTTATTCGGAAAATCGACCGCTTGATTCGGATCTTTTCCTTCCCAGTCAAACCCACCGTTGGTGTTCCAAACATTGGTGATCGGACTTCCGGACTCCGCAATTTCTGTGATCGCGCCGGCGGTGATCAACTCCGTACGAACCGCGTCCAGGTGCTTGTGGATTTCTTCTGCCGCGCTGACCCAGATGAGGCCGCTCTTGTTATACCCCATGGGCCGGTTCTGAGCATATTGGATTTGCTGATACACGATCATCGTACCAATAATGAGTATGGTGGAGATCGAGAATTGCAAGACGACGAGCGCTTTCCGGGGTAACGAAGCATTGCGGCCGATGCGGAAGGTACCTTTCAGCACGGCGACCGGACGGAAGGAAGAGAGGAACAAGGCAGGATAGAGCCCTTCCACCACGCCGGTGAGCAAGCTGAACGCGACGCCGGCAACCCAGAAGAGAGGTTGTCTCCATGGAAAAGCAGTGTGCTTACCGGCGACGTCGTTAAAATACGGAATGGTCATCGCCACGAGCAGGATCGCAATGAGAAACGCCAGCACCGCAATAAGTATGGATTCGGAAAAGAACTGCGTGATCAGTTGTGTGCGAACCGAGCCAACGGATTTGCGGATGCCGACTTCCTTCGCGCGTTTTTCGGAACGGGCGGTGCTGAGGTTCATGAAATTGATGCATGCGAGGATGAGCACGAAAAAGCCGATCGTGCCGAAGAGCCAGACGTTGTCGATGGCACCTCCTGTGTTCACTCCTTGCTTGAAATCAGAAAAGAGGTGCCATTTCGCCATCGGGTGGAGAAACACGATGGGTTTATACCTCTTTTCGGATTCGTTGACTTTGTTGAATTTGACTTTCCCTATTTTAGCCGACAACTTTTCCATGTCGGCCTTTTCGGAGATCATGGCAAACGTGCGGGTGTAGTTGCTACCCCAGGGATTCTCCATTTTAGCGATCCACTTGTTTTGGTTCAGGTAGAGCGACCACGGCGCAATGAATTTCAGGTCAGCGAAGGACGAATTGGGCGGAATGTCTTCGTAAACGCCGGTGACTTTCAGGTCGACCTCGTTGTCCATACGAAGCACCTTGCCGATAGGCTCTTCGCTGCCGAAGTAGGCCTCGGCGACGGACGCTGAGAGGAGAATGGAATTCATGTCTTCGAGGCCTTTGCGCGTGCCGGCGAGCATGTGCAGCGTAAGCATTTCGGGAACCTCGGGTTCGAAGTAGCTGCCGGATTTATTGAACATCTTTTCGCCGTACGTAAGTGTGTGGTCGTTGTTCCAGGAAGCCTGAAGGACATACGTAAAATCACTGCCGTACACGTGACGGATTTCTTCCGCCATTTGTGCAGGGTTGGCTTCTTGCGTGCCGATTTCTCCGTTCCAGGTCTGGTGTTGCATAACCTGGGCGATCCGGTCGTAGTGAGAGTGATACCGGTCGTATGTCAATTCGTCGTAAATCCAAAGGCCGATGAGGACAGCCACTGCCATACCCACCGCGAGCCCCCCGATGTTGATGAAGGAATAGACTTTGTTTTTGACCAGGTTGCGCCAGGCGATTTTCAGATAATTTCGGATCATATGAGCAGCTTTTGTAGTGTGGAATTAAGGCTCCATACAAAGGTATAATACTCCGGACTTGCGGAGAAGTTGCATGAAAAGGGAAATTTAAAATCTGAGGACGTCTTGGCCGAACCTTCAAGTTGTATTTAATCATGAAGTCAAGATCCTCCTTTTTTGATTTTGATATGATGTCGCAATTGTGGTATTTGGAAATAATGAAACACGCTCCCCTGACATGAAATACTTCGCAGGTCTGATTCTCCTCATTGCTTTCACCGCCCACGGGCAATCGAAGTACAAAGTTTCCTATAGTGATTTGCTTAAATACGAGGGCACCTATCAATATGGCAATGGTGGTCAGCTGCAGATCGCAGCGAACCCAAAGGACACACTGCTCTACGCCATCATCGGCGAAAGCCGGTATCGTTTACGACCCTCCGCGAAAGATGAGTTTCTCAACAATGGCAATCAACAAATTCATTTCTTCTTTAAAGGTGACCTTACCGACGGGTATACTGTGGCCGACGCTACACCCAACAAATTTTACAAGCTGCTCGACAGGAAGATCACCTTTCAGAAGAGCGCCTGGATCCCCCGGGCCAACGGCGCACAGCGCTGGCATTATTCCGTTCCGGCGCCGCGCAATGACGGTCTTCAGACGGGTCCGGTCGCCGGCAGCGGCCTGGATTCCGCGTTGCTGCATAAGCTCGTCGACAGGATTGTGGGCGGAACCTACAACGACGTTCACAGTGTGCTGATCGTCAAGGACGACAAGCTTATCTTCGAGGAGTACTTTTACGAGTACGACGAGAACCGGTTGCATCAGCTTCGGTCGGCATCCAAAAGCTTCTCTTCCGCGCTTGTTGGGATCGCCCTTGACAAAGGGCTTATCAAAGGCAGGCTGGAAAAAGTGCTGCCTTTTTTTCCGGAATACAACCTGGACCAGGGCGACCCGCGCAAAAAGCTCATTACGATTGAAAACATGCTGACGCAGCAGTCGGGCTTCGACTGCGATGACGACGAAAGCAGCTCGAAAGGCAATGAAGTAAAGATCTATCCGACGCACGACTGGGTGAAGACCGTCCTCGATCTGCCGATGGTCGACGCTCCGGGGCACGACGCGCATTATTGTTCCGGCAATATTTTTGTACTTAATCAGATTGTTCAAAATGTGTCCGGCAAATCACTGCATGCTTTCGCCAAGGAAAACCTCTTTGACAAGATCGGCGTGGAGCGGTTTGACTGGGATTTTGTTCCGGATGAGACGCATCAGGACAGCTACAGCCAGATCTCTCTTCGCCCGCGCGACATGGTAAAATTCGGTCTGCTATATCTTCACCACGGAAAGTGGAACAACGAGCAGGTCATTTCCCGGGAATATGTCGACGCGTCGCTGACCAAACACAGCACGTTACGAGGACTGGGCTACGGTTATCTGTGGTGGTGCGAGGACCTTACGGTAAATGGAGAGACGTTCAGGGGAATCGCGGCAAAAGGCAATGGCGGTCAGCGGATATTTCTTTGGCCGGATCAGAATATGATGGCGGTGGTGACGGCGGGCAATTACAATACGCAGTCGCCGTCCAACCGCTTATTGATGGAGTGCGTGCTGGGGGGTTTGAGGAAATGACGCAATCCTCTATGAACTTTGTCGGCGAAGACGGTTCATTATTTTGTCCTCTCATAATTTCACACATATTCAATTTTCGTTTACAGCCGGTTTACAGCTTTGGATTTTTGAAAACTAAAAACCCCCAAGAAACACCCGAAAGAGCGCTTATGAGGGTTTTTGAATCTTGTGTCGGAGAAATCACCAAATCACCAGATGATCTGTAGCGGGGGCAAAGTCTGAAAGTATGACCATGAATGATAAAATTGGAGCCCAATGTGTAGTCAAAAATAGTCAGAGAGCCACTCAGGAAATTTTTCATGATAACCTTTGATAGTCACTCTTTATCACACACTATCAATTCCGTTTACAGCCGGTTTACAGTTTCGTGGCAAAGGATCCTGCTAGCGCGCGTTTGCAACGCGTACTGCAATTACTTATTTTGAGGTCATGTCTGAGAAGTACAAGTTTCGGGATCCGGAGGGGATATATTTTGTAACCCTTTCCATTGTCGGTTGGGTGGATTTATTAAATCATGGGAAATATTTTCAAAAGTTCAAGTCGCTAAAAAAACAGGGCGTCAAGGAAAATCAATTCAATGATCTCTTAAACTCTACTGGCGAAAGCGTTGTTTTGCGTTTGAATATCTTGCTGAATGACTGCGGGTGTTCGAATCCAAGACGAAAGGCTATCTCGGCAACGGTCAGGTTACCAAGTGTCAACAATTCTTTGGCTTTTTCAATCAGGCAGTGGTGAATGTGCTGCTGCATATTCTGTCCCGTCAGGGAACGAAGCATGTCGCTCAGATAGGATGACGACACGTTAAGTTGACCGGACAGATATTGAACCGTAGGCAGACCCAACTCCTGGGGGTTGCCCTTCTCGAAATAATCCGATAGCAGGATTTCCATTTTCGTCAGCAGGTCGTTACTGGCGCTCTTTCGGGTGATAAATTGCCGGTTATAGAATCGATTGGAATAGTTAAGCAGGAGTTCAATCTGAGACACGATAACGTCCTGACTAAAGTTGTCGATGGTTGAACGGTATTCCTTCGAAATATTTTGCATCAAGGAGATCACCATCGCTTGTTCTTTCCCTGAAAGAAACAACGCCTCGTTCACCGCATACGAAAAATACCCATAGCCTTTAATTGACGTCGCCAATGAATAATGTTTCAAGAAATCTGGATGAAAGACCAGACCCCAACCCGAGGATTTGTACGTATGACTGGCCCTGGAGATCACCTGACCCGGTGAAATGAAGATCATCAATCCCTCGTCAAAGTCAAAGTAATTCTGGCCATACCGCAACTTGCCCTGCACATCCTGCTCGAGCCATATTGAATAGAAATTGAAGACGATGCTTTTTACGGATTCATCAGCACGCGTTTTAATATCCTTGAGGTTGATCACGCTTACCAGGGGATGGTCCGGCTTGGGCAACGAAAAGTAACGATGCAGTTCGGAGACAGAATTGACCACGTATGGACGGTTTACCGGTTTTTTCATATTCCTAATGCAAATGCGAAGCTTTCCGCGTGTTAGCGGACACTTTTCTTCTTGTTCAGAACGACAATCATTTTCACAATTTTACCTTCTTTTAAGGTGAAAAAGTAATCAAGGTAGGTAGGATCGGGAGCCACTTTCTTGTCATAATTCCCGTCGGTGAGCGCCGTAATCAGGTAATCTCCATAATGCTCGATTATCTCCTCCGCTTGCATGGTTACTTTATCCCCGATCATTTCCTTGTCGCTCCATTTTTTGATTTCTTCTTTGCCCCAAAAATTCCTGGCAAAGTCGTTGACCATAGCGTCATTGGCAAATGCTTCGATGAAAGCCTCGCCATCATGTTCATTGGTTGCCTTCATAAAGTCCTTTAGGACGTTGGGCAGACTGTTTGCAGTTATTATATTTTTCATTTGTTAAAAATTAAGTTAGATATTCAAGTGAGTTTTTAAGCCGTGGGCATGTTGCCTCCGTCTATAGTGTACTCCCTGAGCCTCCAACGTTGTTGACGATAACATCTAACCCTCCTAAACGAGCATTTACACCATCAACTACTTCGGATATACCCGTCAATGTGCCGATATCCGCTTTTACAAAATAGAGGTTATCGGATTGGTGTTTGGGTATGCTCCTGGCCACCGCCAAAACCGTGGCACTGGCCTTGAGGAATCTGTCCGTTATTGCTTTACCCATCCCTTTTGTTCCTCCGGTAACAACTACTCTTTTGCCAAAGAATTCGCTTTGTAGTTGAAGGTTGTCTTTTTGAGTTTCCATTTTGTTTTTGATTGACTGCCTGTGCAAAGGTCGGCAGGCGTCATTAAATGCATGAAGCCAAAATGGAGAATACGAAAGCCAAAATGAGGAAAGTTGAATTTGGAGGCTAACTCGAAATCAGGACCTTCAGAATGGCCTTCCGAGTATTTTCTTGGAAGGATGAAAGTCATAGGCGAAATATTATTTCCAATTTGCTCAATATTATATGGCATGGGTGTAACCTTTATCATTAAGCGGAGTTTCCTTTTAGATAGTTATTACAAAAAAGCCAATGAGCCTTACCGATAATAAAAGACCAATGCAGACGATTAGGTTACTATTGTTAGTGACGATACTCGTTTTTACAAATTCAGGGTATTGCTGTACAATTGTTTCCTGTTCCCGGAATGGCAAAGTTTTCGTAGCCGCCAATGAGGATGACTTTACACTTTATTCGAGAATCTGGTTTAATCCGCGTACAGCCGATCATTATGGCACGGTCTGTTTTGGACTGCCAGATCTCCAGGCTCAGGCGATTATGAATGAATATGGTTTGTATGTTGATTTCACGGCACAAAATGGAATTGATCCACGCAAGTTCAATTTAAAACATCCTTATTATGGCGACTTATTCTTTCAGATCCTCAACACGTGCAAAACCGTTAAGGAAGCACTCACCTTTTTACAAACGCACGAGTACACTTACGGCTCTCAGGCACTTCTTGCCGATGCTGAAGGAAATTCTGTCGTACTCAACGCGGGTATCAGCGTTATGAAAGACGCCGACTACCAAATCAATACGAATTTTAATATTGGTGACTTGAAAAAAGGGATTTCTGACCGAAGATATGATATCGCCAATTCTATTCTTTCGGGAGAGGAAGATCTTTCCGTGTCCTATTTTAAGACATTGCTTGATCGTACCCACCAGGAAGGTGACCTGACCACAATTTATTCTTATGTTTTTGATGTGAAAGAAGGGGTAATTTACGTCTACCATTTCCATAATTTTAACAACGTCTATGTCATTGATATAAAAAAAGAGCTGCAAAAAGGTTATCGACTGGATAATCTGTCGGATCATTTCCCTATATCTTATTCCTATGAAAGCGTAACACAAAAGGATCCTGGTTATAAGAAAGAGTTGATCCTTTCTGATGTTTATAAAAAAGGTCTGGATACCACCATTGATCGATACCTGTCGTTGTTAAGTCCCCCATCTTCAAAAGATAGCACGTTAGCATTAACAATGCTGGAGGTAGCTTTGCAATTAGTCAAAGACTCATGGAACCAGCACGCTCAAGGAGAAATGTGGGAGTATTGGTTCAACCTTCCGGGAGGATATAAGATTAGTAACTTTAAGGACCAACGACTTGATGCAGCAGAACGAATTTTAGAGCTGTTAGGTAGCTCCCAAAAAATGAATCATAAGCTGAAAAATTTTATGTTGGAGATTGATGCTTATATCCATCTGCTGCAGGGGAACCGTGAGAAAGCTAAAGCGTTATATGAGGCTTCATCTTTAGATGTTAAAGAAACCTACCAAATTTCTTATGATAGGGCAAGAGAAATGCTTGCCCGGCTCAAATAACGTGATGTCTTAGAAATTTCGCTCACCGGTTTCGTGGCGGATATTTTCCTTGGCTTTCTCAACGATTTTGTTCTGGATGCATTGTAGAGTATTGCATCCTGTTATTACCTTATGTAAGCCGCTTGTGTAGTTGGGCAATATATTTAATTTTTCGGCTATGTGTTTGAACGTTGGGTAATTCCGCGTTATTAGCTCGTCGCTATTAAAATTGCCGGACAATTGTCTCCCAGTCTAGGTTATGATCTCCGTGGGATCAGAATTTTCGGCCAGGGGAATATTTCTCTGGCCATTTTGATTTTAGAAATCACGGTGGGAATCATGGCAAAATCCTTTAAATAGTAAAGGCAACAATAATAAGTTTGGATCAAGAAAGTTTCTGCTACATCCATCGTTGGTGTGTTAATTAAAAGAGTTTCTAAACTTCAGCGGGAACTTTTTGTCTTAATCTTTCATCACTGGAATCTCCACATACGTCGAAAATTGACCATTGCAATAAATCGTCTGCGTAGCCTTGATGAAATCACTGTCGCTCGCTTCAAAAATGTTGGGAACGTATTTCTGCGGATTACGGTCGATCACAGGGAACCAGGTGCTCTGGACCTGGATCATGACCCGGTGACCCGGCAGAAATCTGTGATTGATTTGGTGGAGGTCGATCACAAATTCTTCCGGTTTGCCAGGGACCAGGGCCTCGGGCTTTTCAAAGCTCTTGCGGAATCTGCCGCGAAAAACTTCCATCGCCACCGGCAGCTGAAAACCGCTCATTGTTTTTGATGGGTTATAAAAATTTGGATACACATCAATGAGCTTGACGACAAAGTCGGCATCCGTGCCCGTCGTGCTGGCCCAAAGATGAACCGTTATATCACCGGTTGCTGTCATCTTTTCTTTCAGACTGTCCCCCATGAAACTTATCACATCGGGTCTGGAGGTGACAAAGCGCTGGTCCTCCACTTGCCAGTCGTACCAACGACTCCCTTTTCCGTACGTTGCCTCAATGGGAAGTGTGCGATAGGGAACAGGTTTCGTCGGATCACTGACATAGCTCACTGCATCGTCTGGAGACGTTGGCTTGGTAAAGTCTGCGGTTTGATTTGCGTGGAGGTAGAGCTTTGTCTTCACCGCCTCCTTCGGCGGCCAGCTTGAATACGTCTTCCATGTGTTTGAACCTGTTTGAAAACAGGTCGCTTCATCAAATTTTCCGTCGCCTGTTCCTTTGAGCCAATAGTCAAACCATTTCTTTTGAAGTTCCTGAAATGTGGCCGCGGTATTGCTGTCAAAAGAGATCATCCCCAGACTGTCAGCCTTCCTTCTGGACCATTGCCCGTGATTCCATGGGCCAAGGACGATAAAGTTTCGATGCTCAGTGTCTTTCATTTCTATGTGCCTGTACATCAATTGCGGACCGTTGAGATCTTCCTGGTCGTAATAGCCGCCAACGTGAAGCATCGGAATCTGCGGGGAAGGCACGTAACGGAGCGGCGAATCCTTTTGCCAGAATGCGTCATAATTGGGGTGTTCAACAAAATGATTCCACGTGGGAATCTTCCCGTGAAAATACTTCTCGTTCACATTCCTGAGCGACCCCAACTGGATATACCAGTTGTACAAATCGTATTGCGGAAATGGAAAATCACTGCTTTCCTTAGAATGCTCAACGCCGTACGTGTACTCCATGCCATAGCTTAGCCGGAATGCGCCGTTGTGATGGAAGTCGTCGCCAAGGAATAAATCAGCCATACATGCCTGCTCCGATGCTGCCTTCATGGCCGGGTGAGGATCTACCGCGCCAACGAGGGCCAGCCAGCCAGGGTAGGAAACACCGACGATGCCTGCCTTGCCACTATTGACTGGAATGTTCTTCACCAGCCAGCCGATCGCATCGTAAGTATCAGTACTCTCATCGATAGCTCCCTTCACCTGGGCATGCATCAAGGGCGAATGAATCTCCATCGTTCCTTCGCTTTTATATTTTCCGCGGATATCCTGAAACACAAAGATGTAGCCTTCTTTGGCCATGTTGGTCCACGAACCGAATTGATCGGCCTTCATGGTGGAATCCTGTTTCAATGGGAAATCGGCGCCATAAGGAGTGCGTTCCATCAGAATCGGGAAAGGTCCGTTTTTTTGATAGGGTACCAGTATCACGGTGAAGAGTTTGACACCGTCTCGCATGGGAATCATGTATGTCCTTTTGACGTAGGTGGTGACGTCATCATTTTGCGCGTGAACCAAGGAGGCCCACAGAAAAGCCGCCGCTATGAAGATCAGTCTTTTCATTGTGTTTGCGAATTGGTCAGTAATGTTAAGAAATTTAATTCTTATCCTGGCGCATTTGGTCTGGCGCGAACACAATCATTGGTTTGACGACGCTTAGCGTGATTCGCATTCCATTGTTGTCCCGTTAGATCTTAACGAAACAATGAGATGCCTGATGGAGCTCTATATATAGTGGCTTTGTAATGGCTTTGAAAAGTAAACCTTTCCATGCAGCTAATTAATTTCTCCACGGCCGATTGATCGCATCATCGCACCGGCGCTTTCGAATATAACGCTTACGATCAGTTCAGCGAAATGCCCGCAGCTGCTTCCTTTGCCCGATCCCACAGTTTCGAATCCTTCATTTTTTCGGTCAGTTTTTTAAAGGACGCGGCGGGTCCACGCCAGCGCAGTTCGTCGACGTTGACGAAAAGTTTTGCGTCGGTCCGAAGGGTTGCCAGGCGCTTGAAGAGCAGGGCCTGGTCGCGATTTGTGGCCAGCAATTTTTTTGGAAAATCCTCGATGGGTCCGTATTGATTCAGCATTTTTGCCGCCTCGACCTTGCCGATACCCGGGATACCTGGGTAGCCGTCGGCGCTATCCCCGACCAATGCAAGAAATTCGGGGATCAAGGCGGGCGTCACGCCAAACTTTTTACGAACGGCGGCGGCGTCACGGATTATTTTCTGCCGCGCGTCGATCTGCACGACGCGATCGTCGCGCACGCATTGAGCAAGATCTTTGTCCGGCGTCCAGATACAGATTTTTTCGACACGCGAATCTCCTGAAGCGAGGTTCGCGGCCGAGGCCAGCGCGTCGTCGGCTTCCAGTTCAACCATGGGCCAAACGACGACCCCCATCGATGCAAGAGCTTCTTCGAGTGGGATGAATTGCGCGTGCAGCGCCCGGTCCATTCCCTCGGAGGTTTTATATTCAGACCAGAGTTCGTTGCGAAAGGATTCGATGACGTGGTCGGTGGCGACGCCGATGTGCGTGGCACCATCTTCCATCATCTTCAGCACGCCGTGGAGCACGCCGGCCACCGCACCATACGGTTTGTCCTTGCCCTTGTTGAAACTGCGCAAGCCGTAAAAGTGACGGAATAGTTCGTACGTGCCGTCGATGAGGTGAACAATCATAATTGACCTTGATTTAAATGAAGGTAGGAAAAATTCCAGCTTGCCGCCGACCGCTATCGTATCGATTCGGATCGTCCGTCCTGCACTGTAACTCTGAAAGCTGGTATCTTATTTCTAGTCGCTCCGGCCTAAGACTTCGTTAAGGAGAATCCCGTGGTTTAATGCGGATTCCATTTACAGCCGGTTTACAGCGTTGGATTTTGGACATTAAAAAACCCTCAAGAAATACCCAAGAAGGGCACTTTTGAGGGTCTTTGGATCTTGTGTCAGAGAAATCGCCAAATCACGATATCACCAAATCACCAGATGATCTGTAGCGGGGGCAACACAGTTGCTATTACTCGAATTTGAGTCAATAACAAGCACTGAACTTCCACAACCGTATTCAAAGTACACTCTATGTCAATAATTGTAAACCTCAAGTCAATGTTGGTAAACAATTCGTTTCCGCAATGTTTCCGCACCGTTCCGATGGTGAAATGGCAACAGTAAATTATTACCTAGACCGCCCCTACAAACCAGGGATACGAAAATGAGACATAGCCAATGCCCTCGAATTAAAGAAGAATATATCAAGCCTCCTGAATCCCAAAGAGACGATGATACGCCTGTTCATTACTTTTCCAAAAAGGCACATCCTTAAAAATTCAACCGGCGAAAAGATTTATGCTGTTCAGTGGGATTTCGCCAAGTGAGCAGGTCGAGGTAAATGTCTGAGCATATCAATAATAACATGGATAGTAAGAAGGTTTTATTTTGCATGGCCATGATATTGAGCCCAAAAATGATGTCGAAATATTTGTGAAGGGCATCCACTTTGATCCAGTATCCGCAGTATACTAACGCCTTAAATCAGGTAATCCGTACTGAAGACTCAACGGTATAAGCGTTGTTTTTTTTGCAGCCATCGTTCCTGGTGTAAGGTATTCGAAATCCAGCTTACGGCCACTTTCTTTTCGGAAATATTCTTCCCTGATAGCGTAAAACCCTTTCTTCAATGGTATGATATATGAACTGCCAGGCGGGGCATTACTTAGTAAACCGTCGTAGTCGATCAGCAGCTGGTCACCAAGGTAAAACCTGAAGCCATCGACTGCATCAAGACCAAACAAATAATAGCCATCTTCAGTTATTTTCAGTTGCCCGGAAATTACCACCCCAAAATTTATTTTCCAGGGCATTTGCTCCATATTAAAAACGGAATCAGTCCTGCCAGTTTTTACCGGCATTAAGGTTCTAAAATCCGGCAATTTGTTCCATTGGCCTTCATAATAAGCATAATTGAACCCACCTGGCTTCATCTTGTGCCCCGGCTTTGCAGGCGGCAGATAATCCCCGGTTTCAAAATTCCCCGAAAAAAATTCATCGCAACTGGGCCGCAGGGAAATTCGTCCTATGGTAACTTTAGCAGCCCCGGTTAAGATGTTGTCTTCTTTGAACGCTGCGGAGGCGCCCGTTGGTTTTGTTCCGTCCCGTGTATATTTTACATTCTTAGTATCGGCGAAGTACCAAAGGCTAATGGGCCGGCCTTTTAAAAGGGTCCCGTTCATCGGATGAAAAAAAATACCGCTGGCGCTATAGTCTGGGTAACTGAACTTGAGCCCGTCATAGGCGCTTTTGAGCCGCACAGTGCCGTGCGTTTCATCCTCGTAGGCCGTTAATTTCCAGGTTAGTCCTGCTGGCGCATATTTCTTGAGCAGGCTGTCCATTTGCGGAATGCGCATATCGGTCATTCCTGATCCTTCCCTGCCCGTTACGTATAAGATCCGGCCCGGTACGGCCAGGTCAGGCAATTGCTGCCGGACCATTTTGAGCATCACATTGTTATCCCACCAATAGCTTGGATCAGCGGCGATATACGATTCGAAGAGCCGCGGCTCGTTCAGCAGGGCATATGTGACGAATAAGCCGCCGAACGAGTGTCCAAATAACGTATTATCTCCGTCTGATGGATAAGTCTTGTGCACATAGGGTACCAACTCATTTTTTAGAAAGTTTAAAAAATGGTCGGCACCGCCGGAAGTCGGGTTGCTTTCCTCATGGGTAGGTAACAGATCCCGGTCTCGGTTGGTATTCAATACGCCGACCAGGATGCACTGCGGTATACGGCCTTCTTCCGCGAGTAGCTGCTCCATTTCGGAGACGAGCTTTGTGTTACTGTCTCCGTTGGAGAAACCGGTCAAATTGACCAGGGTATTCCGGAGCAAACTGACCACCTTCTCCGGGCCAAACTGACCACCCTATTCCGGAGCAAATTGACCACCCCCTAAAGTGATGTTTTAGCAGGTTGTTTTGAACGCTAAAAAATGCTGACGTTGGTAACTAAACTAACTCAGCATTCATGGCCAACAAAGCAATCGAAATGATCAAAGTCCGACAGATTTTAAGACTCTATGAACAGGGCCAAAGCAAGGTTCAGATAAGTATTCTGACCGGAGTTGCGCGCAACACAGTGAAACGCTATCTGCGTAAGTTCATAGCCGGTCAATACACCTATGAGCGAGTCAGTGGACTCAGTGACCACGAACTGGAGATGCTCTTTGGAAGTGATGAGGAGCCTCATCTCGATCCACGCTTTGATGCCCTGCACAAGTTATTACCCGAGATCAACAAGCAGTTAAAACGCAAGGGCATGACACTGCTCAAACTCTGGGAGCAGTATCGGGAAAAACATCCTGAAGGATATAAGATCACCCAGTTCTGCTATTACCATAGCCAATACAACAAGGGCACTAACCCGGTTATGCACCAGGAACACAAAGCCGGTGATAAAATGTACATCGACTTCGCAGGTGAAAAAATGAAGATCGTTGACACGGAGACCGGGGAATTACGGGCGGTAGAAGTCTTTGCCGCAATCCTTGGAAGCAGTCAACTCACTTATGTTGAAGCCGTGTACAGTCAGAAGAAGGAAGACCTGATCATGGCTTGCGAAAATGCAATGCATTTTTTTGGTGGCGTTCCTGCTGCCATCGTTCCGGACAATTTAAAAAGTGCTGTTACTAAAAGCAGTAAATACGAGCCTCTCATTAATGAAACATTTGCAGACTTTGCTGAACATTACGGCACTGCCGTGATACCGGCGCGAGCTTATCGGCCCAAGGATAAATCGCTGGTAGAAGGAATTATCAAAATCATCTACACGCGGATTTATCTCACCATTGACAAACAAACATTTTTCACTCTGCCAGAACTTAACCAGGCAATTAGAAAGGAGTTGGAGCATCACAACAATGCGCTACTGAAGGGAAGAGACTACAGTCGTCGCCAACAGTTCGAAGAAATTGAAAAATCTGCTTTGCTGCCTTTACCGGTTTATCGCTACGAGTTCAAACAACAAAAGCTGGTAACGGTAATGAAGATTGGCCACGTCGGACTTAGTGTGGATAAACATTATTACAGCGTACCGTATCGCTTTATCGGTAAGAAGGTGAAGATTCTCTATACATCCACCCAGGTAGAGATTTTCTACAAATACGAGCGTATTGCGACCCATTCGAGGGATATGCGCAAATATCAGTACTCCACCCAGAGTGAACATCTGGCTTCAGCGCACCGGTATTTAAGTGACTGGACGGCAGAGAAATTTATTGAACAAGCCCGTGCCATACATGAAGACGTAGCCTTGTTCATCTGTAAAGTGATCGAGGGAAAAGCACACCCAGAGCAAGCTTATAAATCCTGTTCCGGTATTCTCAGCCTGGCCCGAAAAGTAGGAACAGACAGATTAATTAAAGCTTGTCAACGAGCACATCTGTTTGGTGTTTTCAATTATCCCATTGTCGTGCAGATCCTGGATAAAAAATTGGACGCCTTCAGGGCCGAAACCGAAGAACTCATCCCCATGCCTAAGCATGATAATATCCGGGGAGGAGATTACTATCAATAATCAGGAACACTTTTATTTTTTTACTAAACCATAAACACAAAAAACGATGAACACAGCAACTTTAGAGAAGATGAAGAAAATGCACATGTTTGGTATGCACCGCAGCTTCCAAACCAGTTTAGAGACTGCCGGCAATGAGGATCTTACTCCGGACGAAATGATTACCTTATTGATAGACAGTGAGTGGGACGACCGGCATAATCGTTCTATTGACAGAGGAATGAAGCGTGCCAAGTTTCGTTACAAGGCGACCCTTGAGCAATTGGATTATGCTACTGAACGAGGCCTTGATAAAAATCAGATCCATCGTTTTGGGGATGCCACCTTCATTGCCAAAAAGGAAAACATAATTGTCACAGGAAGCACCGGTACAGGTAAAAGTTTCCTCGCCTCAGCCATCGGACATCAAGCCTGTACGCTGGGCTTTAAAGTTCTTTACACAAATGCGACCCGCTTATTTGCTGAACTTAAAATGGCTAAGGCCGATGGTTCGGCTATTAAAGAAATGGCTCGTATAGAACGACAGGACCTGCTTATCATTGATGATTTTGGTATCCAACCTTTTGATCATCCTTCTCGGTTAACTCTTTTAGAGATTATCGAAGATCGACATGGCAAACGATCTACTATATTTACTTCGCAGGTACCTGTTAAGCAGTGGCATGATATCATTGGAGAAAAGACGGTGGCCGATGCAGTCTTGGACCGAATCGTTCACAACGCACACCGGGTGGAGTTGACGGGTGAATCTCTACGCAGAAAATGGAATAAAAAAGATACTGAAGACAAAGAATAATTAACCAACTTTATAACCACAAAAATGACCTCTAAAACAATCACTTTTAGGAGACAACTTAGGGTGGTCAGTTTGGTCCGGAATTAGGTGGTCAATTACACCGGATTTTCCATGCTGGGCACGTCGAATTATCTAAAGAGCGTTACCTATTACGATACCAAGTCAAGGACAATTCAAACCATCGCCGACAATAACAAGGGCGGCAACGACCGG
>Ga0302324_100010354_pt1 | contig 19316 bp, 13 predicted proteins | sample Palsa_T0_1_FD_201949 | JGI IMG/M metagenome (GOLD analysis project Ga0302324, IMG submission 201949) | Peat permafrost microbial communities from Stordalen Mire near Abisko, Sweden - Palsa_T0_1 | ecosystem: Environmental > Terrestrial > Soil > Palsa > Peat permafrost | place: Sweden: Abisko...
GAAAAATCGGCGTCGCGGCGGATGCTGGCTTCGCGGGCCTGGTGTTCCATCTCCACGATTTCCCGAATCGTGGCCTGGTCGGGCGAATCGAGCGAGGTGCGGGGACGCACCGCGATATGCTGGGCCGAAAAGGCCGGCAGCGCGAACAGCGTGGACAACAATAACACTGCCAGCTTGTTAATTACCCTTCTGTTGATCACGATGAGACCTCCGCGGTTCGTGAGGGGACAGAGATCCGCCAGACTGAGCTACGCAACCTTGGATGCTGTGGTTCCGTGGAAAAGTTAGCTGCCGGGTTTGTATCAGGATCAATCATCAGAGCGCATCGATCGATCACGCGGCAGAGTCTGTCCCTAAACATCAAAGACGGTGCGGCTGCCTGAATTATTTCCATTATTGGAAAAGAATGCGCGGAACTTGTCGGAGCTCCCTGAAAAGGGCATCCCGTGACGAATGCACAGCAACTGGTCTTCCATGCAAAGTTCCGGTTAAGCCCTTCAAGAGACGGAGCGGACCGTTCCCGGCATCCGATCCGAATCGTCCACAACGAGACGGGACTGTCCGATATTGGACATGGGGAGATCCCTGGCTTTGCCGTGCTTCGCGCGCCCCCGGCCAAAAGCCGGGGGTCTATCAAGACCGGTTTCGCTCGGGGTGACGCCACCGGTGAGGTTGCGCGTCAGAATCCAAACTGCACCTCTACCGGTTTCTGCCTTGCCCGTGCGATTTTCTTCCGGGGATGATAGTCTTGCCCACGGATGAACCTGACCCCTGGCAGCAAACTTGGGCCGTACGAGATCGTTTCCCTGCTGGGCGCTGGGGGGATGGGCGAAGTGTATCGCGCCCGTGACTCGCGCCTGAAGCGCGACGTGGCGGTCAAGGTGTTGCCGCAAGCGCTCTCTCTGGACGCCGACCGCCTGCGCCGGTTTGAGCAGGAGGCCCTGGCTACCGCGGCCCTGAACCACCCCAACATTCTTGCGGTATTCGACATTGGCACGCACGAGGGTGCGCCCTACGTGGTCTCGGAGTTGCTGGAAGGCGAGACGCTGCGGGAGCGGGTGCGGGGCGGCCCGCTTGTGATGCGCAAGGCATTGGACTACGCCTTGCAGATCGCGCATGGACTGGCGGCGGCCCACGAAAAAGGAATCATTCATCGCGACCTGAAGCCGGACAATCTGTTCATCACTAAGGATGGGCGGGTCAAGATTCTGGATTTCGGACTGGCGAAACTGACCCAGCCCGAAGCCGGCGCGCACACTTCGCTGGCCACGGCCACGCAGGCCACCGAGGCAGGCGTGGTCATGGGCACTGCCGGGTATATGTCGCCCGAGCAGGTGCGCGGCGTTGCCGTCGATCCACGGTCCGACATATTCAGCTTCGGCGCAATTCTTTACGAGATGCTCTCCGGCAAGCGGGCTTTTCACGGGGAGACTTCGGCCGACACGATGAGCGCGATTCTGAAAGAAGATCCGCCCGACCTGAGCGAAACCGGGCGCAATGTGTCTCCCGCGCTGGAGCGGATCGTGCAGCATTGCCTGGAGAAAAATCCGGAGTCGCGATTCCATTCGGCCAGCGATATTGCATTTGACCTCGAACATCTTTCGGGGACTTCGGGAGCGTCAGCCAGAGTTGCAGCGGTTGCGGCAGCGCCGCCACGCGGTAAGCTGCTGCTTGCCCTCGCGGCCGGCCTGGTGATCGCTGTAGTCATGCTCGGTCTGGGTTGGTGGCTGGGCCGGAGCGGCGGCGCCGGGCCGCTGGCCGAGTACAAGCAAATCACATTTCGCACGGGATCGATCGGCAACGCCCGCTTCACGCCCGACGGCAGCGTGGTTTACAGCGCATCGTGGGACGGCGGTGACGACCAGCTCTACATGTCGCGGCTGGACGATCCGGGCGCGCGTGAACTGGGGCTGAAGGATGCGGAACTGCTGGCCATCTCGAAGAGCGGGGAACTGGCGATACGCCTCAACACGGTGCGCTACGGCGGCTATGCCCGCAGCGGCACGCTGGCGCGGGTTCCGCTGAGCGGGGGAACGCCGCGCGAGGTGCTGGAGAACGTGCAGGACGCGGACTGGTCGTCGAGCGGCGACAGCCTGGCGGTGGTGCGGTACGTTCCGGAAAATCAGCACTGGCGTTTGGAGTATCCCGTCGGCAGAGTATTGCTTGACGGCATCAACTGGATCAGCCACCCGAAGATTTCACCCGACGGCAAGTGGATCGCGTTTGCCGACCACGAAAACACAGGAGGCGATGACGAAGGCTCGGTGGCGGTCATCGGCGCGGATGGCAAGGAGCCAGAGCAAAAGCTTTCTTCCGGCTGGGAGTCAACGCAAGGAATCCTGTGGTCGCCGGCGGGGGACGAGATTTGGTTCACGTCGAGCGCCAGCGGGAGCGCCCAGAACCCGCACGGGGTGACGCTGGCAGGCAAGCTGCGCACTATCACGAATGTGCCCGGCGGCATGTGGCTGCAGGATATGCGGAATGGAGCGGCGCTGATGGTGACGCACCAGGAGCGCATTGGGATTCGGGGTATGGCGCCGGGTGGAAAAGAGGAACGCGAGCTGGGATGGTTTGGCTGGTCGATTGTGCGCGACGTGAGCCGCGACGGCCACAAGATTGTGTTTGAAGAGGAAGGCAACGGGGGAGGCCCTAATTACACAATATTTTTGCGCGATACGGATGGTTCGCCTCCGGCGCGGATTGGTGAAGGCGTTCCGCGGGCGATTTCGCCGGATGCCAAGTGGGTGGTTTCCATGTCAGCGAAAGGCGGACCGATGAGCCTGGTGCCGACGGGAGCGGGCGAGGCCCGGCAGTTGACGCACGATGCAATCAGTTACGGCCGGGCTCGCTTCCTGCCGGATGGAAAGCACCTGTTGGTTTCCGGCATCGAAGCCGGGCATGGTGCGCGCGACTACCTGATTGATGTGAGCAATGGCGATTCGAAAGCGCTCACACCAGAAGGCGTTTCGGGTGTGCAAGTGTCGCCCGACGGCCGCAGCACGACCGTGAGGGGGCCCGACGGAAAATGGGGAATCTGGCCACTCGACGGAAGCGGCATTCGTCTGATTCCGGGGCTGGACGCGAAATCCTACGTCGTCGGCTGGTCGCAGGATGGGAGATCAGTGTACGTAGCCTCCAGCCGCAGCGAGCAGATCGCAAAAGTCAACAAGGTGGATGTTGCCACCGGGAAAATGGAGCCGTGGAAAAGCTACGGAGTCGGCGTGGGCGCCGGAGTCACCGAAACGGGCGCGCCAATATTTTCCGGCGACGGCACCGCCTACGCTTACGTCTATGTGCAAATCCTGTCGAATGCGTACGTGGTTACCGGCCTGAAGTAGGAATTATCATTCACAGAAAAATCAACTGCTTATTGCACCCCTCCGGTTGACTTGAGTACCATTCCAGCTAACGGGGCCCTGCCGGAGTTGCGCGCCAAATGGACGACCAGAACGTTGCCCAGAATGTTCCGCAAGTTGTCTCGCACTATCGCATTCATGAGAAGCTGGGTGCGGGCGGCATGGGCGTTGTCTACAAAGCCGAGGACATTCGCCTCGGCCGCATGGTCGCGCTGAAGTTTCTTCCCGATCATTCCGTGCGCGATCCGCACGCTCTCGAGCGCTTCAAACGCGAAGCGCGGACAGCTTCGGCGCTCGACCACCCCAACATCTGCACCATCTATGAGGTTGACAACGACCAGGGGCGGCCGTTCATCGCCATGCAGTTACTGGAAGGGCGAACGCTGCGAGAGCGCATCGGCGATAAACCGGTTCCGCTGGGAACTTTGCTCGACTGGGCCCTGCAGATCAGCGACGCGTTGCAGGCCGCGCACGCCAAGGGCATCATGCATCGTGACATCAAGCCCGCGAATGTGTTCATCACTGCCGAGCGCGGGCAGGCGAAGATCCTGGACTTTGGCCTGGCGAAGCTGACGGCGGTTGACCTCACGGGCTCGGGCGAGGCGACTTTGTCGGGCACCGGGCTGCTGACCCACGCGGGCGCGCCGATCGGTACGGTGGCCTACATGTCGCCGGAGCAGGCGCGGGGCGAGGCGCTCGATGCCCGCACCGATCTGTTCTCTTTCGGCGTGCTGCTCTATGAGATGGCGACGGGCAGGCAGGCGTTCTCCGGGCCCACGTGGGCAGTGACGGTCTACGCCATTCTGGGCCAGGCTCCGCTGTCGTTGAACGAGTCGGTCCCGGGCCTGCCACAGCGGCTGCAGGAAATTATCGACAGATGCCTGATCAAGAATCGCGATCTGCGCTACCAGAGCGCGGCGCAGATTCACGTCGACCTGCTGAAGCTGAAGAAGGACTTCGAAGCAGGCAAGTCGCTCAAGTCGGTGCGGGTGGCGACCAGGTGGTCTCCGCAAAGAAAATTGCGGTTGGCGCTGGCCGCGGTCGTGGTAGTCGTGGTGGTGGCCGCGGTGGTGTGGGGGCCGGACCTGCTGCGCCGTTTGGCAACGTCTGGAGCGGGTGCGGGACCGGCAGCTGCTCTTTCTTCTGTGCCCGAGCGCAAGAGCATCGCCGTCCTGCCCTTCGCGGATCTCACGGGCGATCCCGCCGGCGATCAAGCTCGCGATCAAAAATTGACCGCATTCGGCAAAGGCTTATTGGAGGATGTTGCGGCCAAGCTCTCGCAGTTGAGCGCCAGTCACGATCTCGAAGTCGTTCCGGCGCGGACGCTCGAAGATAAGAAGGTCGCAACCCTGGCAGAGGCCAGGAAAGAATTCGGCGTCAGCCTGGGGCTGACGGTATCGCTCAAGCAGGCCAACGATTTGTTCCGGGCTTCTTACAGTCTGACGGATGCGAGGACCGGGAAAAATCTGGCGGGCGCACAGATTACGGCGCCGGTGTCGGACCTGTTCACGATTGAAGATCAGGTGGCGAACGGGGTGGCCGCGGCGTTGCAGATTTCGCTGCGTGGCGAAGAGAAGCGGGCTTTGGGCGCGCACTCTACCAGCCAGCCCGAGGCCTACCAGTATTTTGTGCAGGGTCGAGGCTATTTGCAGGACTGGCGCCAGGCTGAGAACCTGACCAGCGCGGAAATTGTTTTCAAGCAGGCGCTGAAGATTGACCCAAACTTCGGGCAGGCCGAAGCAGGATTGGGCCAGACTTACTGGCTGCGCTACCAGCTGGGTAAGCAGAAGCAGTGGATCGCCCCCGCGCAGCAGGCCTGCACCAAGGCGGTGGATTTAGGCAATGCCGGCGCCGAAGGGCACATGTGCCTGGGGATGCTCGAAGACGGCACCGGCCAGTACAATAAGGCGGCTGAACAGTTCCAGCAGGCGGTGCAACTCGAACCAGCCAATGACCGCGCTTATATCAACTTAGCGGGAGCCTACCAGCACCTGAATCAGCTCGACAAAGCTGAAGGTACTTACCAGCGGGCGATCGCCATCCGGCCGCAGTATTGGCGGGACTATGCGCTGCTCGGCGTAGCTTACCTGAATCAGGCGGACTACGAAAAGGCCGCTGGAGCGTTTCGCCGCGCGACCGAACTGGATCCTGACAGCTACGTGGCTTTCAATTCTCTCGGCGGAGCGCTGCTGTATCAGGGCAAGGACGACGAAGCGGTGCAGGCGCTGGAGAAATCGATTGCTATTCGTCCCACGCAAGAGGCTTACAGCAACGTGGCGGTAGCGCAATTCCGGCTGCGCCGTTTTAAGGACGCAATGGCAAGCTTAAAGGAAGCTCTGAAGGTTGATGAAAACAGTTATCAGACCTGGGGTAACCTGGGCGACGCCTACTACTATGGCGGCGATAAGACTTTGGCCATGTCAACCTACCGCAAGGCTATTGCGCTGGGCGAACAGCAACTTAAGGTCAATCCTAAGGACACTGACGTCCTAAGTGACTTAGCCAGTTATTACTCGATGCTGGGCGACCGAACACAAGCTTTGACTTATCTGGACCGCTCGCTGCAACTCGACCCCAGCGACAAGCAGTTGCTTTTCAATGCGGCGGAGGTGTACAACCAGTTGCACGAAACTGGGGTTGCGCTGGAGTGGCTGGGCAAGGCGCTGGCCGCCGGCTATTCGCGCCCGGTGGTGGCGACGACCGCGGCCCTCGACAATCTGCACGATAACCCGCGTTACCAGGCCCTGATGCAACAGAAGTAACCACGGATTAAAAATCACAAGGAGGATCAATTTATGGGACTCGAATGCAGTATCCGGGATGCCAGCGTCACTCCCAAGAATGACAGTCTAACCTACGGTTGCAGCTTCGATTGGGCCAATCCCACGGACAAGGCCGTTACACTCTCGGGATGCGGCGGCTTTTGCACCGAGGACGAATATGAGGTTCCGGCCGGAACCGCAACCAACCCCGGGCTGGCAGCGGCAGTGATATTGAACCCGCCCCCGGGACCCTTTACCTTCACGGAGACGCCCAACGAATGGGATGCGCCAGGGACGCCGCGTATCCAGATCAATCCTTTCCCGGGCAGCAAGAGAGAAGTAGCCTAAGTTCCTTAGCCGAGGCTAGAGTCACGGCTCGGGCTGGCTCGTGGTTCCGAGGGAATAGTGTGTCCGGGGCAAACCCCTGCCCCGTTTGACCCTTCTTTTCCTGCGCCTGTAAGATCGAAAGGAGCACTCAGCCTTCAGCACTCAGCATTCAGTCAAGGAGTTTCCCGGCGCGATCACGGGCGTCTGACTGGCTGATTGCTGATTGCTGACTGCTGACTGCCTCCCATGCCGCACGAACTGCCGAAATCTTACGAGCCGGGCGCGATTGAAACGCGCTGGGCCGACTACTGGATCAACGAAAAACTCTTTTCCGTGCCGACTCCCCCGCCTGGAGAGACGCGTCCGGTGTTCACGCTGCTGCTGCCGCCGCCCAACGTGACCGGGCGGCTGCACATGGGCCACATGCTCAACCAGACGCAGATGGACATCATTGTGCGCTGGCACCGCATGCGCGGCTTCATCACGTTGTGGCTGCCCGGCACCGACCACGCCGGCATTGCCACGCAGATGATGGTGGAGCGCGATCTTGCCAAAGAGGGCAAGAAGCGCAGCGAGATGGGGCGCGAGAAATTTATAGAGCGCGTGTGGGAATGGAAGAAGCTGTACGGCGGCGCGATTCTTGACCAGATGAAGCGCCTGGGCGCGTCCGTCGACTGGGACCGCGAGTACTTCACCATGGACGACAATCTTTCGCACGCCGTACGCGAGGTGTTCGTCCGGCTGTATGAAGAAGGACTGATTTATCGCGGCAAGTACATCGTGAACTGGTGCCCGTGGCATGAGACCGCCATCTCCGACCTGGAAGTGAAGCACGAAGAAGTTCAGGGGAAGCTGTGGGAGATTCGGTACCCGGTTATCGGAAGCAACGAATTTATTACCGTCGCCACTACACGCCCCGAAACCATGCTGGGCGATGCGGCTGTCGCGGTAAATGCGAAAGACGAGCGCTACATCCATCTTCAAGGCAAGCATGTTCTCGTCCCGCTGATGAATCGTGAGATTCCGATCATCACCGACGAACTGGCGCAGCCGGAATTTGGCACGGGCGCGGTGAAGGTGACTCCGGCGCACGATCCGAATGACTTTCAGGCCGGCCTGCGCCACAACCTGCCGCAGATTGATGTGATGGACGAGCACGCTCACATGAACGGAAACGCAGGACCGTATGCGGGTCTCGACCGGTTCGAAGCGAGGAAACGTGTCCTCGCCGATTTGCAGGAGCAGGGATTTCTCGTCGGCGAAAAAGATCATGCGCTCTCGATCGGCAAGTGCGACCGCTGCGGAACCATCGTTGAGCCGCGACTGTCGGAGCAGTGGTTCATCAAGATCAAGCCGCTGGCCGATCGCGCCCGAGAGGCCGTCGAGAGCGGCGAGATCACGATCGTCCCCGACAACTACCGCCAGATTTATCTCAACTGGATGAACAACATCTACGACTGGTGCATTTCGCGCCAGCTGTGGTGGGGGCATCGCATTCCGGCGTGGACGTGCAGTAACGACGCCTGTAAAGAAATAATCGTGGCCCGCGAGGCTCCGGCGAAGTGTACAAAATGCGGCGCCGCGAAGCCGGGGCAGGTTTCCGACGTGCTCGACACCTGGTTTTCTTCGGGACTGCTGCCCTTCACCACGCTGGGCTGGCCGGAGAAGACGCGCGATCTTGACGCGTTCTATCCCAACACGCTGCTGATCACCGGTTTCGACATTCTTTTTTTCTGGCTGGCGCGCATGATCATGTTCGGCTGCCACTTCATGCAGGGGCACGAGCAGGATGCGGCGATTAAGAAAGCCAGCGGCGAGGCGGACAAGAAAGACGACAGCGTGCCGTTTCGCCATGTCTACATTCACGCGCTGGTGCGCGATGCCGACCGGCAAAAAATGTCGAAGACCAAGGGCAACGTCATTGATCCGCTGGAGATCATCGAGCGCTTCGGCACCGATGCCACGCGCTTCACGCTGGCGGCCATGGCCGCGCCCGGCACCGACATTGCCTTCAGCGAGAGCCGCACTGACGGCTACCGCGCCTTCGCCAACAAAATCTGGAATGCGGCGCGGTTCATGTTCATGAATGTGGATAGAGTAGAGCCGGGGCTGCGGCCCGGAGGCGGACAGGAGGGTCCGCCGCACACGCGTGGCGTTGCGGGCTTTCGAACCGACACTCTCGAAGACCGCTGGATTCTTTCGCGCTTCAACCGCGCGGTGGCCGATGTGAACGATGCGCTCACGGCCTATCGCTTCCACGAAGCTGCCAACCGCATCTACGATTTTTTCTGGGGCGAGTTCTGCGACTGGTATCTGGAACTGATCAAGCCGCGCCTGAATTTCGAGGAGGGTGCGGACCCCAGCGCTGCGCGAACGGCATGCGCGAATCTGGCCAACTTATTCGACGCTGCATTGCGCCTGCTGCATCCCGTGATGCCGTTTATCACGGAGGAAATCTGGCAGGCGATCTACGAGGGCAAGGCTCCGCTCAAGTCGATAGCTCTGGCAGGATATCCGCAAGCGGATGAAGAGCAATTTGATCTCGCTGCCGAGACCGAGATGGCGATCCTGAAGGATTTGATCGTCAGCCTGCGCAACCTGCGAGCGGAATTGAAAGTCGAGACCAAGGTGAAAGTTCCTGTCGAGATATTCGCGCAAGAGCCTGCGATTCGTAAAATGATCGAGCAGAATCATGGCGCAGTCGAGCGCCTGGGAAGCGTCGAGAAGATCAGCTTCGTGGAGAATTCCCTCGCCAATCGGCCCGGTGCGCGAGGAACCGCGCGGTTCGACGTCCACGTCATCTACGAAAGAAAGATCGACGTCGCCGCTGAATGCGACCGGTTGAAGAAAGAGCTGGAGAAAGTCGAAAAAGAGTTGGGCAACAATCAGAAGCAATTGGGCAATGAACAATTCCTGGCCAAGGCTCCGGAGAAAGTTGTGGAAGGCCTGCGCCGGCGAGGTCAGGAACTCGTCGTCTTGCAGGAGAAAACGAAAAGTCAGCTGAAGGAATTGAACGGTTGAACGTGGGGACAGCCGCACAAGCAAATCACAAGCTTCCGGGGATGACAAAGTTGCCGAGGGCGGCTGCCTGCACAGGTTTCGCGCTGGTAACTGGCAACTGACCACTGACAACCGACCACTGTTCTTATGGATTGGAATTCACGACGCCTTACCGCAATACTGGAGAACGCGCTGCTCGAGGACCGGGCGACGCGCGACGCCACCAGCTACGCCTGCATCGATCCTAATCAGCAGGCCTCGGCGACAATAGTTTCCAAGCAGGAGTGCATTCTCGCCGGAATCGGTTGCGTGGCGCGGATTCTCGACGTTTTCGCCGCGCTCGACGGAGCCGTCACCGCGCACTACGAAGTCACCACGCATCCTGAGATTTTTGACGGCGTGCGCCTGCGGGCGGGACAGTCCGTGGCGGTCATCCGCCACAATGCGCGGGTGCTTCTTTCCTGCGAACGCGTCATCCTCAATTTCCTGCAGCGCATGAGCGGCATCGCCACCCTCACGCGGAAGTTTGTGGAAGCCGTGTCGGGCACGAAGGCGCGCATTCTCGATACGCGCAAGACCGCGCCCGGCCTGCGGGTGATTGACAAGAACGCCGTGCGCTGCGGCGGCGGACAAAATCACCGCCTCGACCTTTCCGACGGCGTGCTCATCAAGAATAACCACATCGCGCTGGCCGGCGGAGTCGTTCCCGCGCTGGACCGCGCCGTGCGCAACCGCCGCGGCTCGCAGATCATTGAAGTAGAAGTGCGCACGCTCGACGAACTCGAACTGGCGCTGGCTCACGGCGGGGAAGCGATCCTGCTCGATAACATGTCGGTCGAGCACGTGCGCCGCGCTGTCGAGCGCTGCGCGCAGGCTGGCTCCCATTCAGATGGCCGCAATATTCCCGTGGAGTGCTCCGGCGGCATTCGCCTCGACAATGTCCGCGCCTATGCTGAGACCGGAGTTGACTTCATCTCCGTGGGACTTATCACGCACTCACCGCAGGCGACCGATATGAGCATGCGAGTCGTTCCGGCTTAATCGCAGTTCCGGTACAGAAGATTGTTGTTTCCCCGCGATACGCGCATAATCTCCGCATCAGCAAGACCGGCTCAATTCGCGAGCAGCTTCCACGGGCCAAACTGCCCGCAGCGCACCAACCCCAGCCGACCGACCTGCGGCTCGGCCGCATCGTGCGCCTGCTGATCGAGCACGCCACGGTCGTCGTCAGCGGAACCAAGATCGCCCAGGAAATTTCTTCCAACCGCTCCGAAGTGTGGCGGCTCATTCAGCAGCTGCGCGGCTTGGGCGTCGACGTCGCCGGCCACCCCGCCAGCGGATATCAACTGCGCTCGGTTCCTGATCTGCTCTTGCCGGAATTTCTCCGCCCGCTTCTGCGTGGCACCATCTTTGGCGAGCATCTTCACCACTTCTACAAGATCGGCTCGACCAATACCGCAGCCATGGCCGCCGCCGCAGAAGGCGCGCCCGAGGGCAGCGTCTTCCTGGCTGAAGAACAAACCGCGGGCCGCGGCCGAGGCGCTCACTCGTGGCAGTCCCCGCGCTCGACGGGAATTTATTGTTCGGTGATCGTGCGGCCCTCGCTGCCTCCCTCGGACGTCCTGGTGCTGTCGCTCGCTGCGGGGCTGGCCGTGCAGTCGGCCATTCAGCAACTCGACTCGTGCGTTGTCGCCGACCTGAAATGGCCCAACGATCTGCTGATCGGTGGTCAGAACAGCGGTCAGAACAGCGGCCCGAACGGCGGCAAGAAAGTTTGCGGCATTCTTACCGAGATGAATGCCGAGGCCACCCGTGTCCGCTACATCGTGATCGGAGTGGGCATCAACGTGAATCAGGCCAGCTTTCCGAAGGATTTGCCCGCAACCTCGCTGCGCCTGGTAACTGGAAGCGAGTGGTCGCGAGTCGACCTGGTGGCAGCTTTGCTAAAATCACTCGACCGCGAGTATCGCCAGTTGCTGGAATGTGGCGATGCGCGAGAATCGATTCTGCGGCGTTTCGCGTGGAATTCTTCGTGGGTCCAGGGCAAGGCGGTTCGCATCGAAGAGAATGGCTCAAGCTTCGAGGGAACGACCGAAGGCCTTGATCCGCGCGGATTCTTGCAGGTGCGAACCGCGAAGGGACTGCAGATAGTGTTGAGCGGAACGGTTAGGGAACGGTAAGAAAGCATTCGGCATTCGGCACTCAGCATTCAGCCGCTGGGGGCAATTCTAGAAGCTAAGAACTAAGAACTGGGTTTCGACCATGCTTCTCGTCATCGACGTCGGCAATACCAACACGGTGCTGGGCGTCTTCGCCCGGGTCGCCCCGGTGCACCCCTCCGGCGATGCGGACGAAGCTCCGCACGGAGGTCAGCTCGAAACTCGGCACTATGACCGTCTCGCCGCCAACTGGCGCGTCGCCACTTCCCGCACCAGCACTGTCGACGAGTACGGAGTTTTGTTCCGCAACCTGTTCTCCATGGCGGGCCTCGAATCGAAGGGCATTCACGGCATCGTGATCTCGTCGGTCGTGCCGCCGCTCGATCCGGTGCTGCGCCAGGTCTGCGAGCGCTATTTTAATTTGCGGCCGCTCTATATTGAACCCGGCGTGAAGACCGGGATGCCGGTGCACTATGACAATCCCGCCGAGGTGGGCGCTGACCGCATCGTCAACGCCGTCGCGGCTTTCGACAAATACGGCGGCCCATGCATCATCGTCGATTTCGGCACGGCCACGACGTTCGACTGCGTGTCGCCCAAGGGAGAATATCTCGGCGGAGTGATTTGCCCCGGAATCGGCATTTCCGCCGACGCACTGTTTGAACGCACCGCACGTTTGCCTCGCGTCGAGATCCGCAAGCCCGCCCGAGTGATCGGCTCCAATACCGTCGGCAGCCTGCAATCGGGGCTTTACTACGGATATCTCGGGCTGGTGGATGGCATTCTCGAACTGCTGCTCGCGGAGTTGGGCCAGGAAACGCGCGTGATCGCGACCGGCGGCCTCGGACCGATGATCGGCACCGGCTCGAAATACATCAAGCATGTGGACGACTTTCTGACGCTCGAAGGCCTGCGCATCATCTGGGAGCGGAATGGATCGGGGCGCAGGGATTCCGCTCCGGCGAAGCCGGCGCTCAAGGCGGAACCGGAGGCTTCAGCAAAAGCGACACAGACAAAGTCAAAGAATGGTGACAGCGCGCCCACGCCTTCGCCCACCCGTTCTGCCCGCTGACTCGCCGTGGAAACCTACTTCAACTATTTCACCGAGATTGAGGATCGCTTCCTGCGCCGCCGCGGCGGCGGCCTGCTGCTCTCCACTCTCGACTGGGCGCTGATTGAAACCTGGAAAGATGCGGGCATTCCGCTGCAGGCCGTCCTGCGCGGAATAGATGAAGCCTTTGACCGCTATGACAAGCGGCCGTCGAAGACTAAGAAGGTAAACAGCCTGGCCTATTGCTCGCAGTTGGTGCTGGCGGCTGCGGAAGACATGAAGGAAGCTGCAGTAGGAACGGCCGATCCTGACCCACCGGCGAAGAGAGGCGCCGCGCCCGGGCTTGAACCCGAAATCGTCGCGCCCTTCCTGCGTCGCAATGCGGATTTGCTGGAGACCGCAAAATTGCCGCAGCGGGCCGGAGTCCAAGCCCATGTTCTGGAAACCGCCAACACGCTGCGCCAGCTCGCTGAAGAAATTGAAAAGAAACCCGCGGCGCGTCTGGAGGATCTGGAACGCCGCCTCACGGTGCTCGAAGAAAAACTCTTCGCTGTGCTCCTGGCGTCCACTGCGGACGAAGACGTCGTCAGAGTCCGCGCTGAAGCGGACCGCGATCTCGCTCCCTATCGCCGTAAGATGTCCGGAGCGCAGATCGACCAGCTACAGCGACAGTACGTGCACAAGCGCCTGCTGGAAAAATACCAATTGCCGCGGTTGAGTTTGTTTTACATGTGAACAGGCTGTCGCCAGGAAGTTTGGGAAGGGCACGACTTCAGTCGTGCCATAGAGTGACACAACGTCAATCGGTTTCAGCCGCTGAGGCATGCCGTTCCTTCCACACTCACAACTCGTTTCGACGCGCTGATTATCGGTGGCGGGGCCGCAGGCCTGATGTGCGCCATCGAGGCCGGCAAGCGCGGACGCCGCGTCGCCCTGATCGAACACGCCGACCGACTCGGCAAGAAAATTCTCATCTCCGGCGGCGGCCGCTGCAATTTCACCAACCTGCACTGCCAGCCTGAAAACTTCCTCTCAGCCAACCCGCATTTCGCCAAGTCGGCGCTGGCCCGCTACACCCCCGCGGATTTCATCGCACTCGTCGAAAAGCATCGCATTCCGTATCACGAAAAAACTCTCGGACAACTTTTCTGCGACCGTTCCGCCCGCGACATCCTGGCAATGCTGGAAGAAGAGTGCCGGACCGCCGGGGTGAATATTTTCTTAAACACAAGGATTCGCGAAGTGAGCCGCACCGCGCCAGATAAAAGTCCAAGCGAGTTCGTCGCCCACGCCGCGAATGCGAACTTCAGCGCGCCCGCACTGGTCGTCGCGACCGGCGGACTTTCGATTCCAAAGATCGGTGCGACCTCGTTTGGCTACGACCTGGCGCGGCAGTTCGAGCTGAACCTTCGCGAGCCGCGACCGGCTCTCGTGCCTCTCCTTCTCGGCGCGGACGACTGTTCCCGCTACTGCGATCTGGCCGGCGTTTCCGCCGACGTGATCGCCCAATGCGGCGGCCAGCAGTTCCGCGAAAAAATGCTGATCACGCACCGCGGACTGAGCGGCCCCGCGATCCTGCAGATTTCCTCCTACTGGAGGAAGTCGGAAGAGATCCGCATAGACCTCGCGCCGGGCAGTGAACTCACCACGATCTTCCGCGATTCCAAAACAGCGCGGACTCTGGCCAGGTTAAAAGCAGAACTCCGTAAGACCATGCCGTCCCGCTTCGCCGACCGCTGGCTCGAACACCACGCGCCGGCCTCATGGACGAAAGCCGCACTCGCTGATTTCGAGCGGCAAGCGCATGCCTGGGCGATTATCCCCGCGGGAACCGAGGGCTTCGACAAAGCAGAAGTCACCGCCGGCGGAGTTGACACCGACGAACTTTCCGCCAAAACGATGGAAAGCCGTAAAGTTCCCGGCTTATTTTTCGTCGGCGAAGTCGTGGACGTGGCCGGCCACCTCGGCGGCTTTAACTTCCAGTGGGCGTGGTCCTCGGGCGCGGCCGCAGGCCGAGCGTTGTAAACTAAGTCGCCGGAAACCGGAGGAAAATCGATGCTCGGACTGACAACACCGCGAATTATTTGCTGGCTGTTTCCTGCAACATTCATTGCCAGCGTTACATTTGCGCAGGCGCCGTCTTCTGCGCTGCTGGCGCTGTCGAAAGACGACCACACCGTCGCCATCGTCGACCCTGTAACTCGGCAGGTTCTGGCACGGTTGCCCTCCGGACCCGATCCCCACGAAATCATCGCGTCCGACGACGGCAAGCTCGCCTTCATCTCAAACTATGGTGGTTCCGACAGCTCTCTGAATACTATTTCGGTCGTCGATTTGGTCGCCCGCAAGGCGCTACCTCCCATCGACCTGGGCGCGCTGCGTTCCACCCACGGCCTGGCATTCGCGGGCGGCAAACTTTATTTCACGGCAGAGACGAATAAAGTCATCGGCCGTTACGACCCCGCAACCCAGCGCGTGGATTGGATTCTCGGCACCGGCCAGGATCGCACCCACATGATCGCCGTAGCGAAGACACTCGACCGCATCATCACTTCGAACGTCAATTCTGGCACGATCAGCATCATCGAACAGGTTTCCCAACCGAACGGAGGTTTCGGCCCGCCGCCGGGCGCCGGCCCGCGCCCGCAAGGAGCGCCTCCCCGAGGATCTGGTCCGCCTCCGGTGCGCCTGACCTGGGAAGTGACCAACGTCCCGGCGGGCGGCGGATCTGAAGGCTTCGACGTGTCGCCGGACGAGAAAGAAATCTGGGCGGCCAACGCGCGCGATTCCACCGTGACGATTATTGACGTCGCCAGCAAGAAAGCTACGCAAACGATTCCCATCCCGGTGAAGGGTGCGAACCGCTTGAAGTTCACTCTGGATGGCAAGCATGTCTTGATCTCCGGCCTGGGCGCGCGTGCCGGAGACAGCAGCCTCGTCGTGCTCGACGCCGCCAGTCACCAAGTAGTGAAGCAGTTGAATCTGGGCGGCGGCGCTGCCGGAATCCTGATCGCACCTGACGGTTTCCGCGCCTACGTCGCGGTCAGCTCGGCCGACAGGATCGCCGTCATCGATCTAAAGACACTGGAAGTCGTGGGCCAGATCGACGCCGGCAAGCAGCCCGATGGACTAGCCTGGGCGGTGCGAAGATAAAATGTCTTAGCGATACGTGTAACTTATATGTTACAATGGACAAAGTGATCGAGCTTCGCCGCTATGTCACTCCTGCAGGGAAAGATGTTTTCGGAGAGTGGCTGGCGAAGCTGAAGGATGCGCGCGCCCAGGCGAAGATCGTGATTCGTCTCGACCGGGTTTCCCTGGGTAACTTCGCGGATTGCAAACCGCTCCGCGGCGGCTTGTTCGAGCTGCGGATCGATTGGGGACCGGGCTACCGGGTGTATTACGCAATGCTGGGAAAGTCATGCGTGTTACTTCTCGGGGCAGGCGACAAACGCAAACAGTCCTCGGACATCGAAAGGGCGTTCGCGCGCCTCGCCGATTATAAGGAAAGGACCAGAATCGTATGAAACGCAAAGCCAGCATTTCGCATGGCGAGGCTGTGATTCGTGAACTGCGCGACAACCCGCGCTTCGCTGCCGAGTACCTGAAAGCCGCGTTGGAAGAGGACGGCGGACCTCGCGTGCTGCTGATCGCCCTTCGCCGTGTCGTGCAGGCTCGCGGGATCTCGAAGATTGCAAAGACTGCCGGAGTCCAGCGCGAGAGCCTTTACCGCGCCCTGTCAAAGCATGGAAATCCCAGGCTGTCCACGCTGGCTGCAGTGACCAAGGCGATTGGTTTGAGACTGACGGTCGAGGCCGCAGGATAGAGCATTTAGTGTTCTTGCGCCGCAGTCTTACCTCGTCCCCATGCCGTAGAATCAAGTCTTGCTCCTCACAATCGAAAAGCTGATCTACGGCGGCGACGGCTTGGCCCGTCTGCCTGCCGCTCCTGATGTCCCGGCTGCCGCCATCCCTGCCGCCGCTCCCGTTATTGATGAAGCCTGGGGACGCGGCAAGGCCGTGTTCGTCCCGTTTGTCCTGGCCGCAGAAAAAATCGAGGCATCCCTCACCGAGCAGAAGCCAGGTTTCGCGCGCGCGCAAGCCGACGCGATCATCGAAGCTTCTCCGCATCGTATTCAACCCGCTTGCCCTTACTTCACCCGCTGCGGCGGATGCCACTACCAGCACGCCAGCTACGAGCATCAACTCGAAATCAAGAAAGAAATCCTGCGCGAAAATTTGCGTCGCATCGCCAGGCTCGACCTGCTGTTCGACATCGAAGTGCATCCTTCGCCGCGCTGGAACTATCGCAACCGCTCGCGTCTGCAGATTCGAGCCGAGCAGGTGCGAGTCAGCCCCGACTTCGCAGTGGGATATTTCAAGATCTCGTCCCATGAACTACTCGCTGTCGAAGAGTGTCCGATCAGTTCGCCGCTGATCAATCGCGGCATCGCATCTTTGTGGCAGAGCGGACGCGCCGGCAAAGTTCCCGCTGGCGTGCGCGAAGTCGAATTCTTCGCCAACTCCGACGACACGCAGCTTCTGCTGGAAATCGGCTGCGCGGGTTCAGCCCGCCGCGCCGCCGTGCGCGAGTGGGCCGAGGAATTGCGCGCCGCTATGCCTGAGATCGCCGGAGTCGTGGCCTTCCGCGAACCCAATCCCGGTGACCGCAAGGCCGGCGCTCCGGAAATTCTGGTCACCGCCGGCGCAGGCTCTCTGACTTATCAGACGCAGCGCGCAGCCTTTCGCGTCAGCGCCGGATCGTTCTTTCAAACCAACCGCCACTTGACTGACGACCTAGTAAAGATCGTTACCGCCGGCCAATCCGGCAAGCTGGCGCTTGATCTCTATGCCGGCGCCGGCCTGTTTTCCACAGCCCTGGCCTGTGACTTTGATCACGTCGTTTCTGTTGAGCCGTCACAGACTTCCTCAGCCGATCTTGCCTACAATCAACCCAAGAATGGAGAAACGGTCCAGGCCACGGCGGAGCAGTACCTTGCCGGTGCAGTTCAGGCCGGTGCGGAGGATTCGGGGCGTGTCGGGAAGGGCGCGGTAAACAAACGTGCGGTAACCCCTCATATCCTTCATAAGCCCGACCTGGTGGTGGTGGACCCGCCCCGAAGTGGCCTGGGAGAACGCGTGGCGCGATTGTTAGTGACCTTGGCCGCGCCACGCGTGACTTATGTATCGTGCGATCCGGCAACCCTGGCCCGCGATCTCGTGCCCCTGCTCGCCGCCGGCTATCGCGTCGAGCAAACGCACCTGGTGGATTTGTTCCCACAAACCTACCACCTGGAAAGCGTTGTGCACCTGGTCCGCTGAGCTTGTGAAGCTCGGGTCTGTGAAATCCGGATTGCTGGGGATTCATGTGGGGACAGCCGCGCCCGGCTGCCGCCGGGCAGTTCTCCATTCCGTGCAACCGATCACATAGTCGGCTCAACCGCCCAGCGCAATGACTTTGCCCCCCACTCCCGCATCGCCTCCTGCCTTCCACTTCAAACCGCCCCGCGAGCCCATGCTCTGGGCAGCCGTAGCCTACGCCGCCGGGATTATCGCCGGAGTCTACTTGTGGCGTCCTGCGCTGTGGTGGGTGGTCGCGGGCGTGGCCTTCGTAGCGGCCGCCGCATACTTCGCCCGCCTCCGTTCCAGCATGGGCTGGGCTCTGGCGCTGGCAGCATTGTTTCTGGCAGGCGCGCTTCACGTTCAACTCCGCAGAGCCGCGCCGCGCCTCGACACCAGCATTCAACCCTACGCCGACCGCCAGGAACTCCAAATCACCGCTCACGCCACGGGCGACGGCCGCCTGCAGCAGGGCGGTTTCAACGAACTGAAGCAGACGCTCGACCTCGAAACCGAAATGATCCAGACGTCGGAGCAAATCCAAACCGGCCAGAGCGAAGTGACTCATTCCGGCGTCCGCCTCAGCATTTATAGCCCGCGCCCGAACGATTCGGCTCCAGAAGAAGCCTCCGAGACAATCCCCGTCAGCCTTGCCGCGATGCCCGTCTTCCACTACGGCGACCGCATTCGTTTCTCTGCCAAACTCAAGCTGCCGCGCAATTTCCGCAATCCCGGCGCGTTCGACTATCAAGGCTATCTCGCCGATCGCGGCATCGCCGCCCTGGGTTCAACCAAAATAGAAAATGTCGAGCGCCTCCCCGGTTTTTCCGGCAGCCGGATCGCCGCCTGGCGCAGCCGCCTGCATCGTGGCGTGGTCGCCAAGATCCACGAGCTCTGGCCTCCGCGCGAGGCCGCCTTGATTGATGCCATGGTCATTGGCGAGGAGGCCTTCATCGACCGCGACACCCGCGCCGATTTTCAGCGCTCCGGCACTTACCACGTTCTCGTTGTCTCGGGGATGAACGTCAGCATCCTGGCCTTCGCCGTCTTCTGGACGCTGCGCCGGCTGCGCCTCGGCGACATTCCCGCCACTCTGCTGACCGTGGCACTCTGCGTGGTCTACGCCTTTGCCACCGAGGTGGGCGCGCCAGTCTGGCGCGCGACGTTGATGTGCGCCATCTATCTGGGCACGCGCATGCTTTACCGCGGCCGCGCCATGGTCAATGCGCTCGGCGCCGCGGCTCTGGGACTTCTCGTCTTCGACCCGCGCCAGCTCTTCACCGCCAGTTTCCAGATGACCTTTGTCTGTGTGCTGATCGTGG
>Ga0302324_100010355_pt1 | contig 19316 bp, 17 predicted proteins | sample Palsa_T0_1_FD_201949 | JGI IMG/M metagenome (GOLD analysis project Ga0302324, IMG submission 201949) | Peat permafrost microbial communities from Stordalen Mire near Abisko, Sweden - Palsa_T0_1 | ecosystem: Environmental > Terrestrial > Soil > Palsa > Peat permafrost | place: Sweden: Abisko...
GGGTAGACGATTCGATGCCGGTCACGTTTTTCGTCGAGTCCGATTTCAAGCACCCGGACGTCTATGCGGCGTATCTCGATCAGGGGGGCTGGGCCTCCCCGACCGCGACTATTATCTGAACGACGATGCGCCGATGGTCGCGGCGCGCGCGGCCTACCTCACTTACGCCGCGCAGCTGCTGCAGCTCTCAGGCGTTGCTTCGACGAAGGCCGATGCTGCCAGGCGCGCCAAGGCCGTGTTCGACGTCGAACACCGCTTGGCCGAGGTCCAGTGGACCCGCGTGCATCTGCGCGATTTGCCGGCGCGCTACGTCCCGTGGACCCAGGCCGAGTATTCCGCCAAGGCGCCAGGTTTTGCTTGGGATGCCTACTTTAAGGCGGCCGGTCTTGCAGGAACGGCCATACTCATCGCCTCTGCGGATACTGCCATTATCGGCACCGCGGCCATCGTGCCCGGCGTGCCGCTGCCCATCTGGAGAGACTATCTGGCGCTGCGCGCAATCGACCGGCACGCGCCGTACCTGTCAAAGGCGTTCGTAGCTGCCCATTTCGCATTCCACGACACGGCGCTTGCCGGAACACCCGATGAGGAGGCGCGGTGGAAGCGCGGCGCGCATTTTAGCGAACACGCGATGGGCGAGGCGATCGGCGAGATCTACGTCCAGTAGCATTTCGGGCCCGCAGCAAGAGCGTCGGCGACGCAACTGGTGAAGAACCTGCTCGCCGCTGCGGGAGCACGGATTGACGGACTCGACTGGATGTCGCCCGAAACTAAGGCGAAGGCGCGCGAGAAGCTTGCGACCTTCCAAGTGAAGGTCGGTTATCCCGACAAGTGGCGAGACTATTCGAAGCTCCCCGTCATTGCCGGCCAAGCCTACCGCAATTCACTCGCTGCCGACCGGTTCGAGTACGAGCGCAACCTCGCCAAGGTGGGCCAGCCTGTGGATCGGGCCGAGTGGGACATGACGCCGATGATGATCAATGCCTACTACGATCCGACGAAGAACGAGATCGTGTTCCCGGCTGCGGTCCTGCAGCCGCCGTTCTTCGATCCAAATGCGGACTTGGCCGTCAACTACGGCGGCATCGGTGCCATCATTGGTCATGAGATCAGCCACGGCTTCGATGACCAGGGGCGGCAGTTCGATGCCCGAGGTGCGCTTGCCGACTGGTGGACGGCGCCGGATGCTGCGAAGTTCAAGGAGCGCACTGCAGCGCTGGTGGCGCAGTATTCTGCCTACGAGGCGTTGCCGGCGCTCAAGGTCAATGGAGAGCTGACGCTGGGGGAAAATATTGCTGACAACGCCGGCATTGTCATTGCCTATGATGCGTACCACACGGCACTAGGCGCAGAGGCCGCCCCAGTCATCGACGGGCAGAGCCGCGACCAGCGTTTCTTCCTCGCCTTCGCGCAGGACTGGCGAACGCTCTGGCGCGACGAAATCCTGCGCCAGCTGACGACTACGGATCCTCACTCCCTCGATGCAATCCGCGTGAGGACGGTTCGAAACGTTGATCCTTGGTATGCAGCCTTTGACGTCAAGCCTGGCGACGCCTTGTATCTTGCCCCGCGTGAGCGGGTTCGAATCTGGTGAGTCTCATCCCGGCCGGCCCAGGCGAGCGCCTCAGGAATCTCAGGACGTGTACTCGCGAGGCTGGTCCGGTCCGTTGATTGCGGGTCATAGTCAAGAGGAACTCCAGAGTCAAACGATCGAAACAGGAGAAACCCACACTCATCAAGACCTGCACCGCAATAGCGGCGCGCTCGACTCTTGCGTTCGCTTATGAGCCTTTCGGGGGCTTTCTGTCGTGAATGACAAGAGTTGGAAGTACCTCGGCATCACCTACGTGGTCGTCTACATCGTGGGCATGGGCATCGAAAGACACGGTTTTGACCGTGGATCGCTGTCGCCAATCGATAAGATCTTCTTTGCACCCATATTGTGGGGCGTTGCGGCCTATGGAATTCAAAGTGGCTCGTTCAGGGGCCGATTTTCCTGGGTAAATCGCGACGAGAAGCCGTTCAGCTTTTGGACCACCATCACATTCGAAATCCTGTATGGGCTTTTTTTGTTTTGCTGGGGCATACGCGATGCGTTTCGATGAGCGCTTCCGTCCCCTTCTGGTTGCCCCAGGGTCCTTCGGGTTCGTCGGCTGACAGGAAGACTGCCAGCGGACCCGTTCCAGTGGATCAGACCTGGATTTGGCTTTTCCAAGCGGTCGTCCCCGACGCCGAACTCGCCCCTGCCAACCAGAAGGCATCGAATCGGCGTTTCGCTACCTAAATCGGGCGGCCGCTTGGCATTTTGGCGGCTCGCAATGCACCAGCGCTGGGCAGCGCCAGAACTCAGGCACCAGTTGCAGCACCACTACTGCCAAATCATAATGCGCTACCGCAATACCAACCTTAAGAACGGTTTCATTCCTGGAGGTCGTTTGTGAAAACTAGAACGCTGCTATTTCCCCTTATTGCTTTGTTCACGTGCTCGGCGGCACTTGCCGATTCTCCCTTCGACGGCACCTGGCAACTCGATCCTGCGAAGAGCCACCTTACCGGCGATACCATGGCCTTCGAGGACGGCGGAAACGGATCTTTAAAGTATACGGACTCGGATCAGACCTATACTTTCAAACCGGACGGAAGCTCCTTTACTACGCCCCTAGGCCAGGAGCGCACCATGCAAAAGAGCGGCGATAACGTCTACACGTCCACGGCGAAGCTGCACGGTACGTTATTGCGCACCACCACGTGGACACTGTCGTCTGACGGAAAAAAACTCGTCCTGGAATCCAAGGGCACAAAACCGAACGGCGACAGCTTCGACGATGTGACAACCTACAAGCGTACCTCTGCCGGAACAGGCCTCGTCGGCGGATGGAAGAGCACGCAGGTTAAATTGAGTTCACCCAATGCGATCACGATTCAAACCGCTGGCAACGATGTCACGCTGACGATATCGGCTGTCAAAGCCACGGTGCACGCCAAGTGGGATGGCAAGGACTATCCCGCCAGCGGTCCGACGGTCGCGGACGGAATTACGCTCGCCCTTACAAAAACGGGTCCCAACAGTTTCAAGTTGGTCGAGAAAGCAAAAACGAAGGTCTTGGCAATCGTGCATTACCGCGCCGCCAGCGACGGCAAGACGCTGACGACGAAAGGCACGAATGGTGAAGGCAAAGAGCCGTTTAGCGAGGTCTTCACCAAGCAATCCTAACTGCGGCGTGGTGGCATCCGCGCGAGGGCGCGCGGATGCCTCGCATGCTGTGGCGACCTGGCCGTAGAAGTCCAGACTCAGGCGAGCCGCATGCCTGTTGCGCCGGCTCCCGGAAAATCCGTAATCTCTCCACCCCGACAATTTCCCATAATAAAAGGGGCAGTCTTCGGCCGATGCATCGGCCGCAACTCAAAGCCGCCGCTGACTGCTCGATTTTTGCGTCCTGGGTGCGCACGTACAAACTCCACAATACTCCGGCTTCCGACGCCCGGGGAGGGGATATCAAGTGGTAGATCGCCGTGAACTGCTCGATCCTATCGAGTCCAACCCCATTGAAGCGGGGCGCACGGACCGTGCTTTTTTCGGACACCCGCGTGGACTTGGATGGCTGAGTGCGACCGAGTTCTGGGAGCGCTTTTCGTATTACGGAATGCAAGCCCTCTTGGTGCTGTACATGACGCATCGGTTGCTGCTGCCGGGTCACGTCGAACACATCGCCGGCTTTGCCGTCCTGCGCGCGGCGCTCGAGGCAGCGTATGGGCCACTGTCTCCGCAAGCTTTGGGGTCGGTGATTTTCGGCCTGTATGCGGGCCTCGTTTATGTCACGCCAATCGCGGGCGGCCTTCTCGCCGATCGGGTGTTTGGGCGCACGCGCACCGTTGCGCTGGGGGCATGCCTCATGGCCGCTGGCCACTTCCTGATGGCATCCGAGGTCACTTTCATTCTGGCTCTGGTTTTTCTGTTGGTTGGCGCAGGCTGTTTCAAAGGGAATCTTGCTGTTCAGGTGGGCACTTTGTACTCACCTGGCGATCCCCGCGTTGACGACGCCTTTCAACTTTACTTTGTAGCAGTCAATCTCGCCGTGATCGCATCGCCCCTCGTCTGCGGGACCCTCGGTGAACGCTATGGCTATCACTGGGGTTTCGCTGCCGCGGGTGCGGGCATGGTGATCGGATTGGCGATCTATCTACATGGCCGAAAATGGCTGCCGTACAAACAGCAGGCCAGTCGTGCCAAGAGTGGCACCGGGCGCAGGCAATTCTTGCCCGGGGATTCACGCCGGCTCGCAGTCTTGCTCTTGCTCATTCCGGTGCTCGGTGCGTCTCTGGTGGGAAACATGCAAATCTTCAATGCCTACCTGTTGTGGGCGGAGGTGAACTATCAGCTTCACGTGTTCGGCGTGACCATGCCAGTAACGTGGATTCTGTCGCTGAGTTGCATAGTCAGCGTGGCGACGCTCGCCGCGTCCATACTGTTTTGGCGGTGGTGGGCAAAGAGTCACACCGAACCCAGCGAGATCGATAAAATGGCTTTGGGTGCCTTCCTGATGGCGTGCGCACCTGTGATCCTTGCCGTTGCGTCGTACGTCGTCGCCTCATCAGGGCATAGAGTCAGTCTCCTGTGGGCGGCCGCCTTCGAACTCGTCAATGATTTTGGCTTCGCGAATGTCGCTCCAGTGGGGCTCGCGTTGTATTCGCGATCGGCACCCAAATCGCTCGGCGGCGTGATGACCGGCGGATACTACGTTCTCTTCTTTTTCGCCAATATGCTGGTGGGCTGGTTGGGTGGCTTCCTGGGGCGCATGCCCGGAACTGAATTCTGGTTGCTGCACAGCGCGATTGTATTCAGTGCGGCGCTGCTGTTGCTGATGGTGCGGGGAACCGTGCAGAGGGTCTTGACTCCTACTGAAGAGTCGACCGTTCCGCTGGTGGCCATTGGCACGTCGGCAGCATGAAATTTACTACCGGGATGCCTGCACGCCGAATGACCTTGGCTTGTCCCGTAGCTGACGTTCGTCTTAGGCCGTTCTGGGTGAGAAAGCGCGCTTTTCTGCTCGCCATTCGCGAAATGGACGTCCCCTATTGTGGTCAGTTCCGAGAACTCATTGCGACGAGTTTTGCGACGGTATTGAGGTTTCTCGAAGTGCCAAGTCGCGCCGCTGGGATCTGCAGCTTGGATTGCCCCATACCGCAGGGGTAATACACGTAGATTTCGCGCTGTCCCAGGCGCATCTCCTCTGCAGCTCGGCCACGGACGTCGTCCAAGGCGTCGGCGGGTGGCTTGTCATGGAGAAAGAACGAGTGTGTGTATTTGGGGTCCTTGTCTGCAAACGGATTTTTCTTCAGGATGGCCCGCAGCTCCGCGGCAGTGCGTATGAACGTCCCAACCGCTTTGCCGCCGTGAGCGAGTAATCGCTTCTCGAGCTGCGCTTGTATTTGCGCAGGCGCCATGTCGCAGTCAAATACCACATTCCCACTGGCGATATAAGTCTCGATTCGTCTGAAGCCCAGCGCTGCGCACAGTGCCTTCAGATCGGCCATCGGCAGCTTTCCGGTCCCGCCGACATTTACAGCGCGTAGCAGTGCGACGTAGGTAGTCATACTGGATGCGAGAATACTGCATCAGATCGAAATTCGGACGCTCGGCACCTATACCTCACAGCCTCGCGCATCGATCTTCACAATGAGGCGGGCTCCCAAAGAATCATCCACGTAGGCCAGTTACAAGCGCAACGTCATCGCCAGGTGACGCAGCGGAAATGCGCACCTTCGGCCTCGCGACGCAAGCCGGGTGAGGCGTTGACAAGCCAGGCCTCGTCGGCGAGTTTTAAATGATCGAAGTCGCTTGAGCTATTGGCGTACGCAACGGTCCTTAGTTGCGGATAGCGGCTGCGCAACGCAAGAAAGCAACGAGCCTTCTCCGCACCCTGGCAGTTCGCGGTGGTGAGCGCCCCGTCCAGATATTCCCCGCGCCAGCGCACGCCCGTGCAGATGGTTTCGGTAAAGCCCAGGCGCCGAGCGATCTCGGGTACGTACAGGTCCGGACTTGCGCTCATGAGTACGAGCGTATCGGCGTCGCCGCGGTATTTGGCGATCGCGGTCAGGGCATCGGCGAACACGCCGCGTTCGAGGAGCTCGGTCACGTAGCGTGCGGTCCAGGCGTCGATGACCTTGCGGGTAGAGCCGCCCAGCACGGCCTTCATCAGTGCAGCCTTGAGCCGCCCACGATCAACGAACCCGGTGGCAAATCCGAGCAAAGCTGGCGCACTCAGGATCACCCGCGGCCAGCGCGACGGGCTGCGGCGCAGAAAGCCCGTCAGATAAGCGAGCAAGGTGTCGTGACGGCTGATCGTTCCGTCGAGATCGAAGACGACGAGCGCCATGATATGCCCCGATGGGACTTCTGCTGACGATTGAAGCCGCTGCGCGCCTAGGCGGCGCGCGCCGGTGCAGCAAGCTGCCGCAGCACGTACTGCAGGATGCCGCCGTGGCGGAAGTACTCGCGCTCCTTTGGAGTATCGATGCGCACGCGCGCCGCAAAGCGGATCGGATTCGCACCCGCCACTGCTGCACTGACATTCACCGTGCGGGCCTCGCCGCCGTCCAACCCGGTAATGTCGAAAACCTCGCGACCCGTCAGTCCCAGTGATAGCGCGTTTTGCCCCGGCGGGAATTGCAGCGGCAGCACGCCCATCCCGATGAGATTGGAGCGATGGATGCGCTCGAAGCTTTCGGCGATGACCGCCTTGACCCCGAGCAGCATGGTGCCTTTCGCCGCCCAGTCGCGCGACGAGCCGGTGCCGTATTCGCGGCCGGCAAGTACGATGAGGGGCGTGTGCTCGCGCTGGTAGCGCATCGCGGCGTCGTAGATCGAGGCCTGCTCCCCGCTTGGCAAATGCACGGTGACGCCGCCCTCGACGCCCGGCACCAGGAGATTGCGCAGCCGGATATTAGCAAAGGTGCCGCGCATCATTACCTCATGATTACCGCGGCGCGCGCCGTAGGAGTTAAAGTCGGCGACCTTTACGCCCTGACCGATGAGATAGCTTGCCGCCGGGCTCGATTTTGCGATGTTGCCGGCTGGGGAAATGTGGTCGGTAGTAACGGAATCCCCGAGAACCGCGAGCACGCGTGCACCGTGGATGTCGTCGATCGCCTGCGCCGTCATGGTCATGCCGTCGAAATAGGGTGGGTTCTTCACATAGGTAGAAGCGGCGTCCCAGGCGTAGACATTGCCCTTTGGCACCGCAATGCCGTTCCATAGCTCGTCGCCGGCAAACACACTGCTGTAGCTTTTCTTGAACATGGCCGAACTCACCGACTTGACGATGACTTCCTGAACTTCGTTGGGTCCGGGCCAGATGTCCTGCAGGTACACCGGGCGGCCGTCGCTACCGATGCCGAGCGGTTCGGTATTCAAGTCGACATCCAGCGTGCCGGCAAGTGCGTAGGCGACCACCAGAGGGGGTGATGCCAGGAAGTTCATCTTCACTTCCGGATGCACGCGGCCTTCAAAGTTGCGATTGCCGGACAGGACGGCGCAGGCGATGACATCACCCGCTTTGACGGCATTCGAGATCTCCTCTTTCAGAGGACCGCTGTTGCCGATGCACGTCTGGCAGCCGTACCCTGCGGTGTAGAAGCCGAGCGCCTCGAGGTCCGTGGTGAGGCCTGCTCTATTGAGATAGTCGGTCACGACCCGCGAGCCCGGCGACAGGCTTGTCTTGACCCACGGCTGGGTCACAAGGCCACGCTTGTGCGCGTTGCGGGCGAGGAGACCTGCGGCGATGAGGACTGCGGGATTGGAGGTGTTGGTGCAGCTCGTAATCGCAGCGATCAATACCGCGCCGTCCTTCACTTCGAAATGTCGGCCCGCGACCGTTGCTTCGGCATGGCCCGCGGCCTTTGGATTTTTCTGCGCGCGCTCTTCCGCCATTTTCTGCTGGGCGGCCCTGTAGACTGCTTTGGCCGCACGCAGCGGCACGCGGTCCTGCGGTCGCCGCGGCCCTGCCAGGCTCGGCTCGACGCTCGCAAGATCAAGCTCCACCACATCGGTATAAGCAGCCGGATGCTGACCGTTTTCGCGCCATAGCCCCTGCGCCTTCGCATAGGCGGCGACTAGCTCAATCTGTTCCGCAGGGCGGCCCGTGAGTTCAAGATAGCGCAGCGTTTCCGCATCGATCGGAAAGATCGCGCAGGTGCTGCCAAATTCCGGCGACATGTTGGCAATGGTCGCGCGATCGGCGAGCGGCAGGTTTGCAAGGCCGTCGCCGAAGAACTCGACGAACTTGTCGACCACGCCTTTCTTGCGCAGCATTTCAGTGACGGTGAGCACGAGATCCGTTGCCGTCGCGCCCGGATCAAGGCTGCCGGTGAGTTTGACGCCGATGACCTGCGGGATCAGCATGGTCACGGGCTGACCCAGCATGGCCGCTTCGGCCTCGATGCCCCCGACGCCCCAGCCCAGGACTCCCAGGCCGTTGATCATGGTCGTGTGCGAGTCGGTGCCGACCAGCGTATCCGGGTAAGCGTGGCGCACGCCGTCTTTTTCGTCGTGGAAAACCACGCGCCCTAAATACTCAAGATTCACCTGGTGGACGATACCGGTGTTGGGCGGCACCACTTTGAAATTGCGAAATGCGGTCTGCCCCCAGCGCAGAAAGCCGTAACGCTCAATATTCCGCGCAAACTCTATTCTATTGTTGGCTGCGAGGGACTGGGCGGTGCCGTACTCGTCGACCTGCACGGAATGGTCGATCACGAGTTCCGCGGGCGCAAGCGGATTGACGCGCTCCGGATTGCCGCCGAGTCTGGCGATCGCCTCGCGCATCGCGGCGAGGTCGACAATGCATGGCACGCCGGTGAAGTCTTGCAGGATGACGCGCGCGGGCGTGAACGCGATCTCATGAGAGGGCGCAGCGCTCGGGTTCCAGGCAAGGAGCGCCTCGATGTCACTTTTTTTGACGCTGATGCCGTCTTCGAAGCGCAGCAGATTCTCCAGGAGAATTTTCAAAGAATAGGGCAGGCGCGCGACTTTTTCCTGCGGGAGAGCCGCGAGGCTCATGATCTGATAATTGCCTGAGCCTGTCTTGAGCGTCGAGCGCGCCTTGAAGCTGTCCATCATGAGTGCCTATCCGCGAGAAAAATCCAGCAGAGCAATTATATAACGACGCCGCGTTGCGGCGGGCATGCACGTCGCGGGCTTCCGGCGGGGCTCGCTATGCCGCAGCGCTCAATCGAGCCTGCGCTCCTACGTATTCTATGACCCCGCCGCCGAGACACTGGTCTGCAGCGTAGAGAACGGCATATTGGCCGGGCGTGACGGCGCGCTGCGGCTCATCGAAGGTGATGCGCGCCGCGCCGCTTGCGAGCACTTCGACGCGGCACGCTTGATCGGCCTGACGGTAGCGTACCTTTACCTGAGCGCGAAATGGCGTTGTCGGGGTCTCTGTGAGCCAACGCATGACGCCCGTTGTAAGCTCGCGGCTCGACAAGAGCGGATGGTCGTGCCCCTGAACCACGACAAGCACGTTGCGCCCGGCGTCCTTGGCGGCCACAAACCAAGGCGCCTGCGCGTAGCCGCGCCGCCCGCCGACCGACAAGCCCTCGCGTTGCCCGAGGGTGTAGAAGGCAAGGCCGCGATGGGTTCCGAGCTGCACGCGGTCCGGGGTCTCGATCGCGCCCGGCGTATCCGGCAGAAACCGTGCGAGAAAGTCGCGAAACGGGCGCTCGCCAATGAAGCAAATGCCAGTGCTGTCAGGCTTGTCGTACACCGGCAGTCCGGCGCGGCGCGCGCGCTCGCGTACTTCGCTCTTTACCATGTCGCCAAGCGGCATCAAGGTGCGCGCGAGCTGGGTGCGCTCTACCGCATGCAGGAAGTAGCTCTGGTCCTTCGCCCGATCGCGCGCTTTGTGCAACTCGACACCTGCCGTCCCGCGCAGCAGCCGGGCATAGTGTCCGGTCGCGAAGCATGCGCCGCCCAGACGCTCGGCGTAGCGCATCGCAACGCCGAATTTTATCTCGCGGTTACAGAGAATATCGGGATTGCCGGTACGCCCGGCGCGCTGCTCGGCGAGGAAGTATGCAAAAACGCGCGCGCGATATTCGGCCGCAAAGCTCACCCGGTGCAAAGGAATACCAAGTTCGCTGGCCACGGCGCGCGCATCCTGGTAGTCCTCGGCCGCTGTGCAATAGGAGTCGTCCTCTTCGTCCCAGTTGCTCATGAAGAGGCCCTGGACGTCCCAGCCGCGCTCCTTCAAGAGGAGCGCGGCAACAGCCGAATCCACGCCGCCTGATAGGCCGACGATGGCGCGATTGGGGGAGGGGCTGGACATGGCGCGAATTGTACGCGCCCGCGGCTATCGTGTGCGCACTACACCCTGACGGCGCTGACTGCAGCTGCCGAGGTCAGATCAAGGCTTGCGACAGCCTCGAGCGGCAGGCGCCGGCCGCCGAGGTAATCATCGATACAGCGCAGCACCAGGGGGCTGCGCAGGCGCGGCGTACGCTCGATGAGCTGCGCACGGCTCAACCAGTGCGTGCGCACGATGCCGCGGTCGAGGGGTTGAGCAGGGTCGTGGTCAGCAACGGCGCCGCAGAAGGCAAATCGCAGTGTCGCGCGGCCCGAGGTGGGACTGCGCCAAAGATACACACCCAGAAAGGCCTCGGGGAGGAACACCCAAGCGGTCTCTTCGCGCACCTCGCGCACCAGAGCTGCGATGATGGTCTCGCCATTCTCGACGTGGCCCGCGGGCTGATTGAAGACCAGCCGGTGATTGATGCGCTCCTCGACGACGAGAAAGCGGCCGTCGTCCTCGCTGACGGCTGCGACGGTGATGTCCGGTTTCCACGCCATGCTCGACATTGTAGCTGGCGGCGGCGCGTCCGCGCGGTCTTGTTCAGCCACGCCGGGCAGCGCGCAGTCCGTGCTCCGGCGCGCTCGCGTTCCACACGTTGTCGAATTCAGTCAGATACAGCTTGGCCACCGGCGGATTGTTGAAGTCGGCGATGCCATCCCAGGTATCCGCGCGCATGCGATACGCGATCGCCTTATCGTCGGCGATCAGATACGCCGAGGCGCGCTGTGGTGATTGAGCTGCAACGTAACGGATGTCGATGCAACTCGACAGACGCCGCCCCATGGCAACGAAACGGTTGCTGTCGCGCATGACACGCGTAGGCTCGACCAGCAACACCCGCACCTTGGAGAAGCTGCGCGCCAGTACGAAGTGTTTGACGATCTCGAGAAACGCCGTCTGATCGTAGAGATCAGGTTCCAGATCCGGCGTATAGATCGACATGAGACGCTGCGCTCCCGCCGCGGCGCGATTCACCGCTTGGCGTGCTTCGATGAGCGTTGTGAAGACCATGAGCGATTCGGTCGTACGCCGACCACCCGCCGTGCCGTCGCCGGCATCCGATTCGGGCGCATAGCGGGCGTTCGCCAGCTGCGCAAGATCGGCGGTCAGGTCCGATTCGTCCCCGGGAGCATTCAAGATCGAGAGCCTGTCTTGAGCACCTGCGCACTCGCAGGCTCCGCGATCTTAGGAAGGGGCGCAGGAGTTGGTTGCCGATCGGGTCACGCTTTTGTGTGACACCGCCGCCGCGTCCGGTGAAAAGCGCGGCGCAGTTCGCACTTTGCGGGGGCTTATACCTCGCGTGCGAGCCGCGCGGCGAGCCCGGAGTAGTCGGATGGCGACAGTGCCAGGAGCCGCGCCTTGTCGGCTGCCGCGAGCGGCAACGTGTCAATGAAAGCGGCGAGCGCTGCTGCGTCGATGGCGCGCCCGCGCGTGAACTCTTTCAAACGCTCGTAACCGTTAGGAACGCCCGCGGCGCGCATCACGGTCTGCACCGCCTCGGCGAGCACTTCCCAGGCCGCAGCGACGTCGGCTTGCAGGCGCTCTGGATTCGCGGCGAGCTTTTCCAAGCCGCGCGTGAGCGCGGTATAGGCCACGAGCGCGTGCGCGAGCGCCACGCCCACATTGCGCAGCACGGTTGAATCGGTGAGATCGCGCTGCCAGCGCGAGATGGGAAGCTTCTCGGAGAAATGGCGCAGCAGCGCGTTGGCGACGCCGAGGTTACCTTCTGCATTCTCAAAATCGATGGGGTTCACCTTATGGGGCATGGTCGAGGAGCTGACTTCGGCGGCGACTGCGCGCTGCCGCAGATAGCCGAGCGAGATGTACCCCCAGAAGTCCCGGCACAGATCAATGAGGATCACATTGAGCCCCGCGAGGGCATCACAGTACTCCGCAATCCAGTCATGCGGTTCGATCTGCGTTGTGTGCGCGTTGTATTCAAGTCCGAGCGATTCGACGAATGCGCGGCTGACGGCGGGCCAGTCGACCTCAGGTGCTGCGACGAGATGCGCATTGAAGTTGCCGACGGCGCCGTTCCATTTGCCAAGCGGCGCGACCGCCGCCCAGCGGCGCCGCGCGCGTCGCAGGCGGGCGACAAAATTGGCAACCTCTTTGCCGAGGGTAGTCGGGCTTGCCGCCTGTCCATGGGTACGCGCGAGCATCGGCGTCGCCGCCTCGCGTCGCGCAAGCACGGTGAGCCGCTCATCGAGCGCGTCGACTGCCGCAATGAGGATCGAGCGCGCCGCGGCAAAGAGCCGCGCGTAGCTCAAATTATTGAGATCCTCGGAAGTGCAGCCGAAATGCACGAGCTCAAGCGCACCTGCGCTTGCGCCGGCGGCGAGGAGTTCCTGGCGCACGTAGTATTCGACGGCCTTGACGTCATGATTGATGCGCGCTTCGATCTCCTTCACCGCTGCCGCGGCGAGCGCGCCCGGCTCGCGCGCCAGCTCCTCGGCGCGACGGCGCACGGGCGCGGCGAGCACCGCATAAGGCAATTGCGGCACGGCCGCGCCAAGATGCAGCAGCCAGTGCGCTTCGATGCGGATGCGCTCACGGATGAGACCCGCCTCTGACAGGAGTGCCCGCAAGGGCTCAGTCGCGGCGCGGTAGCGGCCGTCGATCGGCGAAAGGGCTTCGCTTGCGCTCGAAGGCATGCGTTCTTTAGGAGCGCCTCGAGATGATAGTTATTGCATCATATCGCATACTGGTGACCTTTCGGAGGCCGGCGGATGACGACTTCCTCTCGAATCGAGCGCGACAGCATGGGAGAGCTGCAAGTGCCGGCCGACGCGCTCTGGGGCGCGCAGACGCAGCGCGCCGTGCAGAACTTTCCGATCAGCGGCATCACACTGCCGTCGGCGTTCATCGCAGCGCTCGGTCTCGTCAAACAGGCCGCCTGCCGCGCCAATGCGGCGCTTGGACTCCTGGCGCCTGAACTTGCGCGAGCCATCGATGCTGCGGCTGCGGAAGTGGCCGCCGGCAAGCACGATGCGCAGTTCCCCATCGATGTGTTTCAGACTGGCTCAGGCACGAGCACCAACATGAACGCCAATGAGGTGATCGCGCATCTGGCGAGCCGTCACTTGGGGCGCACTGTGCACCCGAATGATGACATCAATATGAGCCAGAGCAGCAACGACGTCATCCCGACGGCCATCCACGTGAGCGCCGCACTTGCTGTCGAGCGCACGCTAGTGCCGGCTCTGGAGCACGTGTGTAGCGTGCTGCGTGCGAAGGAGGCCGAAGTCGGCGCCATCGTGAAGACCGGCCGCACGCACTTGATGGACGCAATGCCGGTGACCTTGGGCCAGGAGCTCTCCGGCTGGCGCGCGCAGCTGCAAAATGGACGGGCGCGGCTGCAAAGCACCATGCCACGTCTGCTGGCTCTCGCGCAGGGAGGCACGGCGGTCGGCACCGGCATCAATGCGCACGCACAGTTCGGTGCGAGTTTCTGTGCAGAGCTTGCGCGCCTTACCGGGCTGCACTTCGTACCCAGCGGGAACTATTTCGAGTCGCTCGCCTCGCAGGACGCCGCGGTCGAACTGTCGGGACAGTTGAAGACCATCGCGGTCGGCGTCATGAAGATAGCGAACGATCTGCGCTGGATGAATAGCGGACCGCTCGCCGGTCTCGGCGAGATCGCCTTGCCGGCGCTGCAGCCGGGCAGCAGCATCATGCCCGGAAAAGTAAATCCCGTGATTCCTGAAGCGGCTGCGATGGTCGCAGCCCAAGTCATCGGGTACGACGCGGCGATTACCGTGGCGGGCCAGTCAGGCAATTTCCAGCTGAACGTCATGCTGCCCTTGATCGCCTACGATCTCCTCGAAAGCATACGGCTCCTTGCTAATGTGCTCGTCGCGCTCGCGGATCGCGCAATCGCAGGCTTCACCGTCAATCGCGAGCGGCTTGCCGAGGCGCTCGATCGCAACCCCATTCTGGTGACGGCACTGAACTCCATCATCGGCTACGAGAAGGGCGCGGCGATCGCCAAGGAGGCCTATGCCGAAGGCCGTCCGATCCGTGAGGTCGCGCAGCGGCTGACGAAGCTCTCTGCGGAGGAGCTCGCAAAGCTCCTTGATCCTCTGGAGCTCACCCGCGGCGGTGTCAAGGGCGGCGGCGCAGGCGGCTGAGCGTTTTGAGCGCGGTGACTGACTGGAAGGCGCGCATCACCGAGCGTCTCGCGGGCAGCGAGCCACGCCACGCGCCCGAGGAGTGGCTGCTGCCGGGTCTGTCGCGTGAGGAGACGCAGGCGCTCAAGCCCCTGCTGCCCAAGGCGCTGATTGCGGCGGCAGTGCTCGTGCCGCTCGTCGAGCGCGCACAGGAACTGACCGTGCTCCTCACACAGCGCGCCGTCGAACTCAAAAGCCACGCGGGACAAATCTCCTTTCCCGGCGGACGGCTCGAAGCCGGTGAGAGCCCGCGCGCCGCGGCGCTGCGCGAGGCGCGCGAGGAGATCGGCCTTGATCCGCGCTTCGTCTCGATCGTCGGATACCTGGCGGATCACGTACTCCTCAGCGGCTTTCGCGTGACGCCGGTCGTGGGATTCGTGCGCTCTGGATTTGAGCTGCAGCTGGCATCAAGGGAGGTGCAGGACAGCTTCGAAGTGCCGCTCGCCTTTGTCTTCGATCCTGCCAATCACAAGACCCGGCTGCGCCGCTTCGCCGACGGCGCAGCCGAGGTCGAGGTGTGCGATATTCCCTTCGGCACGCACAATATTTGGGGCGCGACGGCAGGCATGCTGATCACGCTGTACCGGCTGTGCACGAGCGATACTGCGCGATGAGCGCCGCCGAATCTGCGCTCACCGCGCTCCTTGAGGTGATGGCGCGGCTGCGGGATCCGCAGAAGGGCTGCCGTTGGGATCTTGCGCAGGACTTTCGCAGCATTGCGCCGTACACCATCGAGGAGGCCTACGAGGTCGCCGACGCCATCGAGCGCGACGATGCGACGAGCCTGCGCGACGAGCTGGGTGATCTGCTGTTTCAGGTGGTGTTTCACGCCCGCATGGCGCAGGAACGCGCTTGGTTCGATTTCGCGGAAGTTGCGGCAGCCATCCACGACAAACTCGTGCGCCGTCATCCACACGTCTTTAGCGCACAGCCGCAGGCGCTCGACGGGCCTGCACTCGAGACGCTGTGGGAAGAACAAAAAGCTCGCGAGCGCGCTGATGCCAAAGAAGGCGCCGAGCAGACGAGCACGCTTGCCGATGTCCCGCTTGCTCTGCCGGCACTGACGCGAGCGGCGAAACTCGGCCGGCGCGCGGCGCGCGTCGGCTTCGACTGGGAGCAGGCAGCGCATGTGCGCTCGAAGGTTGTTGAGGAACTCGCGGAACTCGATGCGGCGCTCGCGCAGTGTTCATCTGCGGAGCAGGCGACGCAGGCCCCAAGCGCCAACGTCGTGGAGGAATTTGGCGACGCCTTGTTTGCGCTCGCCAACTGGGGCCGCCATTTACGCCTGGATCCGGAGGCTGCGCTGCGCGCGGCGAACCAGAAGTTTGAAGGGCGCTTTCGCCACATGGAGTCGCTCGCGCGCTCGCGCAATCTCACTTTGCAGGCACTGTCGGCGCAGGCGTGGGAGGAGCTTTGGCTCGAAGTGAAGGAGGCGGCCGCGGCGGACACAAAAAAATCTGAAGGACACCCGGGGGTTTAAGTCCTTAGGAATACTTCCGCGGCAGCGATACGCGAAACGTCGTGCCCACGTCGCGGCTCTCAAGTTCGAGCGTGGCTTCGAGAAGCTCACAGAGCCGTTTGACGATCGCAAGCCCGATGCCCTCACCATGCGCGCTCGGCGCGGGCGCCTGCGACCCTCCGGCACGCGGCGACGGCTCCTGGTCCTCGTGGGAGGCCGTCTGCCGCTCGCCATCGGCCCGATGAGCTTCACGAGTGGCCTCTTCGAGCGCCTGAACGATCGGAACGGTCGTTGTCTGCGTGATGCCCGGCCCAGAATCAGCGATCGAAATTTGCCAGCGGGGCCGCTCATCAGTGCCGTGAACTTCCCATTGCACGGTAACGCCACCCTCGGGCGTGTAGCGCAGCGCATTCAAGAGCAGATTTTGTGCGACGCGCAGGGTTTTTATGCGATCGCCTTCGACCTCGAGCGTGACCGGGCCTGCGGTATGCAGAAAAAGATTGCGCTCGGTCGCAAGCGGGCGCAGTGACTCACACAGGTCCCGCATGGTCGTCGCCGCATCAAACGTATCGAGATACAGCTGATCCTGTCCTGCGTCCAGGCGCGCCAGATCGACGAGGTCGGATAAGAGTTCATGCAGCGAGTGCACGCCGCGCTTTAACATCTGCAACGATTGGGCACGCACGACTTCGGGCGCGCCCTCCCGGTCGAGCATGGTTGAAACGGTTTGCAGTACCCCTACGCTGCCGCGCAGATCGTGGGCCGCCTCGCGCCAGGCGCCCGCGCGTTTCTCACCCAGAGCCGTGAGTCCCTGCAGACCACGCTCAAGCTCCGCGACCTGTGCGGCAGCCTCGGCCTGCCGCATTTGGGCGAACTGGCCTGCGCTTTCGCTGACTCCGTCATTGATGAGGCGCACCAGAGCGCGCCGCGCGGTCGGCATGGCCGCGCGCGCACCGGCGTCGAGATGGCTCTCGAAACGTTCCAGCTCGGCAAGTAACACCAGGTGCAGATGGCCCCAGTCACGAGCGGCTTCACGCGGGTTATAGCCCTGCTGCCAGCGCTGCAGCCCGTGGGCCGCCGCACTCTCTTTTTGGTCCTCACGCGCCTCGCGCTGCTCGGCGTTGGTTTCCGCGGTGAGCCGCTGCTCGAAGGTATCGAGCATCCTCGGGATGTGATCGATGAATTGCGCCCGCGACAAAGTCGAGGCGCTGGCCAGGTGCGGATCCGCATCAACCGAGCACCGCCACGCCTCGAGTATCGCATCGCGCTGCGCGCTCAGGTGCGCCGCGAGCGCCGCCAGAACCTCAGCGTGCAGGGTTTCGTTCACAGCCTCAGACACTCACATTAAAAGAGAAGATTGTAGTTCCTATGACACCTTGAACTCGATGCCCTGGGCGAGCGGCAGCTCGCGGCTCCAATTGATCGTGTTGGTCTGGCGCCGCATGTACGCCTTCCACGCATCGGAGCCCGACTCGCGACCGCCGCCGGTGTCCTTCTCGCCGCCGAAGGCGCCGCCGATTTCAGCTCCGGAGGTGCCAAGATTGATATTGGCAATGCCGCAGTCGCTGCCGGCCGCAGACAAATAGCGCTCCGCATTCTGCAGTCGATCGGTGAAGAGGGCGGAGGAGAGACCATGCGCCGAATTGTTCTGCAAAGCGATTGCTTCATCAAGCGACTGCACGGGAATCACGTACAGTATCGGCGCAAACGTCTCGGTCTGCACGATCGGCCAATCATTGCGCGCCCTGAACAGGGTCGGCTCCACGAAATTTCCCGGGCCCGCGAGCACTTTGCCGCCGTAGAGCAGTTCCGCGCCGGCAGCGCGCGCCGCGGTGACAGCGGAACGATACTGCTCAATCGCGCGCGCGTCGATAAGCGGGCCCATGAGCGTGGCGGGTTCGAGCGGATCCCCGATGCGGATCTGCCCGTAGGCGTGCACCAGGCGCTCCTCGAGCTCGGCGGCGCGGTTCGTGTGCACGAGGACCCGGCGCGTCGAGGTGCAGCGCTGGCCTGCCGTGCCGGCCGCCCCGAACACGATGGCCGGCACTGCCAGATCCAGATTCGCGGTCTCATCGACGATCACCGCGTTGTTGCCGCCGAGTTCGAGCAGGCTCTTGCCGAGGCGCGCCGCCAAGCGTTCTCCGACTTGCCGCCCGACTGCGGTCGAGCCGGTGAATGACACGAGTGCCACGCGCCGATCATCGACGAAACGCGTGGCAAGCTCGGTGCCGCCATCGATGAAGAGCTGAAAAATGGGCGGCAGGCGCGCTTCCTTCATGACGCGGTTGCAAAGCTGCTGCACCGCGAGCGCCGTGAGCGGCGTCTTTGGCGAGGGCTTCCACACCGCCACGTTGCCGCCGATCACGGCAAGGCAGGCGTTCCAGGCCCACACTGCAACGGGAAAGTTGAACGCGGAAATGATGCCGACGACGCCGAGCGGGTGCCATTGCTCGTACATGCGATGCTCGGCGCGCTCCGAGTGCATGGTGAGGCCGTATAGCATGCGCGATTGCCCCACCGCGAAGTCAGCGATGTCGATCATCTCCTGAACCTCGCCGAGACCCTCGGCCAGGATCTTGCCGTTTTCGAGCGATACCAGGGTTCCTAGGTCCGTCTTGCTCGAGCGCAGCGCCTCGCCGAGGAGGCGCACGGCCTCGCCGCGTTTCGGCGCGGGCATCGCGCGCCAGTGTGCAGCGGCCGACGTGGCCGAGCTTATGACTTCTTCATAATCGGCCGCCGTGGCCGCGCGCACCGTGGCGATGAGCTCTCCGGTTGACGGACTCTTGACGGTAATTTCACGCCCGTCAGTTGCACTCGACCAGCCCTGCGAGCCGGACCAGGCACCCGGATGGACACGATTGACCTCGAGCCGCGCGAGAAGAGCTTGAATATCCACCGAGCTCATCCTGCAACCGCAGAGGTCAGTCTGCGCTGGCGGCCCGCCTTGCCGGACACCACAACCTCGGCGGAGAGATCCTTCGTGCCGCCCTGCGCGAAATAGCGCCCGAAGCGATTACCCAGAATCTCGGGCATGTTGAACTTCTCCTGCGGGACGAAGCCCCTGTATTGCTTTGGCTGCTGCAGTACCAGATCCACGACCGCCGCAATGCCCGAGGCCGTCGTCACCTGAATGGCGGACCAAAGCCTACCGGCGATCAGCTGCGGATAGACCTTGTTGACGTAGTTCTCTTCGCGCAGTTCGCCGTCCTGCGAACCGGTGACGGCCGCATAAATGATGACCACGTCCTGCAGGGTCTGCGGGACCGCGTTCTCAAGCACCTGCTTCAGAGTCTTGCGATCGTGATTCAGCTTCAGATCGTTCATCAGGAACTGCAT
>Ga0302324_100010356_pt1 | contig 19316 bp, 14 predicted proteins | sample Palsa_T0_1_FD_201949 | JGI IMG/M metagenome (GOLD analysis project Ga0302324, IMG submission 201949) | Peat permafrost microbial communities from Stordalen Mire near Abisko, Sweden - Palsa_T0_1 | ecosystem: Environmental > Terrestrial > Soil > Palsa > Peat permafrost | place: Sweden: Abisko...
GACCGGCGCACCCGCAGGGCTCCGGAACATCCTCGACGCCGCCTCCTGCGTTGATCCCTCCTTACGGCGGGCCGGGGCGTTTTCCGTGCAGCCACTATTGGGGAGACACTCGGGCGAACCTGGAGACAACGACGCCGTTCCCTTACGGAAATAATGATCTACCCTGGTTCGAATGCGGCTACACGCCGGAGCAGCTTCGAGAGGCTTATGGTTCGAACAAGGTTCCAGAAACAGGTAAAGGAGTACGACTCGCGATCACCGACGTCTACGCTTCGCCGACGATTGTCGCGGACGTAAATCGGTATGCCGCGAACCACGGTCTGCCACCGCTTACCCAAGAAAACTTCCAGCAGATTCTTCAGCCCGGAGCGACCGCGGTGCCTGCGGATGACCCGTGCGGTTACCAAAGCTGGTGGCAGGAGGAGACCTTGGACGTCACCGCGGTACATTCCATGGAGCCCGGCGCTTCGATTGTGTATGTCGCAGGGGCATGTGACTCGGTCGACTCGGTCGATGAGGGCGTCGCGGTCGAGCCGGTCTATCAGGCGATCGACACTCGTTTGGCGGATATCGTCACGAACAGCTGGCTCTACAACGGCGAGGCCGACCTCACGCCCGGAGAGCTACTCACTGACAATTTCGAGTTCATTCAGGCGGCAGCCCAAGGAATGAATCTGTTGTTCGCGGCCGGAGACGACGGCGACCTGACCATGTCGGGCGAAGTTTATGGCGGGCCGAACCCGGTGGCGTCGGGAAGCTGGCCGGCCACCAGTCCTTACGTGACGGCCATGGGTGGGACGATCCTGCTACTCAAGAATGGCTCGGGCGAGAAATCCGAATACGGCTGGGCGACCTACGAGACGGTGTTTTACGACCCCTTGATCAGTCCCGACGGAACAAGCGTGACCGATCAGGGGCAGGGATGGGTGGTGCCGTTCATTTGGACGTTCGGTGGCGGCGGTGGACCCAGTCTGGTGATGCCGGAGCCTCTATACCAAAAGAAGGTGGTTCCCACGATCCTAGCCACCCAAACTTACTTGGCAGATGTCACGCCCGATCCACTGAGCCCGGCCCGGCGGGTGACACCCGATATCGCGATGGTGGCCGATCCCTTCACCGGCTTGTTGGATGGAGAAACCTACAGCATTTCCACTCCGCCGGTGGATCCAGAGTGCCTGCAACTCTCGCTGACTACCGAGTACTGCGAATTTCCGATCGGAGGGACCAGCCTGGCTTGCCCGTTATTTGCCGGGGTTCTCGCTTTGGTGAACGAGCACCGGTTCGCCGAGCGGAAGTGGCCGGTGGGGTTCGTCAATCCCGCGCTGTACCGGCTGCCGGTGGGAACGGAAGGCTCGAACGCGCCGATCATCGATGTGAATGCGCCATCCGAACCGATTGGCGCGCTTGGCGCTATTTTCGGGTTCAACCAGTTCGCGGTGTTCCAGACCTTTGATTCCTACTCCGATAGCAATGGCAACGTAATCGAAAATGTGGATTCGTCGCTGCGGTCCGCTCCCGGATACGACAACGTAACCGGTCTGGGAGCGCCCAACATCCCCGCGCTGATTGAAGCGTTGGGCCAATAGCCCTGGCCAGGAGACTGGGCGGCAGGTTCACGGGTGGCGTGGTCCTGCCACACGAGCCTTGACTGAGTGGTCCTATGTGTACCGTGACCAGGCTAGTTACTCTTTGTTCCATAGAAAAAATACAGGAAAGTATTGCCACGGCCCCCAGTTCACTGAGGTGTATCATCCGTTCGTTCAAGCCGCAGTTTTATGCGGCTAATGGAGGTGTCGATGAAAATCCGTTCGAGGACGACGATGTTGTTCGTCTGCGCATTCGCTGTTCTTATGATGCCAGTTCAGTTATCCGCGCAGGACCACTACGGTTTTCCCAGCCCCACACTCACCGAATTCGACGCGACAGGTGCAGGCACCGCTTCGGGTCTGGGCACCCAGGCTTTTTCCAATAACGACGAAGGCGCGATCGTAGGCACCTACACTGACGTCAACATGGTTTATCACGGATTCTTGCGTACTCCCGACGGGAAGTTCATTGCACTGGACGCGCCCGGGGCGGGCTCGGCGTCGGGCTCTAACACTGGCACGACTGCGTACAGTATTAATGACCTCGGTGTAATTACCGGGGCGGTCGACGATTCCGATAACACCAACCACGGTTTCGTGCGTTACCCTGACGGCCACTACTGCACCTTCGATGCTCCAGGCGCAGGCGTCGGTTCGGACGATGGCACCATCCCGATTGGTATCAACCTGCTCGGAACCGTGGCGGGGGAATACTTTGACACCGCCGGCACGTCCCACGGCTTCGTGCGCTGGATTGACGGTCACATCGCTACGTTCGATGCTCCGGATGCGGCCCCGGGCCCGGCCGGCTTGGGCACATTCGTCAGCGCGGAAGCCAGCATCAATCTGGAAGGCGCGGTGACTGGATACTATTACGACGCGAGTAACAGCGTTCACGGCTTCGTGCGCTACCCCGACGGCCACATCAAAGAGTTTGACGCGCCGGGCGCCTCGCCAGCTCCGCTGAATGGTGGCACTCTCGGTTACAGCATCAATCAGGAAGGGACGATCGCAGGTTTCTCGGTCGATGCAAACGGTGTCGGTCACGGCTTTCTGCGCACTCGAGAGGGTGAGTTCACCACGATCGATGAACCGGATGCCAGTACGGCCGCAGGGGAGGGCACCGGAGTGTTTTCGATCAACTTCTTCGGTGCGGTCGCCGGATCGTACTTTGACGTCAACAGCGCCGAGCACGGCTTCTCGCGTTCAGCGCATGGCAACTACGTAACGATCGACGCGCCCGACGCCGGAACCGGCGCTGGACAGGGCACGCAGCCCTCGACCAATAACGCCGAAGGCGCCATCGCCGGATGGTACATCGACGGAAACAACGTTTATCACGGCTTCGTCTGGACGCCTTAACCACTCACTAGAGTCTCTGCGAGCAGGGCCACGTTAGCGTGGTCCCGCCCGCAGGGCACTGGAAACAACGCCAAAGGCATCGGCGACAATCCCGTTGTCGCCAAGGTGAGTACCATCCGGGGCGGTTCGGCTTCGGTCCGTAAATTCCGCTCTTCGGTCTTCCGTTAAAACTTCTTGCTGTTGCTTAAGCCTGGCGAAACAACTCAGAGCCCTTCCCGAAGTGATGCGTCCGCGCCGCTGCATCGACGCGCTCCATCGTACCGAGCGGCGTTGACGCGGGTTGGCGCCGGTGGTAGATTCGCGCCCGCACGTATTGGTATCCGGCCCCGGGACCTCGAACCAACATCTCGAAAAATCTGAGGAGAGCCCATGAAGAAAGTGCTGTCGCTGATTCTATTTGCGGCGACCCTGTTCGTCGCGAGTCCTACGTTTGCGCAAAGCCCAAATTACAGTTCGGGTCCTGTATGGCGAGTGAACTACTACTCGATCAAACCCGGAATGTCCGACGCATTTTGGAAGGACTTTCGTGAGAATTTCAAGCCGCTGTATGAAGAATTTAAGAAGGAAGGATGGATTACCGAGTACAAGCTCTACCTGAATCCGGTGACCGATCACCCGGGCGACTGGGATATTGCCTTCGCGACGGCGTATCCCAATTGGGCGGCGATCGACCAGCTCGAGGCCAAAGCGTCAACCGCGGTAGCCAAGCACTATGGCAGCCGCGAGGCGGCGATGGAAGCGGCGAAGAAACGAACTGAGTTGCGAGAGTTGGTTGCGAGCCATCTCGCGGAAGAGGTGGTACCGAAGTAGCAGTACTTCAAAATTTGGGGCGCGAGAAATAGTGCGCGCACCGCGCTCAGGTAGCCGGCGGCATATTCCGCAGATCTCCCTCCGTGTGGTGCGCGCATAGCCCTCACTCGTGCGTCGCGTTCACTCGTCGAGGGGAACGTAGAGGTTGGAGACCTTACTCTCGAATCAGAGATTCTTGAAAGCTTTAATGGCAGCGGCTCCCGAGTGCCGGTGCGGCTCACATTCCTGGCTGACCTGACGGTGAACTCTCTCCCGCAAAAACGGGCCCGCAAACTGGAACACCCGTTTGCCCTAGCCGCAGGGGTTGTCTCATACTACTCACGAGCGCCAGCCCTGCGATGAGTCGCATACAGTTCATCGAACTCCACGAACAACCTTGGCTCCCTACGTCGCTTCGAGATGCGATTACCGACGCGCTTCAGTTTGGGCTGAATCGCTTCAGCGCGTACGCGCCCATCGCTCCGCTGCTGCAAGACGCGCTTCGCGAATCGCGGACCGAATCGATTGTTGATATGTGCTCGGGCGGTGGAGGACCGTGGTTAGACCTTTCGCAAAGGCTCCAGAGCGATGCCCAGGGTTCGTTTCAAATTGTGCTCACCGATAAGTACCCAAATCTCAGTGCGTACCAATATGCCGGCGCGGCTTCTGCGAACCACATCGGATACTGCCCGGATTCGGTTGATGCGACCAACGTACCGCAGGAATTGAAGGGCTTTCGAACGATGTTCACGTCGTTTCACCACTTTCCGCCCGAAGATGCTCGCGCGATTCTCCAGGACGCCGTCGACGCTAAACAAGGCATCGGTATATTTGAAATCACCAGGCGTGCGCCTGCCACGATCGGCATGATGTTTCTTTGGGCGCTGACGCCGTTCGTGCTCACTCCATGGATTCGGCCGTTCCGGTGGTCACGGTTGTTCTGGACGTATTTGCTTCCCATAATTCCGATGGTGTTGCTATTCGACGGAGTGGTGTCCTGCCTGCGTACCTACCGGCCACAAGAGCTGCGGGAGATCATCGCCAAACTGAACGCCACCGAATATCAGTGGAACGTAGGCGAACACTCCAGAGCGGCAGGCCGTGTACCAATCACCTACTTAATTGGTTTTCGTCGCGCGCCGGTGTCACGCGGCTAATTCTCGGATGTTGCACTGCGGTACACTTCGCGACTTCTGATCTAGCGGCTTGCCGGTCTTTCGCGTGGCGCACGGAACAATTGTTCGCGCGCCGCAAGTAGGCCGAATGCTGATAGAATCTGCATTCAGTCACGTCCACAGGTCACGTGTTTCATTCCTGGGCCCCACCTGTCCCCTCTGCCGAGGAATTTAACACCAGGCAATCGTTTCGCGCCCCGCGCGGAGGCGTCCGCAATGAATACAAAGGTCGGCCAGGCCGGCGAAGCGTCGCAGACAATTCGAAACAGTCCGTTGCTGACCGTGACGATTTTTGTTGCGAGTGTCGCCGGGTTTCTCGTCGCTCCATGCTTGGCGATCCTCTGCCTCACCACGCTGATTCCGCTGCACGGATACACGTTTGGCCGGGTGTTTTGGGTACTGAGCTATGCTGTCGCCGCTTGGTTTTCGGGCAAGGCGGGCATAAATCTGTGGCGATTGGCTTCGGGAATGGTCCGCCACCAAGCTCGATTGGAAACCCAGGGCGTCTACTTTCTCCTGGTCCCGGAGAGACACGCAAAACCCGAGGAGCAATTCGTGGCGTGGAACCAGATTGCCGCGATCCGCCACCGGCGCATGGGCGACAACCAATTTTATTCCGTGGTGACCAAGGACAACCGCGTCCTGGCGTTCGACACCTTCGCGTTCTTTCGTCCGAGAAAGCTGGCCCTGCATATCTCCGCGCGCGCGGGAGTCCCAATTCAGGAGCTCGAGTAAAGGGAAGGGAACTTCTCGCACCCCGCGCCCGGCGAGCAAGTTGTGAACTGGAAATGGAATTTAGTTGCTGCCTGGTTCGGCTTTACGATTGGCGATCGACACACGGAATACCGGCAGGGACTGCTCGGACTTCTCCATCTCGAAAGCTTGCGTGGTCTTCCCTGGATCGTAGTCCCTCCACAGCCATAACATGGATTCCGGAAATTCCGCGGCTCCCTGTGCCGAGTTGTGGGTGCCGGTCCCGAAGCTGAAATGAAAATCGTAGCCCTTGAGTTTGAGGGCGTTGGCCATGCGGATGTTAGCGAGCGGCCAACTCCCGTACCGTTCCTGTTCCATGTCCGCGGAACCGTCCTGCAGCCACACGCGAATGTTGCGTTTCGGTTCGCGCAAGACTTTTTCCGGATAGTCCTGGCCGCCGTCGGGATTTGCGGGGTCTTCTTTCCACTGGATGCTCGCGTAGCTGCCGATCCATGAAAGCACCCGGGAAAATTGATCGGTCATCTGCCACGCCGCGTTGAACGAGCAGATACCGCCGGAGGAAAGGCCGGTAATCGCGCGGCTGTATCCATCCTGGCGAAGATTGTATTTTGCGGCGACGTCGGCGAGAACTTCATCCCGCAGAAAGCGAACGTAACGATCGCTCACGGTATCGTACAGCGTACTGCGCATGGAATCTCTCAAGGTGCGATGCCACTTCTCGGAATAGGCCTTCACGAAATTGTAGGTGGGCGTATCCGGCGACGCGCTCATGTCTCCGGGATTGATGAAAACGCAAATCATCACCGGAATCTTCTTCTGCGCGATCAGGTTGTCGATCGCGTTGAGCGCCGGATTCTTGCCGTTACGGTCGAGGTAACCCTCGCCGTCCTGAAACACCATCAACGCCGCGGGCGCGTGTGGATCGTACTGCGCCGGAACGTAAATCCAATAATCGCTCTTCATGCCGTCGTAGATTTTGCTGGTGTGCGTGATTTTCGGGGAAAGCGTGCCGGAGGGAACGCCGGGCGCGAGATAAGAATCCGGAGCGAAAGCGGGGAAGTCCAGGCGGCCGCCAAAGTTTGCCCCGTCGACGATGTAGTGAAACGAGTGGAGCCTGCCGACGGGTTCGATGTGGGCGCTGGCGTACCACAGGTTTGAGCCCGCGGGATGGGTCATCGCCGGTCCGGGAGCGGCGTCGATGATCAGCACCGGTTGCGATGCCGATTCGAGCGCGAAGAAAAAGTCAGGGCCGCGGGATGCGCTCGCCGTGCCTTCTTTTAATTCTTTGGCGTCGAAGGTGCCGGTGATTGCGTCCGGCAGGCCGGGGCTGTTGGATTTGGCGAGTTCGATCAGTTGCGGGGCCGTAGATTTATCCGCGGCCAGCGCCGGTATGGTGAACGAGAGAGCGGAGAGAACGAGCGCCAGCATCCACGCGCCGCAGTATATCCCATCCCGAGCGCTACAGAGCGGTGCCCGCAACGCGCTCGCGCCGGTCGCCGCGCGCGAAAGTTCCAGCCCTATTTCTCCGTACATCGGAAGCCTCCTTCCATATGCCCGCTCACGCTCTGCAAATTTCGCTCTGCACATTGCCATGCCGCTGCGGAGCGGGTCAACTGGCAGTTCTCCAAGACTGGAAAGATAAAATCAATATCGCGACGGCCGGCATTCCAGCGGGACACAGACGCTCCAGGCCCGACGGAACGGCGGTACACACCGCCAAGTCGCGCGCTACGCAAGGGTGATTTTCTTTTGCCGGTGGTAAAGCTCGGGGAGCACAGAAACTACGTCTACCAGGTATTGTATGCGCTGTCGTCGAACGGGGAACTATCATTGGAAGCGGAGTGGACGTCGGAAAGTCCGATGGTGGTTTGATCGGGCGATAACACCAGGTCGGAGCTTGTGGTGACCCAATCCTTGGCGCGGGTCATCGGGTCTACCGGCACCGCGGAGATGTATCCCCCGGTGACCAGGTCGTCGAGCGATGGCGGAGCGGCTTGCTTATCCAAGGTGTAACTCTCAATGGCTTGGCGCAGGGTGAACAAATCCTGGCGCAGCGCGGCTTCGCGCGCGAACACTTCGGAATTATGGAGTCGCGGGATGGCCATCGAGATCAAAATAATCATGATGGTGATCACAAACATCATCTCGATCAGCGTGAAGCCTCGCGCGGACGTTTGCCCACGGCGTTGGCGCACCAGCGTCAGGCGAGAAAGTTCAGTTGGAAGGGCGAATCGCATCGCGAACTTGGCTTCTCCAGCTCGAACAGCTCAAACCGCTCAAACTACCAGTCGGAATACTTGGTGCCGTCCAGTGCCGTGCCGGTGGACTTGCTGAAGACCTGAAACACATCCTGGCCGCCCCACATGTCCGCGTCCTGATCGTCCTGCACCGAGCGCAGGCCCCAATCCTTATTGCCGGTCATGGGGTCGACGGGAATTACTCGCAGGAATCGGATATGGCGGTCGGCGGCGCCGGCCAGCTGCACGCCTTTGACCAGCGTCTCCAGGTCCGGCGGGTAGCCTTCGGTGCCTAGCTTCACTTGAATCTGGTTGTGGTCCGCCGCGTCTTTGTAGCGGTCGATCGCGTCATCCATCTCGCGCAAATCGTAGCGGAGCTCGGCTTCCCGGTGCCGCTGCACGCTGAGTCGCGCCATGGGAACGGCGGCGCCGGCCAGAATTGTGAGGATCGAGCAGGCAACGACGAGTTCGATCAACGTCATTCCCGCCATCGCCCGCCGGCGGCCGGCTGCTGCGCCGCTCTGCTGTTGCGCGTTAGCGAAAATCTTTTTCATGACTATTGCACCTTTACAGTGGCCTCGCCCGACATCAGTGGAATGGGTTTCTGCTGAGAATCCCGGGCGTTCACCTGAACGATTTGCAGCGGCGATGTGCCGGGGCCCACGGCGTGAATGATCAGACCCAGAATGGTGCCGTTGCCGTCGACGCCGGGGGTATTGGGCTGGCGAGTAGCGGAGATAATGGCCTGACCTTTCTGTTGGTCGACGCGCTGGACCACCGCAATCTCTTGCGTTCCGCCGGAGAGAAATCCGCCGTTGCGGGCTTCGTCGATCTGGATCACGGCCGGGTTGTACTGAATCATGAGCGGAATAGAGAAAAGATCGTGGGCGTTGTCGATGGCGACGGAAATAGTCGAAGTCTCGCCGGCCTTAAGGGTGACGGAAGGCGGATCGAAACGCAGTTGGCCCGAACCGGCAGGCGCAGACGGCGCCGCTGCGGCGACTGCGGCCGTTGGCGGTGGCGACGTCGCCGCTCCCCTAGGTGCGGAAGTGATGACCGGGCTTCCATTCAACGCGCCCCCGGGGCCCGGCGTTACTGGCTGATCGCCCGCGGCGGTTGCGGTGCGATACACGCGCACGTTGGTGTCCGATCCCGCGGCGATCGACCGCAGGTTTTCGGCAGTGATGCTGGGCAGCCGCAATATATGTGGCGTCAGGACGATCAAAACTTCGGAGTCGGTGAACTCTTTATGGTTGTCCGAGAAAAGGTATTTGACGAAGGGTATCTGCCCCAGGCCAGGCCAGCCATTGTTGATGATCGATTCATCCCGCTCGATCAGGCCGGCCAGCACGTTCACTTCGCCTTCTTTGAGGCGAATGTCGTGTTCCACAGTGCGCTGGCTGATCACCGGTTGGCTGATGCCGCCGATGGTCGATGTCCCGGTAACCGAAGAAACTTCCACCTTGAGCTTCATGCTCACTTCGCCGCCCGGGTGAATGCGCGGGGTGACGTCGATGTTCACACCAACGTCGAGGTAGGTGAATTGGGTGTTGACCAACGGATTGACCACCCCGCTGGTGGTTGCGCTCACTCCCACCCCCGCCTGAAAGCTGCCTGTGGCTACCGGCACTTTGTTGCCGATGCGCAGCTTGGCCTGCTCGCCGTCGCTCACTCGAACTTCGGGATCCTGAATGATGCGGGTGCGGGTGTCGGTCATGATCGCGTTAAGTGCAGCGCCCGGCAGGGTGAGGCTGTAGTCCGCCGAAGTAAGATTTTTCAGGTTATCCAGGCTGATCAATCCGGTGCCGCCGCTCGAGGTGCTGCTGGTGGTGCTGGTCGTAGTGGTGGTCGTAGTCGAGGTAGAGGTGGTCGAGCTGGTACTCGAGCTACTCTGCGGTTGCACCGAAGTGCGCGGGTTAAACACCGCTGAAACCGATTGCCCCGGCAGAATGCCTATGTCTCGCAGTTTATCCAGGCTGACCTGCAGCACCTGAACGTGCAGCAGCACTTCGGGTTTGGCTTTGTCGATATCGCGGATAATTTTGGAAGCCAGCATTAGCTTATCCGGCGTATCGCGAATCACGATGGCGTTCTGCGAATTTACTTGCTGCACGCGGGTCAGGTTCAGAAGCTGGCGCAGCCCGGTCACCACTTCGGTGAGGTCCTGCGGCGTCAGCGTGTTGGACATGTAGAAGGTGCGGACTTCTTCGTCTTCCAGGTCCTTGCGCTTCTGCGGCTGATCGCCCGCAACCAAAATAATGTTGGAAGTGACTGGCTTCCAGAAACTCTTGCTTTCGATCGACACCGCGTCCAACGCCTCTTCCAGGGTCACATTGGGCAGATCGGCGGTGATCCGCTTGGACTGATATTCGGGATCGAAAATGACGCTCAGCCCGGCGAGTTTGCCAATGGTCTCGAAAACCTGGCGGGAATCGTTGGTCACTCGCAAGTTGATTGGATCGCTGTTTAGCGGTTTCAGAATTGGCGGGCCGGAGAGCAGTTCCGAATCATCCTCGGCGTTTATATTAGCCGCCTTGGGTTCGGGCGCCGTTTGCTGACCCAGCAGCGTACTCACCTTGCGAATTTGCTGTTCGGCGACGGAACTGGATGGGTCGATCGACAGGGCTTTTTGAAACTCGGCAAGGGCAAGCTGCAGGTCGCCAGTATGGAACGCGCGCTGACCCTGTTCGACGTGCATCTGGGCCGCTTCGAAACGCATCCGCGTCACGCGGGCCTTATATTCCAGGTCGTTGGGTTGCGCAGCTAAAGCCTTTTGATAGTGTTGCAGAGCGGTATCGTAGTCCTGGGTAGCTTCCGCTTTCCTCCCCGCCTCATAATCAGAATTAGCTTTGGGGCAACCGGACAGCAAGATCGAGGCCGAAAGAAGCAAAAGAATGAACTTTGAGCGAGGCAAACAGCCCCTCCAGGTTTGGACTCCGATGCGCCCAAAGTCTAGCATTCGGGTTCAGATGCAGCAAGGGAACCGCATGTTGCCGGTACCCCTACAATAACACGTAAACAGACCGCTAGAATAGGGTAGCAATTTGGACACCACCCCGCCCGGCGCATCTCTTTTCTTTTCTGGTCGCCTACGGCTGGTGCCCCGCTTGGGAGCCGGAGGAGCCAAATCCTTTCCTACGATGGGAACCCTTGTTCCCACCGCGCCGCCCGACAGGGAACTCTTTTGCGCTCGGGCACTTCTAGCACGCGGCCGCTCTCTGGGGTACATTTTCCGGTCGCGAGACCTGTCAGCAACCCGCTTCCTATTGACGCTCTATAGGTCGGTTTTCCATCCCATCGTCGCTTTCCGAGAATGGCCGAGGGTCCCTGCCCTTTCGCTGCAAGCTCATCGGCAAAACTGCTAACGTCAGCGCGGTTGTCCAAGACATAATGCGCGCGTTGCCGTGAGGTCTTTGAATGAGCCGCCTCGTTGCCTTTGCACGCTCGGTCATTCCTAGGGACCCAAGTCAGCTGTTTTTCCTCGCAGGCTCGATTCTTCTCCTGATATCCGTGCAGTTACGCTGTTATCCACTTTTGGGTTACGCGTTAGGGTCCTTTGGACTCTCATTCGCCATCGTGTACCGTTCCTGGCTCCTTTTGGCTTTTTTGGTTTTCGTTCCGGTGTGTTTGGACGGAGCCGCTGGCCTTTATATTTGCTCTTGGCCGGGAACTCATCCGATGCGCCGGATACTCGGTTTCGTCCTGCTTCCGGCACTTGCAGGAGTCAGCCTCGTGGTGTGCCGCTATCTGTACCTCTCACAGCAAGTGTATTTCCCAAAGCCGAGCGTGTTCCAGAATGCTTCCCACAGCGAAGCGTGGGGTTTCAACACCGTATGGAGTTTGGGGCCAGCGGTGCACATGAGCGCTCTCGGCCTCATATTTATACTTATTTTCCTGGGACGGTTAGCCACCGGAAATTCGTCCCTTCCCATCTCTTTGGCCCATTTGAATTACGAACCGCCCGACCCCGACGAACCGCGGAGACGACTTCTTCTCTTCGTGTGGCTCTCGACCATCGGCATGTCCGCTCTTGGCCTGCTTGCGTCTCGGTCTCTTGTCGGTCTTTATGACCTAATTGGACAGTCTTTCGGCTACCGTTCGCTTCCCTCAGTCGCCGCACCTCTGAGTAGCGCGCTTTCCGCCGCCGTTCTTGCCAGTGCCGCGGCGTGGGCAGTTGGAAAGGACCGCTGGACAGAGTTCCGCCGATTTATTCGTCCCGCCGAGAGCAAGTTTGTGGCATTGAGCGTGATCTTCCCGATCGCTATCCGTTTAGTGCTAAATCTAGCCGCCTACACGTCGGACCGAGCTCGCTGGGCGGTTTTTCAGCACGGTAGAGCCGCGCTGCCTCTTTTCACGTCGTACGTCCACTTCCCAAACTCTTACTACCTCTGGTACGCGATCGCCGCTGGCTTCGAGGAGGTTATCTGGCGCGGCTTTCTCCAGCCGCGTTTTGTGCAGCGCTATGGGATGATGTGAGGCATATTTCTGCTCGGCTTGGTTTGGGCCGCGTTCCACTTCACGGCAGATTTTCGGCACACGACCGAGGACTACCAGATTCTTTTAAGGTTTGCTTTTCGTATTGCCACCTGCATTGCGATGAGCTACGTACTGGGCTGGCTAGCTTTGCGTTCCGTATCAATCTGGCCGGCTGCTCTTGCTCATGGGCTAAACAATATTTGGGCCTTCTCGCCGTCCAATTCGGCCGGCGGGCTAAGCCGCGCTCTCATCCCGGTTTGCTGGGGACTGTTGGGTTTTGTCCTTTTCCGATTCTGGCCGCCATCCATTTGGGCGGAGGACCCGGATCAGGCTCCAGAAATTAAGATGGAGCCGAGCCTTTAAGGGTGATAGCCACCGAAGGAAATTACTCTCTGAACTTTGTTCCGAGGTAACCGCGGCCGCGTCCGACCCTCGGTCTAACTGCTGTCATCGACTTTAGAAGTTGGTAGTGAGGCGCATGGCAAAGCTGCGCGACGGTCCGATGGCATTGCCGGAGAACAGACCGCCGAAGTCGATGATGTCCAAGACGTTGGTCAGGTTTTGGCCGTCGATCGGAAACTTCGTTTTCAAACGGTCCGAGGTGTAAATATCCGCGCCGGCCGAGGCGTTCACCTGGAAGGATGGATCGATACGGCCGAGTGGGAAGTTAATGCGGTTCACCACCTGCTGGCCATATTCGGCGAGCGCTTGATCGTAGGTGCCCTCGAAATCGAAGGGCAGGCCGGTGTCGTATTGAATTCCGCCCGCCACCCAGAAGCGCGATGTGGCTTGATAGCGAAGGCGGCCGCGAACGGTGTTGCGCTGATCCTGCGAATCCGGGAAGTGGCCTGACGTCGGTAACACCGCATCGTCGCCGAGAAACAAGCCGCCCGTCACCGGGAACCATGCATTGCCGACGGTATATGTGTAACTCAGAAAACCGGAAAAACGGCGCCACTCCGGCAACTCGAGCTTTGCGTCCGCGCCATAAATGATCGCCTTTCGAAAGGCGATCGGAAAGCTGATGGTGGCGTTGTCGATCTGATCGTCGTCGGCGTAGTTGTTGACCAGGCGGCGAAAGTAGTTGACGTCGAACCTGAACTTCTTGGAACATGGTTTTGGTCAAGCCCGCCTCGTAGTAATTTCCTTGGGAAGGCTCACCGGCAGTTGCAGCGAGACGGGATCGAGACTGGTGGCTGCCGTAGAACTCGAAAGCAGGATGTTCTCGAAAGAGGGCGTCTGAAACACTCGGTCGTAGGAAAAATGCAGCGTCAGGCCGGCGGAAGGGAAATAGCGCGCGATCGAGAACCGCGGGTCCACCGCCTGACGATTCAACAACAGCTGATAATGGTCCCAACGGACCCCAGCGTTGATAGTCCAATTGCCGAGGCGGATCAAATCCTGCACAAACGCGGATTGCTCGAGGTCGGGGCGATTCGCCGCGAAGCCAAAATTCAGAGGCGTTCCCGGATCAAATTGGTTGGTGTCCATCGGGATATTCGGAATGTTGTAGCGGAAGTCCTCATTCAAGAAAATGTTGTCCGATTCGACGCCCGCTTTCCATTCCTGGCGGCCGTGGTGCACGGTGATGGTGCCCTTGAAATAGCCCTCGCGAAACCAATTGTGCTGGAACACCAGTACCGGAGTCGAATTCGGATTGGAGTAGAAATCATTCGCGTTATCGCGCACCATTCCGCGAAAGCTGGCTAGCACGTCGGGCGAAAATGTGTGCTCGTAGGAGACGATCCCCATCGTTTCGAAGTTGTCGGCGTCTTGCCGCTGGCGCGGCGGCCCGGAAACCTGCCCCGGCGCGTAGCACCACGTTTGCTGCACCTGGTCGTTCGGAAGCTCATAGCGGGAGAGCTCGTGCCGGATAATCAGACTGAGGCGATCCTTGGAAGTGAGGTCACGCTCGTAATGAACGGAAAAGTCGCCCACGGTGCCGGTATTCGTGTAGTTCTGCGGAACCACCGGGTTCAGATAGTGGCTGGTCGCGTCGCCACTGGCGCTGGCGCCGAATATATTCTTGCCCAGACATATTGTCCCTGAGCGAAAGCGCCGGCGGTGTCGAAGCTGCCGCCGGACAGCACCACCTCGCCGTGAAAGCCCGCCTGTGAATCTTGCAGCGTATTCACTTCGACCACCCCTCCCATCTTGCGGCCATACTCCGCGGGGAAGCCGCCGGTGTAGATGCTCACCGATTGGATGTCGTCCGCTTCAATTTCCGGGCCGAAGCTGGGCGAGCGATTATCGGTGAGCGGGATGCCGTCCACCACCAACTGGGTCTGATACTCCGAGCCACGCGGATGCAGCACGGCATTGCCTTCGTATAGCCAGCCGGGTTGCGAATTTACCAAATCCTGTAAGGAACGGCCCGGAAGCGAGCTCAGCCTGCTTTGAATCAGGTCGGAGCCGATCTGGCTAACCGCGCCAGCTTGATCGGGGTCGATCAATGTGCGATCCGCGCTCACCGTTACGGATTCACTCACCGTAGGCACCTTGAGCTGGATCGCGTGTTCTGTGGGAATGGAGGAGCGAATCTCGACGGATTCGGATACGGCAGCGAATCCAGGCTGCCTGATTTCGAGCTGGTAGATGCCGTAAGACAGGCGCTGGACGTCTAGCGTGCCCTGGTCCGTGGTGGCCAGAGTATTTCGATACTGGTTCGCCTCGCTGACTATATAGACAGTCGTCTTCACCCCAAGACCGGACGAGTCGACCACTTTCAGGCGCAATTCACCGCTGTTGCTCTGGCAGAAGACAGGCAAGACGCAAAGGAAAAAAAGAGCCGCGAATCGCTTCATTCAGAGACCGCCTCTGGGGTTCCACCCCGCAGTTGAGGTTCGCGCACGGCTTCGCATAATCCCTACGTGAACCACTCTCATACGAGCAGACCCATTTCCGCCATCCCAAAACTTGTTTTGATTGGTCGCACCACTCGTCCGGGGTTTTGGGACGGGCCGGCGTTTTGACCTTAACCGGAAACTGGTGCACTTCCGCGCCTTGCACCGCGTCGTATGCCGCGTCTATGATAAGCACGAGTGAAATCCGGATCGAAGAAAACGAAATCAGACGTCATCATCGTTGCCCAGAATCGCGCGGCTTCCTACAACTACACAATCTTGGACAAAGTGGAGGCGGGCCTGGTGCTGGTGGGCACCGAAGTGAAGTCGTTGCGCGGAGGCAAGGGCAGCCTGCGGGAGGCCTACGCCGATGCCAAGAAGGGGGAGCTGTGGCTGCAGAATTGCCACATCCCGGAATACCTGGCCGGCGGGCCCTGGAATCACGACCCGCTGCGCCCGCGCAAACTGTTGTTGCACCGCCGCGAAATGGACAAGTTCGCAGGCAAAGTGCAGGCCAAAGGGCTCACCCTGATTCCGCTGAAGATTTATTTCCGCGGCGGCCGGGCAAAATGTGAATTGGCACTGGCGCAAGGCAAACAGCACCACGACCGGCGCCAGGCCGAACGGGACAAAGAAGCGCGACGCGAAGCCAAGGAAGAGATGTACAAGCATCGCCGGCGCTGAAAGGGAGACATGGAAATCCACTTGGACGCACAGCCGTTTGCATCGATCGCCGCCGACGCGGTGGTTACCTATGCATTTGAAAAGCCCGAGCGCATCGAAGGCGTTCTGGCCGAGATCAATACCGCGATGGGCGGAAAGCTCGATCCCTTGGCCAAGGCCGGCGAACTGAGCGGGAAGTCGCTGGAGATGGTCCTCATTCACTACCCGCAAGGTCTGAAGGCCCAGCGGCTGCTGTTGGTGGGAGCGGGGAAGTCCGAAAAATTCGTCACCGGCGACCTCCGCAAAATCGCCGGCTCGGCGCTGCGCTATCTGAAGTCGCGCGGCGTGAAGAAATTTGCATTCGTGCTGCGCGAGCAGGACCGCAACGCGGCGTCGGCGCAAGCCGTGGCCGAAGGAATGCTGGTCGCGAATTTCGAGTCGGACACCTATCGCAGCAAGAAGGATCACGTGAAGTCGATCGATTCGGTGATTCTTGCCGGGTTCGACGCCGCGGCGCAGAAGGACCTCGAAGCCGCGGTCGCCAAAGGCCACGTGATCGCCGACGCGCAGAATTTCGCGCGTGAACTGATCAACGAACCTTCCAACAAGCTCACCCCGTCAATCCTGGCGCATCGCGCGGAGGCCATGGCCACAGCGGTTGGACTCGACGTCGAGATTCTGGACGAGAAGCGCATCGCCGAGTTGAAGATGGGCGCGCTGCTGAGCGTTTCGCAGGGTGGTCCGGAACCGCCGCGGGTGATCGTACTGAAATACACCCCGGCCAACGTGCGCAAGGATTCGCCGGTGCTGGGTCTGGTCGGCAAAGCGGTCACCTTCGATACCGGCGGCATCTCCATCAAGCCCGCCGACGGTATGGAGAAGATGAAGTACGACATGGGTGGCGGCGCCACCATGCTCGGCGCGATGCGCGCGCTGGCGTTCTTGAAGCCGTCGATTCCGGTGATCTGCGTGGTGCCGTCCACCGAAAATATGCCCGGAGGCACCGCGCAAAAGCCTGGGGATATTCAGACCGCGATGTCCGGAAAAACGATTGAGGTGATCAACACCGACGCCGAGGGCCGGCTGATTCTTGCCGACGGAATTACCTACGCCAAGCAGCTCGGTTGCACGCATCTGGTCGACGCCGCGACGCTCACCGGCGCGATTGTGGTGGCCCTGGCGGGAGTGCACGTAGGAGCGTTTGGCACGCCGCGCGAATACCTCGATAAGTTGCTCGATAGCGCCAAAGCCATGAACGAGAAAATGTGGCCTATGCCGATGGACGATGACTACCAGGAAATGATCAAGAGCAACATCGCCGACATTCGCAACACCGGCAGCGGCAAAGGCGGCGGCGCCATCACCGGCGCGTGGTTCATCAAGGAATTCGCGGAAGACACCCCATGGATTCACTTAGACATCGCCGGCACGACCTGGATCGATGAGGGCCGCCCATGGCTAGCCAAAGGACCAACCGGAACCGGAGTTCGCACCCTGATCGATTTCGCCATGAAGATGTAATCGCCGCGGCAAACGGTGTGAACAGGTTCTACGCTCTTGCGGTTCTAATGTTTTACGGTCTTACGGTCCTACGGTTTTACGCTGTTATCTTTTCCGGGTGCCCCACTCTTCCAGGTTTTGGGAAGGGTGGGCGTCTTGGCCTAAGCAGCTTCAGTTTGGTCGCGAAGACTTCAATCCTGGATCCTGTCCGCGCGTTTACATTTTCTCCGGCGCTTCGATCCCCAGCAGTCCGAGCGCCGCGACCAATTGTCTCTCCGCGACGTCTGCAATTTGCAGCAACAGCGTCCGCTTTCGCTCGTCCGTTTCCGATAAAATATGGTGCTTGTGATAAAAAAGATTGAAAGCCTGCGCCAGCTGAAAAGCATATCGCGCCACCCCAGCAGGCTCTTTCGCATTCAGCGCGCCCTGCACGCTGTTGCCCAGTAGCCCCGCCAGCAGAACCAATTCCCACAAACTATTTCCGTCAGGCGCCGCCAGCGCAGCCTCGGCTGCCCCATCGCCAGCGGTGCCGACTTCCTGTACCAGTTGCGCCCGGCGAAAATCCGGCTGCTGCTCCGCCATCTTCCGAAAAATATTACGCGCCCGCACCGCAGCGTACTGCACGTACGGCCCAGTCTCGCCCTCGAAGCTGAGCGCATCATCAAAATCGAAATTAATAATCGAAGTGCGCGTAAATTTCAGCAAGAAATAGCGCAGTGCCCCGATAGCGATCGAGTGAGCAATCACGGCGCGTTCGTCGGCGGGAAAGTCTGGGTGCCGCGAATCCACTTCAGCGCGGGCATGCGATTCCAGGCGGTCCAGGAGGTCGTCCGCGATCACGCCTTGGCCCTTGCGCCCGCTCACCTCCACCGTGCCGCGCTTAGCGTCTTCCGGCGAAATCTCGTAGCCCAACTCGGTGGCGCACCGGACCGTCAACGCCACCACGTCGTAAGAGATATGGAAAAGATTATCGGCGGCTTCCGGATGGCCCAGCGCCCTCAGCGCGAGCGCCACCACCAGTTGCGGATAAATCTGCCGCGAGTCAATCACGTTGAAAACTTTTTGCGTGTTTCCAAACGCCGGCGCGCCAGGCTCGCTAGGTTCGGTGGTGGTCACCCACGCCACGTGGCCGTCCGGATGGGTGTGCACCTTCTTGTAGTGAAAATCGCGGCCCAGCAGCCCGAACTTCCAAAGATGATACGCAATGTCCTTGCCGACGTAAGTCACCGTGCCGGACGACCGCACAATCACTTTAGCGTCGGCATCGTCAGCGCCTTCTTCCGTCCCCGCAGCAAACTCCGCGCCCGGCTCAGCGGCGGCAGCAGCAGCCCCAGCCTCCGTAGGCAGCCGCATCACCCAGCATCCCGTATTTTTTCCAGTGGTCGCCAGATGCACGGTGCCTTTCGCTTTGAGCAGTTCAAATGCCGCCTGCCAGAAATTCAGCCGCAAAATCTCGCTCTCCTGCGAGAGTAAATCGAAATCAATTCCCAGACGATCCAGGGTCTTCAGATGGCATTGCACGATCGCATCGGCCACGATGACGCCGATCTCCGCAGCGCCTCCCGTCCCAGTTTCGATCGCATGCAGCGTCTCGGCACGAAACTTCGCTCCGTCGGGATTTCCCTCCAGGAACTGCCCCACGCGCGCGTACAAATCCCAGCAAAGGTAGTCGAACCGCGGCCGCTGGGTCAGCTCCAGCACCTCCGCCGGGGATTTGCCCTCGAGATGAATGAAGCCGATCACCACGTCGGCGACCTGCACCCCAGTGTTGTCGATATAATTTTGCACCTCGACGCTATGCCCAGCGTGCCGCAGCAAGCGAGCGAACGTGTCGCCCATCACCGCGTTGCGCAGGTGCCCGATGTGCGCGGCCTTATTCGGATTCACCGAGGTATGCTCGACCATCGCCTTTCCGGCGTGAGGCGTAGGCGCAAGTGCCTCATTGCCCGCACGCGCAGCCACGTCAGCGAA
>Ga0302324_100010357_pt1 | contig 19314 bp, 20 predicted proteins | sample Palsa_T0_1_FD_201949 | JGI IMG/M metagenome (GOLD analysis project Ga0302324, IMG submission 201949) | Peat permafrost microbial communities from Stordalen Mire near Abisko, Sweden - Palsa_T0_1 | ecosystem: Environmental > Terrestrial > Soil > Palsa > Peat permafrost | place: Sweden: Abisko...
CCGTGGATGTCGATGATCATCGAGTCGTTCCCGTTCGAACGCCGTATTTCATAATCGTATGACGGCCGCCTCGATCGTGTTTCAGTGGTGTCCCGTGGTGATCGACGGCTGGTCCCAGCCCAGGTTTCCGGCTGTCTTGCCTGCTACCGAGTACAGCGCCCCGGGCGCATTGCGCGTGAGTTGGAAGGCTTCGAGCGATTCGCCGCGCATACCAGCATAGATGTGAAGATTCGACACACCGGTCACCGCGCCAAGCTTCTCGAGCATGAAAAAAATGACACCATAGTGCATCAGGCCCCGCCAGTCGCGTCGACGGATCAAGTCGCACTCTTCTTCGGTCAGGCCGGCCGCATTGAAGCTTCCGTCGGGATCACGGAGAAATGTCTCGCGATGGCTGGGCTCGACCATACGGTGTAGGTAGTCGTTGATGCGATACGCCTTCACGCTGCGTTCGAGCGTAAACGGGTATGTACCGTCGAGTTTTTCGATGCCGCCCAGCTGACTCGCCACGTGGCTTCGCTGGCGCTCGACGACTGCCGGGTTTGGCGCCTCGTCCATGCCCTCATAAATTGCGGTTGCAATGCCAGTCATCGAGGGCAGGTAGTAGCTGCGGTGCTTGCACACGACGTTCGCCGATAGCGCGCCGCGCATGGTCAGCCACACGACGATTTCGGCGCCTTCCAATCCGCCCAGCTCTGCATATTCGGCGATGGTCATCGCGGCCAGCTGTTCCGGATCCCTTTCAAAGAGGTCGAGAAACCGACTATCCCACGACGGGTTGTTGAAACCGGCACGCTCGCCGTGCACTTGGTGCGACAGGCCACCGGTCGCGGCGATGGCGATCCGCAAATCCTCGGGATAGCTCTCGATCGCACGCCGCAGTGCCTGTCCGAGCCTGTAGAAGCGGCGTGCACTTGGGATGGGAAACTGCAGCACGCCCATCTGCAGGGGGATGATGCTCACAGGCCAGTCCGGCTTGTGCGGGCACAGCATTGACAACGGGGAGAAACAGCCATGATCCAGTGCCCGGTGCTGGAAAAAAGACATGTCGAAATCGTCCGCCATGAGCGAGTGGCCGATGTGCGAGGCGAGCTTCGGATGCCCCTTCACAGCCGGCAGATCGCGCGGCCCTGCGCCTTCGTCGGCAACCTGCCACTCCGGTCCCACGCCCAGCACGAACGCGGAGTAGTGGTCAAAAAAGAATGACGTGATCGTTGTAGATCATGAGCATGACGTCTGGATGCTTCTCGGCAAGCCACGCGGAGAGCGGCGCGAAATTCTCGAAGATCGGCGCCCACACCGGGTCGTCACGCTTGTTGCGGTCGTACGCGAAGCCAATGGTTGGCGTGTGCGAGGCGGCGATGCCGCCGATGATGCGCGCCATGTCTATGCCCCCCTTACAGTTAGATCGAAGCGCGGCCGCCAAGCCGGCGGAATCACGTACTGTGAATCGGCGGCGGTAACTCTGCTGCGCCCGCGGCGGGGCCGAATCAGGCTTATAACGCAATGCGGATGCATGCGCAGTTGTGCACGGCTTCCGCCCTGCCCCCCTCGGGCCGACACGCAACCATCAGAAGCGCTCGCTAGGCGCTCAACCGACGTCATACGAGTTTGAACTACATGTTCGCTATCCGCGTTGCCTTCAACTCAATACGGCAGACAGTTTGCTTATGGGCCGGATCGTGAATCGCTGGCAGGAGAGCATCTTTGTTTCGCTACGTTAGAGGCAGGATGGCAGCGGCATCTGGCAATTCAATCAAATACTTGCAATGACTCAATGACTTGTAACGTTGCTGCCTTTGGTTGCCGGGGAGTGAATCTCGGCAATGTAGCCGCCGGGGAACGCGACGATTGACGCCTGGCGCCCATCCGCGAAGTACGGGTCAACAAGAACGGTAACGCCCGCAGTCTTTGCCTTGGCCAGAGTATCGGCAAGACTGGTGACCTCGTAGCCGGTAATTTCGCGTCCGTAGGGATACGGAAGGTGTCCATCGGTGGCCAACACAGTGAACTTGCCAAACGTAGAGTCGATCCGCACGCGGCGATAGGTGTCGTTTGGTCTGCCGATCTCGATGCCCGGCGCATGTCCGTCATCGGAGACGACCTTTCCGCCTGAGAACGCTACGAAGTCGCGGACGAACTCGTCAGCGCGCTCGACAGACACATAGACCCTGTTTTCGGGAATGGTTTCAAGCTTGGCGTAATTTGGTGGCGTTGTGTGCCAATAGAGCTGCATATGGAGGCCGCCCGGCCATTCGATGATCGCGTCTCGGCCAACTGGATCGGGAAATGGCGCCACGACGACGTCCGCGTGGTTGGCCTTGGCCGACCGAACCGCTGAATCGAGGTCATTTACTAGGTAGCCCGTCCGCTCAACGCCAAAGGGATAGGGGATCGGTGTCTTGAAACCGAACACCGAGAATGCGCCGGCCGGCGTAAGCACGTACCGAAACATTGTTTCGCTGGGTGTAGGCGTGATGTTGATGAACGCCGGTTTGGACTGAGTTCCGCCGAACGTCGCCACCACGCTCGCAGCAAAGCGCTCGAAATCTTCGGGCGCGACGTAAACGTGGGTCGCACCGTACTGCGGGCCGACCGCAAGAGTGGGCGCCCTGGTCGCCAGATTCTCCTGAGCCATGAGCATGCCGGGCGCGTTTCCGAGCACGATGGCTGCGACGGCAAGGGCTTTTATTGCGCGCATTTTCATTCCTTTGTTATAACGTCTGACGCCCATGCACGTAAAACCCAATTGCCAATCCCGTAGAGCTCTCGCGCGCGAAGTTGCACGCGAGCCGAACGCAAAGAGAATATCGAAACGCAGCGAGAACGGCAACGCGTGTGAAGTCCCGCCAACTGCAAATGGCTGCGGCGCGTATATGTCGTATACGTCGGACATCCTCACTTGGTGAGAAGGCCCCTCCCGTCTAGCCGCATTTGGGGCGGCTGACCGGCAAAACCTACATCAAGGCTTGCCGGGCCGTCCGAAACCACAAAGCCTGCGGGCCGCCTGGGCAGAGTTGCTGATTAATTGGTCGCGGGGACCCGCAACCTGACTCAGAAACGCATCCGAATCAAGCAACTGTCATTGCGCTGCCGGGTCAACCTTCCGCCGCGGGAGGCTTGGCTGCCCCCTCAGGTAATGAAGGGCTCCATTGAACCCCACGACCACCACGATCAAGACAAGCCAGAGCATCCGGGCTGCTAAAGGTTGTTAACAATAAAGATTGCATCTACCCCCGTCCAGTAAACCGCATCACTGCTGTTCGGCTGGATCGAACTCTTGAGCGTTGACGTCACCAATATATTCTTCTGCACGTAAGCCAACTCGACTCCATCAGCCTCGCAGAAGACCTGATCGTACTGATTCAAGATTGGACCCGGTGCCTGGGAAGGCTCTCCGTTCACGCTGTAGGTGAAGACGTCGCCGCGCGCTGTCCGATCCCACTGCATCGTCATCGGCGCGCTGCTATCTTCGCAATAGAGCGTGGCTTGCGCTTGCATTGCAACTACCAGCAACACTGCGGGCAGAGCCCGGCGCGTAAACTTTCTCATTTTAAACTCGCTCATTTGATTCTCCTTTCGATTATTTTGGCTGATATGCTTTGGCACAGCGTCGACTGCAGTTTCATCTGAACGGGGCGCAGTTTTCGCCTGGGCCGCATCTAACACCATCGAGCCCACTCCCACAGCGTTGGCTGAATTATGGATAGCACCACGCAATTCACGGTATCGGCGCCGGTCCGATTCAGTTGTCGGATGCAATAACGCCGACGTAGGACAGCCACTAATAGCCAACGGGGGCAACGACTGCTGTGGTAGACAATGCGGTACCGATGACGGAACTCCTGAGACTCTCCCAGAGATATGCCTGCACAAATGGCGGTTGCCATGCGTTCTGACAGTGATGATGCGCTCGTCGCTCGATGCTGTATGTACGGTGACGTACGATAGATATAAAGATTCACGCATGGCAGGACGCTCGCTGGAATCGAGCCGGTGAGGTTGGCTTCCCGATCAAGGAAGCTCAGCACGATGCTTAAGCTAGAACAACGTAGTGAGATGACCTGCTGCGCTGCCTGGAGAAGACCGCGCAGCAGGCATTGCACCGCCAAGCCTTTGAGGACGCCAACCGCTAGTCACGCGCCCCTAAAAGCCGAACCAGCGCGAGGTCGCTAGATTGCCGCCAGCGCCTGTGCCAGATCGTCGCGAAGATCTTCGACGTCCTCGATCCCTACCGAAAGCCGCACCAGAGCATCGCCGATGCCTAGCGCCTCGCGTGTCGTCGATGGGATTGTCGCGTGCGTCATAATCGCAGGATGCTCGATCAGACTCTCGACACCGCCCAGGCTCTCCGCCAGTGCGAACAAACGCACCGCTTCGAGAAAGCGGCGAGCCCCGGCAAGGTCGGTGGCGAGTTCCACCGAGATCATACCGCCATAGCCACCGCCGACAGTGTGCATTTGCGTTGCGGCCAGCGCGTGCTGTGGATGCGACGCGAGCCCCGGATAGTAGACACGGTGAACCTTGGGCTGCGCTTCCAGCCAGTGCGCGAGTACGAGCGCATTCGCGTTGTGGCGCTCCATCCGCACGGCGAGCGTCTTCACACCACGCAGCGCGAGGAAGCTGTCGAACGGCCCGGCGATCGCACCCACCGCGTTTTGCAGGAACCCCAGCCGCTCGCGCACCGGCGCCAGCCGCGCCTCGCCGCCAACGACCGCAATGCCTCCTATGACGTCCGAGTGGCCATTCAGGTACTTGGTGGCCGAGTGCACGACGAGGTCGAAGCCGAGCGCCAGCGGGCGCTGATTGTACGGGCTCGCGAATGTATTGTCGGCAGCGGTCAGAATTCCCCTAGCGCGCGACAGCGCCGCGATCGCCGCGAGGTCCGCGAGCTTCAGCAGAGGATTGGTAGGTGTCTCCACCCAAATGAGCTGCGTCCGCGGCGTCAGTGCCGCGGCCAGGTTGGCCGGATCGGTGAGGTCGATGTAGCTGAACGACAGGTTCGCGCTGTGGCGACGCACCTTGTCGAACAGGCGAAACGTGCCGCCATACACATCATCGCCGCAAACCACATGTGCACCCGCGGGCAACAGTTCGAGCACGGTCGCGATGGCGGCGAGACCGGACGCGAACGCGAACGCCTGGGCCCCGCCCTCGAGGTCCGCCACCGCGCGTTCCCACGCCCAGCGCGTGGGATTGTGACTGCGCCCGTAGTCGAGCCCCTGGTGGACGCCGGGACTCGTCTGCACATACGTGGACGTAGCATAGATCGGCGTCATGATGGCGCCCGTGGACGGATCGGGTGCTTGGCCACCATGGATGGTGCGCGTAGCAAAGCGCGGGTTCTTCGGTTCGGTCATGTGAGCGTCCGGCGCAGGTGGTTGAGCAGGTCGAAGCGGGTGATGAGGCCGTGGAAGCCTTGGGCATCGGCGATGATCGCCACCAGCCCGCGATCGAGTTCCCGCCGTAGCGCTGCCAGGTCGGCGGTTGGCGCCAGGGTCACCGGCGTGCTGGTCATCGCCGTGCGCACCGAGTCGTGGAAGCGCGCGGGATCAGCCTGCACGCATAGGAGCAGGTCGGATTCGTCCACGACGCCCACCAGCCGCGCCCCATCCAGCACCGGCAGCTGCGAGACGTCCTCGAGGCGCATGCGTTGGAAGGCGGTTAGAAGGGTGTCATCAGGCGCGACACTGACCACGCTGCCATCCTCGCTGCGCCGCGAGATCAGATCGCGCAGGTCGCCGTAAACGCGGCGCGCCAGCAGCCCCTGATCGACCATCCACTGATCGTTGTAGACCTTGCTCAGGTAGCGCGTCCCGGTATCGCAGACGAAGCTCACCACCCGCTTGGGCGTGGCCTGCTCGCGGCAATAGCGCAGCGTCGCGGCCAGCAGTGTACCGGTCGACGACCCACCGAGGATGCCCTCGTGTTTTAGCAGTTCGCGCGCGGTGGCAAAACTCTCGGTATCGCTGATGGAGTAGGCGGCCACCACCCCTGACAGGTCGGCGATGCCCGGAACGAAGTCCTCGCCAATGCCTTCCACCGCCCACGAGCCCGCGCTGCCGACGACGCCGCTGCGCGTGTATTCGGCCAGGATCGAGCCAATCGGGTCAGCGAGTACGAAGCCGATCCGCGGTTCAACCTTGCGAAAGAAGCGGGTGAGCCCTGTGATGGTCCCCGCCGAGCCCACGCCAACGACGACGGCATCCAGCGAGTGCCCCATCTGTGCCCAGATCTCCGGCCCCGTGCCGATTTCGTGCGCGAGCGGATTGGCTGGATTGTTGAACTGGTCGGCAAAGAAGGCGCCAGGGAGATCGCGCGCCAGGCGCGCGGCGAGGTCCTGGTAGTAGTCTGGATGTCCCTTGCTCACATCGCTGCGGGTAATGTGCACCTCCGCCCCGAGTGCCTTCAGGTGCAACACCTTCTCGGCGGACATCTTGTCCGGCACCACCAGCACGACGCGGTAGCCTTTGGCCCGCGCGACAAGTGCCAGCCCGAGGCCCGTGTTGCCCGCTGTCGCCTCGACCACCGTCCCGCCCGCCTGCAGCCGTCCATCGCGCTCGGCCGCCTCGATCATCGCCACGCCAATGCGATCCTTGATCGAGCCACCCGGGTTTTGTGACTCGAGCTTTAGGAACAGTTGACAGGAGCCGGTGTCGAAGCGCGTTACCTCGACCAGTGGCGTGTTGCCAATTAGTCCGAGAACCGCGGGACGTACCTGGGAGTTCATGCCTCCCATTGTACGTTCCGCTCGGCCGCTTCCGAAGACCAACACTTAGCGCACAAGTGGCCCAACGAACAAATCGTTTTTTCTCATATCGATATGTTTGGCGGATAGCCCGCGCGCGCTTGGGATTGCGACTGGGTTCCCCCAGCCAAACTACGCTGGACTCTGATCGACCTCGCGATGAGTTTGACCTGGTCAGGCGGCGAGAAATGGAGCCGCTCATCGATGCCGGTTAGGCGTCGCGCGCCCAGGCGCCCTGCGCCCCTGCGCATCCATCCAACCCGACCAATTGCACTCAACACCGTCCCGACGCCGTCAATTACTCCACCATTAGATCGCGTTTGTCCTTAGACGAAACATGCAATTTTTATGCGTCATTCACCAGGCGATGGCGTATCGCATTCCTGGTGTACAAGCAACTACGCCGATCTCCATTTTGACCTACAAAGAAATCAGCCGGGCGCCGATTTTCCGAATCCTGCGTTTGATCAACTATCAGGCACCGTCCCGCGCACACATAAATAGCAATGTCCCGTCAAATTGTCGCTCTGTTGCCGCTCTTCCTTCTCGGCGGTCTTGCCTGCGCAGCGGCGCTGGCGTTAGCCTCACCGCCGATTGCCCAACTTGTCTGTTACGTTTGCCTGGGCCTCTTTTTTATAGCGCTGGCGGATGGTATCTTACAGGGCGAAATCGAGACGCCAGCGGGCAATCGGCAAGCTTCTCAATTGGAACTTCGCGACGACCAATTTTGAAAGGGTCAGGCGGAGCCTGCGCACGGCTTGAGCCTGAGTCACACACAAGCTTTCTTGACGGAGGAGTTATGTCGAAATTAACAACCCGCAGCAGGAACAAACTTCCCGAGTCCGCTTTCGCGCTTCCTGGTGAGAAGTATCCTGTCGAGGACAAACGGCACGCTGCCAATGCCAAGGCTCGCGCATCGCAACAGTACAAGGCGGGCCACTTGACGGCGGCCGATAAAGCCAAGGTCGACGCCAAAGCCGATTCGGTACTTGGCAAGAATCGTAAGTGATGGTGATGGGTGCGTTAGGAGCGATACGTTAGAGAAAATAAAACCGCGGGCGCCTTTCAGTCGATGCCGCTCTAACGCCATGGCTGAACCTTCGCGCCGTTACGTGCTTCTGCACCTGCTCTTGGCGCGGCGAACCGGGCCGCACTGGCTCATTTCGTTGGCCTCTTCGCCTGTCGGTCGCGCCGAACTCGATTGTGTTGGCGGCCTTTTGCATCACGGCTAGCTAAGGGTAGGACTGCGTCGGCTTGGAGCAACAAACCAGAGAGCGGACGCGTCTCCGATCTTCAACCTTGGGAGTGAATTCCCATCGCCCTCCGCTACCCGATGCTGCTAGCGTGCCGGGCGATCTCGCGTTCGCCCCCATGTCGCGGGCGGCCCTCCGGGTCTGCAACCGAGGGTCGAGAAGGGCCTGCGCAGAACGGCTTAACTTAACGCCGAGGCGCGCGGTAAATACATGCGAGCTCGGAGGCTTCTGATGGAGACGAAAATTGACGCGGTAGCGAAAGTCCAGATTTCAAAGGATGGCCCCTACATGGTGTCGGGGAACCTGCCTCTTTCGAAGGAGGTCATTGGCACCGACGCGGAAGGGGCGTCGGTGAGCTGGGAGCACGGGCGAAAGTATCCTCGCCAAGCGCAGTACGCGCTCTGCCGCTGTGGCCACAGCGCCAACAAGCCATTTTGCGACGGGACGCACGCGAAGATCCGTTTTAACGGTACGGAAACGGCGAGCCGCAAACCCTATCTCGAGCAGGCCAAAGCCCTGCGCGGCCCGACGATGTCGTTGACCGACGTCGAAAGCCTCTGCGCGTTCGGGCGTTTCTGCGATCCCAATGGGTCGGTTTGGAATCTCGTGAATGAAACCGAGAACCCGAAAGCGCACAAGGATTTTGTTCGCCAAACTTGCGACTGCCCCTCGGGACGGTTGGTGGCCTGGAACAATGCGACCGGCGTAGCGGTTGAGCAGAAGTACGAGCCTTCGATCGCGCTCATCGAGGACACCGCCAAGCGTTGCGCCGGTCCGCTGTGGCTGCGCGGTGGTGTGCAAGTGCTTGGCGCTGACGGCTTCAATTACGAAGTCAGAAACCGTATGACCTTGTGTCGCTGCGGCGCATCGCAAAATAAACCGTTCTGCGACGGCACGCATGCGTCGATCGGCTTTAGCGACGAGGGTTGAGGCTAGTCAAAGGAGCGCCGGCGGCAATGTGAGTGCGTCACATTGGATGATCGTTCGGCAACTCGCGAACACTCGGGGGTTCCCGCGAGTGCTCGCGCCGGGCGTAGCGTTGGGCTCGCCCCACCGATCATCAATTGCGCATCCCCTCGCTCAATCTGCCCTAGCACCGGCTTCAAGCACGATCAGCTTCCATTTCTCGTACTCGCGTTGAATGAACTGGCCGAACTCGTCCGACGTGCCGCCAACTGGACCTGTGCCTTCGCGGATCAACTGTTTCGTTGAGACAGATTTACGGCATCGGTCCGCGAACGCCTCGTACAAGAGCGGTTCCGTTCGCCGCGCGGGTCAGAACGGAATTCCGCGCACTCCGCCGATCCTACCCGCAATTTGGCACCCCACCGGAGATGCGTAGCTGGCCGAATAAGTTCCGGTGAGTCCGGATTGGGTAACCTGTAGCTCCGCCAGCGAAACGGTTCCCGACGATCCATCATTGCAGGTGAATGGGGTTGTTTGAACTGCACCCATTTGCCCGGACTCCGACAGCGTGCCCGAGTACGTGCAATTGGTCGTCGCGAAGATGATCTCGATATTGACCGCAGTGCCACTTTGCACAAAGTCGACGGTGCCTGGGAGGTCGAACGTGCCGTTGAGTGCCGGGTTGGCACATTCTGTCACTACCTCATGGAGCCCACCGATGTAGAAGCCGCCAAAATAGTCCAACACCAAAGTCTGTCTGATGACGTTCTTTACAACGGGAATGCCGTTCACTACATAGGTAAGCGTGCCGGTGTCGACACTCTGCGCAGCCCATGTCATGGTCCCAACCGGAGTTAGTTCCACCAGGGCTGGGTCGAATGGCACGGTTGCAAAATAGGGACCGGTAGTCGCGTAGAGCGTCCCCGTCCATGTCAGATTGGACGTGGAGTCCATTGTGGCGGTGTACCAAGTGGGGGCGCCCGATGGTCCGTAGACGAAGAGGGTTGCAAAGATGACCGACTCGCGCTGAACCAACTGCATTCCCCATCCGGACTCGGCGGGTATGAACCAGAGGTCGCTCTGGTCAGTCGAGAACGAAGTAGCGTACACCGGTGGCGCAAGAAAAAGCACAGCGGCCAGCAAGACTCCAGCCGCGTGACGAAGCACGTTCATATTGCCTCCTCTAAAATTGTGGTCAATCCCGTTTGGGTGCCCCAACGGTGTGAGCTGATAATCTGCGTGGGCTCCAGCGCGACGTCAACGTGAAAATTCACGGTCGGGCGATCGGGGTGGCAAGCGCGTGGCGTTGCGCGCCACCCTACAAGTTATACGTCCAAGGGCGCCCAATTCGAAAGGCAGCGGACCAAGGACCGGGCAGCCGACCGCCCTGTACATGGCTTCTTCGCCATCTTATGCGTTGTAGCTTGCCGCGTTGACTTACTCGCCGGCGCATCTGGCACATGACTTGCTGCAGGAATCATGTCCGGTCCTATTCTCCTCCCGAACGGACCCTAGCCCTTGGCGGCGCTCCCCCGTGCCGCCCGGGGCTTTGTATTAGCGTGACGATTCACGGCCTCGTCTGACAATTCCTGACAGGGTCAGACGCCAAGCCGCGTCCTACGAGACTCGGGGTACTGCGATCGTCACAATCGGCCTGTAAGCAGCAGAACCACGAGCACGACGACAATAATGGTTCCCAGACCGCTCGGATACCACCCGTAGCCGTGTTGCCACGGACCAATCCCAGGTGCGCCGACGAATGCGAAGATCAGCAAGATCACAACCACAATCCAGAGCAAATTCATAACGCCTCGAGGCTAAAGAGCTGCGGGTTATCGTGCTCTGGTTCTCCATGGCGCACGGTCCGCCACCGCACAGAGCGCGGAACGTCGTACGAATCCGCGTCCAAAGTTGCCCGGGCGAGGTGGCTCAGAACGATGAGGCGCCTGATTCCGTGATTTGCGCCTCCTTCATTCGAATGACCGCTTCCGGTAGCGCCTCCGGATGAGTTGGCAGCAAGCCACTCCAGCAGGGCGGCGAAGAACATGCCGCAGCGACACCCGTCAGAAGAGCGATCACAGTCCAGACGGGTTGCACGAATCGTGGCAGCCAGTACCACGGCCACGACTCTCAGATATAACGCGCTAACTAGGGCATGTTCGCGTTGACATCGTATCGGCGCGGTCCATCCGGCGAGAATTGAGCGCCAACCGCAACATTCGGCGCAATACGATAACTGATGAACGAATTAGATTAGGTGTTTCAAATGGATCGTTATGTGCCGGTCCGCGTCCCCGACATCGACGTGCGACTCCTCGAAGGTCGGCTTGCGCATCAGGTTCGGATCGTTGCTGATGCCGAAATCTTCCTTGGGAATACCGACGAGATTCATGTCCAACTCGCCGTTGTCATTCGCATCGTGATACACGCCGACCGCATAACGTCCCGGCGGCAAGCCTTTGAATGTATAGGTGACGGCGCCGATGACCGCAGGTGTGCTACCCAACGCGGTTGGTTTTTCCTTGTTATCCCAGGCGGCTGCAGAGCCATCCAGTTCCAGCCGGATCGTCCCCCTCGCCTCGCGGATGCCTTCGACCTTGACAGTAAGGTCGGTCGCTGTTGCCGGCGTACAAATGGCCCCCACGCAGGCAATCCCGATTGCCACGGCGGTGAACCGCCGCGCACGCCTGAGGGACAATTTCGAGTAGGTTGATGAATGGACACGGGAGAATAAAACAGGGAATGGCGTATTGCACATCGCAGTTACTCCACAATTTTTTACAACAGAACAATACCCGTCCATCAATGGAAGGACGCGATGGCAACGTTACTCAGGCGCCAGGGCCGCGCTTGTACGCGAGACCATAGCGGACCAGGCTTTCGTCGCAACCTGAGAGAGACCAACGCTTTTTAGCAGCCTTCGGTTGGGGGATGACTTAATGCCAGCTTACCAGTTCTATCTCGACTCGTTCGATATCGGCGATACCCGATCACATCACGAAGATACAGTGGTCGTCGACGGCCTCAACGTCACGATCACCGGTGAACCAGAGCTCGGAGCGCCATGTGCGTTGCGAGCCGTGTAACCGGAAATTCACGGCGCATCGACGTCACAACCCGCAAAATGAAATGGCTCGCGCGAACGCAAGCCATTGATTTTATTGGTTGAACGGAATTCATCGCAGCATCGCGGCTGAGCGCGCGATGCGAACGAGAAACAGCCGCACTTCTGCCATTTCCCGACCGAGGGGCGCCTCCAGTAGCAGCTTAGCGTTCCGCAGCACGCTATCGTCTTCGACCGCAGTTTCATATGTACGCTCTCGCACAGACAACCATGCTGGTTGACGCTGATTATGCAGTCTCGATTTGCAGCACCCGACGAGGACAATTTAGGACCATTGGCTATGATGAAACGCACGATGCAGAGGGAAATCAATCAGGATATGGCGCGGCTGCCGGTACTTCGCAATGTCAGCGTACCGGTTGATATACATGGTCCGGTACGAATCCAAGGTGGCAATTGGAACATGCAGGGATTTCGGCGTTCGGGCCACGTTCACGATGGGGCCGAGTGCGAGATGTCGATTGCTGAATTCATGGTCGGCGCGCAGGAACGCAACGACATTGTTGATTGAGTTTGCACCACCGCTACGTCGTCGGATCTTGAGGCCACCCCTCGAGGGCTGTTCTGAAGCGAGGGGCGCGCGCGCCAGCTGGGGTCACACGCAGGAATGATCCTCGGGTTCGAAATCGCCATATGAGTCATTCGCCGATGAATCGGCGCACTTCAATCGAGCGCTGGTGGAATTGGTGCGACCGTTCGTAGGAACTAGAGCCCCGCAATTCCTAAACCCAGCGACGATGAAGTCTGCGCCAGGCATTTGACGTGCTCCGACGTTCATTGCTCGGCATGAGCGCCGACGGCGCGTGACGTTGACGGGCCCAGCACTCAATGCAGGGGTTTTTGGTTGGATGAATCTCTCCTCCTCCTGTCTGAGCAGCGCCTCGTAAGCGTTTGTCATGCAGCCGATGGCGAAAAATTCGGATGGCCAGTATTGGCCCCTCCGTTTGAAAGAGATTGATGGTGCCGCTGACGAGCAAATAGCGTTCGGTTGCGGGCTATTCCTGGGCTGCGGAAGTTGTTGAGTTTCTGGCAATGCACCGCGGAGGTCCCCATGCGCAATATGGTCGAAACGCAAGGATAACGGGCGGGGCCGATGAGCGATATGAACGCCGGCAGTCCAGCTGAGATCTCCCAGCGTGGTTGGCGCGACGTGGTTCGCCGTAGCTCCCGAGCGATGGCCACTCAGAACATGTCGCTCTCCGCCGCGGGCACTGCGTTCTATGTAGTATGTGCGTTCTTTCCGGCGTTGGCGATGCTCGTGGTTCTCGCGGCGTTGCTGCTCGGCAAGGCACAGGTGCTGGCGTGGCTGTCGACCGTCCGCCTTGATATGCCCGAGAGCTTCAATATCACGATCACGTCGCAACTCGACGCCATTGCCCAGCGCTCGCGTGGATTGTCCATCGTCACCGTAGTCGGCACTTTCGCGTTCTCGCTGTGGAGCGGGATGTACGGAGCGCGAGCGCTGATCGTCGCGCTCAACCTCGTCTATCAGGAGCGGGAACGAAGGAGCTTCTGGCATCGGCAAGCCCTCGCGTTCGGATTCTGCCTCCTGGGCGGCGCATTCGTGCTTGGTGCATTCACTCTAATCGTCGGGTTGGCAGGCCTCGATTTCCGGCTTGGCTTCATGACGGGTCGGGAGTTGCTCGCGCCTACGCGCTGGGCGGTGCTCATCGTCGCCACATTGCTCCTGCTGTCGGTAGCCTACCGCTACGGTCCGTGTCGTCGCGTCGCGAAGTGGCGCTGGGTGACATGGGGAGCGACGGTCAGTGCGACGATCTGGATGACGGGCTCTTCCCTCCTTTCCTACTACGCTGCGCATTACGCCCAACTCAACCCGCTGCTTGGGTCGCTGGGCTTGGTGATGATTTTTCTCTTCTGGTGTTACCTGACGGTGTTGATCGTGCTGTTGGGAGCGCAGATTAATGCCGAGCTCGAGCGTCACACCGAGGCGGACACAGGTGCGGGAGAGCCCCGGCCCCCTGGGCAGCGTGGCGCCGTGGTCGCCGAGGCCCATGTCAAACGTTGACCAGCCGCCTGCGGGAAACGCGAACGACCGCGATGGCTCGCGGCATTCGGTGTTGCGAGAACCGCGTATACCCTAGGAATCGCCATGAGTTTGGACTTTCCAAAGCTTGACCCGCGCGAGGAGCACTTTCGCATCCCAGGTCCACATTCGAAGTTGATGCTTTTTCTGCGATATTTGCCAGCTTTGCATCCGGCAGGCGCAGACCGGCGTCCCGTTCTATACGTGCACGGCGCCACGTTTCCGTCCGCGCTTTCGATAGCTCATCGATTCGACGGCTTTTCATGGCGAGATGCCTTGAACGACGCGGGATTTGACGTTTGGGCTGTCGATCTTTACGGATTCGGCTATGCAGATCGCTATGATGAGATGGAGAAGCCGGCCGATAACCAATCGCCACTCTGCAGTGTTCAAGACGCGGCCGGTCAGATCGAGGCGGCGGCGCGTTTCATACTCGATCATCAGAATGTCTCACGATTGTCGTTTGTCTCGCATTCGTGGGGATCTATGCCGGTTGGTCGTTTCGCCGGCAAGCATCCCACGGCAGTCGATCGATGGGTCTTGTTTGGACCTGTCGCGCGACGTCCTCCTAGGCGTTACGAGCTGGCACCGTTAGGTCCGGCCTGGAGAGTGATTACCGTGGAAGATCAATGGAATCGATTCGTCGAGGACGTGCCGCCTGGCGAGCCACCCGTCCTGTCGCGGCAACATTTCGATGAATGGGGTGAGCTTTATCTCGACAGCGACAGGGATAGCAGGGCTCGCATTCCGGCAGCGGTAAAGGTCCCTGCTGGGCCCTTCAACGATATTCTGCGCGCTTGGCATGGCGAACTGGGTTACGACCCCGCGAAGGTACAAGCTCCAATCGCATTAATCAGGGGCGAATGGGATGGCGTCGCCCCAGACGAGGACGCGCGCTGGCTGTTCGACGCCTTCAGAGCCTCTTCGTCTAAGTGCGACATTAAGATCAGCCGCGGCACGCATCTCATGCACCTCGAAGTCATGCGCACCGCTCTTTATCGCGAGACAAATACCTTCCTTCTAGGGGCCGACTACGCAGAGCCACGACAGAGTACGTGGCCAGGTGAGTGCGTCAGCATTCCGAGGAGAGAGCCATGTTTGCAGTAATTTTCGAAGTTCATCCCAAGAAAGAGCGCTGGAACGACTATCTGAGCCTCGCGAAGCAGCTGAAGCCGGAACTCGAGGCGATCGATGGCTTCATCGACAATGAGCGTTTCGGAAGTAAGAAAACCCCGGGTAATGTCCTCTCACTATCGACATGGCGAGATGAGAAGGCGCTCGTGCGGTGGCGGACTAACTCAGAGCACCATAGCGTCCAGGAGAAGGGTCGCTCCGAAGTATTCGAGGACTACCACTTGCGTGTCGGCGAGATCACCTCCGACAGCCGGCCTCCGATGGGTCTCAAAGTCGAGGAGCAGCATTTCGACGAAACCGACATTGGCGAAGCGAAGACTTGCACGCTCACCGAAGTCGCGCCATCGAACCAATCGAAGTCCGATCCGGAGTCCGATCTAGTCCTGGCGCATCTTCACCTTGATTCCGTTGCCGATGGGCTCCTCGATTTCGAGGTATTCGAAAGCATCACTAGTCTAGGTAAACTGCTCATCCTGGCTTCGTGGCGAGACAAATCAACCGCGCGTGCCTGGAAGCCGATGTCATTCGGCGGCATTGGCGAAATTCGACATCGCGAAGTCCGAATAATCCGTGACTATGGAATGTTCGAAAGGCGCGAGGCGCCGCAATTTTATCCTTTGGTCGAGAGGGCAAACCGAGCGCGGCGCGCATAAAACAAGGCGTTGGAACTTAATGGAGCGTCAACCCTTCCGCAATTGATGCAATGCGATCCTATTGGGTACCTTCCGATGCCTCACCGCCGCCATTGGCAGCCGCCCGGTTTGGATGGCATAGATACGTCGTTCGACGTCATTCACCCGCCCGCGGCGACCACTGTTCGAGCGCTTCACGAAACAGGTTGAGGTCTTAGATCATGCTTGAGGCTCCCGATCGAGAACGTGCCCTCGCGCTCGGGGCTGACCTCTAACTTCACTAGCTGCGGCTCGGGCGTCCCCCGTAGCTATCGATACAGTGATCGACGGCGCGTCACGCGGTAGGTTCCTCAGCAGCGTGAGCAGCAGCCCGTTGGGAACGTCTGCGGGCAGCGCCATGCGTTCGTTCGCCAGCTTTTCCTTCCCATCGTCGTCGGCGTAGCGGACTTTAACGTGCCCGCTAACACCATCGATCGTCATATCTATCGGATGCGGGAACGCCGGGCCTTTCTGTATTAAGCGATCGCTTAGCAACCGGAATGGTCCTCGCTGCGAGAATACGACGCTTTCGTCTTGGATCGACCCGTCCTTGAAGTGGAACACCAGTCGACGCGAAACGCGATCGCCGCGAACAACCTGGCTCAAGTCGCCATCTGCGACTTCCTCTCCTTGCAGCGTGCGCATCACGATAAACCCGCGCGCCACGCCCTCCGCGTAGCGCACTGGCACCGGTTCCGCTTGCACGCCACCAAGCGGCAACAACAGGGCGCTACCGAGCATCGCGAGGTGGATGCTCCGTATCAATCCCATAAATGTGCCGATAGGTACGCGGCCCCTTCTCAAAGCGCAGCGCCGGAAACCCACATGGTCCCTATCGAGAGGCGGCTTGTTATCGCGCCTTGACAGCCCTTTTACCCAAGAACCAGGCTCGGTCTCTGACTGCATTGTCGCCGCGGGCAGCCATTCCAGGCGCCGTCGCAGCGTGTCGACAAGTTCGGCAGCTTGACGCAAGCCATGTTCCACCTCCCCCTAAGGACCGAGATCCAAGGGAAACCCGCAGGCTGGCTACCTAGCCTTCTTCGCGAGGACGGCATCGGCCTTTTGGTCGACTTTTGCCTTTTCCGCTGCGGTCAGGCGCCCCGAATTGTAGCCTTGCGAGGCGCGCGCCTTAGCATCGCGCGCATGCGCTTTATCCTCGACCGGGTATCGGCCACCAGGCAATGCAAAGACAGATTTCGGCAGCTTCTTGCGCGCTTCGGTCGTAAGCTTGCTCATAGAAAGAATTCCATCCTTTGCGATAGAGTTCCGAAACAGCCTGTAGGAGTTGTTCTGGACCTCGACGTGGTTGTTGAGCGATTTGATGCCCTTGGAATCGCGCAGCAGAACGGTGCGGCCACATGACTTGCTCCTTTGGTACGAATCGCCTCAATTCGCGGACATTTGCATGACCGGACCGGCTACCACGTGACGAGAAAAGAATATCCGCGACCCCGAACATCGTCTGTTCGCTGGCGCACACGGCACTATGCACCAGTAGCGATGCGGCAGGGTTACGCGCGAAGTCGGACGAAATCCCGGACCCCTGTGGCCACTCGCAAAGTCACCGTCTACGCGCAACGAGACAGAAAAGACCGATCAGTCGCTGGTCGTCGTTCGGGACCCCGCGCATGATCGGGTCCTTGTCCTGCTCCGGCGGGCGATCTAACCAATAATTTCTTAATAACTGATCGCTCTCAGGTAGAAACTGAGCGCACTGCACACTCACGAGCCCTGTCTTTTGCCAGTGCTGCTTCCACCATTCAACTGTGTGAATGGATGACCAATACTTCTCGTATTGAGGGCGCAAGTACTCGGGCGCTTCCTCAATCGACCGGATCTCACGCCTGAGGGCAATATCTACCACGCCAATGAATCCGCCCGGCTTGATGAACTGGACGAGGTAGGGCAAATAGCGCTCGTCAGTACCGAAGTAAAGATAGGAGTCGATAGCGACCACCGCGTCGAAAAATTCCTTCGCGAACGGCAAGCTGTGTGCATCTATCCGCATGGGAAACACGCGGGTCTCGCTCTCGAGGGCGATTGCCCGATGGAAGTTCTCGCTGGCGGAGGTGCCACTGTCGGTGGCCCAAACCTGGACCTCGAACTCACGCGCCAGGAAGATCGAGCTCGTCGCTTTGCCGCACCCGAGTTCCAGTACGCGCATGCCGGAACTGAACGGAAGGTGGCGTGCCAGACTCTCCGCCTGACATAACGCATTCTCGCCGAGTGCGTTCTCTCGGATCCAGCGCTCATCGTACTTTGCCGTCCTCGGAAAAGCTAGTCTATCAAGCATAGGATTCGCTCTAGACTGGGTTGGTCGTGCTAGCAGACGTGAGCGCGAACCGATCCGAATCGGCGGTTGAGGGGTACTAATCCCGGGCGAAGCAAATATTCCACGGCTCGTCGCGCTATTCGGCCGCCCGCATCCGCGCATTTATACCGACGTGAGAAGCGGCGGTGCCGACCCTCGCCATTGGCTCGACAACTCTAACACCCACACCGTATGCGTCTTTTTGCGCGCCGTGTACCTGGAGTCGCAGGAACGCGAGGGCCAACCGCTCCGTCCTGCGCGGCGCGCCGGCGATCTTTTCCCCAATGCCCCTATGTAGCGCACCGCTCCGCCACGCGGTGAACACCAGCGGATTGATATATGACTTGCGGCAAACTGCAGGCGTGTTGCGAAGGTCTGCTGCCACTCGTCTGACTGCCGCGCCGATACAGGCGTTGAGTGCTCGCTCGCTCCCCGGATCCGGCAGCGGCGTCGAGTTCATGATCGCGATCGCCCGCAATGTAGCTCCCCAAGTGCGAAAGTCCTTCGCGGTGAAATCGTCGCCCATCGCATCCTTCAGGTACAGATTCACTTGCTCGGAGTCGATTGGGTGGCGCTCACCGGCCTCATCGACATATTGAAACAGGCGCTGACCCGGCAGCTCATGGCAGCGGCGGACCAGGCGGGCAAGCCGCCGGTCATCGATGGCGATCTCGTGCTCGGCACCGCCCTTGCCGCGAAAGCGAAACAGCAAGCGCCCGTTACGCACAAATTGCACGTGGCGGTTGCGAAGCGTCGTAAGGCCATAACTATCATTGTCACGCGCATACGCGGTATTCCCGATGCGCGCACGTGTGGCGTCGAGAAGACTGACGATGACCGCCAGCACCTTTTCCCGTGGCAGGCCTTTCTGTGCGAGATCGCGACGCAAGCACCTCCGCAGGCGTGGCAACGCTTCGCCGAACGCCGGCATCCGCTCGAATTTAGCGCCGTCGCGGAACAATCGCCATTTCGGGTGGTAGCGGTACTGTTTGCGTCCGCGCGCGTCGCGGCCCGTCGCCTGGATGTGCCCGTTCGCGTAAGTCGAAATCCAGACGCTTTCCCACGCTGGCGGAATCACCAGGCCTTTGATCCGGCGCAGGATCTCCGGGTCCTTCACCGGAGC
>Ga0302324_100010363_pt1 | contig 19310 bp, 16 predicted proteins | sample Palsa_T0_1_FD_201949 | JGI IMG/M metagenome (GOLD analysis project Ga0302324, IMG submission 201949) | Peat permafrost microbial communities from Stordalen Mire near Abisko, Sweden - Palsa_T0_1 | ecosystem: Environmental > Terrestrial > Soil > Palsa > Peat permafrost | place: Sweden: Abisko...
TCCTCAAGAAGAGAAATTCGGTCTTAGTGCTCAGATAAGGCGCGCGGCGAGCTCGGTGACTGCGAATTTGGCTGAAGGATATGGCCGGTATTCCTATCAGGAGAACGTTCAATTTTGCCGGATCAGCCGGGGTTCTTTGTATGAGCTGCGCGATCATTTGACTACCGCGCTGGACGCTGGGTATCTTCCGAAGGCAAGATACGAGGAACTTAACGCTATGGCCATCAGTGCCGTTCGTCTTGTAAACGGATACATCCGGGCGACCCAGAATTTGAAGATGGCGAGCGGGAGCACGGTGAAGGTGGCTGGAAGGTGACGCGGCAGAGCCGGCGCGGGCGGCGCTTTTCCATTTTCTATATTCGATTTTCTGTTCCCTACAATGGCTGAGGCGGGATCATTTGCGGAGAAGGTGAAACAGCAGGCGGACATTGTCCGCGTGATCGGGGAATACGTCCGTCTGAAAAAGACGGGGCAGAATTTCACGGGGCTGTGCCCGTTTCACCAGGAAAAATCGCCTTCGTTTGCGGTGCATCCGGTGCGGCAGATTTATCACTGCTTTGGGTGCGGGGTGGGAGGCGACGTTTTCAAATTCGTGATGGAAGTGGATAAGTGCACCTTTCCGGAGGCGATTCGCATCGTCGCCGAAAAGTGCGGCATTGCGATTCCGAGGCCGCGCGAGCGGTCGCCGGAAGAGCGCAGCGAAAACCAGCAGCGCGCGGCGCTGGTCGAGATGCACAAGGAAGCGGCGGCGTTTTTTGCGCGCCAGCTTCACGAGGGCAGCGAGGGAAAGGTTGCGGCGGCGTATCTGGAAGATCGCGGGCTCGATCGCGCGGCGATGACCCGGTTTGGTTTGGGATTTGCGTCCTCGTCCGGCGACTCGCTGCTGCGGCTTTTGAAATCAAAGTATCCCGAAAAGCTGCTCGAGGCTTCCGGCCTTTTCTCGCGCGATCAAGGCGGGCGGCTCTATGACCGCTTCCGTCGCCGGATCATGTTTCCGATCTCGAACGAGAGCGGGAAAGTGATCGCGTTCGGCGGCCGCGCGATGGGCGACGACATGCCGAAGTACATGAACTCGCCCGAGACGCCGGTCTATTCAAAGAGCACCGTTCTCTATCATCTGGACCGCGCCAAAGAAGCGCTGCGGCAAAGCGATTTCGCGATTCTGGTGGAAGGCTACATGGACGCGATCGCGGTCGCGCGCGCGGGCATCGCGAACGTCGTCGCAAGCTGCGGAACGAGCCTGGCCGATCCGCAAATCAAGCTGCTGGGGCGGTTTACGCGACGCGTGATCGTAAACTTCGATCCCGACACAGCCGGACAGATGGCAACGGAGCGCTCGGTCACGCTGCTGCTCGAAAAGGAGTTCGATGTGCGCGTGCTGGCGCTGCCGGGAGGCGCCGATCCCGACAAGTTTCTGAAGGAGCAGGGCGCGGGAGCGTACAAAAAGCTGCTCGCGCAGGCGCCTCCGTATCTCGACTATCTAATTGGGCGCGCACGGAAGATGGACCGCACGACGGCAGCCGGAAAAGTTGCCGCGCTGAATTTCCTGATGCCTTACGTGCAGCGGTTGCCGGACCGGCTGCTGCGCTCCGAGTGGGCGACAAGAATCGCTTCCGAATTGCGCGTGGACGAGCCTGTCCTGCGCGAGGCGTTGCGTCGCGCTGCGACGGAGCGCCGCAGCGAAGTGAAGCCGAAAGTGGAGCTGCTCGCTCCGGCCTTGAAGCCCGCCGAGCGGCAATTGATCCGGATGCTGATCGAAGCGGAGGGATTTCGAGAAAAACTCGCGGGTGAAATCGTCGCGAGCGGGCTGCATCGAGGTCTGGAGAGCGAAAAGATTCTGGAACTGTTAATCTCAAAGGCGGGCGAGCGTCCAGACCCGGCAACGCTGGCCGGGGATCTGGAGGAAAAAGATCGCCGGCTGCTCTTCGACGTACTTTTCGAGACAGCGGGCGAACCCACGTGGGAAGCCGCGGAAAGCTGCCTTAGCGTGCTGCGCGGCCGCCAGGATGGACAAGAACTCGAAGAGCTGCAGAAACTGATCGAAGCAAAATCTTCACCCGAGGAACTGAATCGATTGCTGACCCGCCGGCTCGACTTGCAAAAGAAACTGGCACGCCGCTAGTGACTATAAAACTTCCATCCATCGTTATTGTCGGACGCCCGAACGTTGGGAAGTCCACGCTGTTTAACCGGCTGACGGGAACGCGCCGGTCGATCGTTACAAACGAGCCCGGAATTACGCGCGACCGCATCTACGGAACCTCGCACTGGGAAGGCCGCGCGTTCGAAGTGGTGGATACGGGCGGGATCGTGCCCGAGGACAAAGCGGGAATTCCGGGCGAGATTTTGCGGCAGGCGCACGTGGCGATCGAGCAGGCGACACGCGTCGTGCAGGTGGTTGACGGCCGCGAAGGGCCGGTGCCGCTGGATGAAGAACTGGCGCTGCTCCTGCGGCGGGCCGGGAAGCCTCCCGTGCTGGCCGTGAATAAAGTGGATTCGCCCAAGCAGGCGGAACTGGCCGCGCAGTTTTACGAGATGGGCGACGAAATATTCCCGGTTTCAGCCGAGCACGGATTCGGCATCGACACGATGCTCGATTCTCTGACGAAAGATTTTCCGACAGGCGAAGCGGTTGAAGATAAACCGGACATCAACATCGCGATCATCGGCCGGCCCAACGTGGGCAAATCGACGCTGCTGAATCAATTGGTGGGCGCGGAGCGGTCGATTGTGTCGCCCGAGCCGGGGACGACGCGCGATGCCGTGGATACGGTGGTCGAGCGGCACGGCAAGACGTACCGGTTTCTCGACACGGCAGGAATCCGGCGCAAGGGGAAGACGAACCTGATCGCCGAAAAGTTGAGCGTGATCATGGCGAGGCGGCATCTGGAGCGCGCCGATATCGCCGTGATTATCGTGGATGGGTCCGTTGGCGTTACTTCGCATGACGCGACGATTGCCAGCTATGCGGAGCAGTCGGGCCGGTCCGTGATCATCGTGATGAACAAGTGGGACCTGGCGCTGAAAGCCGCGCAGGAAAGGGCCGCTGCGGAACAGAAGCATGGCGGCAAGGGGTCGGGAGGCAATCCGGGGAAGCTGCTGGCGGATTACGAGCCGATTGTGCGGGAGAAATTCAAATTCCTGGGCTACGCGCCGATCGTGTTTCTTTCCGCGCTGACGGGCGAGCGCGTCGACAAGCTCTACACGATGATCGACCGCGTGGCGGAAGCGCGACGCAGGCGGGTTTCAACCGGAGAGCTGAACCGGTGGCTTGCGAGCGTCGATCTGGACCGCGGGACTTCTCCGGCAAGCCACGAGGTGAAAATTTATTACATCACGCAGGCCATGGCTTCGCCGCCGAGGTTCGTGATATTCACGAACCAGAAGCGCCCGCTGCACTTCAGCTACCAGCGATTTTTGGAGAACCGGCTGCGGGATGCGTTTGATTTCATCGGCACGCCGATTCGATTTACGCAGCGGCTAAAGAAGCGCGAAACGCGCGTGACGCAGGGGCCAGAGCCGGGCGAGGCCGCGAAGCGCACGCCGCGATACAGCCACAAGCGCGGCAGCGAGAAGCAGCGCATGGGCAGCCGCCAGCGGAAGAAGCACCCCAGCGCCAAGCGCGATCCCAAGCGGAAGCGTTAGTCCTGCCACCTGCGGAACCCCCACTAACTAAACGAGTTGGCAATGGTCTGTCCAGTCTACCTGCAGCTATGTGGCGCGGTGCTCAGTGGCGTCTTGGGGGACCAGGGAAAGACAATAAAGTGTTTACCACGCTATATTTAGCGACGGCCAGCCGCCACTTCCTGTGCACGGATCGAGGACCGGCATCCGAGGTCATTTATGTGCAAAACGCTTCCATTCACACGGTTTCCACGTTCTTGGGGGGCATATTAACACGCTGAAAAATAAAGCTTTGCTTGTGCGGCGGCATTTGGCCCTGCGCTTGCAAATAACGGCTAGGTCCCAAAGCCAAATTCCCGGAGGGTAACAATTATGATAGTAAGAAGCATGGTACTGGCAGCAGCCCTCGTTTTGATGGGCGCATCGTCAGCGCTTGCGCAAGTGAACGAACCACCACCCGCAGGCGCAATTCTAGATTTGAACGGTCAGGCCATACCGCACGGCGCCCCCATGGAGTACTCGGTGACCTTCACTGCAGCGGTCGCGAGCACGGACGTCACGCTCGCCCTGCGCGAAGATCCCGCGTTCATCGGGATCTCCGATATGTCGATGGTTGATGACACAACTTCAAGCGGCAACCTCCTGGTTGACGGTGATTTTTCGGCAGGGGTATACACCGACAATGGGAACGCAGCTACACCTGACGGCTGGGAGTACGCCAATATATACGGCGCCAGCTTTGGCGGCGTGGATGACCTTTCCTGCCCGGTAGCCGTCCACGGCACGGCAACGTCCTGCTGGTTCGACGGCGCAGTCCAGGCATACGACGCCATCGACCAGTTCGTTGCGACCACGGTTGGCCAGAGCTACACGATCAGCTTTTGGCTGACTGACGACGGTGGTTTGACCACCTTTTCCGACCTGAGCACGAATGGCGACACCACAGACACAGGCGGGAATGGAGTCGACGCCTTGGTCTACGCGCAGGCAGGGCTGCCTTCGCTCCCCACCGTACCCGAGCCAAATGGCATTTCGATGTTGGCCTTGGGCCTGTTGGGAATCGGAGCGTTGGCGTTCTATCGTCGCAAGCAGGTGGCGTAGTCGGGACGCAGCTAACGGCTGCTCCGATCGCCGCATGTGAATTTAAAGGGGACCAATATCCTCCGGGATTGGTCCCCTTTTTATTTTGTAAGCCTGCGTTCTCAGTTCGTCTGCCCCGCGACGCCCTTCCGAGTCTCCGTCCCGAGCGCTCGTCCTGCTGCATTTGTGAGCAGTTACGGCGATTGGGAGTGTGCCGGGATCTCACTGGGCCAGTCAGGGGTTGACAGCCTGGGAAATCGGCCTAGGATACAGAAAAGCCATGGCGAGTGCGGCTCAAGCAGCGCAGGAACTGCCGGAAAAGGGTCTCTTCCGCATCGGGGAAGTGAGCCGGCTGACGGCGACGAAGACGTTCGTCTTGCGCTATTGGGAATCGGAATTCCCAAGTCTCCAGCCCGTGAAGAGCCCCAGCGGGCATCGTCTCTACAGGCGCGAGGACATCGAGACCGTTTTCGAAATCAAGCGGCTGCTTTACGATGAAGGATTTACGATCGCGGGCGCGCGAAAGCATCTCTTGGAACAACAGCCCGGCGACGGAGCCGGAACGAGCGCCGCAACCAGCGATGCGTTTTCCGAGGCGCGCCAGCAGACTGAAGAGCCTGCGACGCCAACCGTGAGGGAAGATCGCAGCTCCCGGGCGCACCGGAAAGTTTTGCTGGACCTGCACGAAGAGCTTCTGGCTGTCTTGACCCTTCTGGAACGCGAGTGATACGCTCGGTACCGGCCTGTTGAAACGCTGGCGGGCCGATCCGGTCGGGACGTAGCGCAGCCTGGTAGCGCGCACGCTTGGGGTGCGTGAGGTCGCTGGTTCAAATCCAGTCGTCCCGACCATCTCTTCTTCTCCGCGTGGAACGGGTTTCGATTTTTCAACGCGGCGCGGCGCCCGCAGCCGAAATTCCATGCCTAATATTCTGATCACGAACGACGATGGAATTCACGCGCCGGGACTGCGCGCGCTGGTCGGCGCCATGGCAGATTTAGGGACCGTGACCGTGGTGGCGCCCTCGCGCGAGCGGAGCGCGGCGGCGCAGTCGCTCACTCTGCGCCAGCCGATTTACTGCGATCAGATTGCCGAGCGCGAATATTCCGTGGAAGGCACGCCGGCGGACGCGGTGATCCTGGCGCTGCACAAGCTGCTCGTGGAAAAGCCGGATATCGTTGTGTCCGGCATTAATCGCGGCGGCAATCTGGGAGAAAACATCTACTACTCCGGGACGGTGGGTGCGGCGATGGAAGGCGCGATCAATCGCGTGCCGTCGATTGCCGTGTCCGTGGCGTTTCGCAAGCCGGACGTGGATTTTGCGCCGGCAGCGCGGTTTACGCGAAGTCTCGTGCCCCTGATTCTCCGCGAAGGGCTGCCGCGCGGGGTGATGCTGAACGTGAACGTGCCGCAAGAGTGGACGGGCGAGGTGCGTTTTACCCGGCAGTCGCCGAAGATCACCCGCAATTTGCTGCAGCCGGGCGCAGATCCGCGCGGGCGGACCTATTACTGGCTGAGCGAACAGCAGTTTGACAAAGGCATCGACGAAGGCACCGATCACGCCGCCAACCGCGACGGAGCGATTTCCATCACGCCGCTCGAAGTCGATCACACGGACGCCGTGTCACTCAATCATCTATCGCACTGGGCGAAAAGCCTGGAAGAATCCTCGCGTCGTTGAACCCCGAATCATTCCCAATCGGGATGTGCTACTTTTGGCTGTCCGCTTCTCCGTGCTTACGCGCTTGCGAACGACGGGAATATCATGCCTAAGAAAGCCGCCACTGCGAAATCCGAGGAAATTACCGTCGACGATATTTTCGGTCCGGGCGGCTTGCTGGCGAAGCGCCATCCGGGATACGAATTCAGGCCGTCGCAGCTCGCCATGGCGAGAATCGCCGATGAAGCTTTCGCAAAGCATCAGCATGTCGTCGTCGAAGCGGGGACGGGCACCGGCAAGACCCTCGCCTATCTGATTCCTGCCATTCGCAGCGGGCGGCGCGTGGTGGTTTCGACCGCGACGAAATCGCTTCAGGAACAGCTCTTTCAGAAGGACGTCCCCTTCCTGCAAAAGCATTTCGCGCCGAACCTGAAAGCGGCTCTGATGAAGGGCCGCGCGAATTTTCTATGCCGGCAAAAGGTGCACCAGATGGATGGGCAAGCCGTTCTCAAGGGGATCGATGAAGTTGATTGGTTCTCGCAGATTCGAGACTGGGAAAAGCTGACCGAGACGGGCGACCGGAGCGAGCTGACGTTCCTGCCCGACGATGCGGACCTATGGAATCGCATCGACGCGCGCAGCGATCTGTGCACGGGGCAAAAGTGCCCCGAATTTCAGCGCTGCTTTGTCACGGCGATGCACCAGCGCGCGCAAGAGGCGGACCTGATCATCGTCAACCACCATCTTTTTTTTGCCGACCTCGCCATTCGCCAGGACGATTTCGGCTCGATCCTGCCGGAATACTCGGCGGTGGTGTTCGACGAGGCTCACGAAATTGAAGACGTGGCGAGCGATTATTTCGGCCGCCAGCTTTCCAGCTACCGGTTCGAAGAACTCGCGCGCGATAGTGAAAATTTGCTCCGCATGCTGAAGATCGAGAACGCCCCGCTGCGGCGCCAGCTCGCCCGCGTGCGCGAGCGGGCGCGCAGCTTCTTCGAGCGTTTTCCCGAACGCGAAGGGCGCTACCCATTCGGGCCTGCGGAAAGGCGCTCGTTTCTCGAGCAGAATCGCGAGGAATACGACGATGTCGCGGGGGCCGTGAAGGCGGTCGAAGCGGAGCTTTCGGCGATTACGCCGAAGCCGGAAGAGGTGATTACCGTGGCGCGGCGCGCCGCCGAAACGCGGCGTGAGCTGGCATTCTTGCTCGAAAGCGAAGAAAAGGGCTACGTTTACTGGTACGAGCGGCGCGGGCGCGGGATTTTTCTCGCGGCAACGCCGATCGACGTGAGCGAGATTTTGCGCGAGAAGCTTTTCGACCAGTTCGATACGGTGTTGCTCACGTCCGCCACGCTCGCCGTCGGCGGAAAATTCGATTACTTGAAACAGCGGCTCGGCGTACGGCCCGCGAACGAAAGCGTGCTGCCGCAGGAATTCGATTACAGCACACAGGCGCTGCTGTACTTGCCGCGCGCGCTGCCGGACGTGCGTCACCCGAACTTTGGCGCCAGCGCGGCGGACGAAATCACTCGCTTGCTGGAAATTTCGCAGGGGCGGGCCTTTTGTCTTTTCACGAGCTACGCGCAGATGAGGGATATTTACGAGCGCGTTTCGGGCCGCGTGAAGTTTCCCTCGCTGCTGCAAGGAACCGCGCCGCGATCCATTTTGTTGGACCGCTTTCGGTCGACGCCGAACGCGGTGCTTTTTGCCACATCCAGTTTTTGGCAGGGCGTGGATGTGCCGGGCGCCCAGCTTTCCTGCGTGATCATCGACAAGCTGCCGTTTGCCGTGCCGAGCGATCCGATCGTTGCCGCGCGGGTGCGAGCGCTTCAGGAAGATGGACGCAATCCGTTCGCCGAGTACCAGGTTCCGGAGGCCGTGCTGGCGCTCAAGCAGGGATTTGGAAGGTTGATCCGATCGAAGACGGACCGCGGCATTCTCTCCATCCTCGATAACCGCATCCAGCGCATGCAATATGGTAAGATTTTCCTTGAGTCCCTGCCCGAATATACAACCACGCAGGACCTCGCGGAAGTCGCGCGGTTCATGGAAAACCATCCGGAGTAGGATCGCCTTCAGCGGGGAAGTGGCGTTCCAGGCGGGTGCAGCGACTCCAGACGCACGCAGTTCGCAGGCGTGAAGGAAACCGCATTGTACGAAGTTAGCGTGGACGAGACATTCGCCGCGGCGCACAACCTCCGGGGCTATCAAGGAAAGTGCGAGAATCTGCACGGGCACAATTACAAGGTGCGCGTCGTCCTCGCGGGCGAAGAACTCGATTCGGTTGGGTTGCTGTATGATTTCGTTCATCTCAAGCAGGTGATTCAAGGCGTGATCCGGTCTCTCGACCACAAATATTTGAACGAGATGGAACCCTTTGACACGCTGAACCCTTCAGCGGAAAATATCGCTCGGCACATTTTCGATCAGGCGGCGAAGCAGCTTCATCCGTCGCCCAACGGCGCGGGAATTTCGAGCGTCACAGTGTGGGAGACGGATACGACCGCGGCGACGTACCGCCCGTAGGGCGAGGGAATTCGCCCGCGAGCGACCCGCCGAACTTTTGCGAGCGTCCCGGCCATGGTTATCACCGAAATCTTCAAATCCGTTCAAGGGGAAGGCACGCGAGCCGGATTGCCCTGCGTTTTCGTGCGTCTCACGGGCTGCAATCTCCGCTGCACGTGGTGTGACACGGCCTACGCCTTCCACGGGGGAACGAAGTTCGGCCTGGATGAAATTCTCGAAAGCGTGCGCTCGCTTGCGGTAGACGGAGCCGGCCGTGTTTCGCTGGTCGAGATCACGGGCGGCGAGCCGCTGTTGCAACCGGAGACGCCCGCGCTCGCCGAAAGACTGCTTGGCGCGGGATATACCGTGATGATCGAAACGAGCGGAGAGCGCTTCGTGGGCAGCCTGCCGCCCGGGGTGATTAAAATCGTGGATGTGAAGTGTCCTGACTCGGGCGAGCCCGGGACATTCGACATGGCGAACCTGGAGGCCGTGACTCAGGAGGATGAAATCAAGTTTGTGATTGGGAGCCGACGGGATTATGATTTTGCCCGCGATTTCACGGCGCACCATCGGCTGGCCGAACGGGTTCGGCAGGTGCTTTTCTCCCCCGTGTTCCCGGATCCGGCCGGGCGCTGGGAGGGACTCACGGCGCGGGAACTCGTTGAGTGGATTCTGGCGGACGGATTGCCCGTGCGGCTCGGGTTGCAGTTGCACAAGTTCATTTGGGACCCGGCGATGAAAGGGGTTTGAGACCGAGCCATGGCGGAGAAGCCCAAAGCGGTGGTGCTGTTGAGCGGGGGCATGGATTCCTGCGTGACGGCCGCAATCGCGAATCAGACGTACCGCCTGGCGGTGCTGCACGCCAGCTACGGCCAGAGGACCGAGCAACGCGAACGCCGCGCTTTCGAGGAAGTTGCGGACTTTTATGGAGCGCGCGAGCGGCTGGTTGTCCGGTTCGACGCCTTTGCGCAGATCGGTGGTTCGGCTCTCACCGACCAGCGCATCGCGGTGCCCGAATCCGGCGCTGCGCTTGCGCCGCATGCCGGAATTCCGGTTACATACGTTCCTTTTCGCAACGCGCACTTTCTTTCGGCGGCGGTGAGCTGGGGAGAAGTGATCGGCGCGCAGGCCATCTTCATCGGTGCGGTGGCCGAAGATAGCTCCGGCTATCCCGATTGCCGGCCGGAATACTATCGAGCATTCCAGGCGGTGATTCGCGAAGGCACCCGCCCTGAAACGCGGCTGGAGATCGTGACGCCGGTGATCGCCATGCGAAAAAGCGAAATTGCGCGTCGCGGCGCGGAGCTTGGCGCGCCTCTGGATCGCACGTGGTCGTGTTACCAGTTTGATGACGAAGCATGCGGTACATGCGATAGTTGCCGTTTGCGGCTGCGGGCGTTTGAAGAGGCCGGGCTGCGGGACCCTATCGCCTATCGGGCTCGAGTTGCGTGATAATACGTTTGTGATTATCCGCGCCGTGTCGCATTTGACTGATGGAGGAGAAAACCAGATGAAACAGTTCATTCGTGCCTGCGCAGCACTTATCATTGTTCTCGCGTTTGCGTCGATTGCCATGGCGCAAAACGCGCGCGTCCTGGGCCAGGTCATGGACACGGACGGGAAGCCGTGGCCGGGTGTCACGGTGGTGATGAAGGCCGACACGGGGCGCACGGTGTCGGCCACAACCGACAAGGACGGAAAGTTCACTCAGCTTGGACTAAGCGCGGGCCTGTACACCTTCATCCTCACCGAGCCTACAAAGGGCCTGAATTACAACGAACAGCATCAACTTGTCTCCGGCCAGGACAACACCATCATGATCAACTTCAAGGAAATTATGGCGCAGCAGGCCGCTGCGCATCCCGAGGAACAGAAGAAGCAGGAAGAACAGGTAAATGCGTTCAAGGAGATGCAGACGCACTTCAATGCCGGGCGAGCCGCCCTGGATCAATATGACGCCCTGCACAAACAATTGCTCGCGGCGTCGGCCGATCAGCGGGGTCCGATTCAAGATCAGATCAATCAGGGAAGCCAGACGGCGATTACGGAATTGCAGCTTGCCGAACAGGGCGTTCAAGCTAAGGACGTGAAAAATCACGCGATCGTCTGGGCCAGCTTGGCCCTGGCTTACGATCATGCCGAGAAATACGATGATGCGGTGAACGCGTACCAGAAGGCGATCGACCTGCAGCCAGACCCGAGCTACTACCTCAACATGAGCACGGCGCAGGCCCGTGTAGCGGCGGCACAGACCGATCCTGCGGCCGCGACCGCGAAAATGGGAGAGGCGGGCGTCGACTGCGATAAAGCCTCCGCCCTCGATCCTTCCACGGCCAGCAAATGCTGGAAGAACATCGGCATAATTCTCAGCAACAAGGGCGATTTGAAAGATGCCGTTACGCCCTTGCAGAAGGCGACGCAGATTGATGCGAAGGACGCACAGGCGTGGTATCTGCTCGGCAGCGCGTACACGGGCATGATCGATTCCAAGCAGGAAGGCGACAAGATGGTCTACGTCATCCCTCCTGGAACCGCCGACGCCTATCAGAAGTGCATAGACGCGGACCCGAACGGACCCTACGCCCCACAAGCCAAGTCGATGCTGGATAGCTTGACTGCCATGGGTGGAGGGGAAGCGACCAGCGTGGGCGAACAAAAGAAAAAGAAGAAGTAGTGTAGCGGCGCGTTCCACGAACGGCGGCCGCCGCTGACTTGCGGTGAGCCGCCGTGCGCGTTTCGCGCCAGTTTTTCCCGAAAATTAATCTACCTTCGACACTTGAGGGTGCTATCCTCTCGAAGTTAAGTTCGAGCATCGGGGTGCACAAAGTGGATTCCAACCGGCCAAGCACCCAGCGGCGGCGCAGCGAGCGAGTCTCCAAATCCGTTCCTCTGATTGTTCGCGGGATTGACCTCTTGGGTCAGCCCTTCGAGGAACGTACTTCAACCGTGACGTTGAACCTGCACGGGTGCCGCTATTCCTCGCACCATCACTTGCCGAAAAACACCTGGGTCACTCTCGAAGTGCCTGACGACGCGGAGCGCCGCAACGTACGGGCCCGGGTCGCCTGGATTCAACGCCCGCACTCCGTGCGCGAGTTTTTTCAAGTCGCGGTCGAACTCGAAAGTCCCGCGGATATCTGGAACCTGGATTCCCCTCCTGCCTGGGAGACGGAAGAGCGTTCGATAGCATCCCAAGAGTTCTCGACAGAGCAGAATTCGCGGCAAGCCGGGCAGTACGAAGCTGGCGGAGTTTCAGAAACGGCCGGCGCTTCCGCGGAAGGAACCACGATCAACATGACTGACACACCATCGGATTTTGTTTCCGGCGCTTTTGTACCGCCCGCGTCCTCGCAAGGGCAGGAATCCTCACTGGGCGCGGAGAGCCCACTTCTGCGCGAGTGGAGCGCGGAACTCGAACGGCGCGCAAACCGGGCAGGCGAGGCGGCCGCGATTCGCGCCGCCGAGCAAGTCCATCACGCGATGGACGAGTTCGAGCTCGCGCAGAATTCCGCGCGGCGGAATTTCTCCGCCGAAATCGGCGCGAAGCAGGAGGAATTCCTCAACGGCCTGAGATCGCAATTTGAAGGCAGCCTGCAGCACGCTCGCGGCGTGCTGAACGAACTTGAGCGCGGAGTGCAAGCCCTGCGCGCGGAAAACGAAGCGGCCCTCGAATCGACGAGCCGTATCGCGCAAGCGCAGCTTCAGTTAGAGGCCGCCCACGCCGCCCGGCCCCAGCAGCCAACGGACGCCTCGAACGAGTCGAGGGCGTCGATCGATGGCGCGACAGCGCAGTGGCGGGAGCGCCTCGAGTCTGAAATGGCGCTTGCGCAGGCGCAGTGGAATGAACTTTTGCAGTCCTCGCTCGATGGCAGTATCGAGCGACTCGTCACGCAACTCTCCGGGCGCTCGCAAGACGTTCTTCGCGATGCCGAACAAAAGATGTCTGAGCGGTTTGCGGAGATTCGGCAGCCTTTGGGGCAGCTGTATTCCGAGGCGCGCGAAACGCTTTCCGGAGTGAAGGCGGCGCTCGAACAGGAAGTGGGCCGCGCGAGGTTTTCGCTCAACGAAATCGAGCATGCGGCGACCCGAATGAAGGAATATTCGGCCCAGCTTGAGGCCGCGAGCCATGACACTCTCAACGAACTCCATCGCCGCCTGGAAAATATCCTGGAAGCGCAAACCGACGAGATGAACAGGCGCGCTGAAAATGTTGCTGCCAGCGTGCCGCAGCGCGTCGCGCCCGCGCTCGACGCGCTCGGTCATGAGTTCGTCGAGAGGACGATGGGAGAAGTTCAGTCGAAGCTTACGGCGCGCATCGAGCGCATCCCCGAACTTCTTCGCGAGCTGGACGACCGCGAGATTGAAACGGAAGATAGCTTGCGCCTCTATCGCGAGCGGCTGCGTCAAGCCGCGGAGAATAATCATCGCGACGTGGCCGGTCAGATGGCTGGCACGCTTGCAGGCCTTCGCCAGGATTTCGAATCCGCCCGCAAGGAGGCGCTATCGAAGTGGAGTGAAGAGCTGGATACTACCGGCGTTCGCGCCACGCATGCGGCGGCCGAATCGATCGGCCGGTCTTCGGAATGGTTTCAGCAGGAAGCGCGGGCCCGCTTGCAGGTGCTGGTCGAGCAGACGCTGGTGACGGCGGGAAGCGGCTTTGAGGCGAAAACCGCGGAGGGTTTCCAAAAATTTGAATCCCATCTCGAAGATCACTTCAATGGCCGCGTGGCGCAGATTCAGCAGCAGCTGGACGGCGTTGCGGGCGAAATCACGGGCCGTACGCGAACTCAACTGGATGCAGCTGCGGAACTGGCCGCCGCGTCCTTCGGACAGGTCGTGCGAAACATTTCTGATGCTGAAGTTGGGCAATTCGCCGCTGCCAGCCGCAACGAACTGGAGGAACGGCAGCGGGAACTCAAGCGTTTCAGCGAGCAACTGGTCGGCGAGATTCAGGCAAGCGGCGGCGGCTTGATCGACCGGTTCCGGGAGCAGATGGCTTCGCAGCTTCAGACGAGCGTTGACGAAGGCCGCAGCGCCCTGGTGGCCGAGTTCGCATCGGCGCTCGAAGCGTATCGGTCCGAACGCGATGCGCACGACAAGCAATGGGCCGGCAACCTCGATCGCGTCTGCGAAGAGTCGGCGCAAAAATATCACGAACGCCTGCAGGCCGCCTGCGATTCCTGGGTTGTTTCGTCCGTACGGCGGCTCAACGAGCACGGGCAGAACGTCGTTGAATCCCTCATGCGTTCGGCCGACCAGTCCCTGCGAGATTCTTGCTCGAGGGTTTTCGACGGGCTTTCGGAAATGCTGCGCGACCGTGCGACCAGTGCCGTGGGAGTAGCGGGCTTTACGCCCGGTTCAAGCCTCGAATCGACCGAAACGCCGGGACCGCACAATCAGGCCGCTTCAAAGGGCGCGAGCGCTTAGCTGGCTTCGCGCTGGATTTTCGCTGGAATAGGCGGCCGGCCGAACTTACTTCGCTCCGACCGCTTCCCGGACTGAACTCGCCACGTAAGCAATCTGGTCCCCAGTCAACCCCGGGTGTACCGGCAAGCTCAGCACGCGCTCGCAGGCCCGCTCGGAGCGGGGAAATGTGCCCGGCGGCAGCCCGAGGGATGAATACGCCGGCTGAAGATGCACGGGCCTCGGATAATGCACCACGGTTTCAATCTCTCGCGCGGTGAGTTGGGAGATCACGGCGTTTCGATTGGTCGCGTAAATCACGAACTGGTGGTACACGCATTCGTCCCGCGGGTCGTCTTCCGGTATTTCGATGCGCAGTCCGGCTAGCTGGCGGCGGTATTCGCGCGCGATTTCCTGGCGCCGGGCCGTCCACTTATACAGGTGTCGAAGCTTGACCCTCAATACGGCTCCCTGAAATCCGTCCATGCGGTAGTTGTAGCCGACGAATTCGTGCTCGTAGCGCGCCGTCTGCCCGTGAGAGCGCGCCGCGCGCGCAAACCTGGCGATCTGGTCGTCGTCGGTTGTAAGCGCGCCTCCCTCGCCGTATGCGCCGAGGTTCTTGGTGGGGTAGAAGCTGAAGGCCGCCGCATGCCCAAGGCCCCCGACCCGCCGGCCACGGTAGCGCGCTCCGTGCGCCTGAGCGGCATCCTCGAGAATCCGTAGATTGTGGCGCTGCGCAATTTCGCGGATGGGGTCCATATCCGCGGGGCGGCCGTATAGGTGAACCGGCAGGATGGCGCGCGTTCGCGGCGTGATGGCTCGTTCGATGAGTTTCGGATCGAGGTTGGCGGTCGCCGGATCGATATCCACAAAGACAGGCACCGCGCCGCAGTAGGTGATTGCTTCGGCGGTAGCGAGGAACGTATTTGGGCTGGTGATGACTTCGTGGTCCGCCTGAACTCCGAGCGCCAGCAGGCCCAAATGGAGCGCCGCCGTTCCCGTGGCAAGCGCAACGCAATGCTTCGTCCCGCAGAAATCCGCGAATTCGCGCTCGAACGCTTCGACTTCCGGTCCGAGCACGAAAGAGGAGTTTTGGCACACGCGATCGAGTGCGGGCAGGATTTCGTCCCGCAATGCTGCGTACTCGGCTTTCAGATCCAGAACGGGAACTTTCATATAGCGTGGCGTCCTTAAGGCCGGACAAAAACTCTACTGTACGGGCGCTCTCTCCGCAAGGTCGGAGACAAGCCACAGTGCCAGAATACTCCGCATGCGCGCCTCGCCAAATTGGAATCCTGTTGCCGCATATCGTCGCTCCCGGATACAATCCGCCGATTAGCCACTTGTCCAAGTCCATCGCTCCGGTGCCACGGGGAGTGAAAGTAGAAGTACGGGGAGGTCCGCAATGGGAGACGATTTCGTCGCAGGCGAGCGCTTAGGGGACTACGAAATTCTAGGGGTTCTCGGCGCTGGAGGGATGGGGAAGGTCTACAAGGTCCGGAACGTGATTTCCGACCGGGTAGAGGCGATGAAGGTCCTCTTGGCGAATCTCGCCCTGCAGAAAGAGCTGGCGGACCGCTTCCTTCGCGAAATCAAACTCCTCGCCAGCCTGGACCACCCCAACATCGCTGCATTGCGCACCGCGCTCACGCTGGATAACCAACTCGTGATGATAATGGAATACGTCGAAGGCGTGACGCTGGCATCGCGCCTGCAGCAGGGACCGATTCCGGCCGCGGATGCCGTGAACTATACGGAACAGCTGCTCGGCGCCCTGGGTTACGCGCACCAGTTGAATGTGATTCACCGCGACGTCAAACCCGCCAACATGATGCTGACGCCGCAAGGCGTGGTTAAACTCATGGATTTCGGCATCGCGCGGCCCAACAACGAAGCTGGAATGACGGTCACCGGCGCCACGCTAGGATCGCTGAACTATATGTCGCCGGAGCAGGTCAGAGGCGAACCTGTCGACGCACGTTCGGATATTTATTCCCTCGGCGTGTCGCTCTACGAACTGGTGACCGGACGATTGCCGTTCAGAGGACACAGCAATTATTCTGTGATGTCCGCTCATTTGCAGGAAGTACCGCAGCCGCCCCTCGTCCTTCGGCCGGATCTTCCCCAAGGGTTGAACGATATCATCCTCATCGCCATGGCGAAGGAGCCGCAAGCGCGCTTTCAGTCCGCGACGGCTTTCAAGAACGCGCTGCGGAACGTGTTTCCCGGCTCAGGCGCGCCGTCGGCGAGCCCGGCCACGCCTGTCCCAACTGTTGCCATGCCGGGGCCGGCGCCTGCGGTCTCGGTGCCCGCGCTTGCTGCTGCGAGCGCCGTACGGCCCCCGTCACAGGGCGGCCACCGAGGGGTTTATATGGCGCTCGGCGGCTTGATCGTGGTGGGCATCCTTTTCGCCGCAGGCCTCTACTTGCCGCGCAGGGTCAAAACGCAAGCGAGCTCTACTCCGACGAGCGCGCCGCCCGACGTCCCAGCCGCTGTAGCCCCTGAGAATCCGCCGCCGGCTCCGGCGCCCTCTGCGCCCGCCGCGCCCGTTCCTGTGGCGCCGCCCAAGCAGGCTCCTGAGGAGAACATCGCTGCCGCCAAGAAGGCGCAGCAGGATGCGGCGCAACAAGCTGCCCAGCAGGCCGCCGATGCTGCTTCCGCTGCGGAAGCGCAGCAGAAGGCGGCCGAGCTTGCGGACGCGGAGAAGCAGTCAGACCAGCTGATCAGCCGCGCCGCCGCGGTTGAACAGGGTTTGGATAATCTCCGGCGCGCGCAAAATGCGCAAGGCTACGGACTGCGTGGAGACATGGTGGCTGCCGAGGAACTTATGAAAACCGATCTGGGCAGAGCGCAGGAAGCTCTCAACCAGAAGGACCCCGTCGCGGCGAAAGACTATTTGGATAAGGCGGACGCTCAGGCCGAAAAGCTCGAAAGATTCCTGGGCCGGTAATCAGATGTGGGTGAGTGTGCCGGTAATTTTGGTCCGGCGCAGCGCCCACGCGAATACCGCGAAGGACAACGGAATCAATATCGCCGCGAAAATAAGCAACGCCACAAGCGGCGGCCAGAGCTTTCCCCATCCAGCTCCTGCAAGCAACGCCGCGCGCATTCCTTCAAGCGAATATGTGACGGGAATCAGCCGTGCCAGCATTTGCAGCGGAGCCGGCAACACCGCGACCGGATACATCATTCCTCCCACCAGTCCGGACACTCCCAACACAACCCACTTCGCCGGATTGCCTCGCTTAAAAAGAATCTGATAGCTGGCCGATAAAATCCCAAGGCCCACAAACGCCAGCATGGAAGCGAGCAGGATTACCACAGCGCCCAGCCAATTCGCGGCGTGCGGAGCGAAGCCAAAAAAGAGCCCTCCCCATGCGAGATAGACGCATGTGCGGAGCGCGAGCGCCGCGAACGGATACGCGGCCGATCCGGCCAGGATCACGGGCAGCGGCGTCTGCGTCACAAGCAGCGCCTCCAGTGTGCGGTTCTGCCGCGCCTCTTCGATGCTCGAATCGAACGCGCTTATCGCCACGCTCAGATAGTCGAAAAATGCGAAACCGACGAGCGCGAACGCGAAGTAGCTGCTACCCGCCGGCAGCGCGCTATCAAGCTGCGGGCTTTCGACGAATCGAGAAAGATAGAAGAAAGTGGCGACGCCGAAAAGCGCCTCCATCGTTTCGAGTATCAGCGCGCCGCGATAGCCGCGCGCGATGGAAAAGTCGCGCCAGAAGAAGGCGGCAATTTTGCGGAAGGTTCGCGCGGCGCTCACGTCAGCGCCTCCGCCGGAGCGGCCGGTCGCGCCAGCTGAGCTACGGCGGCGTCGAGTGTCTCTGTGCCGGTCAAGGCGCGCAGCCGGGGAGGAGAATCAGACGCAATTATTTTCCCCCGGTCGAGCAAAATCACGCGGTCCGCAATCTCTTCCACTTCGCTCAGCGTGTGCGACGCAAAGAGCAGCGTGATGCCGCGCCCGCGCACAAGGTCCTTTTTGAGCATCCGCCGGAAATCGGCCGCCGCAAGCGGATCGAGGCTTCGCGTCGGCTCGTCCAGCAGCAGGACGGCCGGCTCGTGCAACAGCGCGCGCGCCAGTCCCAGGCGATGTGTCATCCCCGTCGAAAGGGTCCGCATCTGGCGGTCGAGATCGTCAGACATCCCCATCCATTTCGTGGCCGCCGCGATTTTCTGCCGCGCGTCCGCGCCGGTCAAATTGTTCATCGCCGCGAAGAACGTCAGGTTTTCGCGCCCGGTGAGCCGCTGATAGAACCCTTCATCACCACCGGTGTGGTAGCCGAGTTGCCGGCGCGCGCCGGCCCCCTCTCGCTCGACGTCAAAACCTCCGAGCAGGGCGCGGCCGCATGTCGGAAAAACGAGGGTCGCGAGAATTCGCAAAAGCGTGGATTTTCCCGCGCCATTGTGGCCGATCAGCGCCACGGATTCTCCGCTCTCAATGCTGAACGAGATTCCCGCAAGCGCGCGTTCCGTGGGCCGCGCGAACGGATGCAGCAGAGCGCGCCAGCCGGAAAGCGCGGGAGGGAAGTACTTTTCAAGATTTTCGGCGACGATCGCGGCGGCGGGCATCCTAAGTGGTTATAACCGAATACGCCGTGGCGAATCCAGTTTCGTCACGCGATGCTTTCCCGTGGGAGCACGAAGCTAAAAGGGCGGCGGAGCAAAGGACGTCGGCGACGGCGGCTCAAGAACGAATATGGCGTAGCGATACACCGCGAGCTGCATGGCCGGACTTGCGCTGTGCGGCCCCAGGATCTCGCCAAAAGCCTCGTGAATTTCGTGCAGCCGGTCGTCCGGCATCACCCTGAGGAGTTCGCCAAAGCGGTTTTTCGCGAGCGTCATCGGGTCCAAATCCTTTGGTTCGGCCTGAGACCGCGAGCTGGAGGGAGCCTGTGCATCCGTTTTCGGCTGCGGCGCAGCCGGGGGGGCCGCCGGTTTCTTCGCGGCCGCCGCGCTCGCACTCTTCATCTCGTACTCTTGATAGAACGCATAGCGGAACTGCTTTTCGTAAAGGGCGGCATACGCTGTTTT
>Ga0302324_100010366_pt1 | contig 19309 bp, 20 predicted proteins | sample Palsa_T0_1_FD_201949 | JGI IMG/M metagenome (GOLD analysis project Ga0302324, IMG submission 201949) | Peat permafrost microbial communities from Stordalen Mire near Abisko, Sweden - Palsa_T0_1 | ecosystem: Environmental > Terrestrial > Soil > Palsa > Peat permafrost | place: Sweden: Abisko...
CGCCAGTAGAACTGGCGGGCTATTGTCATGCGTCCCTCCGGGACTGGGGCCGGTCGCTGGCCCTGAGCCCCAGCGGCTGAAGCCAGCCCACATAAGGACGCCTGATCAGCACGACTGGAAGTCGTGCCCTTCCCGATTCGTCGAGTGCGTTTCAGGCGTCCTTCCCGGACGCGGTTTGGTTTTGGGAGATGCTTACCCGCCAGTAGAACTGGCGGGCTGTTGTCGTGCGTCCCTCCGGGACTTATCGGATTTTAACGGTTCGGGCAGACGGCGCAGCGCTGGGGGAGATCTTTGCAACGGCAGACCGTGGGGATGTCTTGGCGGCCGCGGGCTTTGGGGTCGCAGGCGAGGAGGCACCAGGCTTCGCGGTAGCGTTCGAAGTAGGCGCGGGAGGGGTGGCGGGTGTGGGGATAGAAGCGGATGCCTTTGCGGTGTCCGATGGCTTCGACGGGGATGATGTACCAGAGATCTTCGGGGACGATGTAGGCGACCAGGAAGTCAATTTCGGCGGCGGTGTAGACGGTGTAGCTGGATCCGGTGGTGCGGACGCGGTAGCGAGTGTCGGCGTAGCGCGAGGCGGATTTGACCTGGACGCGGCGGAGGAGGGAGCGGCCGCGTCCGAGGACGGAATCGTAGCGTTCACTGTCTCCCCAGGGGATGCAGACGCTGAAGCCGAGATAGGTGGCGCGGGCGAGGAGGGCGGCCTCGGCGGCTTCTCCGCGGCGCTTGCGGGTGGGAGTGGCGACGGCGTAGAGGGTGATGACTTTGGGGACGCGTGGTGGGCTGTGGGGTGACAGCGCTTCCCTGCCGATGGTTTTGATTTGGATGAGGATTTGCGATGGGTTGCGAGAGTTCTTGGGCATAACAGAAAAGGCGCAGCTGGTGGGCTGCGCCTGGACTCCTTGACTGAAATCTTCGGGCTTCGATGTTTGGACTTAAATGCTTGGACTTACATATTCAACCCAGAAACACGAAAAGCGCGGGCCGGAGGCTGCGCTTTTTTCGTTTCTATGCTTCTATCTCTATTTTATCAAGTTGGGCGGGGTAAAGTGGACATAATACTGAATTTATTTCTGCTTGCGAATGTGCGGGTTGAGGGGAGCGGGGGCGATTTGGGGGCTTGACAGGAATTGCGACTGTGGGGAAACGCGAGGGGAAAGTGGGTCCGAGACCGGTAGCGGCCGAAGCGCTCTAGGCGCGAGGGACGTAAAATGCGGCGTCGGGCTGGGGTGGCGCTTCTCGCCGAAGATGCTCTTCGCCGACTTACCAATCCACCCAGTAATCGACCGAATCGGTCGCAGCCAGCCTGGGGTTCCGCAACTCTCGCAGCCGAAAAGCGGGCGCACGTCGGACAGGATGGCGTAGCCCAGGTTGAGTCCCAGCTGAAATGGCTGGAATCCAAATATCTTGACGGCGAAACTTCCGGCAAACCATTGGGTGTTGGGCAAACTTCGCAGAACTTCGGCGACGGCTTCTCCGCCGAGCTTCATCGAGCCGTCGGGCATGAGGAGATGAATCGTCTCATAGGCGTCCCAGATGTTGAGGTCGGGATGGAGCGCAAGCAGCGCATCCGGGTCGTCGCCAATGGGTTGCACGATGAGGCTGGTCTCGCCCGAACTGCTTTGTGCCGACTTCTGCACCCAATGACCAAGGCGGCGGCAGACAGCGCATTCGTCATTGAATAAGAGGACTGGATTGGTTGGCATTTGCGGCGGTCGGCTCGTTTCACGGCTCGAAAGGCTGGGTTACTGCGGTCAGGACACTCGATACCGTCGGGTGTGGTCCCTCGACTCGTCCAACTTCTTTTCCATTTAGAAACATGAGCAAAGTTGGCGTGCCCTGGATCTCGTAGCGGTCGGAGAGTTCCTGCTCGACCGCGGTATTAACTCTGAAGATCTTCTCTTTGGATTTCAGCGTCTCTGCCACCTTCTCAATGACAGGCTCGAGTTCCCGGCAGTGGGCGCAGCCGTAGGACATGAACTCAACCGCGATCGGTCCCTCCGCTTCTAAAATCAGCGAGGAGAACGTGCTGCTGGTGACGGTGCCTATGCTGTCGCTCGAGCCGCGTCTGCGCGGAGTGGTTCGGGGAGCTTCTAATGTCTCATTGGTCATCGGGCCTACCTGTCATCAGAATTATCGAATCGCTTACCGATCTCGGGTTGAACCGGCGCCTGCGGCTGCGAGGTGCTGGTCTACATCCGAGAGCTGGTTCTTCGTTTTAGCCGGCGCGAAGTCGAGGACAACGCGTGACGGCACATCGCCTTTTTCGAGCCGATCGAAGATCTGGTTGATTGAAGACAGTGTCTGGAGCTCGATATCGGCTTTTACCTTGCCACCGACAGCAAAGGAGAGGGCTTCGGCCATATCCTGGCGAGTGCCGACGAACGAGCCGCGGATGGTGATGCAGTTCGCCACCACATCGAAGAGCGGAACCGGGAATTCGCCTGGCGGCAGTCCGACCAAAACACACGTGCCACGCTTGCGAGTCATGCCCACGCCTTGCTTGAAGGCGATGAGCGAAGGCGCGGTAATCAGAACGCCATGAGCTCCGCCGGCGGTCGCCTTCTTTACAGCGGCTGCCGGGTCTCCAGTCTTGGCATTGATGACGAAATCGGCGCCCAGACGCGTGGCATGGGCCAGCTTGCCGTCGTCGATGTCGATTGCGCACACGAGCAGTCCCATCGCCTTGGCATATTGGATGGCCAGGTGACCGAGTCCGCCGGCGCCCGAGACAGCGATCCATTCGCCGGGGCGGGCCTCGGTCTCTTTGATCCCCTTGTAGGTCGTGATGCCAGCGCAAATTAACGGGGCGGCCTCGGTAGCGGTGAGTCCGGCAGGAATGTGGGCAACGTAATTCGGATCGGCGAGGAGGTATTCGGCAAAGCCACCGTTCCTGGTGTAGCCGCCGAATTGCGCCTGAGGACACACCGTTTCCCAGCCGGTCAAGCAGTACTCGCAGTGGCCGCACGCCGAATAGAGCCAGGGCACCCCGACCCGGTCGCCCTCTTTCACAAGGGCGACGCCCGATCCAACGGCAACAACCAGACCGATAGCCTCATGCCCAGGAATGAACGGGAGTGTGGGCTTCACCGGCCAGTCGCCATGAGCCGCATGCAGATCGGTGTGGCATACGCCGCAGGCCTCGGTCTTGACCAGGATTTGACCCGGCCCGGGAGAGGGAACATCCCATTCGACGAGGTTCATCGGTTTTCCGAATTGCTCGACGATGGCAGCGTGCATCTTGAGCGGCATGGTCCAGCTCCTCTTTATCTAGCTGCTTTTTATTTGTCCGTCCGTCTGGAAACCCGAGCATAACAATGGACGTCTGGTTCTTCTGAGCAAGAGTGCACACTCTTGTTCAGCCTTAAGGGTGCACTTTCTGCAAGAGGGAAATATGGACAACCATGAGCCAGTGCGGAAATCCCGAGCACCTGAGTTTGAAACAGGCCGAGGGCGCGCACGATGCGGCAGATGAACTTGAAGTCTTGCGCGTGCTCATGCTCCAGTGAGAAATCTCGACAGTTCCGAGGTAAACGCCGCTGTCAACCCCGCTCGCGGTTCCGGTAGGCGGCGAAGCGCAGGCGCACGTAGTCGGCCGTCCACTTGCCCGTGGCGTCGCACAGATGCGGCGTGATGCGTTCCCGCACGCACTCGAGATAGTCGGCGCGATCTCCTTCGGGCAGCACGGCGGTGAAGCAGCCGCAGAAGGTGGTGAGCCAGCCCATGACGTCCCCAGGTAACGGCGTAGGGCGTGGGATGAGCGCGATGGAGCGCACGTCGAAGCCGGCGGCGGCCAGGCGCGCACCGTAATCTTCGACGGCCGGAAAGTACCAGGGGTTGGCGGCCTGGCCATCGTGTCCGCGGCGGTCGAGTTCCTTGACCAGTGCCGACAGCAGAGTTTGGACGCAACCATAGCCGCCCATCTCGGCAACGAACCGTCCGTTCGGCCGCAGGGCGCGTGCGACTCGTGCGATCACCGCGTCGGCATCCTTCATCCAGTGCAGGGCGGCGTTGCTGAACACGGCATCGAAGTGCGGGCCGAAGTCCATGTCGGAGGCGCTCTGCTGCACGACCGTCAGTCCGAGCTTCCTGGCTGACGCCACGAAGTCCGCGCTGGAATCGAGGCCGACTACGCTGCAGCCGAGGTCGGCAATCTTCTTGGTCAGTACGCCGTCACCGCAGCCGACATCCAGAATGTGCTCGCCGGGCTTCGGAGCGAGCAGTTCGAGGACGGGCGTACCGAGATCGGTGACGAAGCGCGCGTTCCTGGCGTAGCCCTCGGAACTCCACGTCTGTGCGGTCAAGGTCATTTCATCTCCAGGCTTTCAGGCGGCGGACGCGCTCATGTTTCTATCATAAAGATTACGGCAGGTGCGCTACCGGCGGAAAATGATGTTGACAATTCATAACCGTATGGTTATTATTCTGGGCATGCCAGCGGTAGCGGACAACGTTTTCAAGGCTCTTGCCGATCCTACGCGGCGGGCGATCTTCGAGCGCCTGGCCCGCGAGGGGGAACAGACGGTGCACGCCTTGACGGATCGCGCGGGGGTATCGCAACCGGCCGTTTCAAAGCACCTGGGTGTGCTCAGGCGCGCCCGGCTGGTGCGCCACCGGCGCGCGGGACGCGAGACGCACTACCGCGCGCAACCGCAAGCTCTGACGCCGCTGGGCGACTGGATGAATCTCTATGGCGCCTTCTGGCGCGAACGGTTTGACCGCCTCGAATCTTTGTTGAAAAGGATGGACCCATGAACCAAGCAGACGTCACGCGTTCCCTTGTGATCGAACGGGAGATGCCGCATCCCCCGGAAAAAATCTGGCGTGCGCTCACGCAAGGCTCTTTGATCGAAGAGTGGCTGATGAAGAATGATTTTCAGCCGGTGGTGGGGCACCGGTTCAAGTTCCGCGCCACGCCCGTGCCGAACTGGAACGGGGTCATCGACGGTGAAGTTCTGGTGGTTGAGCCGAATTCACGGCTGTCTTACAGCTGGGGTTCGATGGGTTTGAAGAGCGTCGTCGCCTGGACGTTGACGCCGACCAAGGGCGGCACGCATGTCCGCATGGAGCACTCCGGATTCCCGTCGGAAGAAAGTGCCGCCTATAAGGGTGCGAAGTACGGATGGCAGAATTTCATTGGCAGCCTGGAGCGTGTGGCTGGGGGGTTGGATTAACGATGAAAGCAAAATCAATCATTTATTGGGCAGCCACCATCCTGGTTGCCGTACCGATCGGAAGCGGTGGGGTTGCTCAGGTGGCGCATTTGCAGCAGAATGTGGATGGCTTCGTGCGCGTCCTGGGCTACCCGCTGTATTTTGTGACCGTACTGGGCGTCTGGAAAGTGCTGGGGGCCATTACCATACTGGCGCCGGGTTTTCCGCGACTCAAGGAATGGGCGTATGCCGGCATCTTCTTTGACCTGACCGGCGCGGCCGCATCCTGGGCTGCGGTCGGGGGTTCCGGTGAGACCTTTCACATCCTGGCCCCGCTGATCATTGCTGGTTTTGCGGTGGTCTCGTGGGCGCTGCGACCGGAAGGCCGCAGGATCGGCGTCCTGTTGCCTGCGACCAATTGGGGGCCGGAATAAGGGCCGGGGCAAGTATGAAGAAATCAACAGGGGGCGTCAACCAATGAGCAGAACAAATCCCAAGGTTGATGGTGTTTTACGCAGAGAAACCAAGTGGCGGGTAGAGTTTGAGACGCTGAGAACGATCGTTCTGGACTGCGAGTTAGCCGAAGATTTGAAGTGGTATCAGCCGTGTTACACGCTGCAGAAAAAGAACGTAGTTCTGATCCATGGATTTAAAGACTTCTGTGCGCTGATGTTTTTTAAGGGCGCTTTATTGAAGGATCCGAGTCGCATTCTGGTCAGACCTGGGCAACATCAGGCGGCGCGTCAGATACGGTTCACCAGTGTGCGAGAGATTGTGGAGATGGAGCCGATCTTGAAAGCCTATATTCGCGAAGCCATTGCAGTGGAACAAGCCGGCTTGAAAGTGAAGTTGAAAAAGACGGCAGACTTCCGGGTTCCTGATGAGTTCCAAAAGAAATTAGATGAAATCCCTGCCTTGAAAACTGCGTTTCATGCATTGACGCCCGGACGGCAACGACACTACCTCTTTCACTTTTCTCAACCCAAACTATCGAAAACCCGGGAGGCACGGGTGGAGAAATGTATGCGGCAAATTCTCAGTGGCAAGGGATTAGACGATTAGCCGTCGGGATGACGCCCGCTACTGGCTTCAAGGAAGACGGACAGGAGTGTCGGTCCCGCATTGATCCTTGTCACGAACCAGATTGAGGAAGGCCTGGTGGATGCGGGGGTCGGGGGAGAGTTCGGGGTGGAAGGTGGCGGCCATGGTGATTCCCTGGCGGACGGCGACGGGAGCGTTGTCGTTGCCCTCGGTGGCGAGGACTTCGACGCCTGCGCCGACGCGCTCGATTTTGGGGGCGCGGATGAATACCATTTCGAGGGGCGTTTCGCGGATGGCGGGGTCGTGGGGATCGCCGGATGCGCGGTGGGCCAGGAGTTTGCCCTGGCGGATGGAGCTGTCGATCTGGCGTCCGTAGGCGTTGCGGCGGATGCGGATGTTGAGTGCGCCGAGGCCTTTTTGTTGGGGATTCTCGACTTCGGTGGCCAGCAGGATGGCTCCGGCGCAGGTGCCGAAGGTGGGTTTGGCGTGGACGAATTGCTTCAGCTTTTCGAAGCCTTCGTCGCCGAGGAGCTTCAGAAAGGTTCCTGATTCGCCGCCAGGGATGACCAGGCCGTCGATGGCGTCGAGTTGCTCGGGCTTTTTGACGAGCATAACTTCAGCGCCGAGTTCTTGGAGACGGCGGCGGTGGGCGTCGAAATCGCCTTGCAGGGCCAGGACACCGATTTTCATGCTAGACACCTTAACCACATGCGAAAAACCTTCACCACAGAGGACACAGGGGAACACAGAGGAGAATTGACGGAAATCGAATCGTCTGGATCGCCGGGTCTGGTTAATTCTAACGGATGGGGAAGTGGCAACGAACACTTGCAAAATCGAAGACGGCGAACCGGAGTGTCCACTCTACAAATTCTGCTTTGCAACGTTGGTTAGATTGCGGGTTTGCGCTGGGCCGCGCCTAAGAGGCGGCCGGGACCGGGTTCCTGGATGAAGGCGACGAGCCGGATGTTTTTGGGATCGGTGCCGGGGGCGAGTTTTAGCTGCACGTCCTGCGCGAAGTTTTTTCCCTTCGAGAGCTTCCCTACTTTTGTGAGCTGCTGCACGACGGCAACGTGCACCAGATGCTTCCCGCCGTTTTCTCCTTTTAAAACCTGCGATTCGACGTGATCGAGAGCGATGGCCACGAAAACGTCGCCGCTGTGTTTGTCGGGATTGACGTCGGTTTCGATGTGGGCGCGCAGGACGGGCGGATTGGCGGCGTCGATGGTGATTTCGCCGATGTGTATGGGAAGCTTGGGAGCGGCGGCGGCTTTGTTGAGGAGAGCTTCCATCTGTTGCGGATCAGCCAGGCGCAATTCCTGGGTGCCGTCGACGACGAGCTGAGGAGTGAATACTTCTTTTTCGCCCAGGCCGGCTTCGTAAGAGGTCTGGCGGTCGGTGAGCGCGGGCGAAGAGTTGGGATCTTTCCAGCCATCGTGGTCCCAGTAGGTGACGTGCTCGCTGAGGACAATCAACTGGGCGCCGGGGATGGGCTGGTAGGCGTCCAGCCTTTGGAGAATGATGTCGGCGGGAGGGCAACTGGAACAGCCTTCCGAAGTGAAGAGCTCGATGAGCACGGGATTGACGGCCGGGGCCGGAGCTTGAGCGGCGCTCTGGACTTGCAGGCCGCGGCTGTGGGCGGATGGGGTGAGGAGGGTGAAGATCAGAAGCGCGAATGCGGAGGACGGCGCTGGGCTTCGGCGCGACATGGAGGTAATTTTAGCACTGTTGAGGAGTGAGGGCGGGAACGGTCTGTGGTGCTGCTGGGCTCTGTCTGCCGTCTGTGGCTGTATATAATTTCCGCATGCCGCTTGCCAAGCAAGTGCTGCTCACCGATGTCCGATACTTGGCGTGGGCCAATCAGTGGCTGCTGGATGCATGCTGCACTCTCACCCCGGAGGAGATCGAGCGCGACCTGCGCATTTCGCACGCCAGCATTCTGGCTACGCTCCGCCATGTCCATGATGGCGAAAGAGTCTGGCTCGAGTGTTTGCGGGCGAGCCCGGAGATGGGGCCTTGGAGGCTTCCGCAGGGCTCGCCGCCGAAACCGACGCTTGAGGAGTTGAAGCGGAATTGGCCTGCGCTATCGGAGGGCTACGGGCGGTGGATCGAAGATGTGCCGGAAGCAGGCCTGGGGGTCGAACTCCGGGTGCAGCTTCCGGGCAATCTCGAGCCGAGCCTTCCCCGCTGGAAAATTCTGCGGCACGTGCTGGAACATTCGACGCTGCATCGCGGACAGATTGTGGGAATGATCCGGATGCTGGGGCACACGCCGCCGGGGATCAACCGGATGGATTTCTATCTGGCGGGCTAGAACTCAGCGTTGCTTCGCTCTGCGTTGTTTGGCTCAGCGCTGGATTTCTACCAGGAGAACCCAGGCGCCGAATATGCCGGCGGCGAACGACAGCAGGACGCCGGGGACGATCCAGTAGACTCCGCTGGGCCGGCCGGCGATCAGCAGAGCGCCTGCGATGATGAAGGGCAACGGCGGAAGCTGATTCACGAGAAAGCGGGGCGTGAATCTAATATATTCACGGTCGAATTTTCGCGAGTGGATCATGGCGCGAGTGTGCAAGATCCATGAGGCGAAGCCGGCTATGCCGATCTCCAGGCCATAGGCGGCGGAGGTTTGGTGTGGAATCAGCGCGAAGGTGGTGACAATGAGCACCGACAGGAGTTCGAGCAGAGCCTCGGCGGCGCGGACGGGCAAATGCGCAAACTGCAAAATGCGGGCCAGGTTGATGGAGACGGCGACGAACAGAAGTCCGGTGAGCGCCGCGGCTGCGCCGAGTTCGCCAACGAAAAAATTGCTCCAGCCTTGCATGACATCGGTGGGCATGGAATTCTCGTTCGCGATTGTACTGGATGGGGAGTCGGGCAAAGCAAAATCAAAATTCGTAAGGTTGAGAGTTGGCAAGGCCATCCTTGCGAAGAACGCAAGGATGGGGCATCCGGGCTACGCCGCGGTTTTATTCTTGTCTTTATCCTTGTCCTTGTCTTTCCATTGAAGGGTGATGTTCGGAGTCGCGGTCAAAACGATTTCGACGCCTTCCATCGCGAGCGACTCCACCGTCACTGATCCTCGCAGGCGGTTGGCCTGAATCAACGACGCTACAATCGTGGTGATTACTTCCTGATCGGCATGATCGCGCACGATCCCGGTGAGTTTTTCTTCCTTCACCGCCGGGCCCGCCTTGAGCTTGATGGTTACTTTTGGCGGGAGGTTCAGTTCGACATCGAGGCTGGCGACGCCATAGCCAGCCGACTGCAGAAGCTGCAATAGCAAATTAATTTGGGCCAGAACCTTCTGCGCCTGCTCTAACAGCAGCTTGCCGGCCGCTCCGGTCAATTCGGTCAGCGCGCCGATGTCAACGTTGGCGAGCTTCTCCTTGACACCCGTCAGCGCGTCCATCGGATTCTTGATTTTGCTTATCGGATTGAGTTGCATGGTTCCACCTTTCGGGCATGCGGTCTACTATCGGCTCGCGGTCTCGATCGTCCGGTTGCTGGCAAGAAAGTCAAGAACGGGCGGGCGATTTAATTTACATTGCTGAATGAATGGTGGGCCGGGATGTGCCAGCGTTACAGGAAAAAGAGGGGCTGGATCGTCAGGGTGGCGGGACTTCGCCAAAGTGCCAACCGCGCGTGGGGAGCAAGGATGGGGTACCTGGCCGTCTTTCCCTCGAAATTTTCCTTGCGCAGCAGCCCGGAGTTTGGCAGGTTTGAAGACTTCTAGCCTCTCCTCCTGGCTGCTTCGTAGCCAGCGCTCGGCATCGCCGTCCCGCGTTTCGAAGGCCCACGCCAGATATTCGATCTCTACCATCTGTCGGAGCAGTGCAGCAGCAGCATAATGGCGACCGTCGGCAAACAAGTCCGCGCTTGCTGAAATGAGCTGACTGGCAACCCGCAGCAGCACCGACCCTGCGACGGTTTCATCGTTGCCATGCTCGAATGGAGAGACGCCGCTAGCTCTATCTGAACCAATGATGTGACCGAGGACATGGAGTTCGGTGCCAGCCTCGTCTAGCTGGCTAGAGCAGAACTTCGCCAACTGGTAGCGGAATGTTGTCAGGCCATTATCGTTGGCTGCGGCGGTAATCGCTTTCCTGGTCGGCTCGATTCTGGGACGATCACTTTGCGAGTACATCGAATTCTCAATTCTTCAGCTAACACACGAGCCTACCAGCCTCTGGTTTGCAGCATGTGGGCTTCGTCTAAACCGGAGACGGCCAGCCCTTTCATGGCGCCTTGGAGGTCCTCGCTGACTTCAAGTAATACTTTAGGGTCGTTGAAGTGGGTGGCGGCTTTTACGATGGCGCGGGCGCGCTTTTCGGCTTCTGCGGGGTCGGCGAAGGTGGTCGAGTCTTTCATGAAGATGCCGCTGCCTACGAAAACGGCTTCTGCTCCTAGCTGCATGACCAGGCTGGCGTCGGCGGGCGTCGCGATTCCTCCGGCGCTGAAATTTGGGACGGGCAACTTCCCTGCTTTGGCTACGATTCTGACCAACTCATAGGGCGCGCCGTGCTCCTTGGCTTTGGCGTAGAGTTCTTCTTCGCCGAGCACGGTGAGGATCTTCATCTCTTGCACGATCTGGCGGATGTGTTTGACGGCGTGGACTACGTCGCCGGTACCGGCTTCGCCTTTGGTGCGGATCATGCATGCGCCTTCGGCGATGCGGCGCAGGGCTTCGCCGAGATTGCGTGCCCCGCAGACGAAGGGGACTTTGAAGGCGTGTTTGTCGACGTGGTGGGCTTCGTCGGCGGGGGTGAGGACTTCGGATTCGTCGATGTAGTCCACGCCCAACTCTTGAAGTATTTGGGCTTCCGCAAAATGGCCGATGCGGCACTTGGCCATCACCGGGATAGAGACGGCGGCCATGATCTCGCGGATGATTTTGGGGCTGGCCATGCGGGCTACGCCGCCTTCGGCGCGGATTTGCGCGGGGACGCGCTCTAAGGCCATGACGGCGACGGCTCCGGCGCGTTCGGCGATGGTGGCCTGGGCGGGGGTGGTGACGTCCATGATGACGCCGCCTTTTAGCATTTCGGCGAGGCCGGTTTTCAGGCGGAGGCTGGTGGTGTTACCGTTGTGTTGCGACATGTTGGACTCTTTCAGCGGCCAGTGATCGGGGATCGTTAATTAGCGATCAGTGATCGGTGGCCAGTTGTCAGTTAACCCCTGCGGTGGTGCTCCGGAGGGTTGTGCTCTGTGATCATTCTACAGCCCGAGCGGAATTCACGGAACCCCGTTGTGACATCTCAGGTCGAAATCTCAAGTCAAAATCCCCACCCATCTCCGTTTTACCGACGGTTGATGGCTGAGAGCTGACAGCTATTTCTTGACGAATTTGGCGAACATTTTTTCCGGGTCGATGGCGATGAAGATGCCGCGGCTGCGGGCGAGGACTTCGTTTTTTTCGTTGAGGATTTCGGCCATGTTGATGTGTTCGCGGCCCTGGACGCTGAGTTCCCTGCCCTCCACGCGGAGCGGCTGGTGCAGCGGGACGGGCTTGAGATATTCGACGGTCATGGCCTTGGTGAGGGCGACCACGTGATGGAGCTTGTTTACTTTTCCCATGGCATCGTCAAGGATGGTGGCGATGATGCCGCCGTGGCAGTGGCCGGGCGGTCCGGTGTAGCGCTTGCTGAGGCGGAATTTACAGACGAAAGCTTGGCGGGGTTCGTCGAGGGTGAATTTTAGGCGCATGCCGTCGGGATTGTCCTGGCCGCAGGCGAAGCAGTAGTTCTTTTGCATCTGGGTGTAGCGGGTTTCGTGGCCGTGGGCCTGGGACTTTTTGGGCATGGGGGATTTTAACGCGGAAAACGTTCGCCGCGGATTTTCGCGGATTCACGCGGATCAACGAGCGTCGAACTCGATGCGGAGACTGTTCCGCGGCAGCCTGAAATCCTGTATACATATCGGTTTTGAGTTTTCGCCTCGCCCTAAGACTGGGATGGTCTACGCGAGTTGCATGGGTCCCTTCGGCTGCGCTCAGGGCAGGCTCTTCGGCGCAAAGAGCGCGCCTCAGGATGACAAGGTAAATTAGAAACGCTGGATTGGAGCGCTTTATGAAGTCGTTCGCTATTTCCATGCTCGTTTTGTCGCTGTCCTTCCTGTCATTTATGACGCCGGTTGGCGTTGCTCAGCAATCGGCGGATAAGGACTCAGATCAGAAACAGGCCGCCCCAGCGGGCAAGAAGGGGCAGAAGAAAGATCAGAAGAAGGACGAGGCCAAGGACGATTGCAAGGGCGGCGGAGAGGTCGCCGGACAGGAGTGTCCGGCCCACAACACGGACGACAAGAAGCCGGGGATGAATGCCGAGACTTTTTCCGGGCTGAAGTTCCGGTCGATTGGGCCGGCGGTGGCTTCAGGGCGGGTGATGTCGATTGCGGTCAATCCGCGGAACAAGTTTGAGTATTACGTGGGAGTGGCGTCGGGCGGGGTTTGGAAGACGGTGAATGACGGGACGACGTGGACTCCGGTGTTTGATGGTGAGGGGTCGTATTCGATTGGGTGGGTGGCGCTGGATCCGAATGATGCGTCGGTGGTGTGGGTGGGATCAGGGGAAAGTAATTCGCAGCGCAGCGTGGGATATGGCGACGGGATTTACAGGTCGGTGGACGGGGGAAAGAGTTGGGAGAATCTGGGGCTGAAGAAGTCGGAACACATTGGAAGAGTGGTGATCGATCCGCGGGATTCGAAGGTGGTGTATGTGGCGGCGGAGGGTCCGCTGTGGAGTGCGGGCGGAGATCGCGGGCTCTATAAGACGACCGACGGCGGGAAGAACTGGAAGGCGGCGCTGACGATCAGCGAGAACACGGGCGTGGTGGACGTGGCGCTGGATCCGGGGAATCCGGACATTGTGTATGCGGCGGCGTATCAGCGGCGGCGGCATGTGTTTACGCTGATTGATGGCGGGCCGGAGAGCGCGATTTATAAATCGACGGACGCGGGAGCGACGTGGAACAAGCTGAAGTCGGGGCTGCCGTCGGTGGACATGGGGAGGATCGGGCTGGCGGTTTCTCCGGCGGATGCGAATGTGGTGTACGCGACGATTGAGGCGGCGGATGGGAAGGGCGGAATTTTCCGCTCGAACGACAAGGGCGCGACCTGGGAACGGCGAAATGAGTTTGATCAGGGAGCGATGTATTACGCGCGGGTGGTGCCTGATCCGAAGAATGTGGACCGGATTTTTGTGATGAACGTTTCGTTGCACGAGTCGCTGGATGGGGGCAAGACGCTGCACAAGGTGAATGAGGTGAGTCATCACGGGGATAATCACGCGATCTGGATTGATCCTGACGATACGCGGCATTGGCTGATGGGATCGGACGGCGGGATGTATGAGACGTGGGACGATGCGAAGTCGTGGGAGTTCAAGGCGAACCTGCCGACGGTGCAGTTTTATGACGTGGCGGTCTCGAATGCCAGCCCGTTTTACGACGTGTGCGGCGGGACGCAGGATAATTTTTCGTGGTGCGGGCCGGCGCGGACGCGGAATCTGAACGGGATATTGAATTCGGATTGGTATGTGACGACGGGAGGGGATGGGTTCCGGTCGCAGGTAGATCCGGTGGACGCGAATACGGTGTACGCGGAGTCGCAGTACGGCGTGCTGGTGCGCTATGACAAGCCGACGGGGCAGGAACTGGTGTTGCAGCCGCTGGAGGGCAAGGGCGAGCCGCCGCTGCGGTGGAATTGGGATTCGCCGGTGATTGTGAGTCCGCACGCGCATACGCGGCTTTATTTTGCGGCGAACAAACTGTTTCGCAGCGACGATCGCGGCGACACGTGGAAGGCGATCTCGGGCGACCTGACGCGGCAGATTGACCGGAACAAACTGCCGGTGATGGGGAAGGTGTGGGGTCCAGATGCGGTGGCGAAGAATCAGTCGACGTCGTTTTACGGGAATATTGTCGCGCTGGCGGAGTCGCCGAAGAAGGAAGGGCTCATTTATGTGGGGACCGACGATGGCTTGATTCAAGTGACCGCGGACGGCGGCGCTTCATGGACGAAGTACGAGAAATTTGCGGACGTGCCGGAGATGACGTATGTGAGCCGACTGGCGGCATCGACTTTCGATGCGAATACGGTGTATGCGGCGTTTGAGAATCACAAGGTTGGAGACTTCAAACCGTATCTGCTGAAGTCTTCCGACGCGGGAAAGACGTGGATTTCGATTGCGGGCGATTTGCCGGAGAACGGGCCGGTGCTGGCGTTTGCAGAAGATACGGTGAATAAGGATCTGCTGTTTGTGGGAACGGAGTTTGGGGCGTTCTTTACGGTCGATGACTCGAAGAGCGGGGGTTCGAAGGGCGCGGCCGGCGCGCACTGGGTGCGGCTGAAGGGCGGGCTGCCGACGATTGCGGTGCGTGACATGGTGATGCAGGCGCGCGAGGGCGATCTGGTGATTGCGACGTTTGGGCGGGGATTTTATGTGCTGGATGACATTACGCCGTTGCGGCTGATGAAAGCGGCATCGACGGAGCAGGCCGCGGCGATGTTTCCGGTGAAGGATGCTCTGCTGTATGTGGAGCGGCATCCGCTGGGTGGGCCGAAGAAAGGCTTCCAAGGCGACGCGTTTTATACGGCGGAGAATCCGCCATACGGGGCGGTGTTTACGGCGTATTTGAAGGACAAGATCAAGACGAAGAAGGAAAAGCGGCAGGAGGCGGAGAAGGAAGCGGCGAAGAAGGGGCAGACGCTGGCTTATCCGCCGAACGCTTATCCGTCGAATGACGAACTGCGGGCCGAGGCCGAGGAAGCGACGCCGGAACTTTATTTCATGGTGTACGACGAGAGCGGGACGGCGATCCGGCGCGTGGAGGGGAGCACGGAAGCGGGATTTCAGCGTGCGGCGTGGGATTTGAGATATCCGGCAGCAAGGGTTCGGGAGCACGCAGCAGCCGAAGCCGACGAGGACTTCCCTGATGCGGCTGATCTGGGACCGCTGGTGTTGACGGGCAGCTACTCGGTGCGAGCGTTTGAGAAAGCCGACGGGGTCGAGTCAGAGGTGGCGGGGCCGCAGACGTTCAAGGTCGTGACCGAGGGACTGTCGTCGATGAACGCGGCGGAGCGCACGGCGCAGGAGGAATTTCTGCGCAAGGTGGCGCAGCTGTATCGAGCGGTGTATGGGGCGGGGCAGACTGCCGAGGACGTGCAGTCGCGGCTGAAGTCGATTCACGCGGCGTTGCGCGAGACTCCGGCGGTGGAGAAACAACTGGGAGCGGTTGCGGATGGGATTGAACAACGCGACCGGGAAATTTTGCGGGCTCTGCGCGGCGACGTGGACGTGGCGCGGCGCAACGAGCCGGTGCCGTCCTCGATCAGCGACCGGGTGAATTCGATTATGGACGGCGAGCGGTTCTCGCTGGCCAAGCCGACGCAGTCGCACCTGGATTCGTACAACATCGCGGGGGCGGAGTTTGCCGGGCAGTTGGCGAAACTGCGGACGCTGGTGGAGGTGGATTTGACGAAACTGGAGAAAGATATGGAGGCGGCGGGAGCGCCGTGGACTCCGGGGCGGGTGCCGGAGTGGGTGGAGAAATAATGTTGGCCACGGATTTTCACGGATTGGCACGGATCAGACGCAGAAGGCCGGTCGCTGGATTCGTTTCAGGATAGAGATCCCTTCGGCTTCGCTCAGGGCAGGCTCTTCGACTGCGTTGTCGTCCGCTTCGCGCACGACAACTTCGCTCAGGATGACAATTGTGCGTGGGCAGTGTTGTCCTCAACAAGGCACTTGCTAATTAGACGCGTGGCTGTGTTACACTCGCCGCCGACCGTTGCTCGCGCCGGGACGCGCGGTGGCGGCCGTGGGGAAATCCTTTTCGTTTCGTCCTTAAGGGTTGCGGAGGGCTGGGGAATGGGCCTCGCGTTAATGGCTTTGATCTGGCTGATCACTCTGGTCAGCACGTATTTTTTTGTCGCCAAAACATGGTGGCTACCGATGGGCGCTTCAGCCGCGACCCACTGGATCGACGGGCAATTCGCCCTCACCTTTGTGATCATGGGAATTGTGTTCGTGGCGGCGCAGCTCTCGCTGGGCTACCTGGTGTGGAGATACCGCGAGACTCCCTCCTCGCCTCCGGTTGAGTATTCTCACGGACATAACACGCTGGAAGTCACGTGGACGGTGCTGACCACGATCCTGTTTGTCGGGCTGAACCTGATGGGCAGCAGCGTGTGGGCGAGCCAGCGGTTCGATGCGGCCGAAGCGGGAGCTGTGCAGGTGGAAGTGACGGGGATGCAGTTTGCCTGGTACTTCCGCTATCCGGGGCCGGATGGAAAATATGGCAAGACGAGCGTGAATTTGATGGACCCGTCGGCGGGCGGCGAGGCCGCGGTGGGACTGAGCCAGACTGATCCGGCGGCGAAGGATGATGTGGTGACGGGGACGATGTATTTGCCGGTGGACCGCGAAGTGGATGTGAGCCTGCGGGCGGTGGATGTGATTCACAGCTTTTTTGTGCCGTCGCTGCGCTTCAAACAGGACACGGTGCCGGGGCTGAATATTCACATGCACTTCAAGCCGACGGCGGTGGGCGAGTATGAGATAGCCTGCGCCGAACTTTGCGGGCTTGGGCACTACAAGATGCACGGCATGGTCCACGTCGTCAGCCAGGAAGATTTTGACAAGTGGCTGGCCGCACGGGAGGCGGAGAAACAATAAATGACGACCCCGGTTGATGCGCACGGTGCTCCACAGGGCTTCATTCGCAAATATATTTTCAGCCTCGATCACAAAGTTATCGGCCTGCAGTATTTTTTTCTGGCGCTCACGGCGGTGTTTGTCGGGATGTTTCTGTCGCTGTTGATGCGCATTCACCTGGTGTGGCCGGCGGCAGTGTTGCCGCTGGTGGGTGAGATCAAGCCGGAGATGTATCTCAGCCTGCTGACAATGCACGGCACCATTATGGTGTTCTTCGTGCTGACCACGGCGCCGCAGGGCGGATTCGGAAACTACTTTCTGCCTATTCAAATCGGCGCGCCGGATATGGCGTTCCCCGTCCTGAACATGCTTTCGTTCTGGACAACGTTTGTGGGATTCGTGGTGATCATCGCGGCGTTTTTCGTGACTGGCGGCGCGCCGCTGCATGGGTGGACGGGCTACGCTCCGTTGAGCGCGCTGCCGTCGGCGGGACCGGGCGAACAACTCGGGGCGGACCTTTGGATCACGAGCATTGCGATTTTCTGCGTGGCGTCGCTGATGGGGGCGCTGAATTTTATTACGACAACGCTCGACCTGCGGGCCAAGGGCATGACGATGATGCGCATGCCGCTGACGGTGTGGTCATGGTTCATTACGGCGATTCTTGGACTGCTGGCGTTCGGGGTGCTGCTGTCGGCGGGAATTCTCTTGCTGATGGATCGGAATCTGGGCACCAGCTTTTATGTGCCACTGGTGGTGGTGAACGGGCAGATCATGGGGCACAAGGGCGGATCGCCGCTGCTGTGGCAGCATCTGTTCTGGTTCTTCGGCCATCCGGAGGTGTACATCGCGATTCTGCCGGGCATGGGCGTGGCGTCGCAGATTCTTTCGACGTTCTCGCGCAAGCCGATTTTCGGCTACAAGGCGATGGTGTACGCCATGCTGACGATTGGGTTTTTGGGGTTCATGGTGTGGGGCCATCACATGTTCATGAGCGGGATGAGCCCTTACTCGGCCTTTGCGTTTTCGATCTTGACGATGTGCATTGGGGTGCCGTCGGCGATCAAGACGTTTAACTGGCTGGGGACGATGTACAAAGGGCGCATTCGCTTTCAGACGCCGATGCTGTATGCCATCGGCTTTGTGTCGCTGTTTGTTTCGGGCGGGCTGAGCGGGCCGTTTCTGGCGCAGCCGGTGCTCGACATTCAGCTGCACGACACTTACTTCGTGGTCGGGCACTTTCATTTGATCATGGGAGTGGCGGCGATTTTTGGAATGTTTGCGGCGACCTATTATTGGTTTCCAAAAATGTTTGGGCGAATGATGAATGAGAGATGGGGAAGAGTGCACTTCTTCCTCACGCTGGCCGGGACCTATGCGATTTTCATGCCGATGCATTATCTGGGGCTGGCGGGCGGGACGCGGCGCTACTCGCAGTACACGGAAGTGGCGTACCTGCAGAAGTTGATGCCGCTGCACCAGTTCATGACCTATGCGGCGATCATCACGATTGCGGCGCAGTTTATTTTTGTGATCAACCTGTTCTGGAGCATGTTCAAGGGGCCGAAGGCGAGCGACAATCCGTGGGAATCGACAACGCTGGAGTGGACGACGGCGACTCCACCGCCGCACGACAATTTTGGCGGCGTGACTCCGGTGGTGAATCATGGGCCGTATGAGTATGGAGTGCCGGGCGCGGCGAAGGATTATGTGATGCAGACGGACCCGGCTACGAGCGGGGGGCATTGATGCGGCCCACTTCTCGAGCAAAGGACGCGCGAGAAATGGGGCACCCGGAGTCCGATGTTGGAACCTGCAGGGGATAATCGCAGCGCCGGAAGCGTTGCACCACCCAAAGGCTTCTTGATTTATGGCGACTTATACAGCGGTGACTTTGAGCGAGATGGGCGGAATCGATTCTCCGGCGGCGCGGCTGCGGCGGGCGCGGCTGGGGCTGATCTGCGGGATCGCGACCGTGTGCATGGTTTTTATCTCGCTGACCAGCGCTTACATTGTGCGTCAGGGCCTGCCGACGTTTGACGGCAGTTCGAACAGTTACGTGCGCGATTGGGGCCGGGTGGATTTGCCCTGGATGCTGCTGGCGATCAACACGGCGGTGCTGCTGCTCAGCAGCGTGACGATTGAACTGGCGCGGCGGCAAGCAGCACGGGCCATGACGTTGGGCGCGGGAACGTCGGCAGGAAATGAACGATCGTTTCCGTGGCTGGGGATTACGGTTCTGCTGGGAATGGGATTTCTGGCGGGACAGTGGCTGGCGTGGGAAGAACTGCATGCGCGCGGATTCTTCGTGAATACGAATCCGGATAGTTCGTTTGTGTTTCTGCTGACGATTGCCCATGCGGTGCATCTGGCGGGAGGAATGGTCGCGCTGCTCTGGGTGGCGACCGCTTCCCTGCTGCACAAACCGGCGGCGGAGCGGCGCATTGGAGTAGACATCACGGC
>Ga0302324_100010368_pt1 | contig 19308 bp, 11 predicted proteins | sample Palsa_T0_1_FD_201949 | JGI IMG/M metagenome (GOLD analysis project Ga0302324, IMG submission 201949) | Peat permafrost microbial communities from Stordalen Mire near Abisko, Sweden - Palsa_T0_1 | ecosystem: Environmental > Terrestrial > Soil > Palsa > Peat permafrost | place: Sweden: Abisko...
TTTCGTACGATGCATCGCCGCCTGAATTGATCGTGCAAGGCACGATGTCCACCTCGCCGCCGCCGCTGCCGGTGATCGTCAAACCATATCCGTGGCCACCGTCGCTGATCGGGTTGCACAGCAGGAGGTCCGAAAACAGCGAGCCGGAGCCTGCCGAGACGTTGAGCGTTGTCGTGTGGGTCAGCGTGATGGGCGCGATGATCGCCACGTAATTCGAAGTACCCACGGTGACATTGCCATCGATGGTGATGGCATCTGATCCCTGCAGGATGGTGTTGTCCATGGTCATCGAGCCGACTTCGACCGCTTCATTGACCTGAATGATCTGCGGCGTGCCGCTGCCCGTGAGATTGTTAAACTGCACATCCTGCCCGGCGGTGGGAACGGCATCACCCGCCCAGTTGCCCGCGCTCGACCAAAGTCCATCTCCGGCAGATCCCGTCCAAACCGCTGTGCTTAGCAGTCGGCGCATCTCCAGTCCTTCCCAGGCGGCCAGCGCCAGCCGCTTCTGTATATAGCGAAATCGAGGGGTACGGATTGAAAGCGCACGAAGAGCGATAGGGGCACGGTTTATCATCAGGGTAGATTCCTCCGCAGAAAGGCCGCGCGCATTGTATCAAGTCGTCGCGATCTCGATAGTCGGACAACTTGCCCGGCGGCGTCGCTCCTTTGGTGCGACATAAACGGCACCCTTTTTGGTTTTGTTTGAAGATTGCGGCGGCAGATTCGTAAATATTGTTGAATGACCCGCCTTACGCTTGTGTCGCAAGGTCTGCCGTGGATATGTTGACTCGATCTTCATCCGGAGAATCAATGGGGATCGATTTTCAATGTGGTTGTGGCAAACAAATTGGCGTCGCAAACACGATGGCGGGACGGTTTGTCCGCTGCCCGCAATGTGATGGCGATGTGCTCGTTCCCAAAACATCAGCGCGGGCCGGCGGGAAATCCGCTGCGTCGCCCGCGCGCAAAAAACCGGCCGCCGCGCCATCGGTGGTGATCTCGCCAACCCTCGTGACCGCCGGCATCATCGGCGGTGTGCTGGCGATCATCGTGCTGGCGCTTTATCTGGGTCCCTGGCGCGTGGGAAACCAATGGGCCGCCATGAACTCGCGCGCAAATGATGAAGTGACCGACGTTATCGATTACGCATTGCAGGCCTACGATAGCCAGCATCCGGATTTTAATTCGAAAATAATCCACGCCCCCCCGCAGTTGCAGGGTCCGGCCTCATTCATCCCTCCAATGATGGCCTTCACGATGCCGGCAAACATCATATTCCTGGGCAAAACCAGTCGCGGTAATTACACCGGCACGTGGGATACAACCACCGGGGAAGTCGTCGCCAACATCGAAACCAACGGCTGGACCATCGGCGGCCTGGCCGATGCCCGCAAAGCCAGCAACACGATTCGCATCACTGGAAGAGAAAAAGACGGCAAGGTATCAGCCGAGATGGATGGCCAGCCGCTGGTGAAGAATTGGTAACATTCTCTCAACGAAAGAAGGACCGCATTGGATTGCTGAAGGGATGCTTAGTAGCATGTTCTCGCGACGCCGCCGCTGGCGACGTTTCTTCATGTTCATGTGTTCGGCCTTCGCCGCACTGATCGCGGCTGCAATCGGCCTGCCGTTCCTGATCTTCCGCCCGCTACCGACGGATCTTCCCGCGCTCTCAGATGACACCGGCACGCTGATTCACGTTGTCGGATGGAACGGCCCATGCCCGGCCGACCGCGATCTCCTGTACGCGCTGCGCGATGGCGGCTGTTCGATGGCGATGGAGACTTTCGACTGGACCGCTGGCGCGCGCAGCCTGACCGCGCTCTGGCGAGCTCAGGATTTTGCTGCGCCGGCGCGCGACCTCGCCACGCACATCGAATCGATCTGGCGGCTCCATCCCACCTGGCCCATCTCGATGACTGCCGACAGCAGCGGCTGCGGCGTCGCTCTTGCGGCCATCGCATCGCTGCCGCCGGAGATTCACATTCGCACTCTGGTTTTATCATCGCCGGCGCTTTGGCCCCGTTACGACTTACACCCCGCACTCCGGCATATCGATGGGCAGATCATTTCCTTCAACAGCAATCGCGACTTCGTGATCCTGTGCCTGGGCACGACCATTTTCGGAACGGTGGATAATCATCACACTCACGCCGCCGGGCGGGTCGGATTTACCGTGCCGACAAATGACCCGGCCTATGCGAAGCTCCGGCAGATTCCCTACGACCCCGCGTGGGCTACCGAGTTCGGCAACAATGGCGGGCACTCGCGGGCGCTATCGCCGAAATTCGCACGGGCGATGATCGCGCCGTTGCTCGCGCCTCCGTAATGCCATCTGATGCTCAACAGCCGGCTGTCAATAAAAGGGTTCTTCCACCGACCGGCGCGTTGTATTTCGCGGAGTACCGCGAAATCGGGCCGAGGACGGCCCGGCTCTGTCAATTCTGATCTACCCGTTGGGAGTTTCTCAATGCTCGGATTCTCCCGGGTTTTCGGGGACGCCCGGATCGTCCAGAACTTGCACGGCGGAGGCGGAGCCTAAGGTCTTCCAATCCTGTAGGACCCAGACGACTTTTTTGTCCGGCGTGATTTCGACGAGCTGGGGGCCGGTGCCGCCTTTGCCGCCGCGGGAGCAGAAGATCGTGTTGCCGTTGGCAAGGCGAGTGCAGCTTTGCGGTGCGGAGGCGAAGCGAAATTGCTCGGGAAGGTCCGTGTTCTTGAATTCCCACACCGTCTCGCCCTTGGGGTTGACTTCACGCGTGAGATTCTCGGCCTCATCGGTGATCAGCGTGTTGCCGTTCTTCAGGCGGATCGCGGCCCACGGTGACCGGATTTTGTAGCTCCAGATGATGTTGAAATCTTTGTCATATTCCAACACCTGTCCCATCGTTAGGAAGGGGACGAGATAGGTTCCCTGCGCGGTGTAGCGGACGCGCCGAAATTCGCCGTGAATCCCCTTCGGATTGGGCGGCTGCTGGAAGGGCAGCTCGTGCTGCACCTCGACCGCGCCGGTCTTGATGTTGATCACCATCAGCTTGGGCGGCAGGCCGTTGATGACGAAAAGCACCTTGTCTAATCCGATCGGCTCACAGCCGTGGATTTCGGTGTGATCGGGGCCGGGCGGGTTGTTGCAATCAAAACGCCAGACCACCTTTTTGTCCGGCGTGATTTCGGCGATGTACTGCATCCTTGAGAAGAGAATGTTGCCGTTGGAGAGCATCCAGATGTCGTCGTATTCGAACCCCTTTCCGGTGGAATAGGTCCAGATGACCTTGCCATCGTTGATGAGAAACATCTTGTTAAAGTTTTCGCCGGCGTAGAGCATCGGGTGCTGCGCCAGGCCATTGCCGGGCAGGTCGGGCGGCGTTGGCCCGGTCGTCCAATTGCCCACGGGCGCTGGCGTTTCCGCGGGACCGCTGGTCGGCACATCGGTGGCGGTGAAGCAATCGAGTACGTCCATACACGGCGTCGCCGAAATGGGCGCGCTTGTGGTCGCCTGCTGCATATGACAGCCGACCACCGCCAGCGTGGCGATGGCCGAAACTGCCGCGAGCGTAGCACGACGCTTTTCTTTTATGCACGTGTTCAAGGTGAATCTGATTGAAGCCGAACGCCGCGGCACCGTCAACGTTCGCTTCAATAGCAGTGGCCCGGTTGAGGGGCGAATGATCCGCAGTCTTATCAATCTTTGTGAAGAAATAAAAATATGCTTGAATTTTCTGGGCCGGTTGCTCTACTGAAGCTCTTTCGGGTGCATTTCCTCAAACAGGTTTTGGATTTTCGGAGGGATGATGTGATTTCCTGTTCGGCGGAGCGCATGCGGCAACAGACCGCTCGCAAGTCGGCGAATGGTCTGACACCTCGTCCTAAAGAAAGGGGAAAATATGATCGCGATTGGAATGTTGAATCGGCGAAGGGCAGCGGCTTTCGATTCCCATAATTCATATCGTCCAAGCCTAGGCTTGGCGGTCGCGAGCGGCAGCTTCCAGGCATATGCGGCGCAGCGGGTGCTCGAACGCTCCAGGAGACGATCTCCACGCCGGGCGTCCCTGGCTGCCCACACTATCCAGTTTCTGGAAGCCAGGCGCCTGCTCAGCGCGGCCTTTCATCATTATGCCGCCCCGGTTCGGCCGGTGCTGACCCTTACAGGCGGCGACACGATCGTTCCGGTCGCTTCGGGCCCCGCTCTTAAACACGGCTCGACAGGGTCTGTCAATGGCAACGCGGTCTCTCCAGACACAGGATCTACAACTCCGCCAGGTGGATTAACGCCGGCTCAAATGGAAGGCGCCTACGGAACGCCCAGCATCAGCTTCGGCGGCGTTGCCGGCGACGGCACCGGCGAGACGATCGCAATCCTCGATCCCGGCGACGACACCGGAATGGTCAACAGCACCGCATCTAATTTCTCGACCAGCGACCTTGCAATATTCGACAGCTACTACGGCTTGTCCAACCCAACCTTCACCAAAATGGGTTTCACCGATACCTCGACGCCCGCCCTGACGACAACGCTACCCGCCTCCAACGGAACCAATGGCAACGACATTGAAATCTCCATCGATGTCGAATGGGCCCACGTGATGGCACCCAAGGCAAATATCCTGCTTGTCGAGGGAAACCCGAATTTCAGCGATATTTACAGCGGTGTCTATGCGGTCAACGCCGCCGCCTCCTCCATGCACATTGTCGTCCTTTCCATGAGTTTCGGCGGAGCGGAAAGTCAACTTGGATCCACCTCAGAAGAACAAGCCTACGATGCGTATTACTTCGACACCCCGGGGATCGTTTATTGCGCCTCCACCGGCGACTCCGGCGCGTACGCGCCGGGTACCACAACAATCACTCCAAATTTTCCGGCATCATCGAGCAACGTGCTTGCGGTCGGCGGCACGACACTCAGCGTGAGCGCCAATAACTATTCCAGCGAGTCCACCTGGGGCAACGGAACCAGCAGCGGGTCCAGTGGCGGAGGCGGAGGCGGCTTCAGTCTTTATGAACCGCAGCCCACCTATCAGGTCGGCAAGGTAAACGGCTTGTCAACCACCGCCCGCACTATCCCCGATATTGCCATGGACGCTAATCCCGCTTCCGGGGTAGCGATCTACGACTCGGTCGATTATGGCGTTGGAACAGGATGGTCGGCTCTCTGGGGAGGTACAAGTCTGGCATCGCCGCTGATGGCGGGCCTGGTCGCGATTGCCGATCAAGGGCGCGGAATTTATGGCCTTTCCCTGCTCAACAGCTCTGGCGATTCGGGACAGTCGGCATCAAATCCCAACGGAAATTCTGCCAGTCTGGATATCCACAACCTGCTGTATGGATTTGGCAATTCCGCCTCCGATTTTCATGACATCACCAGCGGCTCGTCCATCGGGCCCTCCAACTATGGGCCAACAACCGGCTACGATCTCTCCACCGGCCTTGGCTCGGCCCTGGCGACTAAGCTGGACGAGGATCTGGTCGCGAACACCGACGCCACCGAGTCCTGGCTGACCGGCGCCGCAACTTATAACACCACGACGCATTCGATGTTCGTGACCGGCGCGGCCAAGATCGGCGCTGACCCCGGCTCGGCCGAGCCGATCGTCCAGGCCAGTACCTCATCGGATGTTGTAACGCTCGATCCGAGCAGCGGCACCGACATCCATATCCAAGGCATAAGCCTCACCGGCGGCGCATCGGCGGTCGTCACCTCACTGGGCGTCTCGCGCACCGTCAGCAACTACCATCTGCTGGTGGTCGGTGTCACCGGCGCAACCACCGCGCCTCTGTTCACAATCGATTCCATCAGCACGCTCGACATGACCGACAACGACATGGCCATTCTCTATGGCAGCGGCACCAGTCCGCTCACCACGGTCAATGCCGATATCAGCGAGGCTTACGATAACAAGCTCTGGGACAAGCCCGGCCTCACCAGCAGCATCGCCAAGACCATGCCCAGCGTAACCGCTCTGGGTTTTGGTGAAGCCTCAACCCTTGGCTTTAGCACCTTCGACGGTCTGACTCTGGGCGGCAACGCGGTGGTGGTGAAATACACCCTCGTCGGCGACGCAAACCTCGACGGCACGGTCAATCTGGCCGACTACAACAAAATGCTCTCCAATTTCAACGCCACATCAGGTGCTACCTGGACCGGCGGCAGCTTCGATTACTCCGGCAGTGTCGGCCTGGCGGACTACAATGACGTGATCCACAACTTCAACCAAACCCTGGCCAACGTGCTGACTTGAGCTGCGTCTTCAACTTTTGGATGTGCGGCAGCGCGCATCGATCCAGCCGATGCACGGGCGCGGAATGAGACAAAACGAGACAGAATGAAACACTGGTCTCCGCCGATTGTCCCACAACTCTGCTTCAGCCCAGGCGGGGAGGCCAGGGGGGCCACTGACCTTCGACCCTCGCCTTCCGGCGGGGGCTAAGACGGGACTAAACGGCGGTGCGCGAGGACCTTTCGGGTACCGAGGGAGTCGCCCAAAGATCAGTCCGCATGTGGAGAGTCGGTTGATTCTCCTTCTATCGTCAACGTGCTGACGACCGGCTTTGGCGGGGCTTTTGGGGCCGGCTGTGGCGTGGGCGAGGCCGTGCTGGTGCTCATAAACTGGCGGCACTCGAGCATCTCGATCATCGGGACGCGGTTTTGGGCGGATGACTGGGATCGATACGATTTCATAGCGGTTTCCTTGTGAGATGAAGTAAATCACAACCGCTATTTGCCAGTGATTGCCTTGAACTGGGCAGTCCTGGAACTTTGCGATCTCGGGGCACGGCAACGCAGCATTTTATTGTAAGGCTGGCCGCCGGCGGGCGATAGGAATAAGCTGATCAGAACCAGCGGCGGTGGCGGTTGAAAATAGAAAAGCGGAGCCGATCGACCATGAAAGAATTACAAGGGGCAATCGTCGTTCTGTTCTGCATCGCGGCGGTTTTGCCTGGTGGAGCGAGCGCGCAGGTTCTGGCGTTTCCCTCGGCGCAGGGCTTTGGCGCAAGCGCCACCGGCGGGCGCGGGGGCGAGGTGTATGTGGTTAAAACGCTGGCCGATGCTGGCTCGGGCTCGTTTCGCGATGCCGTCAGCAAGCCCAATCGCATTGTGGTTTTTGCTGTTGGCGGGGTCATCAAATTGCTCTCGGATGTCGCGGTTGCCAGCAATATCACCATCGCGGGGCAGAGCGCGCCCGGCGATGGAATTTGCCTTTATGGCCGATCGACCTCGCTCAGTAATCAGAAGAATCTGATCATCCGCTACATGCGGTTTCGCGAAGGAATTCAGGGGAGCAAAGGCAAGTGCTCGATCAATGCATCGGGGGTCCACAACCTGATCCTCGATCACTGCTCCATCGAATGGGGAAGATGGGATTGCATGGGCCTCACCGAGGATGCCAGCGACATTACGGTTCAATACTGCATCGATGGGCAGGGGGTGGATCCACAGCGATTTGGCGCGCTGATCGATTCGGCCACCAATGTCACGCTGAGCCACAATCTATGGATTCATAATCAAAGCAGAAATCCCAAGGCCAAGGGGACCATCCAATACATAAATAACGTGGTTTACGATTGGGGAGTCACCGGCCTGGTCGGTGGACACTCCGGAGCTGAGCACCAACTGGACGCGATCAATAATTATCTCATCAAAGGCCCATCCTCGGGCAACCGTGCGATCGGAGAATTTGCAGCGACGGACCACGTCTATCAGATTGGCAATTACGTGGACCTGAATCGAGACGGAAAACTCAGCGGCCGGCCGGTTACCGAGAACGATTTCGGCGAGGCCAAGGACGCTCCCACATTCGTGGCTCAACCGGCGCTCAAGCCCGCGGTTCCAGTTACCGTCGAGAGCGCGGCCGATGCTTTTGCGAAAGTGGTAGCGACCGCGGGAGATTCTTTGCATCGCGACGGGGTGGATAAACGGCTCATCGAGGAGGTGCAGTCGCTGGGAGCCAAGGGGGCGATCGAAAAGACGGAAGCCGACGTCGGCGGCCAGGGCGAAATCCAAGGCGCGACCGTCGCAACTTCGTCGGCACGCGATGGCATTCCCGATGAATGGAAGCTGGCCCATCATCTCGATCCAAAAGATGCCAATTTATACAAGGCCACCCAACCGTCTCTGGGCGGATACACGTATCTTGAGGAGTATCTGAACGGACTGGCGGGTGATGAGGATCGAAAGCAGTGATAGGGTTGATTCGCCCAGCTCCGCGAAAATGAGAATGACGACAACCCGCGCCATTTCACATCTCGAGAACTTGCTGCCGCGCGCTGAGCTCTGCAGGGAGGGGTGTCAGTGGATGGGTCGATCACACCACATCCCCTCTCGCGAGCTTGCTTGGCGCAATCCCCGTTCCGTTTCGCGGACCATGTGCCGAGGCCAATTAATCAGTGGTGACCCTTTTTATCTGTCCTCGCGGCGAGCTAATGGCCAGGTTCATTCCTCCGCAATTGAGAACTGCCGTTTGCCTGCCGAATTGATTGCCCGAAAACCAGACCGATGGCGATCGCTACGCAGGACCGGAATGCGCTCCTCCATGTGGCTGCGTTGCGTTGCCAGGTGGCGGTCAAGGAGAGCGGGATAAACCGGCGAGGGAATTCGGGGAGCGTGTTCTTCGCGCGCCTCCGGGAGTTAGGTCTTCCTCGGTGGTCGGGCCAAGGGGGGCAAAGTGCACAAGGGGAACAAGGTGCCCCGCAGCAGATTCTATTTGCGTTTGGCGTCCCTCAGGGTATCCTCTGTGGCAAAGTCATAATCTGCGGCGTTCAAATTCAGAAAGGGAGGCGCAATGTCAACGCGGGTTGTCGATCTCAGCGTCACCAACATCCTCACCGGCTCCAGCGTGGTCGACCCGACCGGCGCAACCGATTCGTCCGCCGTCGTCCAAGCGGCGGTGGATCAGATAGAATACCTCGCCTCCCTTAACGGCGAGCCCGACAGGGAATGCTACGTGCTGTACCTTCCAAGCGCCGCGGACACCGGATCACCGCTGACGCCGCCGCCGGGGTATGCGTTCCAATACCCCGTGATCTGCGACTGGTCAAACGTCGTCATCTCCGGCGACGGCATCGGCCTCACCCGGATCGTTCCGCAAAACTCCTTTCCCGCGTTCATCTTTGGCTTCAGCCGAACGACCCACACGGGCGGGACCACAGCCCTCAGCCCGGATAACCCAGGCAGCGGCACGACCTATTATTATTCCCCAATTAACAATATCGGTGCATCGGGCTTTGTAGACTCTAGCCTCGCGTCCGGCGCGGGCACGCTGGGCTTCAGGACGCACGCCAATGCGCACCTCACATTTCATTCAACCTGTTTCGATTATGGCACGATGGCAGCGGGGACGCCCAACTGGAGCTCGTGGAACTCGTCGGGCAATTACGTTTGCATCGATTTCGGTGCGTTTAACAATAGCGGGTCCAATTGGCAGGCGGCGCTATTCGGAATCATGGACGACTACGGGGAGCCGGCGCCGTTCTACGCCTACGCGGACGGCAGCAATAGCGTGATCAATTTTCTGTTTAAACCAACGATGGAGTCCATCGCGAGGTGTACATCCCGTTTGACCCCACCAATCCGGTTCTAAGGCTGACGGTCCAGATCGACTTCACCGCGCCCTCCGTCACCGCATGGGTAAACGGTACCGAGGCTACGATGGTGACAGCCGCTATCAATGCCGGTTGGGTGGCCGGGCTTGCGTTTGCGGACAACCCTGGCTACCCGCTCAATGTCGGCTCTGTGAGCCAAAACGCCCTCTCCAATAACTTCGGCCCGACGATGGACATGACGATTGCCGGCCTGAAAATATGCTCGGGCCTCCGGTATACCTCTGCGTCGTCGCAGACCCCTGTGAGCGGAACCCTGAACGACGCCTACCGCTACGCCAACTCGGCGTCTCCAAGCGGCGATATCTGTGTTTTGCAGCGCGTTACCGATGCTGTGGGCGATCCGGTGGTCCTGCGGTGCCTCGTGCCTGCCTCTAGCGGCCTAACCGGCGAACTCAACTATGGGCTCTTCGTTTCGGAGACGCTAACCAATTGGGACACGCCAGGCTACAACGGGATTAGGGACGTGGACATTCTGGTTCCTAATACCACGGGGCACTGTGTCAGCACGGGCTTTGTTTATAATTTTACGGTCGATGGTTCCGGGCTCGAGGGCGGAGGGGTTGGGCTGGGGACCTTGTTCTTCGGCGCGAACTATCCCATAACCGTTCGGCAGTCGCTCTTTCAATACAACCACGACAGCGCGCATATTTCCTACTACGCGGCAGCGACACATTTCACTGATGTCTCCTTCAAAGGTTGGGTCCGAAGCACCGTTCGCGGGTTCCTCTCGCAGGTTTTCCTGGACAACGTCCTTGCAACGTATAGCAATTCCTGCATAGACGTCTTGTATCTGGTTGGAACGAGCGGCAGTTTCAATAACTGGGTCGTCGATTTCGAGGGCGCTCCCGCCCCGTCGCGCAGCTACGTCTACGTTTCGCCGGGCGGGAACGTTGGACCGAACAACCTCTCCTTTCGGCATTTCAACGTGGGCACAATCCCGGCGGGCGGGGACTACGTCTACGTTGATAGCCGGAAATTTAATGCGGGAATTCCGTGCAGCGAATTTGGCATCGCCCCGGGCTTCATCATCGTTGAAAATAGCCTTAATTCCTTTATATCGGCGGGCGCCTCTTCTCTCTTCGCGCTCGATAGCACACTTTACCAGGGAAAGATCACAGGGATCACGCCGCCGATCGTTCCGTTGGCTCGGAACTGGAAGGATCCTGCAATACCCGTCCGGATTGGCCTCGATTCAACGCCGCCGGCGAGCGTCCCGCCTCCGGGGAGCCGGGCGACCGTGCTGTCGCTTCCCGGGTTGCGCCTCTGGTGGGATATCCAGAGCCTGGGTCTATCGGATGGAGCGTCGGTCACGTCGCTCACCGACAGCAGCGGGAACGGTGTGGTCACCACCCAATCGGGCTCGCCCCCCGCAACCTACGCCAATTCCGCGTATAACGGGCTTGCGTGCATGCGCGTTGGCAACAGCTGCAAATACTCACCCTCCCTGACAAGTACGTCGGGCGCTATGACTTGGTATTTCACGGTCAGGTTCCTCGACCTCAATTGGGGAAGCAGCGGGCTGTTTCTCATGTCGCAGACGACTGGCCTTTTCCTCAGCGCCTGGTCAAGAGGCGTGTCAACCGGTACTTTGGCCGCCCCGCTGCACATGGTGAATGCACCAACCCCGGCTTCGACTCAAATTATGGTTCTCGTCGCACGTGTTACGGCCGCCTCCCCCAACCAAGTGCTTTCCACGTGGGTCAATGGGTCGAAGTACGGTGAATACCAGATGCCAAGCACCGCCGGCGTTTTTTACAATGGATCCTCGCTCGGGTATACTGGTGGGCAGGGGTGCATCTGTGATCTCGTCGAGTCGATTGCCTGTGATTCCGCCCACGACGACGGGACCGTGCAGGCGGTTTCCTTCTACATGATGAGCAGGGCCGGCGTCACATATTGACCGCCGAACGGAGCGATGCCGCCGGCACTAGGATCGGCGGGCCGCGGACCCGCCTGGGCGTCTTGGTGGTTTTTTTGGCGCGGGTGTAAGGTCCCCGCTTGGCCCGCGCCGACGGGGTACGTCACCTCTCGGCAGCCACCGCAGCCCAAAGCGACGAACCAATGACCACTAACCCGGTGGCGGCCTGAGCGGTGCGGAGCCAGCTGTCCAGCGGTGCGGGGAACATGCAGATAGCAGCAAGGGGCAACCAGGACAGCACGACGAACCGTGTTCGCCAGCACGGTGGCTTCGGACGCTGGGGGGCCTCGCTGCTTTCCACCGCATGAGCTTATCGGGCGGATGCATGGGAATCCACCCCTGGCCGCTTGCGCGCTGCGCCCGGTCGGGCGGATCCACCTGAGGCGACCGATATTAGCCGTTGCCGGAACGCTCGGCGGGGGGCATCGGCTAGATTGCCATTTGTTAGCGATGCGCCTGTGCTTCCTCGCCGCCCGTGTGCCTAAGCCTTGCCGCGAGGTACAGCGACCACCATTGGTTAAGGTATTGGTAGGTCGTGCGCCGCCGGTAGTCGATTACCACATCGGGGCTGCCCGGTGAAAGATTTTTGAAGTCGCTGACGTGGAAAATCTCGGGGCTCCGGATGCCCCGAGCGAGCTTCAGCTCCGCGAGTCGCATCTGTAGATACAGCTGCGATTGGCCAGTGATCTCCCCAGTGAAAATTGCCTCATTATCCTTCACGACGGTTCCGGCGAACTGAATTGGCAGACTTGCTGCACAGACTAGGGATGCCGCGAATCTGGCCGTGCGCGAAAGGCGCGGGCGCGTTCCTCCTTCAATCGGCGTTGCCTTTGCGAGCCCTAGGGAGAAACCAGCCCCAAGGAGCGTCAGCGGGATAAAGGATCCGAAGAAGCGCGGGCCGAAGCACCACCCGCCGTCCCAGGCCCACCAAGTGCCGTAGAGGGGAAAGAAGAGAGCCCAGGTGAGCGCCACGACCAGCCTGATCCGCTTCCAATGGGGCCTGTCGGGGGCTCGGAACCAGCCGATCAGAGCGAGCGCAAGCGCAGGGTTGAAAATGAACAGGTTCCTGTCAATCCCAAACAAATATCCGCGAACCCCGCGGAGCGTGAGCTTGAATCGTGCGGCCTCCGCCCCGTAGGAAAATCTCGCGATTCCTCCGTGCGCTTCCAGGTTGGCGAGCGCGACGACGAACCACCCAAAAAGAGCGCAGCCGATGAACGGGGCCATGCGGCTGCGGAAATCCCATCTTTCGGCAGCAAGCCTGGAACCGGCCTGCGGCGCACCGACGCGGGCTGGTGCCCCTACAAAGAGCGGGGCCAGGCACAGGGGGAGAAGGGCGAGCTCCGTCTTTATGAGCGAGATGGCGGCCAGCAGAGCGCCGGAGGCGGCGGCTGGCCAGCGGCCCTCCGGGTGGAGCACGGGGAGCAGGACCGCCCAAAGGAGGAGCAGGGCGATCGCGGGCTCTCCAAAGGCGGTGTTGGCGTATGGCAACGTGAAGCATCCAAGGAGGTAGAGCGCGATTACGGCGCGCGCCCGCGCCCGCCCGACGCCAAGCCGAATTAGGGCATAGCGGAGCGATAAAACGGTTAGCAACACAGCTGCGGGGTTCACGAAGCTGATCGCGAACTGCGCGATGGTGTCGAAGTCGCCCCCGGCGAGCGCATGGGCCGACTGCGCGACGAGCATGGGAAGGAGCCAGAGAAGTGGAAGGCCGAAGCCGTATTTCGAATAGAGCCGTCCGCCCCGGCCGGCGTTTATCCCGAGCAGTTGCTGCCCGTTGCGGTCGCGCGCGAACTCCGGGCGTATCGAGAGCGTGTGGTCAAAGAAAAACGCCTTGGCCTGCGCGAGGCGCTCGTTGCCGTCTCCCTGGTTCACGTAGCCGCAGGGGAAGAGCAGGAATGCGCCAACCGCAAATGCTAGGGCCAGGCACCTCCAGACCCTTCGCCCCTGGGGTTCGGCCGGCTCGGGGTGCTGCGATTTCCGCACGGCGCCCGGCGGCGCGGCACCGCCAGCGGGATCTCCGGCCCCCGTCACGTCCTGCCCGCCGGCTGATCCGGTGCATCAAAGACCGGAAGGACCGTGGGAAGTCGGCGTTGCTGTAGCGGAGGCCGCCGCGGTGCCGGGGCGCTGGCGGAACTGGAGGTGTTGGCGGCAGGGAGGCTCGGCCTCCAGGGCGCGGGGATGACCTCAAAACCCTGGGGCACTTCCGGCTTGAGCGAACGAAGATAAACTTGGGCCGCGCTGAATATCGCGGCATTGAGCAGCCAGAATTCCAAGCCGGACTGACTTAGAAAGAAGGAATAGCTAAAGAGAACGGCTATGACGGAGATGTTATAGCTCGTGAGAATTGCCGCCCACAGGCCCACGGGGCCATAGATCGCTTTTCTGCCGATGTTGAAGGTGAGCCACACCCCCACAATGAGGGCGGTGGGGTAGGCGACGACCATCAACCAGCCCCCATCGTAGGCCCAGGCCGTCCACTGGATTTCAGCCCAGAGCGGTTCATTTCGGGGGTTGGGGTTGAAATACCGAGCCATCATTCCATAGCGCCCCAGCCCCGCTCCCACCGGATAGGTGGGCAAAGCGTAGTCGAACGTATAATCCAGAAAGCGTCCGCGATTCTGCTGGTACACCGTCCGGGCATCGTCATCGACGAGAGTAAACAGGCGGCTGCGGGTCTCGTTGCCGCCGATGAGGAAAGCGGCGGCGGTGCTCACGGCGACGACCACGGTGAGGGCGAGCAGCGCTCCGGTCAGCCGTGCGAACTCGCCGCGTACCGCCATGATGCCAACAAACGCGATTGTCGCGATGCCGCACATCACGATGGAGGCACGGACCTGGGAAAGGTACATGATGAAAAGTCCCAGTCCCATCCCTGCCAGAAAGAGAGCCCGCAGAACGGGATTCTTGGTGGAGACCAGCAAACCGAGCCCAAAGACGAAGGTTGTGAGGCCCGCGGTTGCCGCGCCACCGGGTTGATCGGTCAAACCGTAGGGCCGGGTCGTTTGCGTCCCGTCCGCCAGCTCAATATTAAAGGTGGCACCCGATTCCTCGATATCCTGCACCACCGATGAGGTGATGGGCTGAAGGTGGCCTGGAAACAGAACCTGCAGCACGCCGACGCCGGCGCTGATCGCGTTGAACGCCCACAAACAAAGCACGATGGTCGCGAAACCACGAAAGCCGATTTGGAGACGTCCGATCCAAAGCAGTGGGGAAAGGATGGCAGCAGTGAGGCAAATCTGTGCGGCTCCCGCAATCAGGTTGTCGGTGAGCTGGTTGACCATGCCCAACGAAATAATGCAGATGATGATTACCGCGAAGGGTAGCGCGGGGTGCATGCGATGCCCGACCGCCCGCGCTTTAGGGAGGTACGCGGCGAGGAGGAGGCTGGTGGCGAACGGCATCATTCGCAGCTCGATACGAAAGCGGGCAACCTGTGGAACCAGGAGCAGCAACTGCGCGACAAACGCGATGACGAAGTAAGCGAGAACGATTCGGAGATGCGACGAATTCGCCAACTCGTCGGTCGAGTGTGGGGCAGTTGCGCCGGGTTCTTCGGAAATCGGTCCAACGGAAACCGACTGAGGATTATCATCTCGCCGATTGTCCGCCGGGCTTGTTCCAAGGGCTCTGCGGGCGGGTGCCAATGGCAGTCTTGCGACGTTCCATGGCTCTGCTCCGTTGATTTCAGACATTGAACATCCTCCGCCCATCAAACCGTCGGCAATGAAGTATATAGAAGATCTCTTCGTCGCGGGGGGCTAAAAACCCAGGCGCGCCTGAAGTCGCCAGTTGCGTAAGCATGAGGCGCAAACAACTCCCAGTCAAATTCTATCGACTGCATCTTCATACGATGTGAAGATGCGGGGGTTCTTCCGATCAGTCCAGCTTGGCGGGTAATGGCTCAAAACGCGGACCGCTCACTCCCTAACTGCGAATGACTTGCCGCCAGACAGCGCCGCGACGACAATCGCAATGCGTTTTTTGGGGCCGTACGTTGAAACTCCGCATCATTCCTTAAAGGCTTGTAAGATGAAGGACTGGCTGGACTGGGTGCCGGGTCAAGCTGCCGCGGTTTTGGACGCGGGGTGCAACGTCGGTGCCACGGTGATGGCGTTATCAGAGAGGGGAGTAGCACGCGTCGAGGGCGTAGACCTCAACCCGGCCGCGATCGAATCTGCCCGCGCAAGGGTCAACGGAAGGCCCGGTATTGCGTTCCGACATGCCAGTTGCGATGAACTGCCATTTGAAGACTCTACCTTCGACGCTATCACCTGCTTTGAGGTGATCGAGCACGTGCCCGAGCAGCTCCGGCCAGCGGTTTTCTCTGAATTTCACAGGGTTCTCAAGCCGGGTGGGCGTCTCATCTTATCGGTGCCTCACCAGGGGCTATTCGCCTGGCTCGATCCGGAAAACATTCGGTTTCATTTCCCCGCAGCCCATCGATTTGCCAATCGTTTGGCCGGCGGCAGGGGCAAGGAGGCCGGTTACGAAGATCAGAAGCATGGCGTGGTATTTCACCATCATTTTTCCGTACGGGAGCTGCTGGGTCTGTTGGGTGAGCGTTTTGACGTTATCGAAAAGCGCGGGGGTGGGCTTCTCCTGGCGCCACTCGGATTTTGGTTGCGCTGGCCGTTCTACCGGCGCGGCAAATACGACAATATTTTGTGCAGGCTCATTGAGAAAATGATAGAGGCGGAATACCGGCTGAGGATGCCCTGCGGGCTGTCGTATGGCATTCTGATTGTCGCCTCAAAAATTTGAAGATTTGCCAACGCGCCGTTTCGATTGCTCACGGAAAAAACGGCGAAACAACGATTCGTGAAACTCTATGTAGCGCCTCTGTTTGATGAACCGACCCCTCAAACTGCTGACGATCGGCCACTCCTACATCGTGGGCTTGAACCGGCGTTTGGCGCACGAAATGTCGGCGCAGAGCAGCGGGACGTGGGAAGTAACTGTGATTGCGCCACGGTATTTCCATGGCACGCGAGATCTTCGCCCTCTCACTGCCGAAACAGCTCCGGAGGAGCCGATTCGTGTTGATTTTATCCCCGCGCACCTGACGGGAAAGGTACACTTGTTCTTTTACGGACGGCAGCTGAGAGAGCTGCTCAAGCAAGGCGATTTGGTTCACTGCTGGGAAGAGCCATACATCGTCGCGGGAGCGCAGATTGCATGGCATACGCCGCGTCGCACACCACTGGTTTTCGCGACGTTTCAAAATCTATCGAAGCGCTATCCGCCGCCGTTTAACTTATCTGAGCGCTACGCCATGAGGCGGGCGAGCGGATGGATCGCGTTTGCGCAGGGTGTGGTTGAGGTACTGGCGCCACGGCCGATGTATAGCCGGCTTCCGATGCGGCAGATTCCTCCTGGAGTCGATCTGCAATCTTTTCATCCCGATCCGCAGGGCGGCGCGCGGATCCGAAGGGAGCTGGGCTGGGAAGCGGACGGCCCGCCCGTCGTCGGGTATCTGGGGCGTTTCACGCAGGAAAAAGGAATCGAAGACCTCATGGCCGCGCTCGATGTGATCCGCGCTCCATGGCGTGCCCTGCTCGTCGGCGCGGGGCCTATGGAAACTCAACTGCGGAAATGGAGTGATACACATGGGGGGCGCGTTCGGGTTTGTTCAGATGTGGCACATGCGCAGGTGCCTGAGTATCTGAATGCGATGGACATGCTCGCCGCTCCCAGCAGGACGACCCCAAAATGGCGGGAACAGTTTGGCCGCATGTTGATCGAGGGGTTCGCCTGCGGTCTGCCGGTGGTGGGGAGCAACAGCGGCGAGATTCCCCATGTCATCGGCGATGCCGGGGTCATCGTGCCGGAGGGAATCCCCCAGGCGTGGGCGCAGGAACTCGCGGCGTTGATCGACAGCCCGCACAGGCGACGTGAGCTGGGAGCGCGGGGATTGTCCCGAGCGCATGATCGCTTTGCCTGGTCGATCGTCGCCAGGCAGCATCTGGCCTTTTTCGAGCAATTGCTGGAGGCGCGGCCGCCAGCAGCGCTGGCCGGTCGTCGGCCTACCATATCCTGAATTTTCTGAAGGAATTACGTCCTTGAGAATGGGAGGGAACCCGCCCGTATAATTATCTGTTTAACGACGAACTTTGACTCCCACAACAGCGAATAAATCCAACATGCCTGAATCAACACCCAAACGCATCGTGCTCGTCGGCCATTGCGGCCCGGATAGCTCCTATCTGCGCATGACCATCAGTCGAGCCGTCAAAGGCGCGTCCATCCTGATGGCCGATGACGATGCCGATCTGAACCGTTTCGTCGCAGAGGGCGCCGATCTGCTGCTGCTCAACCGCGTGCTGGATTACGGCTTTGATGCCGATCTGGGCGTGGATCTCATCAAAAGGCTTCGACAAGACCATCCAAATCTGAAAATGATGCTGATCACTAATTACCCGGATGCTCAGGCAGAAGCCATCCGGCTCGGTGCATTGCCTGGGTTTGGCAAGCGCGAGATGGGCAGTCCCAAGGCCGCCGAGCTGCTTCGCCAGGCGTTGGCCGAACATTGTTGCAATTAAATCTGACCTCGCGGGCATTGAGTCCACGCCATATGATTGCTGAGCTTGGACACGTTGCCGCCAAATCATAATCAGGGTGAAGAACTCAGCCCGGCTTTCGCGGCCGCCGCCGATGAGCGCCCACCCCGGCTTCCTTTTCCGGTTGTGGGGATCGGCGCATCCGCTGGGGGCCTGGAAGCATTTCTCGACTTCTTCAAGGTCATGCCCGCCGACAGCGGCATGGCGTTCGTTCTCATTCAGCATCTGCCGCCCGAACGCGAAAGCCTGATGGCGGACATTCTTTCCAAGTACACCAGCATGCCCGTGCGGCAGGTGGAAAATGGGCTCCTGGTTGAGCCCAATCATGTCTATGTGATTCGGCCCGGGCATACGCTCACGATCAACGACGGCGTTTTGAACCTTGGGCAACCCGTCGAACTCCCTGCTCATCGCCGGCCGGTTGATGATTTCTTTCGATCGCTGGCCGATGAGCAGCGCGAGCGGGCGATCTGCATCATCATGAGCGGCATGGGATCCAATGGCACTGCGGGGGCCGAGATCCTCAAGGCAGTCGGCGGGGTCTGCATCGCGCAGGCGCCGGAATCCGCCAAGTTCCCTTCCATGCCGCGCCACATGATCGATTCGGGCGTGGCCGATTTTGTCCTTCGGCCGCAGGAAATGCCCGATGTTTTGATCCGCTACGTGACCCATCCCTACGCAAAAGGAACCAATCTCACGGAGGCTGCCGCAGATCGAGAGCGGCATGCACTCCATGAAGTGCTTGCCATCGTGCGGGCGCGTACCCGCCATGATTTCAACGATTACAAAAGCGCCACGCTCGTCCGGCGCATCCAGCGGCGCATGGGTCTGGCGCAGATCGTGAAGATGAGCGACTACGCGCAGATGTTGTCGCAGAGCCCTTCGGAAGTTGGCGCACTGGTGAGCGACATGATGATTCATGTCACCGGTTTCTTCCGCGACAGCGAAGCCTGGGAAGCGCTGCGCCAGCAGGTCATCGAACCATTGCTTCTTGATCGCGAAGTAAACGCTCCGATCCGCGCCTGGGTGACGGCCTGTTCCACCGGCGAAGAGGCCTTCACGCTCGCGATGCTTCTCACCGAGGTGGCGGAGGAGAAGAAAAAACGCTTCGACATCAAAATTTTCGCCACCGATACCGGAGAAGCCTCCCTCGCCCAGGCTCGGGCCGGCATTTTTCTCGGGGGAATTGAAAGCGAAGTTTCCGCAGCGCGACTCAAACGCTTCTTC
>Ga0302324_100010370_pt1 | contig 19307 bp, 5 predicted proteins | sample Palsa_T0_1_FD_201949 | JGI IMG/M metagenome (GOLD analysis project Ga0302324, IMG submission 201949) | Peat permafrost microbial communities from Stordalen Mire near Abisko, Sweden - Palsa_T0_1 | ecosystem: Environmental > Terrestrial > Soil > Palsa > Peat permafrost | place: Sweden: Abisko...
CCGGCAGGCTGCACAGAATACCCCAAAGCACAGCGAGCATACGGAAAAAGCTCATCCGTCCCAGCCAGCAAGCCACCGCCAGCACCGGCAGCACAAACGGCGCCAGCAGAATTGCCGGAATCCACAGCAGAAACACCGGCAGCCATATCCGCGGCCAATGAAACCCCGGCGCATCGATTCCCACAATTGCAAAATTCGGTGTCATTTCATCTCCTCCAGCGCCCTGATCGCCTCGTCCGCGCCGATCTCTCCGCTCTTCAGCCGCTCCAGCACTTCGGCCCGCGACGGCGACGGGTTCGTCTCAATAAACTGCAGTTGCCCGGCAATCCGGTTGAGCCGCGCCTTGATCGTCGGGTAGCTCACCCCGAACACTTGCTCCATCTCCTTGATCGACCCGTGCGAGCGCAGAAACGCTGTCACAAACACCTGGTCCTCCAGGCTCAGGCGTGCCAACTCAGGCAGCGTAAAGCTCCCCTCGATCGCCACACCCTTCTCCGGCAGTCTTACCCTCTCCACCACCAGCGCCGTTCCCTGCGCCATTCGCAACAGGTCCTGCCAGTCGGAGATGCCTTTGTTCTCGGAGTCCATCGCTTCCAGCTCCCGTTTTCTCAACCACAGAAAGAAATATAGTAAAGTTTATTAAGAATTGCAAGAATAATTATTGAGTTTATTTATTTTTTTCTTCCGGTGATCTAAACACCTCAGCCCATTTGTCCGATTCCGCCGGTGGACCCTCCGCGATCCAGCAACAGTTGACGGCTTCGCGGGATGCCCTTCCCGCAATCCGGTGTGATTGAAATCACTGCAAAGAACTCGGACTTAATTTGTCGTATATTCAACGAAGACCAATTTAGTCGGCATTCGCTCCACTGCCGAAAACTAGCAAGGAACAGCCATGAAGTACTCCATCCCCGTCATTGCACGCCTTTTCTTCTTACTAGGCTTTCTCTCCACCGCAACCCTCGCCGCACAATCCTGGGAGGCCACCGGCGTAGTTCACGACTCGACAGGCGCATTAATTCCCGGAGCCTCCGTATCCCTTCGCCAACCTGGAACCGAAAACGTATGGCCATCCCAGACCGACGATCAGGGCAAATTCGATATAAAGCTCCCTGCCGCAGGAAGCTATCAAGTCGAAGTCATTGCCGGCGGCTTTGCGCCCTGGCGTGCCCAGGTGGTTCTCACCCCGGATGCACCAAAAGCGAATCTCGATATTGCTCTCGCCATCGAAGCCACCTCCCAGACCGTCGAGGTCACCGCCGATGCGCTGGCGGCCGAAACAACCAGCACGCAACTGGGCGAATCGCTAAGCATGAAAAAGATTGAGGCTGTGCCGCTGAACGGCCGCAGTTTCACTGACCTGATGGCAGTGCAGCCAGGCATCGTTCCGCAGAATACGGCTCAGCCCGGAGCGGTAATCATGACCGGCGTAGCCTCTACGCCTCCTTCCGGCGACGCGAATCCCGGCAACCTCTCCATTAGCGGCCAGCGCGAAACTTCAAACGGTTTTCGAGTCAACGGCAGCGATGTGGAAGAGGACGTGAACATGGGCACATCCATCCTGCCCAACCTCGACTCCATCGACACCTTCCGTGTGCTCACATCGAACTTCGATGCGGAATACGGCAACTCCAGCGGCGGCCAAGTGCTGGTCAACACTAAGTCCGGAACCGAGAAGCCCCATGGCTCAGCCTTCGAGTTTCTGCGCAACACTGCTCTCGATGCGCGCAACTACTTCTCTCAAGACCGCGCCGCCTATCGGCAAAATCAGTTTGGCGGCACGCTTGGCGGCACGCCGTTCCACTCGAAAAACCTTGCACTCTTCGCTGACTACCAGGGAACGCGCCTCACCGAAGGCATCGACACAGGAAATATCGCGGTGCCGTCCACGGCGGAGCGCAGCGGCGACTTCAGCCAGAACCCGCTCACCGGCCAGGTGAGCGGCCCCTACTGGGCATCTCTGCTCAGCGCGCGCCTCGGCCGCACTGTTTCGGCAGGAGAGCCCTACTCTTCAGTCTTCCCCGACGGCAAAATTCCGCAGGCCATCTGGTCGGCTCCTGCGAACAACCTGCTCAACTACATTCCGCTGCCGAACGCCGGCCAATCGCTGTTTGCCACGTCTGCTGAGGCGCAAACATTGTCCGACGACAAAGGCGCTATCCGCGCAGACTGGATGCACGGCAAGGGCACGCTCACCGGCTACTACTTTCTCGACGGCTATTCGCTCGACAATCCTTATCCCACCGGCACCGGCGGGGCCAGCGTCCCGGGTTTTGACGCCACCAGCAACGGGCGCGCACAACTCGCCAGCGTCGCCCACACTGCCACCTTTGGCTCCAATTCCCTAAACGAATTCCACCTCAGCTACATGCGTAACGACAACGCCGTCGGCCAGCCCAAAGGCGGTGTCGGCCCATCCCTCGCCTCGCAGGGGTTCACTGGAATCGACGCGCTCAAGCCTTCCACGGAGGGCATCGAAAATATCGCGTTCAACGACTTCACCATGGGCGTTGACACCACCGCTCTTGTGCAAGCCGAAAACATCTATGAGCTCAGCGATTTCTTCTCCCGCATCATGGGCAAACACGGCCTCAAAATCGGCGGAGAGGTTCATTCGAACCAGATCAACACCCATCCCGACGTGGTCTTCAACGGCAGCTTCAGCTTCAACGGCTCTGAAACCGGCCTCGATTTTGCTGACTTCCTGCTCGGCGTTCCCTCCAGCTACACGCAGGGCCAGGCAGGCAGCTTCTACAACCGCAACCTCTACGCCGCCGCCTTCGTCCAGGATAGTTGGAAGCCCACAAGTCAACTCACGCTCAACTACGGCGTGCGCTGGGACCGCATTCGTCCCTGGAGCGAGAAGTATAACCAGCTCCAAACGCTGGTCAAGGGCGAGCAGTCGCAAGTCTTCCCCGGCGCTCCCCTCGGACTGGTCTTTCCGGGCGACAATGGCGTCCCCGATTCACTCGCACCCGTACGCAACAACTTCGCTCCGCGCATCGGCCTCGCATGGACGCCCGCTCCCACAGCCCCATGGATGCAGAAGTTCACCGGCCCGGCAGGCCAGACCAGCATCCGCCTTGGCTATGGCACGTTTTATACGGCATACGAAGGTCTCTCTGCGGGCATCATGAGCGCCAACCCCCCCTACGGCTACACCTACACCTCCGCTGCGCCGCCGCTCTTTGCTTCTCCCTTCACCGTCGCCTCCACCGGCGCAAATGCCGGCCAACGCTTCCCTCTGCAAAAAGTAGCCTTCGGCTCCAGCCGCGCCAACCCCAACGCAAGCGTCGACTGGAGCCAGTTTGAGCCCCTCGTCGGCATCCCTGCTGTCGATCCCAAAGACGTCACCCCCTACGCCGAGCACTGGATGTTGAGCGTGCAGCGCCAGTTCACGACGGCCTCGCTCGTCACGCTCAGCTATGTCGGCGCATCCACGCATCATCTCCTGGTGCTCGAAGAGGCGAACCCCGCCGACCCCGCCCTCTGTCTCAGCCTCGGCTCTGCCTGCGGACCCTTCAATGAGCAAGCCGCGCGCACTCAGTTTGGCTCCGCCTTCGGCAGCGTCGAACTGCAGCGCACCATCGCCAACGCCGCCTACAACGCATTCGAAGCGACCATCAACCATCGCTCCCACGGGCTCGAAATGCTGGCCAGTTACACGTGGTCCAAGTCCATCGACCAGTCTGCCGGATTGCCCGAACCCGTCAATCCCGTCAACCCCTCTCTGAGCCGCGGCCTCTCGTCCTTTGACATGCGCCACAACCTGGTCACCAGCTTCCACTACGACGCACCCTCGCTCAAATCCGGATCCGCTCTCCACGCCTTGACGACAGGATGGGCCCTCGCCGGCATCGCGCGCTTCACCACCGGACTGCCCGTCACGCTGCTCAACAACAACGACACTTCGCTCCTCGGCACCATTCCCAACGGCATCAACAACAACGGAGTCGACACGCCCGACTGGACGGGGAACTCGCTCTCCATCCACACCAACCCCCGCGGCGGGGTGCCGGTCTTCGATGCGTCGCAACTCACTCTGCCCCAGCTTGGCACCATGGGCAACGCGCGGCGGCGCTTCTTCTCCGGCCCCGGCATGGAGAATCTTGATGCCACCGTCACCCGCAGCCTTCTCGTAAAAGACGACCGCTCCCTTGAACTCCGCGCTGAAGCCTTCAACGTCTTCAACCACGCCCAGTTCTTTGGCGCTGCTTCTGTCGAGGGCAACATTTCCAGCACCAACTTCGGCCAGGCCGTCAGCGCCATGCCCCCACGCCTCATGCAACTCGCCCTGCGCTATCGCTTCTAGAGCGTTTTCGGATTTGGTGTAGACCTCCGTGCCCCATCCTTTTCGCGGCTTTTCTGCGAAAAGGGTGGGAGGCAAATAAATCTTTGGTCTACGGAATTTCCGAAAATGCTCTAGTCGTCGCCATTAGCGCACGAGCGAGCCAGCGCCTTTAGGCCCATTTGTCTTTACAGAGGCCTTCAGGTCTCTGAATTCGAGCCCACACTGACCGGTGCCCAATCCATTCGCAGCCCCACCGCGAATGGGTGGGAAACGACGTTACGCGTCTGCTACAGAGCGTTTGCTTCTTACGTGCTGTGGGTTGTTCTCATTAGTCGACGGGGTCAGATGGTGGAAGATCTGATCGGATTCTGACTTGCTTGGGCTTCTTTCTTTTCGACCGTTCTCTGTTTTCCGGCTATGCTGCATCGATGCGCGCCTTGATCACCGCCAAATCGTTGGCGCATCTTCCGCGCACATCATCGGCGCACGCGGATTGCAAACTCTCGCGCGCCTTGGCGATCGACTTCCGCCAAACTCCTGTGCCGCTCTGGGCCTGCGCCAGGTAAGCCTCGGCAAGACTCAGGTGGCAGCCCTTGCCGAGATACAGATAGTGGCTGATTGACTTTTCCAATTCTGCTATGGCCAAATCAATTTGTCCCAATTTGAGCGCAAGCAAACCGCGGACTAGGTAGTAGCTGGCTTTCAATTCTTTCTGGCTGGATGCGCCGACTTGAGCGGTAAGGGATTCTCCAACTTGTCCCATGCGCCTTGCTCTGTCCAGGTTCACCCCACTTCCAATGCACGCCAAAGCCCTGATAAAAAGATGACGCGCCAGGAATTCGTTCACCGACATTTCTTCTCCCGGCGCCTGCGCGGAATGTATCAAGGGCTTCTTCTCTCTCCTCGCCTTCGCTTTCAGCCCGTTCAAGCTCTTGAATCCTTCGCGAAGAGCATCCTCAGCTTTGTCGTAGGCCTGGGCTTCAAGATAGGTGTCCCCCAGCCACAGGCTCGACTCCAACGGCTTGTAGCCTAGACCTCTGGCCTTCATCAATTCCGAGACGGCGTCATCGTAGCGCAGCAGCTCCTTCTGAAAGATGCCCAACCTGAAGTGAGTTTCCCCACGAACATCAATTTGCTTATCGCGCTCGTTTTTGTCTCTGGAGAGATCAAGGTTGTCTGCGATTCTGAGTACGCGATTGGAGTTTTCAATCACGCGCTCGAACATCTCCTTTCGGCGATCAGGCTCCAGCCGATATACACCGCGGCTCCAATATGTCGTTGCCACGTTGCTTAGAGTTTCCAAATCCCTGGGGCCGCGGTCCAGGCAGATCTTCCACTCTGCTTCCGCCCGTTCGTAGTCGCCGAGCTGCGCATACACTTGCCCTAAACAAGACCGTTGCCACGGCCCAAGGGGACTGAGAATGACCGCGCGTTCAGCGAGAGGCAACGCAGTCCGCGGCTCTTTACGGCTCAAATATCCCAAGGCGAGCGTCCCGTTCAAGCCCTTGTCCCGCACTAACACTTCCGCGGCGCTCTTAACCAGGCTCTTAACCTCTTTGTCGGCTTGGCGATTCTGCAAGGCCTCAATTACAGAAGTGAAATCCCAGCCCTTCGAATCGTGGCCGGGCAGGATCTTCTCGATGCGAGAAAGATATGCATTCACGTCTTCTTGCGGGGTTTCCTTCAACTTCAATTCCGCCGCGACTTTGAGGGCCTCGTCAACGTTCTTCCTAAACGTCTTTAATTCCTCGAGCGTATTTTTTGCGTTCTGGTTTTTAGGCGGCACGTTGATCGGGGCGGAATCCCCAGGGGCATTCGTCCCGTACGCTCTGATGGCAAGTCTACTGAACGTTTCCCCGATCATCTCTTGAACCTGTGGGTCCGGCGAATCGTCGGTCCAGGAGTCCACTAGCGCACGACGAAGAGATTCCTTGACATCCTTAATGCCGGGTTGCACTTCTACCTGCGCCCTGGCCAGCCACGCCCAGTAAAGGGGCTTGGGATTAATGCGAATCGCGCCTGTAAACTGATCGATTGCGGACCTGTACCTCCGCTTATCGAGAAGCGTTTTTCCGAACTCGAAATGAAGATCGGCGTCGGCTGGGCTCAGGTAGAGAGCTTGACCGAAAAGGGCCGCGCCGCGCCTGTGCTTGCCGAGCATCGCAGTTCCAACTGCATGGCCGCGCAGACACTGCACAGCTGTGCTTTTTGCGCTTTCGCTCGTATCGCCGGGAGCCGCAACGCTCCTGCAAAGCGAACGCCAGGCGATTGCCGCAGCAGTGCTCCTGGCCTTGGCGGACGGTCTAAAAGCCTCCGAGTCCTCTCCAGCCCTCAGCGGACGGCCCAGTGCCGCCTCTTTCATCCGGCGGTAAGCCAGCCCTTTTGCGTCCCAGGCCCGTGCGAGATTTGGGTTCAGCGCAATAGCCTGATCGCAGAAACGGATGCAATCGGCAAACAGCTCAGGGTCTGCCATCTTTTGAGCCGCGTTCAACCGCTGAAAGCCCATCGCGTAATAGGAGGGAGCGAACCCCGGCTCTTGCTTGATGGCTTCAATATAAGCCTCCTTGGCGGATTCCGGTTCAGAGAGATCTCCATACACCACCCCAAGGTTGTAGTAACAGGCGCCAAACTTGTTGTCCTTGGCGACCGCTTCAATAAACCTTGCCTCGGCCTGTCTCAGGTTCCACGGTCTATCCATTTCCGTCAGCTTGGCGATGCGATGGTGCTTCAAACCCTGCGAAAACGCATACACAGCTTCCCAGCGTTTTGAACCGGTGGGGACCTGATCTGTAAAGATCCGATATGCGAGTTGCTCGACGAGTTGCGTCAGCACCGGAGCTCCATCGGCCGGGTCTCGCGGACCGAGGTCCGTGGAATTCACGCGCCAGTCGGCGTTGTTCAGCCTTCCCCCTTCCATGCGAGCAATCAGCGTGACCACGCCCTCTTGTTTGTGTAGGCTTCCCGCCAGCTTAGGCCCCTGCATGAGCTTTCCGAAAACTCCGAATGCCGCGCCAATTGGAATTTCAAGAAACCCGAGCTTCACCTTCGAGTCTTTTGTGACCGCCGACGCCAAGGTTTCGCCAACATTTTGGACGCTGATCGAAGGGCTGACTGCCCCGCTCCCCGAGCTGTAGGCGCCTGACTCTCTTGCGTCTTCATGAATCTGCCGGATGCGGCTCAGTTCGTTGAGTAGCAAGGGAGGCAACCCCGCCACAAAATCCTTGAGAGAACTGTCGCCCGAATAGTCCTCAAAAGATGCAACGAAGATGCGCTTGCGGGCATTGAAAGCCCACGCAAATATCCAAACCAGAAACAGTCCGGCAGCCGTCTTGGACAGCCCGCCCCACGTGGGGAGCGGCAACCACAGGTGCCAAGCCTTACTGGAGAACTCCACATACGGAGGCCACCAGATTGCTCCCGCCAAAGGCCTGTAGAAAATGGCCAGCAGGGCTGCCGCGAACAGGGCAACGGCGAGAACTATCGAGCGTTTCGGATGCCTCACGGACCAAAGGGCCAGGTAGCGGAACCAGACACTGCGCCAAAGGCTGAGAGACAACCGAAAGCGAAGAGGGGGCTTGGAGGTGGAGATCGGAACTTGCAATGCGAGCCTCTGCTCTTGGACGATGGGAAACCGCAATCACGTCTTCCGGGCCATGAACAATGTAGCATCAGTCGCCCATCGCGCCATCTCTTGATTTGAGATAAAGGCACGATCGCGCCGGGCCGGGCCTTTTCAGGACCGCTGAGCCATGACCTCGCATAGTCGGGTCTTTCGGGCGAGTTGTCCGTCTTGTCGGATGTCGTCCGGCACCCATTCGGTAGAGGCGCTCAGACTTCCGGCAGGCTGGCCCTGAATATGCGTCCCCCACATATAAGTCAGCGAAAAATGTCGCGGCGATCGCCAATCTCGGCGGAGGAATTTTTCGATTCACTCATAATAGCCATAAGCGCTTGCCGTCCCCGTTTACCCCTCAAATGTCGGCAAGTGTCCTCCGACTCGTCTGAGCAAGCGTTCGGCTGACGCCAACCCAACCCCCTGACCCGCCCCACCTTGTATCATGTAGAATCTGGCTCAGCGCTCCTGTTCCGCCCTCCCTTCCCGCTGTCCACGGCCCACTGTTCACTTCTTCACTCGTTCATTGCTCTCCTCACGGCACCATAAACGGCCTCACCCCGTCCGACGGGAACAGCCCCGTTGGACCCGTCGCTGTCGACGGCTGAGACCGGAACATATAGTGAATCGAGAAGCCTGCCGAGATCGACGTGTAGTTCCGCGAGTTGTTCGCGCCCGCAAACCCGCCAACAAACCAATGGGGCCCGATCTGGTACGACACATGCGTCCGCACATCGTAGTTCGGCCCCACGCTCGTCTTTGCCGGCAGCATTGGATTGTTCTGCGATGTCTCCAGCGACTTGTCCACCGCCAATGGCCAAAGCGGCGTCAGATTTTCCTGGAACGCCTGCACGCCCAGGCTGCCCACTGCATCGTAGTGCCACCTTGTCCCGTAGTGCCCTACCCATGTGAACGGCACGTTGGCCAGAAAGTAGGCCGTCGGGCTGAAGTATCCACCCATCCCATGCGTGAATGCGTCTTCGTTGTTCGCGTAGTGCATGGCAAAAAAATTCACGCCCACGCTCAAGATTCCAAACTCGGGGGTCGTCTTCAACCGCCAGTACGCGCCGCCGCCGCCGTCAACCCGAGTATTCGTTTCCACCTTGTAGCCGCTCAGATACTGCCCACCCGCGCTCAAATAGAAGCCTGACTCCGGATCGCCCTTTCCAAACTGCACATTCCCCTGGTTGGCCATTACGCCGCCCCAGATCTGGCCCAGCGTTCCCAGCGAGTTTCCTGCCGGGTCGCGCAGTCCCGCGTACGACAACTGCGTATCCTTCACCGGATCGCGGCTTACGCTGATGGTGAATGGCCCGTTGCCTGGCTTCCATTGTCCACGCACCGTGAAAGTCGACACCAGGAAGTTGAACGGCGTGTACCCTCCCGCGATCACCAGGTGCGGAAACGCCAACTGCACCTCGCCACCCAGGCCCACAGCATTCTGCTGCGCAGGCAGCGTCGTATTTGTGTTCGTCAACGTCCCGATCGGCTGTGGAATCGAAGTCAGCATCGTGCCGGCGGTCGTCGACTCCTGCACCGTGATCACGCTCGTTCCATCCGCCTGGCCTGAGTCGAGAAAAACCGGCTTCGCTATAATCGTCAGCCGCGCGTTATAGCCCGCTGGCATCGAAGCCTCAAACGGGGCCTCCAGCGCCGCCAGGTGATCGTACCCCGGAGCGCCCGAGCGATAGTTGATGATCCCATCGCCGCCGATGTATGCGCTGTAGCTCGCTTCAATCCCGCGCAGTTGCATCTCTGCCTCGTCGCGCGGGCTCATCGGCTGTGGTTCCCGTTGCGTCCGCACCCACGGCCCACGCAGCGGGGGAAGATTCCGATCCTGAAGCTCTTCATCTGTCAGTCCCGTTCCCGAATTCGTCGTCCCCGGCTCAGTGGAATTCGGCGAAACCTGGGTCGATTGCTGCTGCGGAGCCGCCTGGTCCGGGAGGTGCGGATCCGTCGTCGGCGCAATGGACAGAGTTTGTGTGCCCTGAATCTGTGTGCTCTGGCCCTGCATCGCAGTGATTGCGGCAGCCTTCTTCCGCTTCTTCTTCGATGGGGGCTTGGCCGGCGGCGCGGCCTGCGCCGTTGAAGTCGTCTCCGTTTGCGGAGTCGCTTGCTGCTTCGGTGCGGAATACGCCCCCGTTGCTGCTTCTTGCGCGGACGGGGTGTACTGCGCCGCAATCAGCGTGTTGTTCGCGCTGCCATTCGCGCCGCCTGCAGTGGCCGCCGCCGTCGGATTCGGAGCGCCGTGTATCGTTGCGGCCGAGCCTTGCGTAAGCTGGCTGTCGGTCTGTCCGGCCATCAGTGCCTGCACCTGCGCCGCCACCGCGCCCATCGGCTTCGAGTTGATCCGCAGCGCCACCGGCGGCGTTGTATCCTTCGCACCTGGCGCCACATTACGAACGGGCGGTGCCTGTGCCGGGCCCGCTTGTGCTTGCGCAGCCTGTGCAGTCCCCACAGCACCCGTGTGCCCCTGCGCATCCGTCGTAATGATGTTCTGCTCCTCAGCCGGCAGGTTCATTCGGCCCATGTACTGCGAGTTCGCGTCGATCGGTGCAGCCTGCCCGCCTGCTCCCGGTTGCCCCTGCACATGCACGCGCACGCTGCCCGAACTCGTCCCGTTCGTCGGCTGATTCCCCGGTCGATTTCGCGGATCGAGCAACTGCTTCACGTCGCCCGATGCCGGAAGGCTTGCGCCTCCCTGCCCCGCGAGCGCCATATCAAGCCGCTCCGCCGATGAACCCGGTGGAAGCGCCGCGAGTGCCGCTTGCCATAAGTCCGCTGCACGCTGCGCATTTCCCCGCGCCTGCTCAAACCGCGCCGCCTCGCCAAGAACCAACGGATCACCCGGAAACTTCGCCATCGCCTGCCGCAACCACGTCTCGGCCTGGATCATGTCCGTGGCGCCAAGCGCGGCGCTGATCGCCGCTTGATAATCTTGCGGCCCCGCGTCGTCCATTGGAATCGTTTTGAATGATGCAAGCGCATCGGCCGCGCGCCCAACCTTCACATACGCCCCGGCCATTGCCCGGCGCATCGCCAGGCTGTCAGGAAATCTCAGCGAAGCCGCTTGCAGCAACTGCACGCCTTCCGCAAGATGGCCGCCGTACAGGTCGGCCTCCGCGCGCTTCACTGCCCAGTTCGCCCAGATCGTCTCCACTTGGCCGCGCTGATCGCTAGTCAGGTCGGTTCGACCATCCAACCGCTGCATCACTGGATATAGCAGCGCTTCGTTGCCCGTGTTGTAGAGCAGCCACGCGTGCTGCACTTCCAATGCCGCGGGGGGCGGGATTCGCCGCAGCAGATAGAAACTTTCAACCCGGTTCAGCGACTGCGTGGCCCGTCCCAAATCGCCCACCGCCAGATAGAGGCTCGCCTCGCCCTGCACAAAATCCAAATCCGCTTCCAACTGCCTCCGGACGTTCACGGGAATCTTCTCCATCTCCGCGAGTGCTTCTTTGTCCTTGCCCGCTGCCATCAACGAAAGGATCAAACCCTTCCACGCATCCGACGCCATCGAATGCGGCGCATTCGCCGAAAGCTGCGGCTCTGGAGCCAATCCCTGCGCCTGAATCGCAGGTTGTGCCGGAGCCAGGCTCGCAAGGATGGCTCTGACCATAGGCCTCCGCGACATTCTCGATACGCGAATCGACGCACGCTCCAGCGATGCTGTTCTGAAGAACCGATACTGCGCCGGGAGCCGTCGCATCCGGCTGATTGATCCGGAATTCACGTAGAGGCTCCGTGCGTAGAAGCTCCGTGCCCCATCCATTCCGCGTAGTAAGCGGAATGGGTGGGAGACCATCACACTGCTTTTCCCCCGGCCTGCTCGCGTCGCGCCACCCATAAACCGTGTCAGGCTTTGCTGCTCGAAGATCGGCTGTCCCGGCCCATTCGGCTGCGAGGGCGGCTGCGTCGAGCTTGCTCCAGTCCCTGGGCCGGACGCCGGCACCTCCTGTTGAGGCGCGGCTTGCTTTTCTGCCGGCCTCACCGGCGCAGTCCCTTCGTACGGATCCTGCCCATACTTCGGCAGCGGCGGCAGCTTCGTCGTCTTTGCAAAGGGCTCGTTGTTTGGGTCAAGCAGTTGTTGCAGGTCCGCCGCGGTCATCGCTCGATGAGCCTTTGTATCCTGCTCCGGATAAACGAGGATGTGCGCCAGCCGGTCGGTCCGCGAGGTCGGTGGCATCGCGGCCAGCGCCGCGCGATAATATTCCGTGGCGCGTTGATTGTCGCCGCGCGCCTGCTCAAACCGCGCCGCCAGCGACAAAATCGCGGGGTCTTTCGGATAGCGATCCAGCGCTTGGCGCAGCCATGTTTCAGCCTGCGGCTTGTCGTTCGCGGCGAGCGCCGCTCCGATCGCCCCCTGAAAGTCTCCCGACGTCGCGTTTTGGAACTCAACCGTTTTGTAGAGCGCCAGCGATTCCTTCGCGCGTCCCACCTGCACAAATCCGCCGGCCACTGCCTTGCGCACCGTCATGTTGTCAGGAAAGGCCTGCGATGCGGCGTCGAGAATAGCGACCGCGCGCGTCACGTTTCCGTTATCCATCGCAATGCCCGCTCGCCGCACGCTCCAGTTCGCCCAGATGTCTTGCACCGTCTCGCGCTCGGCCACGGTCAGGTCCGTCCGGCTGCCCAACCGCATCAGCGACCCATACAGCGCGCGGTCATTCCGCGTGTTGAAGAGCAGCCACGCATTCTGAATGTCGATATTCGCCGGCGGCTCAATCTTTTGCTTCGCGTAGTAGGCCTGCACCCGCGTCATCAGCTCCTGCGCATGAGCCAAATCGCCTGTCGCCGCGTACAGGCTCGCCTCAGTCTGCACAAACTCGATGTCGCCTTCGAGTTGCTTGCGCACAGCTGCCGGAATCAATCCAATCTGTTGCATCGCCGCGCTGTTGCGATTCGTCGCCATCAGCGCAGCAATCAGCCCCTTCCACGCATCGGCGCGGTCCGCGTGATCCTTCAGCGCAGCCCGATAGATTTCGTATGCCTTCGCCGTCTCATTGCGCTGCAGATAGATCCCCGCCAGCTGCAATCGCAGGTCCAGGCTCAGCCTTCCCCCATTCGCGCTGTCAATCTTCGCCGCCCGCTCCAGCATCCCCTGCGCAATCTCAAACTGGTTCGCCTGCTGATAAATCGCGGCAAGCATGGAAAGAAATGCCGGATCGGAGAGCGCGATCTCGTACTGGGCCGGCGGCATTTTCTGCACATCGCTGATAGCCAGCGTGTCCTGCCCCTGCAGATGATGCGCGCCGATCAGCCCCGACCACGCCGATTGATTGGTCGGGTCAGCCTCAAGGAGTTGCGAGTAGATAGATGCAGCCTGGTCGTAATGCCTGGCCTCCATCATCACGGCCGCCATCTCCAGCCGTACATCCGCCTTCAATGCCGATCCATTGTCAGGAAACGGCAATGCCAGCGCTTCCGCCAGCACGCGCTCGGCCTCGGCATTCCTGCCTTCTGCGCGATAAATGGTTGCGAGCGTCCGCAGATACTCCGGATCCTTCTCCAGTGCCGCGCGCACGTCTGCCGGAAGCCTTTCCGACACCGCGATCGCCTGCTCATTCTTTCCGTCCCGTGCATTGGCCAGGAACAAACCCCGCCACGCTTCCGTCGATGCAGGCTGCAGCTTGGTCAGTTCCCCGTAAAGCGCCGCAGCGTCAGCGTAGCGTTGTGTCTTCACCATCAGCCCGGCCAGCCCTATCAGCGCCTCTGGCGAGTTTGCGCGCATGCCGAGAGCCTCTCGGTACTTCGTCTCCGCAACGTCCAGCTGGTTGTCCTGAAAGGCTTGCGACGCCTGCGACATCGTGTACCAGAAATGCGAAGTCGCCAGTGCATCGTCCACGGCTTCGCTCGAGTATCCGTTCTGCTTTGCTTGATTCAGGAATCCGATCGCCGCGCCAAAGTTGCTCTGCTGCATGCGCAGAAAGCCCATCCCCGCGGCCATGCGTCCGTTCTGCGGTTCGGCTGCCAGCAGCTCCGTAAACCGCTTCTCCGCCTCGTCCAGCTTGTGGTTATTCAGCGCATCAAACGCAGCCCGCTCCTGCGGCGTGTGCGCAATGCCGGTGTTCAACTGCGCCAGCGCGGCTTCGTCCTTCGCGAGCTGGCTCGCCAGCTGCTTGTCCTGCGGATGCTCCTTCAGATACGCCCGCAACTCCGCTGCCGACGCCGGATTCGCCGCGTCCCAAATCAGCGCCTGCCGCAGCGCGCTCACCGCCGTCGCGTCCTTGGGATGCTGCTTCAGAATGCGGTTTCCCTCGGCACGCGTCTTGGGGTTGTAGGTCAGCATCGTGCCCAGCGCAATCGCAAACCGCGCATCCGCGAGATTGCGCTGCACGAGGCCTCGCATTCCGGCAACCGCCGCATCTTTCCCTGTCGCCGTTCCGTAGAGCGTCTGGTAGTACGCCAGCGCAATGTCTCCGTCCGGCGGATGGTCCCCATAGAGTTGCCGATAGACGCTCATCGCGTCGTCGTTCCGGCCTTCCCTGGCCAGTTCCCCGGCTTTGGCCAATTGCTCGTTCTCGACGTGTGTACTGGGCAGCGCCTGGATGCGCGCAATGTTCGGATCGTTTGGGTTCACGCTGCGCAGCTTTTCGAGCGCCTCGCCTGCTTTATCCGAACCCATCATCTTCAGGTCGCGTGCTACCCCCGCGAGGGCGTCAAGGTTCTTCGGATCGGAGAGCAAAATCTGCTGCCACTCCTGGATCGCCATGTCCGGCCGTCCGCGCGTCTCCAGCGCGTGAGCCTTCTCCACCAGCTCTGATCGCGCCGCCGAAGCTGAGGGATTTGTCCCGCCTTTCGGCGCATTCTGGGCGAGGTTGACTTGGAGCGCCAGCAGCAGGCAGCCCGCAGCCATCAATCCTCGTCTCCGAGCCCCCTTGTGCACCCTCATTCCTGCTTCCATCTTAAGTTCAGTTCCCCGCCAGGACCGAAACTGAATCTGCCCTCAGTAAATCCTGTCGAGAACAAGGCAAGGTTCTGATCGTAATACGCCAAATCTTTTCCGTACAATCCAGAAGCGGCATCCCGCAGCTTGCTCATCCGCACCGTTTGCTGCGCGCTCACCTTCGAGTGATCAGGCTCTGCCCGCAGGTAGGGCACCACGGCCGCGGAAAAGCCTACAGGTCCATCTTCCGCCATTGGAATGCCCTGGTCACTCACCTTTTCCGGGGGAGCATCATGTGTAGCAAGGTAGGCGTTCATCCCGGGCAGCGCATTCAGAATCTCCGCACGCTCCGTTCCGCTCCCATTTGTCATCCCCGCCCACAGATAAACTCGAATCGCATCGTAGCTGCCGCCCGGCGCGCTCTTGCCGCCGCTGCCAATCTCAGGCCCTACCGTTGGATAAAACCCATCCCCTGGAATGTAGTCCACCCAATCCATGGCAAACCCGTGCCGGTTGCTTTGCTCGAGCAGCCTTGGAATGCCAGCCGCAATTTCGTGCCACGGCCCCTTTGTATCTACTGTGGCCAATCGCTCGAAAAGAAACAATGGCACATAACTGGGATTCACCATCCACGCGTGCTCATGCTGAAAGCCGCTCGGCCCCGGCAAGAGCATCGGTCCGAACCCCGGCAAATTCGCCACTTCCCTGGCCGCGATCTCAGTCATCATTGCCCGGCCGGTCGCGGTGTAGCTGGGAGCATTCCACAATCTTCCCGCTTCTACAAATGTGTACGCCATCCACACGTCCGCGTCCGACGCAGAATTCTCATCCAGCGTCTTCCACGCCCCGCTCGCATCCTTGCCCCACAGCCATGAAGGAAGATTCTTCTTCAGGTCCTGGTGCGCCAGGTTCTCCTGCGTCCACGCTGCGAGCCGGTCAAAGGTCGCACGGTCATTGTCCGCCAGCGCAAAAAACAGCGCATACGCCTGCCCTTCTGAAGTCGTTCGATCTCCCGCCGAGTGATCGATCACCCGCCCCTGTCCATCGATAAATCGTGCCTGATAGGCGCTCCACAGCGTCCACGGGCCCTGCCTGCATCCCGCCGTACCGGCCACCAGCAGAAGCGACGCGATCAGCAGCCATCGCTTACCCGGTCTGGATACTCGGTGGCTCATGTTCATTTCTCCTCGAGCCTCGCATACAGCTTTCACTCTTCCAGCATGCGTAGTCGCCTTCTTGCCTTGGCCCGCAGCCACTGCCGTATCCACACCGCGAGCAGCAACGCCCACAGGAGAACCACAACAGCTACCAGCCAGGGAAAGTCACCGAAACCCATCGTCAGCCGCGTCCACAGCGACAACGCTCCCACGTGATAGACCTCGGTCCCGATGCGGAACGACTTGAACTGAGTCCCATGCAACACAGATACCGAACCCGCGATCTCGCTCGATTGCTGCGCTCGCAACAGCGTATCCATGAAAGGTTCAAACGCGGCCCCATCCTTCAAGTGAATCGCCACGATCGTGCGGTCGCCAATCGTCGCGTAGGGCGATTTAATTTCTTCGATCACCGCGTCAGGCGTGCCCCCGGCGGTCAGGTTTCCAAATGCCGAATGCTCCTTCGACTCCGCCATCCACCATGCATGATTCAAGATCGGCGCAAACAGCCCCATTGTGTCGTGCACCGTCATCTGCCCGCTGCGCAGCGCGACCCTCAGGTTGTCACCCAGCTTCGCAAAACCCGGCTGATCGTCCCCGATCCCAATCACCAGGAAGTCGCTGCCGGCTCCAGCCCGGAGTGCATCCGGACCCGCCACCGTCACGCGAATCGCCGGAAATCCAGTCTGCCGGCTGAAGTGTCCCATCAGCGTCACAAACGTTTCAATCTCCTGCTCGGTCGGCGCTGGCGGCAGCACTACAGTCGTCTCGTTCAGGTCAGCCACGCGCGTAAACGGAAATCCCGCGTTAGCAAAAACCTCCAGGTTGGGCAGCTGAGCATAGTGCGGATACTCGCTCAGATCGATGGAACTGTCGCGCAGAATCGAGCCCTGCGCGCTGATCGGCGTTGTGTCCTGGCAGCCCGTCTTCTTCAGCCGCTGGAAGGCAAATTCAAACGAAAGCGAGTTCGAGAAAGGCCGCAGGTTCACCACCGGCACCGGCACATCCACCTGCATATTCTTCGTGGCTTCCTGGCCCGGTATCAGTGGCACCGATCCCAGGAATGCGTTGTTCATCCGCACCTGCAAGCTCGATATTGGCCCGATCGGAACTGAGTTGTACCGGTAGGCCAGCCCCAACAGCGCGTTCGGCTCGCGATTCGTGTAGTAGAGATCAGGCGGAACCCTGAAGTTGACATTCAGCGGCGCCGTTCCATCTCCTTGCAGTTGCTCCGCGGTCGCATAGTTCCACAGCGCGATCTTCTTTTCCGTTTGCGCCCATCGCGGAGCTGCATCGGGCTGCTGCTTGGCCGGTAGCGTCAATCCCGTAATTCGAGCCTGCGCTCCTTCGAGCATCCCGCCGTGCAGCGCCACCGCCTGTGCCGCTGCAAGTACCTCATCGCCGGTCGCGCCTGCCACGATCAGCAACTTGCCGTACGGATCGCTCGGGTTGGTGCGCATTGCCACAATCGGGCCGTTCACGTTGCCAAGGCTTAACCGTGCCGGCAGGCTGCTCACGTTGTCCGTCACCATAATCGCATTGCCTTGCAGCATCGCCCCGACACGCACCGGGAAGCGCATCGGCCGATTCTCGGAAATCATTCCGAAGTAACTTGCCACCACGCCCGCTGCCTGGATCGCCTTCATCGATGGCATGGAGGGAAACACGATCGGAATGCTCAGCGGCTGCACGACTGCCGGATCGAGAAACGGCATGGGCAGTTGCTTCACGTCGTCGGCAATTGGCAACAGATCGCCCTGAATATCGAGCGTTGTGTTCCGATGCACCCGCGCCCAAAGGGCAGTGTTGGCCGCGTCTTCGCACACCAGCGTGTAGTGCCCGATGAACTGGAAGCTCAGATCGTTGTCGTGCACCAGAAGCTCTGCCGGGATTTCGAATTCCGCATCCGATTCCCTGCTGTCCGATCCGTTCCCCGGTCCCGGCGTCGGTTGGATCGTCGCAAACTGCGTGCCGTTCATCATCAGCTTGATGTGGCTCAACTGCGGCAGCAGGCTCGGCGAAAACGCATAGTAAACATGAATCTTGGCCGAGCGCGGAACGTGCGTTTGCGGCAGCGTAAACATGATGTCATGCCGGCTGTCGATCCCATGCAGCTCAATCTGAGGCGATCCCGCTTCGTTCAGCGTGAAGGTATCGCGATACTGCCCCGTCTGCGGCGTCCCCCCCGTCTTCGTCTCTTTCGTCTTTACCTGCGCCGCCTGCACACCAGACTTTTGCCACACCGCGCCGGCCGCCGCGGCCTGGCCGCGCGCCTGCAACGGCGCGCCCGCCAAACCCATCGCCAGCGCAAGGATCATCAGTGATCTAGTCATTGAAAGAGGATCTACCGTCCGCGCGCTGCTCTTCGGCCGCCTGGTAAATGGCATCGTGAACGTGGTCGCCAAACCACGCATCGATATCTGGAAGATCCGCCCCAAACTTTGCAGAACGTCGTCTCTTTCGCGCCCCTCGCCCCAGCCCAGCCACGAGTCCGCGCGAGAGTAGAGCACCATGGTCAACACTTCTTGTTCAGCGATGGTTAATTCCTCAAAGTGTAAACGCTTTACCGAGCCCTCGGACGAAACCACCTTCGCTCGAAGCTGCGTTCCCATTGTCGGCGGCGGAAACTCGAGGCGCACCGGCGTTCCCGGCTTCAGATTGAGCGTCTCCGGCAGCCGAATGCTTGTCCCTCCTGAAGACATGTCGATTGTCTCGCCGGCGATCGCCGTTCCATCTTCAAGGTGCACTTTCAGCGGGGTCACAAAGTTCACTCTCACCGTGGTCCGGACCTGCCGCATCTCGCGCGCAACCGCCGTGCAAACCCCCAGCAGGATCACGTTGAAGACGCACCACACCACGTTCATCAGCACTGTGCCAGTCCGGTCCCGATCCCAGAGGAAGAATCTCGGAATCGCAGCCACCAGTCCCAGCAGATTGAACACCAGCATGACAAGGAACGGCGACGCGATCCGCGTATCGAAGAACGTCCGCGGCACAATTCCGCCCTTGGCCGTCACGTTGAACTTGCCCAGCTTCGGATTGATCAGCGCCATCATTGTCGGCAGCAGGATGTAGGGCGAAAGGACGGTCTCGTAGATCTCGTTCCAGAACGAGTGCCGGTGCTCTCCCTGAATCCTCGAGTTGGTCACATTTGAAAGCGCCAGGTGAGGCAGCGCAAAGGCCAGAATCGCCGCCCAGTAGCCTGGAATGTTGGTGCGGCCAAACAGCAGAAAAATCAGAGGCCCGCTGAGAAAGATCAGGCGCGGAATCGCATACAGAAAGTGCGCCATCGCATTGAAGTAGCACAGCCGCTGCGGGAACTTCAGTCTCGGCGCGAAGATTGGATTATCTATCCGCAGA
>Ga0302324_100010372_pt1 | contig 19306 bp, 18 predicted proteins | sample Palsa_T0_1_FD_201949 | JGI IMG/M metagenome (GOLD analysis project Ga0302324, IMG submission 201949) | Peat permafrost microbial communities from Stordalen Mire near Abisko, Sweden - Palsa_T0_1 | ecosystem: Environmental > Terrestrial > Soil > Palsa > Peat permafrost | place: Sweden: Abisko...
ACCCCACGCCGACGAGCTTCTGTTTCCGTGAGACCCACTTGCGCCACCTGCGGATCGATGAACAGGCAGGAGGGAATGATGCGATCCCGCGTCGTGCGGTTTTTACCGGCGAGGTTATCACGGATGATTCGAAAATCATCGTATGAAACATGGGTGAACTGCGGGCTGCCGGCGCATTCACCGATTGCCCAGATGTTTGGAGCCGTTGTCTCGAGGCGATCGTTCGTTTTGATGTAGCCGCGCGAGTCAAGCTCGACGCCTGCCAATTCCAGCCCGATTCCCGCGGTGTTGGGGATGCGCCCGGTCGCGACGAGAATATCGCTGGCCTGGATGTTTTTTTCACCGCCCGGCGTTTGCACGACCAATGTCACGCCAACGCCTGATTTTCCCTGCACGCGCGCGATGTCGCCCGGAGCGATCACTTCGATTCCATCAGCGGTCAATATCTTCAGGATTTCGGCGGCGACGTCCGCATCCTGGTTAGCCAGAAGTTGGGGGCCGTGCTGAACGATCGTCACTTTGCTCCCAAATCGGCGGTACGCCTGGGCAAATTCGAGGCCGACATATCCGCCGCCGATGACGACGAGATGTTCGGGAAGGCGATCGAGTTCCAGCGCTTCGATATGGGTGAGCGGGTGCGATTCCACCAGGCCTGGTGTTGTCGGGATCGCCGCGTGTGTGCCGAGATTCAGAAAAATTCGCTGTGCCTTGATTACTCGCACGCCGCCTTCGTTGAGCTTCACTTCGACGGTGCCCGGCTCGACGAATCTTGCTTCGCCCATGATCAGCTCGGCGCCCGTGGCCTTATAGCGGGCCACGTGCACGGCGATCAGACCCTCCACCATTTTGCGTTTTCGCTGCCTGACGATTGCCATTTCGATCGAAGCCGAATTGGTGATGATTCCATATTGCTTTGCGTGATGCACCAGATCGGCGACCTTGGCGCTCCAGATTTCGTTTTTGCTGGGAAGGCAATTGACGTTGGGGCACGAGCCGCCGATCCAGCGGCGCTCGATGACCCCCGTCTGCTCGCCGGCCCCGGCCAGATGCCATGCGAGGGATTTGCCCCCTTCGCCGCTTCCGATGATCAGATTTTTGTAAGTTTCCACACTCATATCGATCGCTTTCGGAGATGAGCGGCCGGCGTTTAATCGCGTTATACCCCTTCGCCCGGGAAATCAAAAAAATGCGCTTTGTTCAAATCACCACTGATCGGGATGCTGCATATAAAGCCGAGTCCAGAGCGCGATTTGCAGTTGCATGGATTTGCACCAGGCCGCGTGCATCTTCTCGACGTCGCCCGCGGAATTCCCCCTGGCGGCGAGATAGGGTTTGATCGTCTCATTCATCACCGCGATAAAGCCAATGATGTCGCGCAGCGGTACGTACGGTGTCGATTGAACACCATCTACCTTGTTCTTCTTGATATTCGTGTGCCGCAGGGCGATTTCGTGCTGATAGTTGAGCCAGTCCTGATCGTATGGCCGCAAACAGGTGTCGAGAATCCACTGCCGAAAACGCAGATTGCTGGCGGCTAGATACTCGGGAATCGGTTCTCCATCCGGTGTGCGCGAATGCCGTGCAAGGTTCGGTATCCCGGCAATAATGCCGCTGCGCCAATGATCGACGATTTGTTTCGTCTGATCGCTTAGGACTTCACCGGCGAATTGAAGATATCGTTGATCCTGCTCAGTGAAACCCGAGGTGGTTTTTAGATCGTCCAATTCTCGCAACGAGATCGGTGATACGGCAACTTCGGGCGTGCCGTAGGTATATCCGGGAATGTGTTCGGCGATTTTCTTCATGGAATGGGCCATGCTAATCTCCAGTCCTGCGAACGCGAAGGATTCGTCCGTATTGCCTTTGTAAGCAATAGTAATACAATTACTTGCCATGAGGACTATTACCTGCAAACTGCCGGAAAAACTCGACGCCGAATTGTCTGACGCTGCACGGCGGCAGGGCGTCAGCAAATCGGATTTGGTGCGCAAAGCGCTGGAAAACCAGGTCAGCGGTCGCCGGAACGGGAAAAAATGCCGGGCGTTTGATCTTGTTGGCAACCTGGGCGGAAGCCTCAAGGGGCCTGCCGATCTGCTTTCAAATCCCAAACACATGAAGGATTTCGGTGAGTGAACGTTCCGTCATCGCCGATGCCGGACCGCTTGTGGCCTTTCTCGTCGAGCGCGAGCCGCGCCACGCGTGGGCAGTAGAGCAATTTAAGCTCCTTCCCGCTCCCTTTCTCACCTGCGAACCTGTGCTGACAGAAGCCTTTCATCTGCTAAAACGCGTTCCAAACGGACCCAGACGTCTCTTTCAAATGTTCGAGCGCGGCCTGTTCTCAATCGAATTCAATTTGGCCGATGAGGCGGAATTACTTGGCCGGCTAATGCGGAAGTACGAGGATTTACCAATGTCACTCGCCGATGCTTGCCTGGTTCGGATGGCGGAGATTAATCCAACGGCGATTGTATTCACGCTGGATCGTCATTTCAGGGTCTATCGCAAGCATGGACGGCAGGCGATCGAGGTCGTAACGCCGGATGAATGATTTGAACAACAAGGCGGCTCTTGGATATCTTGTTTTTGGGAATTGGCCGCTTGAGGATTGGAAATTCTAATTCTGGTTACAAGTGGGGATAAATTCCGCAGGTTTCAATAGTTCTTTTGCAAATTGAACTTCGATGAGCCGCTCACATCAATAAAGCTAATGATGTCCGAATCCCCCATCAAAACGCTCCCCGAATCATCTCCCGCGCGCGCGGCGATCCAATATCACGTTTGCCGAATCCAGGCTTCGCGCCGGCGGCGATGGCGGCTGCCTGCACCTCGGGGTAATTCGTGATCAGCATCATCTTCAAATCGGGATGCTGCTGTTTCAACAGGCGGATCATGTCCACGCCGGTGGCGGGTTCGAAGCCGTAATCCAGTTCGCGGTTGAAGAGGATCAGATCGACGCCGGCGGCGATGGCGCGGTCGAGCTGGGCGCGGTCGCCGGCGGAGGTGACGGCCACTTCGCCGAGGGCGGATCGCGCGGCGATCTTCAGGTATGTTGAGTCCGGGCCGCAGTGGCCGACGAGGAGAATTTTCTTTGGTGATTCGGCTGGCATAACTAATTCTACATCGCAAGTCCTACATCGGGGAACTGGGGGATTCTCCCGGGGGAAGCTCGGGCTCGGGGCCGGTTTCGACCAGGTCCTGGGCCACCCGGCTCAGGAAAAATTGCAGTTCATTCTCCGCCACGGGGCCGGGGATGGGGTCGCGCAGGTCGTATTGATGGCTGTGGTCTTCCGCGCTTTCGTCGCCACGTTTTTCTCCCTCGGTGATGATGTGATGTTCGAAGGTCACGCAGTCCTCGTGGCTCTGCATGATGACCAGCTCGCCCCATCGCCAGGCCAGGTGAATCCGCAGCGAAAGCTGGTTGCCCCAGGTGCTGACGCGGTGAACGATGCCGCTCTTGGCGAGGAATTTCACCAGATCGTCCACGGCGGGGAAGACTGCGCGGTTGAGGAACTCGGCGTAGTTCTGGTTGTAGTCCCCCAGCCGCTCGACGGCATCGCGCTCGGCGGCGAGTTTCTCCGGCGGCACATCCCGAAATGGGGTTACCCGCGTCAACCACCATTTCACGAAGGATTTGTCCATCATGATAACAGGATAGAACAGTTATGCTGCTCAATCCAGCGCACAAAAAAGCCCCCGGATAGCCATCCGGGGGCTTTGAGTGCGACAAACTGCAATCGTCGATCGACGCTTATTCCTTTACTTCGTACTCGGCGTCGATCACGTCTTCGTCTTTCTTGGGCTCGGCGGTGGTGCCGCGGTCGGTGCTGGCCTCGGGGGCCGCGCCCGCTCCCGCCTTGGCGGCGGTGGCTTTGTAGACCTCTTCGCCGAGCTTCATGCTCGCCTGCTGCAGTGCGTCCATCGTTTTCTTCACGCTGTCGGCGTCGTCGCTCTTGATCGCGTCCTTCAGGTTGTTCAGGGCGCTTTCAATGTTTCCGCGAATTTCCGCCGAGACCTTGTCGCCATGCTCGCGCAGCGATTTTTCGGTCTCGTACACGAACGCCTCGGCGCGGTTCTTTACGTCGATGAACTCACGGCGTTTCTTGTCTTCGGCGGCGTGCTGCTCGGCGTCCAGCTTCATCTTCTCGATCTCTTCCTTGCTCAATCCGCCGGCGTTCTGCACCGCGATCTTGTTTTCCTTGCCGGTCGCCTTGTCCTTGGCGGCAACGGAGAGAATTCCGTTGACGTCGATGTTGAAGGTGACCTCGATCTGCGGCACACCGCGCGCCGCCGGTGGAATCCCTTCCAGATTGAACGCGCCCAGCAGCCGGTTATCGCGGGCGAATTCGCGCTCGCCCTGCAGGACGTTGATCGTCACCGCGCTTTGGTTGTCCGCGGCGGTCGAGAATGTTTCCGTCTTGCTGGTGGGAATCGTGGTGTTTCGCGGGATCAGCACCGTCATCACGCCGCCGAGCGTCTCGACGCCCAGCGACAGCGGGGTGGCGTCCAGCACCAGGATATCCTTGACCTCGCCGGTGGCGATCGCGCCCTGGATGGCCGCGCCCACCGCGACGACTTCATCGGGATTCACGCTCTTGTTCGGTTCCTTGCCGTTGAACAGCTCCTTCACAAGCCGCTGCACCATCGGCACGCGCGTCGAACCACCGACGAGGATCACTTCGTCGATCTTGTCGGGGGAGAGCTTCGCATCCTTCAATGCATCCACCACCGGCTTGCGGCATTTTTCCACCAGTGGGCCGATGAGTTGCTCGAATTTCGATCGCGTCAGTGAAATCTGCAGATGCTTGGGTCCGTTCTGGTCGGCCGTGATGAACGGCAGATTGACGGTGGTCTCCATCGCGCTGGAAAGCTCGATCTTGGCTTTCTCGGCCGCTTCCTTCAGGCGCTGCAGGGCCATCGGATCTTTTCGCAGATCGATGCCTTCCATCCGCTTGAATTCATCGGCGAGGAAGTTGATGAGCACCTGGTCGAAGTCGTCACCACCGAGGTGGGTATCGCCGTTGATGCTGAGGACTTCGAACACGCCATCGCCGACGTCGAGGATGGAAACGTCGAACGTTCCACCGCCGAGGTCGAAGACGCAGATTTTTTCGTTCTTTTTCTTGTCGAGCCCATACGCCAGCGCCGCCGCCGTCGGTTCGGGCAGCACGCGCAGGACTTTCAGCCCGGCGATTTCGCCTGCGTCCTTGGTTGCCTTGCGCTGTGCGTCGTTGAAATACGCCGGCACGGTAATGACCGCTTCGGTCACTTTTTCACCAAGATAATCCTCGGCCGTCTTTTTCAGATCGCCCAGGATGATGGCGCTGATGGCCTCCGGGGTGTACTTCTTCCCGCGGATTTCCACCTGCACCAGTTCTTCGGGGGCCCCGACGACCGAGTAGGGCACCATCTTCTCTTCCGAGCCGACCTCGCTGTGCCGCCGGCCCATGAAGCGCTTGATGCTGAAGATGGTGTTCTTGGGATTGGTGACCTGTTGATGTTTTGCATTTTGACCAACGATGCGTTCGCCCTTGTCAGTGAAGGCGACCACCGAAGGCGTCAGTCTGCTCCCCTGGGCGTTGATCAGCACCTTGGGCTGATCTCCTTCCATAATGGCGACGACGCTGTTGGTTGTTCCTAAGTCGATGCCGATAATTTTGGCCATGAATTCGCTCCTTAAACCAAATAGGTGTAACGCCTGTTATTGGCAAAGCTCGTGCCAATAGACAGCGGGGGCGTGGGCTTCACAACTGCAATAATACAGGATGGTTACGGCGATGGCGACTGCGGATCAACTCCGGGTTTCCGCCCAGTAGATGCCAATTCGACAGTCAGTGAGGGTACTCTGCCGTTTCGGCAAGAGCGATCAACGTCGCCGCCGACGGGCCATCAGGCCAACCCCGGCCAGCGAAACCAGGGCCAAAGTTGTCGGCTCGGGGATCACCGCGACCAGCACCGCCGAGCCGCCTTCGGACGGGTCGGAATTGAGCGTGTAATCCACGTCCACGGCCAGTTCATTCTGGTCGTTCAGGGCGTTCTTGTAGTAATCATCTTCGCTGGAGAGATTGGTGCGGGAGAAATCCTGGATCGTGACCGGCTGACCGCCGACCGTCACCGTGTCGCCCACGGCAAGCAGAATCTCGGGGCTGGCATCGCCCGTAACCCAGTCCATGAGCGCTTCCTTTTCATCGGAGGGTGAATCGCCCACATCGCCGGTGAAGACCACTGTGCCGCTGGAATTGATCTCGGGCCCGGTTGCATCGTTCGCATCAGTCAGGGCATAGATTTTCAGCGAATCGTTGTTGCCGGGATCTGTGGCGACATCCGTCAGGCTGGTGGCATTGGCGGTGCCGTAAACGGATGCGATCAATTTCGTCGTCGGGGTTGCATTGGTTGCATCGGCCGTCAAAAGAGTATCGCCCGAGGTGTTGGGGACGTACATGGCGATCTTCCCACTCGGGGCCATCTCGGCCTGGGGAATAGAACCATTGGCCGTGAACTGCGGAACCAGGATGGTGGGCGCGCCGCCATTTTTGCTGAGGCCGATTTGAAATTGCTGAGAGGAACTCCCTGCAAAGAGCATCAGCGCGGCGCTGCTTCCGCCGGTGCTGTAATATCCCATGACCGGGTCCGTCGCAGCCGGCGTGTAGGTTCCGGAAACTTTGTTCGTGATCCCGCCGGCGGCGGAGATGCTGTAAATGCCGGGGGTTGATCCGCTGCTCAGCAGAGCCACACCGCTGTTGTCCGCCCCAAGCGCGACGCGCGAACTCAGATCATTGATGGCCGGATTTCCGCTGGTGTACATGGTGTAAGGCGCAGCCAGATCATTTCCGCGTCCGATGATGTTGCTGGAAGTGGTCGCGGGAAACATGACCTGCCCGCTGCCGTTCACCTGCATTTCAATGAGTCCAAACCCGCTGTCGGTGCCACCGCCGCCGACATTGCTGTATCCGTTGGAATCCCCATCGAAAGCGACGCTGCCCAGGTTGCTCGTACCGGTGTCCCACTGGAGAATTCCCGAATTGTCCGCGGTGTCCTGCGCGGCAAACGTCAGCCGGGTTGCGCCGCCAATGTCCTGGGTCATCGCCAGGTTGGCAAACGAATCGAACTGATCGCCATCCGGCGAGGTAAATGCCGCGGTAGAAGTTTCCGCGATGGAATTGCTCGTCCACGAATTGCCGGATCCCGTGGAATAGATAACCACTTCATTGCCGGAGGTTTCCAGTACGCCGACGATTCCCACCGTTCCATTGGGCGCGACAACCACCTGACCGGCATCGTCGAACTGATCGCCGGCAATGGATTGGCCCTGATAAATGACCGTCTGGAACTGCAGATTCGGCGACCCCATCGCCACCGCCGAGAAACCCAGTACGCCCCCCAACATCCATGTTGTTCGCATTTTCCCTCCAAATATGTCGCAAACGGTTTTATCCGAGACCATCATGTTACAGCCCATCGAACCAATTATCAATTGACGACCGGTAGTTTTTGCGCAATCGATGCCAGGGTTGTCGCAAAACGGGTAGAACCTGTACAAGTGGGTCAGCGCGAATAATTGGTATCCTTGTGTGAGGATGCGGCAGCGATTATTTTTTCGCGTATCGGTGGCCGGCAAATATCGTTGCGCATCTCCTTGAAGCGTGCCGCGTTCCCAGTCCGGTTCCATCGCGCTCCCGTGTCCCCGGCATTGATCAGCGGCTCGCTGTTCTCAGGGCGGATTTGAATGTTTCAGCCGAATCAGCGCATTGGCGAATATGTCCTGGAAGAACTCGTAACCGAGAACTCCTACGCCCAGGAATGGCGCGCCCATCACCACATGTGGTCGGATCAGCTCGCGCTGGTGAAAATCGCCACCGATCCTCAGTACGTGAACAGTCTCCGTCAGGAAGGCGTGCGCGTTCATCGCCTGGTTCATCCCAATATTATTGCCCCGCTGGGATTCGATCCCGCCGCCACGCCGCCGTATCTGATCACCGAATACGTGCCGGGCGACACGCTGCGGAGCTGGATCGGCGGCAAGCGCCTCACCGTCGCGCAGTCGATCAACATTCTGCGCCAGGTTCTGGGCGCGCTGCAGTTCGGCCACGAAAGGCAAGTGGTTCACGGCGACATCCGTCCGGAAAACATCCTGCTGGATTCCACTGCCGCCGCCGGTGATTTTGCCCGCGGCGGGTCAGTGAAGGTGACGGATTTCGGCGTCGGGGCAGCCGCCAGCGCGGCGCTGACGCAAGATGACATCGCCAAGAAGCAGAATCAGGGCGCGGCGCTGATCTATATCGCGCCGGAGCGGCGCAATGGCGATCTTGCCGATGTCAAATCCGATATCTATTCCGTGGGCGTCGTGCTGTTTGAAATGCTGACGGGCGAGGCCCCCAGCGGCGCGGAGCTGCCGAGTGAACTGAATCCGCAGGTGCCGGCCTGGCTCGACGATGTTTTTCGCAAATCCTACGCGCGGCGCGAGCGGCGGTTCGACTCGGCCAAGGCGTTTGCCGATGCGCTGGCCGCTCCCGCCGCGCCGCCAATCCCCGCTGCGCAAAAGCAGCCGGAATTGTCGCTTCAAAATGAGATCAAATTCCGGGAAACCGGCCAGGCGATGTCCCAGCCGATCGCGCCCGCGGCGCCGGAAGTGGAATCGGAAATCTCACTGGCGTCCGATGACGCGGTTGCTGAAGCGCCCGTGGAGGAAACCTCCGAGGACGTCGATCTCGCCCCCGCCGACGAGCAGGCCGACGCTCCGCCCAATGACGAGGAGGAGCTTGAAGAGCAGCAGGAAATTGGCGCCGATACCTCCACATTCGTCACCGATCAGACGAGCAATGAGCCGGTGTTTCCGCAGATATCCCGCGTCTCCTCGCCGGCGGACCGCAACGCGCTTTTTGACGAACTGAACAAACGCCAGGTGCGGACGCCCGACGATCTTCGCGGTGCGCTCAAGGGATATTTCGAGCTGCGCGATCTGGATCAGGGTGAATCGGCCAACATCCGGCTTCGGCTTTTGAAATGGGCCGGCGCGCTATCCGGGGGGAATGCGGAGCTGGACGATCAGATCGCGCTGATCAACGCGGCGGCGCGGCCGCTGTATGTCGTGACGCTGCTGTTGCGCTCCACGCGCGGCGACGAGCCGGCGCGCTCGCAGACCTTGGAGCATCCCATCGGCGAGCAGGCCAGCACGGCGCTGCGGTCGGGCGATTACCGGCTGATCGCGCATTTCTCCGCCGATGCGCTCAACGAAAAACTGCTGGAAACCATCGCCGGCACGCCGCTGCGGACGGCGATCATCAATCTCTCCACGGAGACGCGCCGCGAATTTTTCGGCCGCATTCAGCGCGAAGACCTGCTCATTTTTCGCGCCAACATCATCACCGCCGCGTATCGGTATGAGCAGAAGAAATATCGCGCGTTCATGGTGGGCAGTTCGCTGGGGGTCGTCTCGGCGGGCGAGCCGTTCACACGGATTCGCCAGGAACCCACCAAGCGGGCGGCGACGCTGCTTAACGGCGAGCAGATCCACCAGGGGATGAAAGAGCTTCGCCGCGCGCTCGACGATCCGCGATGGGAATCCAAGGCCAACGTCATCCTGAGCGCATACCGAGGAAAACTCGCGGCGGCGTATCTGGTCGAGGCCGACAACAAGTTCAAATCGCTCGAGTGGCTGGAAAGCATGGAGGAAGGCGCCAAGGCCGGTCAGCTCGTGCCGGGCAGCGAGGCCGCCCTCGACCACGCGGCGCGCGTGCGCCGCCGGATCATCCAGCTTCAGCTTTTTCCGGGGACTTTGATCGCGCTGGTGCTGGTCGGCCTGTCGGTGATGTGGTCGTTTCAGCAGGTGAAACCGCTTCAGTTGCAACCCCTGATGATTCAGCTCGTACAATCGTCGCTGTTTGTGGCGGGGATCGCCGCATGGATCGCGACGCTCTGGTCCAATGCCGTCCTGCGAGCCCGCATGGCCCGGACGGATTTCGCGTTTTATCAGGCCGCCGTTTTCCCGCTGCTGGTCGCGCTGTCCATTGCGTTTGTCAAATATACCAGCATCACCAGCGACGTGGTCTGCGGCGTCCTGCTGTTCGCCGTGATCTTCGCGGATGTGATGGTGTTCAAGAGATTACGCCGGAGGATTTTCCGGCCTATCGAAGACTGGGGAATCGTCGGCGACGGGCTGACGGTTCTCAATCGAATCGAATCCCTGATGGTGGAGGACTGGGAACGAATCCGTCCGCATTACCTGGAGCTGGGCCCGCTGTTCAGCTTCACCAGCGTTCAGGCTGCCCACAGCGCCGCGGCCGACATCGTGGATGAGCCGCCCGATTCTTCGCCGGGTTATGGCAGTGATGACACCGTGGGCGGCACAGTGCACGGCGGCATGACAGGCGTCAGCGCGGAAGATGAGCTCACCGGCAACGACGAAGTGGACAAACTGGTGGAGCAGATGAACGCGAGAATCTCCGCCAACCTCCGCGTGCTCGCGCCGGCGGCGCGGATGGTCCTGACGATTTTCAGCGAATATTCCAAGGCGGTTACCAGCCATCAGCTTGGAATGATGCAGGCGAATGCGCTGCGGCTCGAGCAGAAGGGGAAGGACCTGGCCGCGAAGCTGCTGGAATTCGACCGCTTGTGCCGCGCTCCGCTGACGCTGGAAACGGGCGGCCAGTCCGACCTGCTGCGGGACGCCGGCCGGCGAATTGCCCAGCGGGCTGAATCCTCCGACATCCGGCTGTTGCAGACGCTGGCGGATCGGTCAAAAAATTTCAGGGAGGATCAAACCAGCGCGGCCGCGGAAATCGGCGAACTAGTCCCGCAGGTGGAGGCAGCCGTCGAGCGGTTAAAGAAAGCTTGATATTTGCAAGGCCTGTTGCGAAAGTCGCTAGAAAAGTAGATTAAAAATGCAGAACTATTTTAGAATTTCCAGCTCACGTTGGATTCTCCGCCAGGCAACAGCTATTTGCTTTGTTTTGATTTTCTGCGCACGTGTTGGGAAGTGCGATAGCGGAACTGAATTGTTTGACGCAGCCCGGTCCGGAGATTTGGAAACGGTAAAGACCGGACTGCAAAAAAATCCTGGCATGATCAGTAATACGGATTACAACGGCAACACACTGATGGATATGGCGGTTGCCAACGGCCATATAGAGTTGGTCGCGTTTCTAATCACTCAGGGTGCAAACGTAAATGCTCGCGACGGGAAGCGGCAAACACCTTTACAATTGGCAGCGGATTGCGGACAAACAGACGCGGCAAGACTCTTGCTCCAACATAATGCCGATGTTAATGCGCCGTTCAGCGCCGGTTATACGCCTTTGCATATAGCTGTATTGCAGGGAGGCTCTGGCGGAAATTTTCACGACGATATCGTGGAACTCTTATTGAAATACAAGGCTAATGTGAACGCGAGAGGTTATGAAGGCAATACGCCTCTGTCGCTCGCCGTGGCCGGGAACCACATAAAAACTGTTAAGGCGCTCCTGGCCGACAAGGCAGATATCAACACTCGCGATGACAATGGCGGCACGCCCCTACATATCGCGGCCGAAAGCGGATTGAAGCCAATGGTCGCGCTACTCCTTGCTGAAGGAGCCACGTTGGATTCCAAGGATAATTTTGGAAATACCGCGCTCGATCGTGCCGCATTCAATAGCCACGAGGATATCGTGGAACTTTTAGTATCGCAAAAGGCGCGATACACGATCTACGACGCTGCCGCGCTGGATGATCTCAAGCAAGTACGAGCATTTCTGAAACAAAATCCGGCTCTCGCAGCGATAAAAGACGGTAATGGCAAAGCTCCTCTGCACTATGCGTTGTTAAATGATGATAAAGATCTCGTTCAGCTTCTAATTGTCAACGGTGCGGACGTCAATGCCCGAGATAACCAGGGCCAGACGCCCTTGCACTACGCTGCAAGAACCGGACAGTTGGACATCGTCCAATTGCTGGTGGCAAATAAAGCGAACGTTAATGTGAGGGAGTTTCTGATTTACTATACACCGTTACATTTTGCATCCGAACGGGGAAATGAATTTGTTGAAATCGTGAAGGTGCTGCTGGCGAATGGCGCGGATGCCAACGCCAAGTCCATATCCGGTGACACACCGCTAAAGTTGGCTTCAAAAGACGGCGCTGTAGCAAAACTATTGGTCCAGTGGGGTGGACATTACTAACCCCCTTGGCATCAAGGAGCAGATTAATTACGTGCTATTTTTCGGCCATTCGTTTCTGATAATTTGAATCTCCCGCATTCGTGGCATACGCTGTTTTTGATGACGCAGGCTGTTCAGTCTCCGGCGAGCATTCCGCCGCTTCCTACGAACCTCACCGCGGCCGCCGCCGCGGCGCTGGCGCCGGCCAAGCCTCTCGAATACAACCGGCTGCATCTTGATTATCGGCAGCCGATCCCGCGGCCCAAGGTGAAGGGGATCGTGATCGATGCGCACACGCATCTGGTGGCGGGTCGCCACGCCAAGATCTGGTTTGAAGCGGCGAAGCATTACGGAATTGATGCGTTCGTCACCATGGCCCCGCTGGAGGAAGCGCTCGTGCTGCAGCGCGACTGGCCGGGCCGAATTCAATTCATCGCGGTGCCGTCATGGCAGAATCCATCCATCGACGACTGGCTGCGGCGACTGGAAATGTTCTACAACATGGGCAGCCGCATCATCAAATTCCACATGGCCCCCGGCACGATGGCGGCGCGGAATTACCGGCTCGATTCACCGGCGCTGCGCCCCCTGATTCGCGAAGCGGCGGCGCGGGGGATGATCCTCATGAGCCATGTGGGTGATCCCGATACGTGGTATTCGGGAAAATATTCAGATGCCGCCAAGTACGGCACGCGCGACGAGCACTACGCGATGTGGGAAGGTGTGCTTGAGGAGTATCGCGATCATCCGTGGCTGGGCGCGCACATGGGGGGCAATCCGGAAAACCTGGCGCGGCTACAGGATTTGCTGGATCGGTTTCCGAATTTGTATCTCGATAACAGCGCGACCCGCTGGATGGTGCGGGAGCTTAGCGCCCGGCGCGACGCGGCCCGGGAGTTTGTCATCCGCAATGCCGATCGGATTTTATTCGGCACCGACCAGGTGAGCGGCGACGATCGGGGGTTTGATTTCCTTGCCAGTCGGTTCTGGGCGCACCGGAAGATCTGGGAGACGGCGTATAACGGGCCCAGCCCTATTTTTGATCCGGATTTGGGGGAGGAGAATCAGCCGATGCTGCGCGGGCTGGCGCTGCCGGATGAGGTGATCCAGAAGTTGTACCATGATAATACCGTTCGGTTGCTGGGGAGGGTGGGGGTGAGGTTTGACGGGACTTGAGCAAGCGCGGTGCTGCGTACCGCCGCTAAATGCGTCATGGGGAAGTGGAATCATCGGGCGCGGATTCCAGCGAGCCGTCTTCGGCCTTGGAGAGGATTTCAATCTGTTTTTCGGCGGCGCCCAGGATTCCGCGGCAATGGCGGATCAGGAATGTTCCGCGCTCGTATTTGGCGAGACTTTCCTCCAATCCCACCTGGCTGGCTTCCATCTGCGAGAGAATCTGTTCCAGTTCGGCGATTGCCTCTTCGAATGATTTGGGCGGGGGCTGAGTTTTCCTGGCCATGGCGGGATTATAGCGTCTGGTTCAATTGGCCTGCGAGGTGATGAACGCGGGCGACGGCGGCGCAATGTGCACCACGATCGGATTCTCGGCCGAATTGATGTATTCATACGGCCCGGGGAGCGTCGGCTCGGCCGCCAGCGCCATCAGCCTGGCGTAAGCCAGCATGACGCCGAAGATACCCATTGTGATGCACAGAGTAAGCCGCATGATCCGCTGAATAAAACGCATGCCCTCGGCATTTATTCCGGGATATGCCCTGGCGGGGGTGAAACGTCCTATAATGATTGGCCGGCGGAGGCGGGATTTTTATAATTATGGCAGGCAACCCCGTGCCAGTGCTGGATTTGGTGCAAACCCCGCATCGAGTTCAGGCTTACGGGACGAAATATTCCGATGGATCAATCGTTATGTAAGTGACGGCCGGAGTTGTGGATGGATACCCATGAGTCTCATGCGCCCACCCCGGTCACCGATGAGGAGCTTGTCCGCCGTTTGCGCGACGGGGACGACTGGGCTGGGGAAGATCTGGCCAAGCGGCACTGTTCGTCCCTTCTTCGGTTTTTGCAGCGCCTCGTTCACAGCGATCAGCTCGCCGAGGAATTGCATCAGCAAACGTGGACCAGCGCCCTGGAGAATCTTGACAAGTTTGAAGTGACCTCGGGAAGCGGTGGATTCAAGGCGTGGCTGTACCGCATCGCTACCAACAAGGCGCACGACCACTGGCGATCGCGCGGCCGGGAAATAAAAGCCAAGGAAGGGCTGCGGCTGGTCACCGAGGAGACCGTTCCCGACGCCGCACATCGCATGGAAGGCGCCGAGGCCGAGGCCAAATTGCGGGCCGCGATGGAATTGCTCCCGCAGAGCCAGAAGGAAGTGCTTTTGCTGAGGTATTACGCGAACCTGAAGTTTGTGGAGATCGCCCAGATGCTTGGCTGCCCGCTCAACACCGCGCTGGGAAGAATGCACAAGGCGATGATTCGCCTTCGCCAGTTGCTCGCGGAAAATGAACCGCTGCAGGCGACTCGCGCCGAATCGAGGACGTCATGAAAAGTTATCTGCAAAAGCTGGAAAACAACGAGGCGATTCTGCTGATGTATCTCGCCGATGAGTTGCCCCCCCAGGACCGGGCGGAGGTCGAGCAGATGCTGGCGTCCGATGCGCGTTTGCGCGGGGAGCTGGAAATTCTTCGTCAGACGCAGCGGCTTGCGTACGATGCCATGGCCTCGCTGGACGCCATCACGCGCCCGCCGGTGGCGCCGATGACGGCGCAAAACCGCATATCGCAGATGCTGCGGCTCTGGGTCGAACGCCGTCGGCGGACCACCAATGCCCCCGTTCGCCGGCAGATTCCCTGGGTGCGGTCCAGTTTCGCGGCCGCGGCGGCGCTGATGCTCGGATACTACATCTGGGCGGTGTATCACACCGCGGAGATGCACGGCCTTCCGCCCGTCACCCTTCAGCCGCATACGCTGACCGACAACGAAAAATTGGCCGTGCTCTACAACTCGTTTGAGATCTCCAATTCCGAAAGCTCCGACCTGGTGGAGCATGTCGCCGAGGTGGCGTCCATCGCTCCATCGGAGGCGGAAGATACCAGCAGCGGTGATGTGAAATCCGATTCGAATTCGTCAGGTGCTCCATGAACATCGTAAAGAAAGCGGCAATTTCCCTCGTGGGTTTGGCGGCGCTGGTGTGCGCCGGCGCGTCGGCGGATCAGCCGGCGACGCGGCCCTCTGACTCGGCGTATGCTCCGGTGCGAACCTCGGCGCCGCAGCCGCCCACCTGGCGTGCGCTGCGCGCCATGAATCAGGGCAAGACCAATGGCATCCGTCCGGCCACCGAGCAGGAATGGGGCGACATGATGGTCTTCATGCGCCAGTATTCCCCCTCCCGCTTCAAAGTCCTGGATTCGATCGAGATCGACCACAACTCGCCCTTGGCGCTCGAGGCCATCCGTAAGTTCCGCAATTATGTCTTCACAACCCAGCATTTTCCGGCGATCACGGATGATCTGCGCCGCCGATTTACCCTTGAAGACGACCTGTTCGCGCTGATGCTCGAAGACCGCGCCGCCGCCGAGGGGTCCGAGGCGCTGGACCTGCGCGACAAGATTCACGACAAGGTCGGCGAGGTCGTCCAGCTCGAGGTCAAAATTCACCAGGAACGGGTGGATCGGCTTCAGAACATACTGGCCGAGGAAAAAGGTCGGCTGCAGAACGAGGAATCGACCGAAGACGAGACGATCGACCGGCGCACCGACCAGATCATCAATCGTCTGGAGAAGCGCAACCCCAATCTTTCCCCACCGACAACTCGGCCCGACGTCCAGGGAGCGGTGGAAGACGTTCCGCCGTCCGACCTGCACGCCGCTGTGGCGGATATTCCCGATAATTCCTTCGATCGCGATGCAAGATAGCCTGATTTTACCCCCTGCGGGCATTTCGATCCGAATCGATGAATCCAGGCGCGGCTGGTTCGCGTAGATGTAAACAGAGCCTAACTCGCAGGCACTGACTACAATTCCACCAGCATGCAGATCGGCAGAACCCCCGGCATTGGGCAGCGCGAAATCACCGATGAGTCGATCTATTTGAATCGGCGCTGGTTTTTGCGCGCGGGCGTGCTGGCGGCATCCGTGGCGGCCACGGGCTGGGTCTACCGCAAGTTCAATCCAATCGTGCAAGGCGGTGAATCCCAAATATCCGGTCCGCCGCCGCTGGCCCAGATTCCAGTGGTGACGCCGACGACGCAGGCCGCCGTGAAGCGAGCGACGGCCGGGTTCACCGTCGATGAGCCGCGCACCAGCTTTCAGGACATCACGCACTACAACAATTTTTACGAGTTCTCAACGGACAAGGAATCCGTGGCCGATGCCGCCAGCGGGTTTATCACCCGCCCCTGGCAGATCAGCGTGGGCGGCCTGTGCCGCAAGCCGGGCGTGTTCGATCTCGACGATCTCCTGAAGATCGCCCCGGCCGAAGAGCGCGTCTACCGCATGCGCTGCGTGGAGGCCTGGTCGATGGTGATCCCCTGGGACGGTTTTTCCCTGTCGAATCTTCTCGACCGGGTGCAGCCGCTCGCCAGCGCGAAATACGTTGCGTTTCAAACGCTGCTGGACCCGCATCGCATGCCCAACGAAAACAGCGATATCCTGAGCTGGCCCTACGTCGAGGGCCTGCGCATGGACGAGGCGATGCATCCGCTGACGATCCTGGCCAGCGGGATTTATGGCCGGCAGCTTCCGCCGCAGGATGGAGCGCCGGTTCGGCTGGTGGTGCCGTGGAAATACGGGTTCAAGGGAATCAAGTCGATCGTGCGGATTGATCTTCGTGAAGATCAACCGCCCACCACCTGGAGCGCCGCCGGCCCCGACGAATACGGCTTTTACGCCAGCGTCAATCCCAACGTCGATCACCCGCGCTGGAGCCAGGCGCGCGAGCTGCGCATCGGCGTCGGCTACCGCGACACGCTGATGTTCAACGGCTATGCCGAACAGGTTGCATCGCTCTACGGCAACATGGACCTGCGAGCCAATTTCTGACCCGATGAAAGACCCGGGCTTTGCAAAGTTCGTCCTGCTGACAAGCGGCCTGGTTCCCCTGGCGATGCTGTCGTGGGATGCGCAGCAGCATCAGCTCGGCGCCAATCCAACCAATGAAGCCATCCACATCACCGGCGTGATGGCCATCATTTTCCTCTCTTTGACGCTGGCCGTTACCCCCGTGCGAAAAGCCACCGGGTGGAACTGGCTGAGCTATTTCCGGCGAATGCTCGGCCTGTTTGCCTTTTTCTACGCGCTGGTCCATCTCTCGATTTATTTCGCATTCCAGCGCGGCTTCAGCGTGATGGGCGTGATTCAGGACGTCGGGAAACGCCCCTTCATCTTTTTTGGAATGGGCGCGCTGCTTTTGATGATCCCGCTGGCGATCACCTCCACCAACGGCATGATCAAAGCGCTGGGCGCGAAGAAATGGAAGCGCCTGCATCAACTGGTCTATGTCGTTGCCATCTCCGCTGCGATTCATTTCTGGATGTACGGAAAAGTAGTCGGCGTGGGCCAGCGGTTGTTCGTGGCTGTGGTGGTCCTGCTTTTAGGCTGGCGCATCGTTCTCTGGTTACGCTCGCGAATCGGCAATTCACGAGCTTTAGCAACGGTGTGATTCTAGGCTCTGTCTGAAAACTCTATGGCCCCGCGACGACACAGACTCGCTTTGGCCGCCAGGAGCAACGATGAGAGCGGGGTCTATAGACCCTTCGAATCGTTGCGACGACGCGGACGAAGCGATTGGGCATCGTGGGGCCATAGGGTTTTCAGACAGAGCCTGGATTTCAGTGGCCGCATCCATTTTGCCCATTGAGTTTCCCCCCGATACGCCCAACAATCCTGCCATGGCGACGCTTGGCGATCTCCGGCCGGTTCTCAGGTCCTGCGGAATCTGGTCGTTTTCCCGCCGGCTCTGGCAGCAGATCAATGAAGACGACATCTTCGTATGGGCCTCCGCGCTGGCGTATTCGTGGCTCTTTGCCATCTTTCCGTTCCTCATCCTTCTTCTGAGCCTCGTGCCCTATCTGCCGGCGCGGACCAAGGATTCCGCCTATCGCTCCATCACCAAGGGCATCTCCGAAATGCTCGGCAAGGAAGCGCCGACGCTTAACGACAACCTTTATTCGGTGATGCAGAACCACAGCAACGGATGGCTTGGCATCGGGCTGATCGTCACCATTTGGGTCGCCAGCGGGGGAATGGCCATGACCATGTCCGCGCTCAACCGATGTTACGACGTGAAGGAAACCCGCTCGTATATCAAGCGGAGATGGCTCGCGGTGGCGATCACCGTGGGAGTCGCCGTCGGAATGATGTTCATCATCACCCTGATCCCCATCGGCACCGCGGTCGAGACATGGCTGAGCAACACGGGCGGAATCACCTTTCCCTTTCTGATCGCCTTCGATGCGGCGCGATATTTGCTGTCGCTGGTGTTTGCGATACTCGTGCTGGCGATCATCTACTACTACGGCCCCAACATTCGCCAACGTTTTCGCTGGGTGAGCCCCGGGGCGATCTTCAGTGCCTGCGTATGGATTCTTCTGGACGTGGCTTTCCGCTTCTACGTCGACCGCTATGCCCGCTACAACCAGACCTACGGCTCGGTCGGCGGCGCGGCCATCCTGCTTCTGTTCTTTTATATCGATGGGTTGGTTCTGCTGATCGGAGCCGAGATCAACAGCGAAATCGATTTCGAGCGTCTTGGCGTCACCGAAGGCAGCACGGATTTCACCGGCCCGGTTCAAAATGAACTAAGAGATCTCCCCGAAATCGCCAAGGAATTGTGACTGACAAAAAAGAGGTTTGCCGCGAAGGCGCGAAGGGCGCGAAAAAGAAAAAAGGGGACATTCATAATTAAATATTATGAATGTCCCCTTTTCGCATTTTCTTCTTCGCTTCTTCGCGGTAAACCTGATTTTTTAACCGTGAAGCGAACCAATCCCGATTACTTCACCGAGATTTTCCAGATTCCCCACTGCCCTCCGCGGTTGCTGCGGAAATAGATCGAATCGCCTGCCGGATCCCAGCAGGGATTGTCGTCGATGCTGCCGTTGGTGGTGATCTGCTCCGGCTTGCCGGAGTTGGCCAGATCAACGATCCAGATATCGGGATTGCGGCTGCGGACATCCTTGATCTGTCCATCGGCCTGCAGGACCGGATAGGTCGCGT
>Ga0302324_100010373_pt1 | contig 19305 bp, 17 predicted proteins | sample Palsa_T0_1_FD_201949 | JGI IMG/M metagenome (GOLD analysis project Ga0302324, IMG submission 201949) | Peat permafrost microbial communities from Stordalen Mire near Abisko, Sweden - Palsa_T0_1 | ecosystem: Environmental > Terrestrial > Soil > Palsa > Peat permafrost | place: Sweden: Abisko...
CCGGCCCGGCCCTCGTCGACGTGGTGCCGGGCGCGGGTGAGGATCTGGCGGCAGTTCGGTTCGGACTTGCCGGTTATCTGCGCGATCTCCCTGTAGTCGTAGCCGAACACCTCATGGAGCAGGAACACGGCGCGTTCGGTCGGTGACAGGCTTTCCAGCAGAACCAGGAAGGCCATGGACAGGGAGTCGGACATCTCCGCGTGCTCCGCTGGATCCGGCTCGCGGCCCGCGATGAGCGGCTCGGGCAGCCAGGCCCCCACGTAGGACTCGCGCCGGACCCGCGCCGACCGCAGGTAGCTGATCGCCAGCCGGGTGGTGACCGTAGCCAGGTAAGCCTTGGGTGAGGTGATGCTCAACCCATCGCGCAGGACCCGGGTCAGCCGCAAGAAGGCCTCCTGGACGATGTCCTCGGCGTCGCCGACGCTGCCCGTCATCCGGTAGGCGATCGAGAACATCAGCGGGCGGTATCCGGTGTAGTCGCTCGTGTCCACGCTTGCCTCCTGGGGATCTTCCGATCTCCTCAAGACGAAGGACGGTCGCCGGCTGTGACATCGTCGGCGAGCTGCCTGAGCCGGTCGGGCAGGCACTCCTCAATCCCGTCCGCGAACAGCGGGATGCGCCGCAGCGGCGGCGCGGACCCGGTGATACCGCTCAGCTGCATCACGATCTGCATGGTGACCCGGACCAGGCGCCGGGCGCTGGCGAACATCACGAAGGCGAGCGGAAGCTCGACCAGCACCGCCGAGACGATGCTCGTCGTGAAGCCGCGCGAGCCGAAGTCCAGCGTCACGTCGAACCACGCGTCACACACCAGCAGCGTGCCCGTGATGATCATGCAGAAGACGAGAGCCTGGCGCTGATGCCATGCGGCCCAGCCTGTCGCGGCGAATCCGGCCAGCTCGGCGACGTCCAGCCCGACCCATACGGTCCGCCAGTCGTCCGAGGTGTAGTGCCCGGGCAGGGTCAGGACGAGGATCGCGATCCAGGCGGCCAGGACGATGCAGCACCCCATCGTGAACAGCAAGGCGAACCGCATGCGGCGCTTCAGCCGGGGATCGAGCAGCGGGTGCGGCAAGTCGATGGCCGCTAGGGCGTGGGCCAGCTCACGCCGCTCGTCGGCGGTCATCCGGCGTAGTTCTGCCTCATCGATCACATCATCATTCTGCGCCCGACCCTCATGAGGTCATCTGGCGGCCACGCTCGGCGCGCTCAAGCACGCGACTGCCGGGAAACGCCTCTTCGAGCCCGGCGCCGGCCAGCGGTGTGCGACGCAGCGAAGGGGCGTCCCCGCGCCCCTGCTCCTCCGCTGCCTCCCGGCCGTCCGCGGACTGGTCCCCGGCCGGTACGGGCATGCCCGCCTCGACCGTGGCCCTGAGCAGGCGGCGCGCCCCGGTGAAAGCCAGGAACGCGAGCGGAAGCTCGGCGAAGACCGCGTCCGCGATGCTGAGCCACATGCTGCTTGTCTCCAGCGATGTGCCGACGTCGAACCAGGCGTCGCAGCAGAGCATGGTGCCGGTGAGCATGAGCAGCAAGATCAGGACCTGCCGTTTGCGCCAGGTCGCCCAGGCCGTCAACGCGAACGCTGCGAGCAGCAGCACGTCGAAGTTCACCCACAGGGCCCGCCAGTGATGCGCGTTGAAATGGTGCGGCAGCGTGGCCGCCAGCACGACGATCCAGCCGGCCAGGATCACGCAGCAGCCTGCCGAGATAAACAGCACCAGGCGTCGCTGACGGCCCAGCTTGGGGTCCCGCAGGTACGGGTCAGGTGAGGCATCGGGTGGGGTCGGCCCAGCCGGGCCCGGCCCGTCGAGTTCGGTAAGCATCCTCGCCAGCTGCCATCGTTCGGCCTGGCTCATCCGCCGCAGCTCGGCCTCGTCTATCACGACCTTAGTGTTACCCCGGTAGCCGCGTCTTATCTGGATGCCGCCTGCGTAAAGCCTGCGCGGTAGGTGCACGGCCGGCGTGACCGGCTGTGGCGCGGGCCAGCGTAAGCTGGGAAAAGTGACTGAGCTTGTCTATCTTGACTTCGGCACTGCCCCGGTCGGCTATCTCGAGGGCTGGGATCTGCAGCGGCGCGTTCATTCCAGGCGGGTAGCCGACGAGATTCCCGACAGCTGCCTGCTGCTCGAGCATGCGCCCGTATACACCGCGGGCAAGCGGACTGCCGCCTCCGACCGGCCGTTCGGCGATCCGGGCGCACCAGTGATCGACGTGGACCGCGGCGGCAAAATCACCTGGCACGGGCCCGGTCAGCTGACCGGGTACCCGATCATCAAGCTCCGCGAGCCGATCGACGTGGTCGCCTACGTGCGCGCGCTCGAGGAGGCCATGATCCTTAGCTGCGCCGAGTTCGGGGTGGTCGCGGGGCGGGTGGCGGGGCGCAGCGGCGCGTGGCTGCTCGGCGACGACCACGCTCCTGATCGCAAGGTAGGGGCGATCGGCGCGCGGGTGGCCCGGGGTGTCACCATGCACGGGTTCGCGCTGAACGCCGACTGTGACCTGTCGTGGTTCGACCGCATCGTCCCGTGCGGTATCCGCGACGCCGGGGTGAGCACGCTGTCCGCCGAGACGGGGCGCCGCATCACGGTCGCCGAGGTGACGCCGGTGATGGAGCGCCACCTGGCCGAGGTTCTCGGCTACCGCAGCTGGCGTCATGTATCCGACCCGGACGTCCTGGCCGGCCCTCGCGCGCAGGCAGGCGCTCCCGTGCCGGCTTAGTATCCGAGGGGCACCCGGTGCCGGTGCCGCGGCGGGCTCAGGTGTCGGCGCGACGGACCTTGACGGCGGTGCCGTAGGCGCAGATCTCCTGGCCGATGTTCTCCAGTTCGCTCACGTCGAACCGCATCGCCAAGATCGCGTCCGCCCCCTTGGCCTGAGCGACCTCGGTCAGCCGGTCCTGCGCCTCGGCCCGGCTGGCGGCTAGCAGCTTGGTATAACCCTGCAGTTCGCCGCCGGCCAGCGACTTGAACGCGGCACCGATCCGTGATCCGACATTCCTTGACCTGACGGTGATGCCGAACACCTCGCCGATCACCTCGGTGACCTCGTATCCGGGCAGATCGTTCATCGTGCTCAAGATCATGCTTATCCCCTGACGTGATTTGCCATGGAGCAACATACCCTGGAGGGGTGGTACTCGCACCCGAAGGACGGCGGATGCTCCGCCTGGAGGCCCGCAACAGCGAGGTCCCGATCGAGCGCAAGCCGCCGTGGATCAAGACCCGGCTACGGACCGGGCCGGCGTACACCGAGCTGAAGGCCCTGGTCCGCGGTGAGGGCCTGCACACGGTCTGCGAGGAAGCCGGCTGCCCGAATATCTTCGAATGCTGGGAAGACCGCGAGGCCACCTTCCTGATCGGCGGCGACCAGTGCACCCGCAGGTGCGACTTCTGCCAGATCGACACCGGCAAGCCGCAGCCGCTGGATGAGGGCGAGCCCCGGCGGGTCGCGGACTCGGTCGCCGCGATGGGCCTGAAGTACGCGACCGTGACCGGTGTCGCCCGCGATGACCTGCCGGACGGCGGCGCCTGGCTGTACGCGCAGACCTGCCGGGAGATCCACGCGGCGGTGGACGGGTGCGGGGTGGAGCTGCTGATTCCGGACTTCAACGCCGAGCCCGGCCGGCTGGCGGAGGTGTTCGGCGCCGCGCCGGAGGTGCTGGCGCACAACATCGAGACCGTGCCGCGGATCTTCCGGCGGATCAGGCCGGGCTTCCGGTACCCGCGGTCGCTGGACGTGCTGCGCGCCGCCCGCGAGGCCGGGCTGGTCACCAAGTCCAACCTGATCCTGGGGCTGGGCGAGGAGCGCGCCGAGATCACCGAGGCCATGGGCGACCTGCGGTCGGCCGGTTGTGAGCTGCTGACCATCACCCAGTACCTGCGGCCCACGCCGCGGCACCACCCGGTGGAACGCTGGGTCAAGCCCGAGGAGTTCGTGGAGCTGCGCGAAGAGGCGCTGGAACTCGGCTTCGCCGGCGTGATGTCCGGGCCCCTCGTCCGCTCCTCCTACCGGGCGGGCCGACTGTACACCCAGGCCATCGAGCAACGCGCTGCCGGGACGGCGCTGGCTGCCGGGTAACGACAGCGCTGGCTTTCGGGTAACGGGGCATTCGGGTAGGCCCGGCAGTTTCTGTCCGGGGCGCGGGAACCGTATGCTGCGGAGCATGGCACGCATGTCGAGAAAATCTGAGGCCGCTGATCCGGCCACCAATACGGGTACCGCTGTGGACCTGGCCAGCGCCGGGCGACTGAAGCAGATGCGCATGGTGGTCGGCATGGTGCGCAAGGCCAATCCGAAGGCGCTGCCCATCGCCATCGGTGCCGGCCTCGGCACGCTGGTGATCTTGGTGATCGTCGGCCTGGTCACCGGCCTGGGCGCGCTCCTTATCCCCTTCGGCGTGCTGCTTGGCGTGCTGGTCACGGTCATCTTGTTCGGCCGGTTCGCGAGCTCGGCGCAGTACTCAGCCATTGAGGGACAGCCCGGCGCCGCGGCCGCCGTGCTTGAGAACATGCGCGGCAACTGGACGGTGACTCCCGCGATCGCCGCCAACAGGAACATGGACGTGGTCCACCGGGCGGTGGGCAAACCCGGCGTCATCCTGGTGGGCGAGGGCTCCCCCGCTCGGCTGGCCAGCCTGCTCACCGCGGAGAAAAAGCGGGTCGCCCGGGTGGCTTACGAGGTACCGATCATCGAGTTCCAGGTGGGGAACGACGAGGGCCAGATCCCGATCAGCAAGCTGCAGCGGAAGATCATGCGGCTTCCGCGTAAGCTCAAGCCGGACGCGATCAGCGACATCAACCACCGGCTGAAGGCTCTGCAGCCGTCTTTGCAGGCGCCCAAGGGACCGCTCCCGAGGAACGCCAGGCAGCCCAAGATGCCCCGGCCGAAGGCACGCTAGAGACGGACGACGATGGTGTCGGCGGCGCGGTCATGCAGGCCGCGCAGGTCACGGTCGGTCAGCAGCGGCGGGACCACGGTGAGCAAGATCGCGGTCCGGACCAGGGACCAGCCGAATCCGACCACCCCGCCGTTGGTCCTGATCACCCGGATGCCGAGCAGCCGCTTGCCCACGGTGCACCCGGTCAGCGCGGTGAGCACGTAGACCTCTATCGCGAAGACGAGGATGGTCCAGAACTGAGAATGGGTCAGCCAGTACGCGATGAGCATGCTGAGCAGCCAGTCAATAATCAGGGCGAGCACGCGTCGGCCCATGGTGGCGACGGACCCGGGGCCCCGTTCGGGCAGCCCGAACCGCTTGCCCGGGTAAGCCGGGGTTTCGTCGGTGACCGGCCGGGCCGTCAACGGGGTTCTCTTGGCCACGACACAACGGTATCCGCTCCGTGCTACCGGCCGCGCGGGGGGCCATAATAAGAGTCCTGATCTTGGACGTCGAGCCGTAACATTTGCGAAACACACCAGACACGGCGCGGAAATTGCCGACGTCTAACGTCCGAATCGCGTGTCTTGAGACCGAAAATGCGTGCCCTGTACCGGGAGGGTTGATGTTCAGCAGTGCCGAGGAAGTACTCAGCTTCATCGCTGAGGAAAATGTAGAGTTCATCGACGTCAGGTTCTGTGACCTGCCGGGCACGATGCAGCACTTCACCGTGCCCGCGTCGGCGTTCAGTGAGGATGTCTTCACCGACGGCCTCATGTTCGACGGCTCGTCGATCCGCGGGTTCCAGGCGATCCACGAGTCCGACATGCTGCTGCTGCCCGACCCGAGCACCGCCGGGATCGACCCGTTCCGTACCCACAAGACCCTGAACATGACGTTCTTCGTACACGACCCGTTGACCGGGGCGCCCTACAGCCGGGACCCGCGCAACATCGCCAGGAAGGCGCAGGACTACCTGCGCGGCACCGGCATCGGCGACACGGCGTTCTTCGGCCCGGAGGCGGAGTTCTACATCTTCGACTCGGCCCGCTTCGCGACCTCCGCGAACGAGGGCTACTACCACATCGACTCGGTCGAAGGCGCGTGGAACTCCGGCCTGGAGGAGGACGGCGGCAACCTGGCCTACAAGCCCAGGTACAAGGGCGGCTATTTCCCCGTCCCGCCGATGGACCACTTCGCGGACCTGCGCGCGGAAATGACGACCAACCTGCTCGCGCACGGCATCCAGGTCGAGATGCAGCACCACGAGGTCGGCACGGCCGGCCAGTCCGAGATCAACATGCGCTTCGGCCCCCTGCTGGAGGAAGCCGACAAGCTCATGCTCTTCAAGTACATCATCAAGTCCACCGCCCAGGCGGCGGGCAAGACGGTGACGTTCATGCCCAAGCCGCTGTTTGGTGACAACGGCAACGGGATGCACTGCCACCAGTCGATCTGGAAGGACGGCTCGCCGCTGTTCTACGACGAGGTCGGCTACGCGGGCCTGTCCGACATGGGCCGGTACTACATCGGCGGCCTGCTCAAGCACGCGCCCTCGCTGCTGGCCTTCACCAACCCGACCGCGAACTCCTACCACCGGCTCGTCCCCGGTTTCGAGGCCCCGGTCAACCTGGTCTACTCACAGCGCAACCGCTCGGCCTGTATCCGGATCCCGATTACCGGCACGAACCCGAAGGCCAAGCGGGTCGAGTTCCGCGTCCCCGACCCGTCGGCCAACCCCTACCTCGCGTTCGCCGCGATGCTGATGGCGGGCTTGGACGGAATCAAGAACAAGATCGAGCCGGCCGAGCCGGTGGACAAGGACCTGTACGAGCTACCCCCGGACGAGGCCGCCGCCATCGCGCAGGTCCCCGGGTCCCTCGAAGCGGTGCTCAGCACCCTGGAGGCCGACCACGCCTATCTCACCGAGGGCGGCGTGTTCACCCCCGACCTCATCGAGACCTGGCTGGACTACAAGCGGACTGTCGAGCTGGACGCGCTCCGGCTGCGACCGCACCCGCACGAGTTTGAGCTCTACTTCGACTGCTGACCGTCCCAGCGTCTGAGCAGAGGTGGGCTGAGGGGGCCGCGTTTCCACGCGGCTCCCTCGCTTGCGTGTGCACCGTACGGAGACGTCGCCTTGACCGCACCACAGCCTGTTGTCCGCCCGGCGATACCCGCCGACACCGAGCAGGTCGCCGCGATCTTCGCGCACTACGTCGCGACCAGCGTCGCCACGTTCGAGGAGGTCCCGCCGACCGCCGCGGACTGGCGGCGGCGGCTCGGCGAGCTTGGCCGGCAGAACCTGCCCTTCCTGGTGGCACTGGGGGGCCAGGGGGGCCAGGCCGGCGGGGACACGGGGACCCTCTGCGGGTACGCCTACGCCAGCCCGTGGCGGCCCAAGCCTGCCTACCGCTACACCGTCGAGGACACGGTGTACATCTCCCCCGGGCACACCGGCCGCGGGCTCGGCAGCGCCCTGCTCGCCGGGCTGCTGGCCGGGTGCGCGGACGCGGGCGCGCGTCAGGTCATCGCGGTCATCGCCGACACCGGGAGCGACGCCTCGGCCGCGCTGCACCGCCGGTTCGGTTTCGCCGAGGCGGGCCGGCTGTGCGGGGTCGGCCGCAAGCACGGCCGGTGGATCGATACTGTCCTCATGCAGCGAGAGCTAGGACCTGGCCGGTGAGCCCGGCGGAGATGCACACCGCGTTCACCGCCGCGGAACACAACTGGCTGACGCGGCTGGGCAAGCTCAGGGACGTGGTGCGCCAGGAACTGGTCACCAGGCAGCTGGGCGCGGAACTGCCACCACCGCCCGTTCCGGTCGTTGATCTTGGCTGCGGTCAGGGGACGCAAGCCTTGCGGCTGGCGCGGAGCGGCTACCAGGTGACCGGGGTTGACGCCTCGGCCGGCCTGCTGGCCCGGTTCGAACGGGACCTTGCCGCCGAGCCGGCTGAGGTCCGGGCCAGGGTGCGGGTCGAGCGCGGTCTCATCGAGCATTGGGCCGAACGGGCCGTGCTGTCACCCGCCGCCGTCGTGCTTTGCCACGGAGTGCTGATGTACCAGGCGGATCCGGACCCGGTCCTGCGTGCCATCGCCGGGCTGACGGCGCCGGGCGGGATGGTGTCGCTGCTGGTCCGCAACGGCGACGCGCTGGCCATGCGGCCGGGGCTGCTCGGCGACTGGACCGCCTGCGCGGCGGCGTTCGGCTCGGACCAGTACGCCAACAGGATCGGGGTCACCGCCCGCGCCGACCGCCTCGCCGACCTGACCGGCCGGCTGGCCGGCCACGGCCTGGAGCTCACCGCCTGGTACGGCGTGCGGGTCTTCACCGATATTGCCGCCAGCGACGCCGCCCCGCCGACCCCAACGAACCCGCCGACCCCAACGGAACCCCCGGCCGACCTCGAGGCCCTGCTGGACTGCGAGGAGCGAGCCGGCCGCACCGACCCTTACCGCCGGGTCGCCGCCATGACGCACCTGATCGCGCGGCGTCCCGCCTAGGAGCGCCCTTACGGCGGCGTTCCCGCGACTTGGTTTAGCCGACCGGGACCAGCGTCAGGTAGACCATCCCGAGGATGCCGCGGTAGCCGCGCAGCCAGGACGACCGGTGCTGGTCCACCCGTTCCCGGATCTGCGCGGCTTTGGGGTGGGCCGGGTGGGCCGCGAGCCATTCCTCCTCATCGGTCTGGTAACCCGACTCGAATTCGTCCCACTCTTCGGAGTTGGCGACCTCGATCCAGGCCGGGCGGAAGCCAGCCTCGATGGCGAGGTCGACGGCGCGGGCCAGATCGGGATACTCCCCCGCCGACGCGCCGGGCCACATGGCCGCCAGTTCGGCGTCGGCCGGGGGCCGCTGCCAGAACCCCTCGCCGAGCAGCACCCGTCCGCCCGGCGTGACCAGCCGCCGCAGCACCTGCAGGCCGGCCATCGTGTGCTCAGGCGGCTGAGCCTCGCTGAGCGCGTGACTCGCCCCCACGCACAGCACGAGATCGGCAGGCCCCCGTGCCGTTCCGACACCGGATTCCCGAACGAACGTGACACGATCGCCGAGGCCGCGGGACTTGGCGTTGCCTCGCCCCCGGACCAGGTCGGCCTCGTCCGTGTCCAGGCCGAGGCCGGTGGCTTCCGGGACGGCGCCGAGGATGCGGAGCATCAGCTCGCCCCACCCGCAGCCGATGTCCAGCACCGTGCGCGGTGTGGTCCGGGTGAGCCTCTCGGTGAGCCGGGCGGCCCGGCCCTCGGAAAGAGGCCCGTGGAAGGTGAGCCGGGTCAGCGTCGGAGGGAGATCAGCGTCAGGTATTTCAGCGGCGGGTACTTCGCTTTGAGCCATATGCGCGTCACCGTAGCCCACCCGCTGTGGCCTCTGCAAACGAATTCCCCGTGGCTACGCGGCCTCGTCGGAGGCCATGGCCTCGTGGCCGACTCGCGCGCGAACGCGAGACAAACACAGTTGGACGAGAGCCGCCAGGACCTTAAGGTAAGTACTGCTGTGAGAGATAATGAGGTCATTGAGCGGATTGACGCCTTCTGCGACGCGGTCCCGCGGCGCCAGGCCAGGGCCGAGGAGTACGGGCCGCTCGTGCTGTTCGTTCCCACCGGTCCCGGCTGGCCCTACTACGCGCGGCCCAGACGAGGCTCCCGGCCGCCGGTCACCGCGGCCGGCATCCGTGCGGTCCGCGCCCGTCAGCGCGAGCTGATCATTCCCGAATCCTTCGAATGGATCGAGCAGATCGCCCCCGAGATGGCGGCCGCCGCCGCCGATGCGGGCCTTGAGGTGCAACCCCATCCCCTCATGGTGCTCGCCGAGCCGCCGCAGGCGCCGCCGGTTCCGGCTGGTATCAGCGTGCGCGTCGCCGCTCCCGAGAGCTCCGAACTCGACCGGATCTGGGCGGTACCCACCGTCGCCTTTTCTCACCCGGGCACCGAGGCCGGCCAGGCTGGCACGGCCGAGCGCGACAAGATGGCCGCGGACTACGACGGCGGCACGATCGCGATCCTGCGCGAACGGCTGCGATCCGGACAATCGGTGCTCGCCGCCGCCTTCGGCCCGGACGGCCCGGTCGCAGCGGGCAGCTGCCAGGCGGTGGACGGCGTGGCGGAGATCACCGGAGTGGGTGTGTTGCCCGCCGACCGCCGCCAGGGTCTCGGAGCGGCGGTGACCGCGCTGCTGGCGAGGGACGCCCTGGAGCGCGGGGTGCGGACCGTTTTCCTGTCCGCCAGCGACGACGCGGTGGCTCGCATCTACGCCTGGATTGGCTTCCACCAGATCGGCACCGCGATGATCGCCGAGCCCGCCGCCGGCTGATCATCGCGATGGTCGCCCCAGTTGACCGCCACCGGCGCCGGCGCTCCGCTATGGTCGTGTGGTGCTGTCGCGCTGGCAAGGCGGGTTCGCCGCGATCGTCGTTACCCTGGCGGCCGGCGCGCTGATGATCCTCGACGTGACCGATGCCGCGCTGCGGCGCTGGTGGTCAGGTCACGCGCTGAGCACGGACATGGTTTCCGGGCTGCTCGGGCTGCTCATCACGGTGCTCGTGATCGATCAGGTGGTCCGCCTGCGCCAGATCAATGACCGGGCCCGGGCCGTCGCGGCCCAGGCGGCCATCATGGTGAACCAGGCCATCCGTTCGTCGCAGGCGGTGTCCCAGACGCTGGCGAACTCGGGGGACCGGGACGCGGCGGGCGATGAGTTCCGGACCTACATGATGATGCTGCTGGTCAGCGCGCCGGTGCTGATCGACGCCAAGGCATCGCGGAATTTCCTCGAGCAGGCCCAGTACCTGGGCGGCGAGATGGCCCGCGTGCTCGGGGTGACCGCCGGGCCGCCAGGCCAGGCCGGTTTCTCTACGACCCGGCTCGATGACGCGGTACAGCGGCTCAAGGCCGCCTCGGCGCCGCTGCTCCAGGTCCTGGATCCCGAGACGCGGACCGCTGTCCGCGGAGAAGATTCCGGCTGAGAAACCGCGGACCAATCCCCCCATCCGTCCGCAGTGGGCTGACTACGCTGGAGCCAGATCATGCCAGGTAACAGCGACGGTGGCAGGGGAGGGGGCAGGGCGCGTGACCGGGATAAGAGGCAGGCACCCGGCGGGAATCCCCTCGGCGCGGAGCAGGAAAGTGGCCCTGGTGATGGCCGGCTGCCTCGCCATCGCCGCGATCGTCGGAGCCGTCGCCTGGTTCATCACCGTCCCCGGGTCGGTAGCCCAGGTGTCCCGGGGTGCTACCCGGTCCCCGCAGGCCGCGGCCACCCAAGAGCACCGGGATCCGTTCGGAACGGCTGCGGTCTCTTACCTGTCGAGGAGGACCGGCACGGTGCTGGCCGCGCTCTACGACGTCAGGACGGGCCAGACCTGGCGCCTGGGGCAGGGGCGGCCGCAAGCCGAGGCGAGCGTGGTCAAGCTCGATGTACTGGAAACACTACTGGCCGAGCGAGGCGGCGACGGCGGGCTGTCGGCTAGCGACCAGTCGCTGGCCAGGCAGATGATCGAGGACAGCGACAACGCCGCCGCGACCAGCCTGTGGTACGAGGTCGGCAGCGGGACACGGATCCGCTCGTTCAACGCCGAAGCCGGGCTGACCCAGACCACTCCGTCCTCCTGCCTCGTCTGCGCCGGTTTCTCCTGGCCGGGGTGGGGACTGAGCACCACGACCCCCGCCGATCAGATTGCCCTGCTCAGGAAGCTGATCACGCCGAGCTCGCTGCTCACAGGCGCCGAACGTGACTATGCCTTGTCACTGCTGGAGAACGTGACCCCGTCTCAGCGGTGGGGGGTCTCCGGCGGTGTTCCGGCGCACGTCACCGTGGCCCTGAAGAATGGCTGGCTGCCGCTGGCGGGCGTAGACAGCGACTGGCAGATCAACAGCGTCGGATGGATCTCGGGCGGCGGCAGGAACTACCTGATGGCCGTGCTCGTCGCCGGAAACCCGACCGAGCAGTACGGCATCGACACGATCGACCAGCTGTCCGCCATGGTCTGGCAGGACATGAACTATGCCCCGGTCAAGTAGCCGGGTCCGCCATCGGCCGATTACAGCCGCCGCGCATCCCTTTTGTCAGATTTGTTGTCTTTGCCGGAAGATTTTGGCGGTGGATCCGGGCCTGGCGGTGGATCGGGGGGATCGGGATGCACCGGATCCACCATGGAGCCCGGATCCACCACAATAACTGGAGACACCCTTCTGTTTTTGCTGCTTGCGTGGTCCCTGTGACTACTGTGGTGCTGGGCAGGTTCGTACTATTTGGCCGGTGCCCTAGGCACGCCGCCCGGTCGCTGACCGAGCCGGCCATGCCTTCCGCTAAGGCATTCGCTGCCCGGCCAGGGCGGCCCGGGGCAGGCCTGCGAGCTGGCCGCACTCCCTGGTGAGATGCGCCTGGTCGGCGTAGCCCGCTTCCGCCGCGATGGCCGCCAGGTCATGACGATGGCCGTTTCGTTCAAGACGCCCGCCGCGACGCATAGGACGACGACCTGGCGAGCTCAGCCGTAGAACAGAGGCTCCATGACTGTGCGGGCGCGGCGGGCGGCGCGGCGGTAGTCCTCCTCGAGCGCCTGCCCGGCGTCCCCGGGCGGGTAGCCGAGCAGGCGGGCGACCGCGGTCAGCTCGCGGTGCTTGCCCGGCAGCATATCGCTCGGCCTGCCGCCGACCAGGACGATCGCGTTCCTGATCCGCGCGGCCAGCTCCCAGGCGGCCATCAGCGCGGCCGCGTCACGGGCGGGCAGCAAGCCCGCCTGCACGGCGGCCGCCATCGCCGCGCCGGTCCTGGTAGTGCGCAACTCGGGCAGCGCATGAGCGTGCCGCAGCTGCAGCAGCTGCACCGTCCACTCCACGTCGGACAGGCCGCCCGGCCCGAGCTTGACGTGCAGCGCCCGGTCCGCGCCGCGTGGTATCCGCTCGGCCTCCATCCGCGCCTTGACCCGGCGGATCTCGCGGACGGCGACCGCACTGATGCCTTCGGCGCCAGGGCCTTCCGGGTAGCGGAAGTCGTCGCTCATCGCGATGAACTCCGCGCCGAGCGCGGCGTCCCCGGCCACCGGCTCGGCGCGCAGCAGGGCCTGCGCCTCCCACGGCGCGGACCACCGCCGGTAGTAGCCACGGTAGGCGGCCAGGGTGCGGGCCAGCGGCCCCTGGCGTCCCTCTGGGCGCAGGTCGGAGTCCACCACCAGGGCGGGATCGGGGACCGGCAGCGCGAGCAGCCGCCGTAGCTCCACCGCCACCGCGTGGGCGACGTCCGAGGCCTGCTTCTCGGGATAGCCCGGCAGCGGGTCGTGCACGAACAGCACGTCCGCGTCGCTACCGTAACCGCATTCGTGGCCGCCGAAGCGGCCCATCGCGATCACGGCGAACCTGGTCGGCAGCGGCCCGCGCAGCTCCGCTGAGATCTTCCGCATCGCCACCGCGAGCGCGGTCTCGACCGACGCCCGGGTCACGCTGGTCAGCGCCTCCGCCGTCGCCGCCAGCGCCTTTCCGGCCGGACCGTTGACACCGAGCACGTCGGCGGCGGAGGTGCGCAACAGCTCGCGACGCCGGACCGAACGCACGGCGGTTACCGCGCCCTCCGCGTCGTCCTCGTAGCGCTGGGCCGCGGCCATCATTTCCGCGCGCAGCGCGGCCAGGCTCCTGGCGGTGAGCTCGGCGTCCTCGCCGAAGATGGCGACCGCTTCGGGCGCGCGCAGCAGCAGTCCGGCCGCGTACCGGCTGGACGCCAGCACGCAGGCCATCCGCTCAGCCGCCTTGGTCTCATCCCGCAGCAGCCTGAGGTACCAGGGCGACGACCCAAGCTCCTCGCTGACCTGGCGGAACGCCAGCAGCCCCGCGTCGGGCTCGGCGGCGTTCGCGAACCAGCCCAGCAGCACCGGCAACAGCGTGCGCTGAATGGCCGCGCGCCGTGAGACACCCGCGGTCAGCGCGTCGATATGGTGCAGTGCCCCGGCCGGGTCGACATAGCCCAGCGCCTCGAGCCGGGCCCGGGCTTCGGCAGGCGTCAGCCTGGCCGCCTCCGACGGCAGCCGGGCCACCGCTTCGAGCAGCGGCCGGTAGAACAGCTTCTCGTGCAGCCGCCTGACCTGCCTGGCGTGGCGGCGCCACAACTCGTCGAACTCGACCGCCGGATCGGGGCGGATCACGGCTTCCGCGGACTGCCACCACGGCTCGTTCGGCCCGTCAGTAAACCTCATCGCCCGGCCTAGCCTGCGAAGTACGGCCGGATCCTCTGGCAGGGTGTGCGTGCGGCTCAGCCGGTTCAGCTGCAGCAGATGTTCGGTACGGCGCAGGAAACGGTACGCGGCGGCCAGCTCCTCGGCGTCGGCGCGGCCGACATACCCGCCGGCGGCCAGGGCCGCAAGGGCGGGGAGCGTGGCGGGCGCACGCAGCGTCTCGTCGGTGCGGCCGTGCACGAGCTGCAGCAGCTGGACGGCGAACTCGATGTCCCGCAGCCCGCCCGGGCCGAGCTTGAGCTCACGCCCGGCCTCGCTGGCCGGGAGCGACTCCTCCACCCGGCGGCGCATGGCCTGCACATCCTCGACGAAATTCTCGCGGCGGGCCGCTTCCCAGACCAGCGGGCCGAGGGTGTCCGCGTAGGCCTGACCCAGCGTCATGTCACCCGCCACCGGCCGTGCCTTCAGCAGCGCCTGGAACTCCCAGGTCTTTGCCCAGCGCTCGTAGTAGGCCCGGTGGCTGGCCAGGGTGCGGACCAGGGGGCCGGCCCGGCCTTCCGGGCGTAGGTTCGGGTCGACCGGGAAGATGCTGCCTTCGGGGGTCGAGCGCGCGCACACCCCGATCAGGCCGGCGGCAAGCTTGCTCGCGGTGGCGAGCGCGGCGATCTCGTCCTCGTCCTTGACCGGCTCGGCCACGAAGATCACGTCAACGTCGCTGGCGTAGTTCAGCTCACGACCGCCGCACTTGCCCATGGCCAGCACCGCCAGCCGGCATGGCACAGCCTTAGGGGACAGCTCGGCCCGGGCCACGGCGAGGGCCGCCTCCAGCACCGCCGCCGCGATGTCGGCCAGCTCCTCGGCCACCGCGTCGACGGTCGTGACTCCGGTCATGTCCCGGGCGGCGAGATGCAGGAGGCGGCGCCGGTACGCCGCGGCCAGCGTGGCCGTGGGCTCGGTGCCGGACGCCACCGGGTTCTCCGTACCTATCGCGTCCGCGGGGATCGCGCCCACCGCGGTCAGCATGTCCTCCCGCAGTTCGGCCGGACCGGGACGGCTGACGGCGCCGCGGAGCACCGCGCAGTCTTCCGGGTGCCTGGCCAGATGATCGGCCAGGCCCGCACTGACGCCGAGCACCGCGGTCAGCCGGTCACGGAAGTCCTGCTCGCCACGCAGCGCCGTGCGCAGCGCGTCCGGACTGTCCGTAGCGGCGAAGATCCTGGCCAGCCCGGCCAGCGCCAGGTCGGGGTCGGCGACGGCGGCCAGAGCGATTACCACCACGTCGGTCCTCAGCTCGGCCGCGGTAATACCGAGATCGGTGAGCAACAGGCGTTCAGCCCGCGCGGCATCGGCGAAACCTATCCGCGCCAGCCACCCTGCCAGCGTGGTTCGCGAACCACTCACCTCAGTAAAAGTAGTTGATATCCAGCGCGAGCGCGCCGCTGGGTCGAGCTGAAGGGGCGAAAGGTAGGGTGGCGAGGTCCACCACAGGCATGGGAGCCCGGTCTTGAAATATCTGTTCATCGCGGGGAAGTGGGCCCCGGCCGCGGATGACGGCACCTCACAGACCATCAACCCGTTCGACGCCACCTCCCTGGACACCCTGGCCGAGGCGTCGGCGGCGGACGTGGACGCGGCAGTCGCGGCCGCCCGCGAGGCGTTCGACGAGGGTCCATGGCGCCGGTCCACGGTGACCGAACGCGCCGCGCTGCTCGCCAAGATCGCCGACCTGCTGCAGCGCGACCGGGAGCAGCTGGCCCGCACCGAAAGCCTGGACACCGGCAAGACGCTGAACGAGGCGCGGGCGGACGTGGACGACACGACGGCCGTCTTCCGCTATTACGCGGGAATCGCGGGCTCTCGCGCCGGCCGGGTGGTCGATCCCGGCCGGTCGCACGTGACCAGCCGGATCACGCACGAGCCGGTCGGCGTCTGTGCGCTCATCGCGCCCTGGAACTACCCGCTGCTGCAGATCTCCTGGAAGCTCGCGCCGGCGCTGGCGGCGGGCAACACGACGGTGATCAAGCCCAGCGAGCTGACCCCGCTGTCCACAGTGGCGCTGGTCGGGCTGTTCGAAGAGGCGGACGTGCCGCCGGGTGTGCTGAACCTGCTGCTCGGCCAGGGCAGCACGGCGGGCCAGGCGCTGGTCGCGCACCTTGGAGTTGACCTGATCTCGTTCACCGGCGGGCTGGCCACCGGCGAGGCAATCATGGCCGCGGCCGCGCACGGAGTCCGCCGGGTCGCGCTCGAGCTGGGCGGCAAGAACCCCAACATCGTGTTCGACGGCACCGACTTCGACACCGTGGTGGACAACGCGTTGACCGCCGCGTTCCTGCATTCCGGGCAGGTGTGCTCGGCCGGCGCGCGGCTGATCGTGCAGGATTCGCTGCACGACAGCTTCGTCGCCGAGCTGGCCGCCCGGGCCGACCGGATCCGGCTGGGCAGTGGCCTCGACCCGGAGACCGAGTGCGGCCCGCTGATCTCCGCAGCCCAGCGCGCCAAGGTGGAAAGGTACATTGCGCTGGGTCTTTCCGAGGGCGCGGAACTGCTGGCCGGAGGGAAACGGCCTGCCGACCCGGCGCTGGCCCAGGGATTCTTCCTGCGGCCGACCGTGTTCGGCGGGTGCCATCGCGAGATGACGGTGGTGCGGGACGAGGTATTCGGGCCGGTGGTGACGGTCGAGCGGTTCAGCACCGAGGACGAGGCGATCCGGCTCGGTAACGACACCAGCTACGGCCTGGCGGGAGCGGTGTGGACATCGGACGCGGGTCAGGCGGAGCGGGTAGCGGGCGCGCTGCGCCACGGCACGGTGTGGATCAACGACTACCATCCTTACCTGCCGCAGGCGGAATGGGGCGGCTTCGGCAAGTCCGGCATCGGCCGCGAACTCGGACCCTCCGGGCTGGAGGAATACCAGGAGAAGAAGCACATCTACCACAACACCAGCCCCGCGCCTGCGCACTGGTTCTCCGGGTAGAGAGCCGCCTTCTCCCCGCGTAGGAGCCGCCGCCGGACCGTCCGCTCAGCCCGGTGTGGTAGGCATTGGGTCATGGTCGATCTAATCCCGCGCGACATACTTTTCGGCAACCCGGAACGGGTCGCTCCCCGTATCTCGCCCGACGGCACCCAGCTGACCTGGATCGCGCCGCGCGACGGCGTGCTCAACGTCTGGGTCGCGCCGATCGGCCCCTCGGGGGTCGGCTGGGACGCCGCGACGGTGGTCACCGACGACACCGACCGGGGCATCCGGTCCTTCACCTGGGCGCGGGACGGCAGGCACCTGCTGTATGTGCAGGACACCGGCGGGGATGAGAACTGGCGGCTGTACGACGTCGACATGAAAACGATGGCCCGGCGTGACCTCACGCCTTTCGACGGCATCCAGGCGCGGATCATCGCCACCAGCAAGCGGCACCGCGACGAGGTGCTCGTCGGAATGAACCGCGACAACCCCCAGCTGCACGACGTCTACCGGCTGGACCTGCCGACCGGTGAGCTCGTCAAGGTGATCGAGAATCCAGGGTACGCCGGCTGGCTCGCGGACGAGGAACTGGCGGTCCGCGGTACGCTCGCCCCGCTGCCCGACGGCGGCTTCGACCTCCTGGTCCGTGACAGCGCGGACGGCGACTGGCGGACGCTGGTGACCATCACGGCCGACGACGCCCCGGCCAGCGATGTGCTGTCGTTCAGCGGCGACGGCCGCAGCCTGCTGGCGATCAGCTCGGCCGGCACGGACACCGGCAGGCTCTGCCGGATCGATCTGGCCAGCGGCGAGATCGACGTGCTGCTCGAGGATCCCGAGGCGGACGTCGCGGGCGCGATGCTGCACCCGGACACACGGGATCCGCAGATCGTCGAGGTGCTTAAGGACCGCACCGAGTATCACGTGCTCGACCCGTCGGTCGAGGCCGACTTCAAGGCGATCCGGGCGCTTCACCCCGGTGACCCGCAGCCGGTCGGCCGCGACGAGGCCGACGCCATCTGGCTGATCGCCTTCACCGACGACGCTGGGCCGGTCCAGTACTTCGCCTACGACCGGGCCAGCAGGACCGGCAGCTTTCTGTTTGACAGCCGTCCCGAGCTGTCGCGTTACGACCTGGCCAGGATGGATCCGTTCTCCTTCACCGCGCGGGACGGGCTGACGATTCACGGGTACGTCACCTTCCCGCCCGGCGTGGAACGATCCGGGCTGCCGATGGTGCTCGACGTACACGGCGGGCCGCAGGCGCGCGACGTCTGGGGCTTCAACCCCGAGGCGCAGTGGCTGGCCAACCGCGGATACATGAGCGTTCAGGTGAACTACCGCGGCTCGACCGGCTACGGCAAGTCGTTCGTGTCGGCCGGCGACCGCGAGTGGGGCGCCAAGATGCACGACGACCTGCTGGACGCGGTGCAGTACGTGGTGGACCAGGGCTGGGCCGACCCGAAGAAGGTCGCGATCTATGGCGGTTCCTACGGCGGTTACGCGGCCCTGGTCGGCGCCGCCTTCACCCCGGACGTGTTCTGCTGCGCGGTCGACATCGTCGGCCCGTCGAACCTGCAAACGCTGCTCGAGACGGTCCCGCCGTACTGGAAGCCGGTGATCGCGCAGCTGTACCGGCGGGTCGGCAACCCGGAAACAGACAAGGAGTTCCTGTGGTCGCGCTCGCCGCTATCCCGGGTGCATGACATCCGTATCCCGCTGCTGATCGCCCAGGGCGCCAACGACCCGCGGGTCAAGCAGGCCGAGTCCGAGCAGATCGTCGCCGCACTGAAAGAGGCCGGGATCGACTACGAGTACCTGCTCTTCCCCGACGAGGGCCACGGCTTCGCCAAGCCGGAGAACCGGCTGAAGTTCTACGCCGCGGCGGAGCGCTTCCTGGCCCGGCACCTCGGCGGCCGGTTCGAGGAGTAAACGTTCCGTGGCCGCGGTCAGAGCATGGGCAGGTAGCGGGCCAGCTCGTATTCGGTGACCTGGCGGCGGTACTCCTGCCATTCCTCGCGCTTGTTGCGCAGGAAGAAGTCGAAGACGTGCTCGCCCAGCGTCTCGGCGACCAGCTCGCTGTCCTGCATGACCTTAATGGCCTGGTCCAGGTCCTGGGGCAGCGGCCGGATGCCCAGCGCGCGGCGCTCCGCGGAGGTCAGCGCCCACACGTCGTCCTCGGCGCCGGCCGGCAGTTCATAGTCGCCCTCGATGCCCTTGAGCCCGGCGGCCAGGATCACGGCCAAGGCCAGGTACGGGTTGCAGGCGGCGTCCACCGAGCGGAACTCGACCCGGGTCGAGTTGCCCTTCTGCGG
>Ga0302324_100010374_pt1 | contig 19304 bp, 12 predicted proteins | sample Palsa_T0_1_FD_201949 | JGI IMG/M metagenome (GOLD analysis project Ga0302324, IMG submission 201949) | Peat permafrost microbial communities from Stordalen Mire near Abisko, Sweden - Palsa_T0_1 | ecosystem: Environmental > Terrestrial > Soil > Palsa > Peat permafrost | place: Sweden: Abisko...
TGACGCAGTACGGAGCGTATGTACTCGCGGTCGCTCTGATGATGCCGTTGGCGCAGGCGCAGCCGACAAAAATCCAGGCGGCCTTCGGAGACGATGCCGGAACGCTTTCCAAGAAATTCACCGGCCTCGCGCGCGTGATGGCAGGCAAGTACGACTGGAAGCCCGGCCAGGGCGTTCGCTCCGTCAGCGACGTGTTCAACCTGATCGTTATGGAGAACGGCATGCTCGCCGGTGTGCTCTCGGGCACACCGAATACAGGGGCACCGCCGGCGCCCATCACCGATCCGGAGAAATTGCAGGAAGCTCTGAAAGCTTCTTACGCCAATCTGCAAAAAGCGATTACGGGGCTTTCCGACAACGACCTGCAGACACACGTGAAACTGTTCGGAGAAGACATGACGAAGCAGGACGCGGTGATGCTGATTCTCTTCGATCAGCACGAGCATCTGGGGCAGTCGATCGCGTACGCGCGCACCAACGGCGTGGTCCCGCCCTGGTCTAAGTAGGAACGCCGCGCGGTCTGGCCCGGTTCTCATCGCATAGCGCACCGGTTGACTGAATAAAACAAGGAGATGATCTCATGATTCGTAGTCGCGATCTTGTGTTGAGTTGTTTTCTTGTGGGACTGACGCTCAATGCGAGCGCACAGCAATCTACTCCTGCCGCATCCGCGCCGGCTCCGCTGGTGGGGACACTCGCGGGGCATCCTGACTGGCCTGCGGCAAAGAACCCCGGCGACGTGGACACTGTGGACCACCTCCTCGCAACGCTCTATGACACGGTCTCCGGCCCGGCTGGACAGCGCGACTGGGATCGCTTCCGCGCTCTGTTTGTGCCCAACGCCCGGATTGGCTGGATCGTTCCGCAGTCCGCGGCCACGAAGGACAAACCGGCAAGCAAGGGGGATGTCTTTCTCCTGACTCCCGACATCTTCCTGCAGCAAAACGACCCTTACTTTACGACGCATGCTTTCTATGAGCGTAGCATTGCGAAACAAGTGGAGGAGTTTGGGAATCTCGTTGAGGTGTGGAGCACGAAGGAGAGCCGGGATACGAAGGACGACGCACATCCCTCGCGCGGCATCGATGCGTTCCAGATTGTGCATGCGCAGGGACGCTTCTGGATCGTCAGCCTGCTTCTTGAGGATGAGCGGCCAGAGTTGACGCTGCCTGCGAAGTACCTGAAGACGCCCGGGCAATAACGAGAGCGTATATGAGATTCCCGCACTTCTGCGACTGGATGCGTCGACAGCGCGGGGCTCGGCCAAAAAATTGACCGCATTGTTTTTGCATTGGATACCAAATTCTGAATAGTCACAAGGGAAGACACATGATTGACTTCGGGTTGGGAAAGTTGCGGCTCTGGAGCGCAGCAGTAGCCTGCGCAGCCCTATTCATGACGCAGGCTGCGGGATCCCAGCAAGCCGCCTTTACGCTCAACGATGTGACGCAGGCGCCATATCCGTACGGCATGGTAGCTGCGCCGACAGGTTCTGCCGTGGCGTGGATATTCGACGCGAAGGGCTGCCGCAATATCTGGGTAGCAGACCCGTCCCATGGCGCGAAAGCGCGCCAGATCACGCCGTACACAGGGGACGACGGTTTCAACATCCGAGAACTCGCCTGGTCACCCGATTCAAAGTCGATCGCCTTCACGCGGGGCGAGAATCTCTGGGACGACACTCCGGCCAATGTTAATAACTCTCCGCAAGGCCCCATGCCCAAGGAAGTATGGATGGTTCCCACGGCCGGTGGCGTACCGCATAGGTTCGGCGAGGGAAATTCCCCTAGCTTTTCGCCCGATGGCAGCCGCCTGCTTTTTCTCGACAAGAAAACAATTCTGACGGCGGCCGCGAGCGGCGAGGGCGACGCGCAGCCATTGCTCATCGATCAGGGAACTGTGGACTCGCTGACCTGGGCGCCGGACGGCAAGCGCCTGGCGTTCGTGAGCCATCGAGGCAACCACTCGCTGATCGGTGTCTACGATTTCGTTGACCAAACCATCGTATGGCTCAGTCCGAGTCTCGATTACGACAGCTCGCCCGCGTTCTCACCGGATGGCGCGCGGATCGCCTTCATCCATGTGCTGGCCGAGAGAACTCTCTCCAATTACTCCTCCAAACGCAGCGGACGGCCGTGGTCGATCTGGACGGCGGACGTAAAAACCGGCCAGGGTCGGCGTTTCTGGATTGCCGACGCGGGACCCGGTAGTGCATTCAATCCGACCTCCTCGGCAACGAACCTCTTCTGGACCAACGGCGATGATCTCGTGTTCCCCTGGGAGAAGAGCGGCTGGCTGCACTTATATGCCGTCCCCGTGCAGGGTGGGACGGCACACGCACTCACGGCGGGAAAGTTCGAAGTCACATACGTCGTCCTCAGCCGGGACCGCAAGCGCTTGGTCTATTCGTCCAGTCAGGATGACACCGACAGGTTCCATATCTGGACGGTTGATGTCGAGCACGGTTCGGCCGTGCGCACCGATCAGAGCCACGCCATCGAAGACGTGCCGCAGCTTGGCGCCGACGGCACTCTTTTCGCATTGCAGAGCGACGGCAACCAGCCGTTGCATCCGGTCGTGTTGAGTGCGGGGGGGCAATGGCGGTGGCTCGCTCCGGAAGCCATTCCGTCCTCCTTCCCGAGTTCCAAGCTCGTCATGCCCCAGGCCGTGACCCTTGCGGCGAAGGATGGCCAGGAAACGCACGCGCAACTGTTCCTGCCACGTGAAACCACCTCCAAGCCACACCCGGCGATTCTGTTCTTCCACGGCGGCCCTCAATTGCAGATGCTGCTGGGGTTTAACACCGACAGCCGAGAGCATAGCTGGATGTACGCAATGAATCAGTACCTCGCAGCCGAGGGCTACATCGTGTTGTCAGTGAATTATCGCGGCAGTACCGGTTATGGCCTGGATTACAGAGAAGCCGACAACCTCGGTCCCGGCGGCGGCAGCGAACTCAATGACATCCTCGGCGCCATCGCCTATCTGCGAGGCCGACAGGACGTCGACTCACGGAGACTAGGCATCTTGGGGGATAGCTATGGAGGATTCATTGCGGAACTCGGTCTCGCGCGTGCCTCGGATGCGCTCGCGGTCGGTGTCGACTATGGGGGCATATATAACTGGTCGACGTTCCTGTCCTCGGTGGGCGAGCCGATCGACGGAGACGATTCGAACCGCCGGGCGGTGGAATCCTCCGCGGTTGCGACCATTGACCAGTGGCGCTCGCCCGTGCTGCTCGTGAAGGCGGACGGCGATCTCGACGTACCTTCCCAGCAGACCACAGCACTCATCGAAGACTTGCGGTCGCATAACATCGACCATGACTTAATCGTGATTCCGAACGAGATTCATGTCATGACACGCTACTCATCGTGGATGACGTTGTTCAATGCGACGGATGTGTATCTCGATCGGCATCTCGGCAAGCGGAGCGCGCCCACTCCGTAAGCAGGTCCATCACTGCGGTTTTGATCGACGGTGTGCGGGACCTTCGCTTAGTCAAGTTCAGAGTAAGTTTTCGGACCCTCTAGAAAATTCGGCCAAAGAATTGACCGTAATCAAGCACGACAGAGTGTGAAGTCGTGGAGGTGTAGTCCGGGATCGTACCTCGCGAATGAGACATCAGCTGGCACAAAAACAGAATCTTCATCAGCGAGGTATTCCGCTTTGAAGAGTTAGGATTCGAACTGATAACACCAGGGTTTTATAGAGTCTTCTTGCGAGACATGGAGATCGGAGAATTCAATCCCGAAGAGCTTCGCTTCGGAGCTGCGCGAAGAGTGGTCTGAGACTGTCGATGGGTGCAAAGCCTGATATCACGAACCGGCGCTCAATTTCCTGTCTGGCCGAAACTGTCCCACTATCCAATGAGGTTCATTTGGCGGATGCAGCTGTGAGAATCTTCCACAGAATATCTTGGGAGCGGCGCTGTCCGTAGTGCGTGTTGTAGGCGCTGGATGTGATCGCGATAACCATGTGGAGGGAAGGAACGATATAGATTTTGTTGCCGCCGTTCCCCGAAGCGAAGTGCACCTCTATGCTGTGACCATTAGCGGGTTCGGCCTTCGTGTACCACATGTATCCGTAGGAGTCTGCGTAGGGGTCGCTGTCTGAGATTGCAACTTGGCTCGTCAGGCTACGAGTGATCCAGTCACGGCTCACAAGTTGCTGGCCATTCACGACCCCCTCATTCAGCACCAGTTCGCCGACCGCTGCCATATTGCGTGTCGTGATCGAAAGATTGCCTTGTCCAGTTATCCGATTGACAGGGACGTGCCGCCAACGATAGTCCTGAATCCCTAACGGCTCAAAAAGATTGATCTTGGCGAACTCATCAAGGGGCATGTGGTTTGCATTTTCGATGATCGCGCCGGTCAAAAAGGCGTTAATTGAGCAATAGTTATATTTCGTTCCGGGAGCCCCTCTCACAGGCACTGCATAGATCGTACGAATCCAGTCAGATGACTTGTCAAGATTATCCTCGTCACCCGGAGTAGAGGGATCTTCATCGTCAGCGTCCAGCCCCGACCGCATGTTCAGCAGATTCTTGATCGTGATCTTCTCTTTACCGTCTTGCGGGAGGCCAGGCAGATAGAGCGCAATCGAGTCGTTAACGCTATGAACCAGCCGCTTCTGAATGGTTATACCCATCAGTAGGGACGTAATACTTTTTGTGGCAGAGCGAATGTCGTGAAGCGTATCGACGGAATCCCCGTTGAAGTAGTGTTCGCTCACCAACCGGCCGTTGCGCACAATGGCGATGCCTTTGAGATCGTGATGCGGTTCCTGAGCCATCTCCGAGTACAGAGACTGTAATGCAGCAGCATTAATGCCGGATTTGGCTGGTTTCTCCTGTGACCAATCAATCCTCCCTAGCGGCTCATCCTGAGACGGTGTTCTCCCCGTCGCACTGATAGACAATGGGAGATAGGCAGATAAAATCACCGCAGAGGCTATGGGAAGCACGCGAGTTCGCACACCACCACTATACGGCGAAGAAACGGGCGCGGCTCCTCACCGGAGCCAATGTATGGATGGTTGGCGTCCCGGAGAGAATCCACCGTCAGCTCAGTTGACGCGAAATCGCCGAGGCACTCGTCGAGGCCGATTACTACCCGAAAGTCGGCATTGCGACTGGAATCCGACGGCCTGGGCCCGGGAGTCGATCGCAGTCGCGATCGGCGTTTCTCGTTACTAATCCAGTCGAAGTGAATCAATCAGCGCCGCAAGCGCGGCAGGCTGATTCCGACGACTCGGGTAATAGAGAAAGTAGCCTGGGAAGGATGGACACCAATCTCTCAGCACTTGAATGAGTCTTCCCTCGGCAATCAGCTCCGCTAGCGAGTCTTCCATGGCTGTTCCAATGCCCACTCCATCCAGCACGGCTTGAATTACAAGATCCGGATCATCGAAGGACGCCGGTCCCTGAGGGCTTACTGATAGCGCCGTTCGTCCCTTCTCAAACTCCCATCGATACAGGCTATTGCTGAATCGAAAGCCGATACACGCATGATCTTTCAGGTCTTGAGGCTGTCGCGGCACCGGGTGTGACTCGAAATACTTTGGCGACCCCACCACGCCAAGGCGCATCTCTCGTGTCACTCTCACAGCGATCATGTCCCGCTGGATGAACTCGCCAAGCTGCACCCCCGCATCGTACTCACCGGCCACCAGATCGACAGGGTCGTTAGAAGACGTCACTTCGAGCACGACCTCTGGGAAGGCGTGCACAAACTGCGCCAGTTTCGGCAAGATCCCCTGCCGCCTGGTTCCGTTCGACGGCACGTCATCAGGCCGAATCGTAGGCCCGGCGAACGGTGGATGCACTTACGTAGCGTGGTCCCCTGACGGAGCGTGGATGTACTTCAGCTCCGATGCTGGCGGCCGCTTTCACATCTGGCGGCAGCGCTTTCCCGACGGCACGCCCCAGCAGGTGACCTCCGGGGCGACCGAGGAAGAAGGAATCGTCATGGCGTCCGACGGACGCTCGTTTATTACCTCTGTGGGCCTGAAGCAAAGCATCATCATGCTGCACGACGCAAACGGCGAACGGCCGGTCTCCTCCGTAAGCCATGCAGCCAGCCCGCAGTTTGTAGCGGACGGGAAATACATCTTCTATCTGGTCGGCCCGCGTGAGGCACAAGAACATCAGTTTGTGAGCGGCGAACTTTATCGAGCCGATCTCCAGTCCGGCAACACGGAACACTTGCTGCCCGGCGTTTCCGTTGGCGGTTACGCTGTCTCGCCCAATGGAAGGCGAATAGTGTATTCCGCTGCCGATGCGCAGGGGCACAACCACCTTTGGACCACCGATCTGGACCTTCGCTCTTCGCCCCGCCAGTATCCTTCATCGACCGATGAAGACCAGCCGTCCCTTGACGACACCGGCAACGTTTACTTCCGTGCCGCCGAGGGCGGTTCGAATTTTCTCTATCGCATGAAGCAGGACGGGAGCGACCGCACTAAGTTGTTCCCCAACCCAATCCTCGAATTCCATGGTGTTTCACCGGACGGCCGATGGGCTCTTGTCTATCAATCGCCCTCGGTTCAGACAGACGGTTTAGAGCTGGTGGCGGTGCCGCTCGCCGGTGGAACTTCGGTGACGATCTGCGCTTATGAGTGCTTCGCTATGTGGGGCAATCACGGCAAGGGGCTAGCGGTACAGCTTTATATGAAAGGTGGAAAAAACAAAACCATTCTCGTACCGGTGCCAAGCGACAGCCCTCTGCCGTTGCCTCCCGGGGGGGTACAACCCGTTCGAAGACCTTCAGACCATAAAGGGCGCGAAGATCATGGATGATGTGATCATCCCGGGGGCCAATCCAGCACAGTATGCGTATCTGCGCCAGAGCGTCCACCGGAATCTCTACCGCATTCCTTTGCATTAACTATCGTGGAGTTATAAGAGGCCGCGCTTCACGCCCGCACTCGAAAGGTTTGCTAAGGGTCGAGGAACCCGGGTCTAACGGGCTCCTGTTGACTTCGGAATTCGTGGGCTAAATCTCCACGCTATTACCGGAGGGCGGATTTTCGTCCGCGCTTTCCTTGTCCGAGGAGCGATCCTTCGGCTTACCGCGGCGTTTTTCGATGCTAAGTCTCTCTCGATCCGGTGATCGAGGTTCAATGAGAGCATTGGCCTTTTAGCAACGGTCCAGACTGCAGACGGCATGAAATTGCAAGCGTCTTGTATCTATATCTGCGTTGATAGACTTGGTCTCAAACTTTCCCTTAGTTCGTAAGTGCGGATGATTGATTTTGCTAATTGCTATTCAATGACTCAAATCTTCAAAAACTTAAGCAAAATTATGAGGAAGTGAGCGCGGTGACAAATTACCGGGAAATTCAAAAATTATAGATCGACACCCATGAGAGTTCTGAAGATAATTGCTGGTCTGTTGATTAACTTGCGGATAAGGTTCGTGCACTTTCCGGAGCGGTCCTCAAGCAATGCCTCAAATCAGAGGAGAGATGGGTATGAGCGAAGAAAATCCTTCCGGCAATTTTAGCGAATCGAGGCGAGATTTCCTGCGCGGTCTGGGAGTAACAGTCGGCGGTGCGGCGATCGGCGGCGGCGGGATTGGGACCGCTTTCGGCCAGGGGGCCATTCCAAGCGGCTACACCTTTCACCGGGTGCTCACGATGCTCCCCCCGTTTCTCCACCCGATTATCCCCCCGCCTTACGGAATTACCAACATCACGCCTGGAGTGTTTCTCGGCAGCTTCAACTCTCCCGGAAGCGATCCAGGCCAGTCCGTCATTTTCTTTCATGGGACCTTGAAGGATGGCGATCTTCCGGCGGTCTTTCGGATGGTGTTGAGGTTTCGTGGCCACGCCCAACCCACCATTGAAACGGTAGAAGGCTTCCTATCGGTGGGTGGTGAGATTCGCGACATCGAAGGAGTACCGGATGACCAATTACCCCTGAAGGTGAACCATATCGGGGCCGGCTCGGGGAACGTGCATGGCAATTACGCGACCTCGATCATCGCGGAAGATCCCGCAGGGTTAAATCCCGACGGCAGCCTGTCGCTCAGAAGCCTTCCCGGAATTTACCTGTTTCGCTCCGACACCAAGAAATGGGAGAGTATTGCGCGCTGCGGCGATCCCTCGCCAGATGGCGCGCAATACGGCGGCATCATGGGAGACGTAGTCCTCCATGATGACAACAGCGTCACCCTGGTCGCTGCGACGACCAAGAGCCCCTCGGGGGAGCAAAAAACTGCCGGTCGTGGGATTTCGGGCTTTATCGGATCGCAGATTCTGGCGCATGTCGACCGGCGCGGCCGGGGAGATGTGCTGCTGCAAACCGGGGACATGCTTCCTCGCACTCATGCGATGATCGAAAGCTTTGGCCTGATCGATGCGGTGAAAGGGCGCAACTTCATCGCCCAGGTGAATGCCAGAAGGATCGACGTCCTGGGCTCCCGTCCGGGAACTGCCGTGGTGCGAGGCCGGGTGAAGTCTACCGGCAACAACCGCATGGACGGCGTAGAGCTGCTTTCGGCTTCTCCCCATCTGCTGCCCAATTCGATGTTGAATGACAATAGCCTGCTCGTAGGCGAAAGCATTCTCGGCCCGCGTATTGGCCGGGCGGGCCGGGCTGCAGTGGTCACGCACGATCCCCGATTCTCAACCGGCGTCGGCGAGCTCGAGAAGCATCGGCTGACCACCATTCAGCCTGGAGGCGAGCGATCGCTCATAGTCCGCGCTGGCGACTCTGTCGGACCACGAGTGGTTGGCGCATTAAGCGCTCCGGTGGTGAGCAGTGAAACCGACCTCACCTATGAAGCCGAGGTCCTGGACGATGGCTCGTCGCGGTTGCTGGTCAGCGAAGGCAACAACAGCCGGATCATTCTGCGCAGCGGCGATTCTCTTGACGGAGGCATCGTCACCGATATCCATCATGGCTACCATTCAGCCCAGGTGGACGTAAACGGGCGGCTCGCCTTCGTCGTGGAGCTTTTGGGGGATCCCAACGGCGATCCTACCAATTCCCTCAACATCGTCACAGCACTCGTCGTCGGCATTCCCGCCTGAGAAGAGAAAGGAACGATCATGCCGCAGACCTTCGATATCGGTATCGGTACCTCGCAGGACGCACTCAGCCTCGCTGACGGGTTGGCCTTATTTCCGAAGCTCGGCACCTTCCGGGCTGGGATCCAGACAACTGCGTCAGAACATGCCTTGATCAACAGCTCGTTCACCGCGGTCTTGATGCGCTATAAGATTGCCTCTTACTACACCACGTTCATGGGTCTGCTCGGCCCCGCGGTATCGTTCAAGTTTCGCGACTGTAAGGTCGAGTTGCTCGACGTGCCTGACGGCGGCGAGGTCAAGTGCGATTTCGGCTCGGACCAGGATATGGTCGCCGGCATGGCCATCGCTTTCGTAGTTGGCGCGGGAGTACAGCTCACCCAGGAAATCCTCTATCCCAAGAGCTGGTTTGCGCCCTGGCAGCTCAGTTGGAACCAGGTCTTCAATCTCACGCTTGACGTCGAGATCGATTTTATGGGGCTTCTGATACTGGTGATTCAGGTTCTGCTAGGCCATAAGGGACATATGGAGGCTGACACCAACAATAAGCTGGCCAATTTTTGTGGTTATGCAAAGGATAGGGCGGCACAGTCTTTTAAGTTCTACGGATACGCCGATGAGCGACTCGGACCGGCAGAGACGATTACGGCCACTCCAGAACTGGTCATTCCCTGGGACCTGATGAGTAGTTTTCCGGCCGCCAAAGCTTTCGTAAAGGCACTCTCAAAAATCGGCGGCAACGTGAGCTTTGGGCCTACACTTCTTGTCCAGATGCCGGTGACTCTCGGGGTGACCGGGTTTACTGTGACTGGCTCCGACGGCCCACAGCAATACACCCTCGACCGCTACGAAGGGTCTACCGCCATTGCGACCGGCAGCTCAGGCTTTACCTCCCCTGCGACACGCTTTCAAACCAATGTGCAGTATCAGACCGGATTCGACCTTGGGGTCTCCTTCTTCTTCGAAATCGGTCTGTTCAAGTTGTTCAGTTTTGGGTTCAGTGGCCCATCGCTCTCCCTGCTCAGCCTCCTCGGGCTGAATTTGTCGCCGAATGTCGAGAATTACGTGGCCACGGAGGTCGCAACTGGCTGCATTCTGATTCCCAAGATGAGCATGGGGTTCGTCAGGAATGTAGGCACGGTGCCAGACAATAATGTGATTAGCGGGCAGCCCTTTCAGGGAATTGTCTTCCTCGACACACCCTGGGATGGAGGACCGAGCCAGGTCACGCTTTCGATCGATCCACCTCTGGCCGGCTTTCCGGAATCGCTGCCGATCGCGAATGGGCAGTCTGAGGTATCTTTCACCTACACCGTCCCAAACCAGTCTGTTCTCTTAGGCGATTTCAACGACCCGTACGCTACTGCAGCTGCAAGCGCAAGCTACCCCGACCGGGCGTTTCTGGTGACCGCCAGTCTGCCCCCGAACACCGAGCAGCCATGCACCGAATGGGAAGTTACGGTGCCGCTCAAGGTCTACAACCGGTACCTGTCTCTTAAGCGGGTAAATGGCACTCCGGGAGATGGTCCGCCATGGGATGACGACAACGGCGGAGCGCAACTGAACGCCAACCCTCAGTATCCTCCAGCGGGCGTCTCCCGCTCCGTCCAGGGGCACTACGCCTTCAATTCGGCGCCGGGAGATACGGAAACCGAGGCGGAGATCACCATTTCACTCTACAACGACGAGAGGCAGTTGTACTCCGGCAGCGATGTAAAGATCACCTTCGCCACCGGACAAAGCGCCATGCTCTCGCCCTCGGCAAAACTCACACTTCCGATTCGCGTAGACGGCTTACCTGAGGAATTCACCATCGAGTGGCTCTCCGAGGGACCGCATGTGAATTACTCCATGCTGTTTTATCTGGTGATGGATGGCGGCGACACGTACGGACAAGGGGAGTTATGGCTCCACGTCTGGAACTGGGGAGCGCCCCCCGAGTGACCGTTGCCGCGGAAAACCATCCAAAGCAGGAGCCGCGTCCAATTCGCGGTATCCGAGGCCTGGTTGAAGCCCTGACCGCGGCCGACCTGCCCAACCGAATCTCCGCTCTCAATGCCATCCAGGCGCAGCCGCAGGCGGCGCTCGCCTTCGGGCTGCTCGACGGGCAAGATGTCATCGACATTCTGATTGGTCAATCGGCGCGGAGAGAACAGAGCGGCGAGTGGGCGAACTGGGTGGGGACGCTGGGTATCTTCAAAGACCCTCGAGTTACTCAGTTTTTCCTGCGGGTATTGGAGACGACTGGCTCGCCGCAGATGATGTTTTCAGCGGCGAGATACTTGGCAGCCACGAAAGAGCGGCAATCGCTAAGTCATAGGCTGATACCGCTCCTGCTGAAAAACGATGCTCCCGTGCGGTGCCGTGCGATCACGGCCCTGCTCGACGGCTGTCCAAACCTCGGCGAAGCCGCAACACTGCGCATTTCGCTGCTCTCCGAATCTGGTGAAGCTCAGCCGGCGGAGCTGCTTGCGACGAAAAACCGGGAGATGTGGCTGGCCGAGTTGGATGGTCCCTTCTGGCGCGAGGCACAGATTCATCTAAGACGCCAGGGCGAGGGCGCTTGGATGATGATAACGCGCGAATGGCAGAGACTAGGCGAGCAGAACCAGGTCTGGCTGCTGCGATGGGGACTGGAGGAGGCGCCACAAATGACGACTTCACTTCTTCTCGATGCCCTAAGCAGTGGATCGAAAGATGTACTGATAGAAGGACTGAGGGCCTTGGCAACGCTGCGCGGTAATGGTGTTCCGGAGGCCATCGAATCAATTGCCGCTAACATGCTGGAGGACGCTGATCCGGAGGTCAGGGAGTGGGCGGTACACGCTGCGCCAGCCAGACCAGACTGGCGGGCATTTCTGGATCGGGAATCAGAAGCTTCTGTGCGCCGCGCCTGCATTCCGCAGCTTGCGCGCAGCGAGGGCGAGAGGGCGGTGCCCGATCTTATCGAATTTTTGCGTTCGGAAGACTGGCAGATCCGGGCTCAGGCTACTGCAGCGCTGTCTCGCTTGGAAAGAGATAGCAAGACATAGACGTACTGGAGTTATTGCTTCCTGTATAAGTGGGTAGGAATGAGAAAGGCGGCCTTCGCCGCCTTGGGTTAGTCACGCCTTTCTTCTTTTCTTATGCCTATATCCAAGATACCAAGTTGACTCCTTTCACTTTGAGTGGCCGGGGGCGTGACAGTGAGAACTGAGTTCAGGCAGGATGCCGTATTGTGTCTCTGTCGGCTGACGAGAAGGGCGTTTATGGGGAGTAACAGGCAATTCAATTTTCCGGCTCGCAGGTCTTAAAATACTCTTGTGCTGCGCGATCTGAATGGCAATCCCGCGATGTTCCTACTCAAAATGGGCCAGCAAGAACACATGGAGCAGTTTCGCCGTGGGTTGCTGTACATGAACCCCCTTAGCTATTTTCGTGAATTAGATGGTGATCCAGCCCGAGCGGACCATCTTGAAGGCGTCACGCATATCTTCCAGCCCAAAGACGTGGTTATGAAGTTCTCGGCACCGGGATTCGGAGAGTTCGTAGTGGATTCCCGGGATTTAGCGGGCGTCAACATGTACGTGAGCGCGATCAGGGTTCCCACTCCCTTAATCTGCTTCAGCCGTTCAGCCTCTGGATACTTGTCCTGGGCCATGGACTCGAGCAACTCATCGTAGTCGCGAATGCGTTCGCTGACTGACTCGATCTCCCTCATAAGCGGACCCAGCGCGTTCTTCAACTCCGGACTCAAATCTTCGGCAGCCTTCGGCTTCATGCTGCGTGCATTACCTCTCCCAAGCCTCTCTCCATAGGACTTGGTTAGGCCGCGAGCTGCGTTGACCAACGTTGTTCTGTTACGGACTAGAGCTGCCCGGGCCCGGATCACAATCAGGTCCGCTTGTGCCTCGGCGCTTCGATGCTTAACAGGGCACAAAAGCTGCGGATCGATACGCACCAGCCGCGCGAGCGTAAGAGCATCGAGACGATCATCCTTGCGCTTACTCTCCCCGATCAATCGCACGTTGCGCGCGTGCGCCACGATGGCCTCATGGCCAAGTTCAATGAGCAGCCGGCTTACCCACGGTGAATGCGTCCCGGTTTCGAGTGCGATACGGCACCTGGGCATCGATCCAAAAACGTCTCTCATAGCCTTCGGCGTCGTGCTCACCTTCTGTTCCAGCAGGACATCACCAGCCTCATCCAGCACGCAATAGCAGCTCCACCTGTCGCCCAGATCAAGACCGATGGTTAGCCGTTCGCACCTCCTGTTCAGTGTCAGACCCTCCGCCATAGGGGTATGCTTCTTCATAGCCGGCCTCCTTTATCTCCTGCGCTTCGAGCGCGTCGATAACTTGGGAGCTTATCCCATCCCGATGGAGGCCGGACTTCTCATCCCATCTGTGGCTGTTGTCGCCAGTTGAGTGTCGAAGTTGCAGAAAAGCTGACTTTGCAGGAACCCTTCGTCGTTGGTAAACAGAAGCGCGTTTGTCTCAACTGAGGGGTTCACCCCATTCCTCTGTGCCCAAATTGTGCCTGCACTTTGCGTTTCTGGCACTTTTGGCTCGTCTGGCTTCGAATAGAATCAGCAACTTACACATTCTAAAGGGGGCTGGAAAGAACGAATCCCTCTCCCTCCGCCACAAATGCTATTCAAGATTGATACAAGAGGCCCCGCAATTGCTGGGCAGAGCTTCCCTGTCGTCCCGCGCTGTTCTCCGTAACCCGGGGTCTCGTTGGGTCCTCCTTGCTGGAGTTTGTCATTTCCCCTTGGTGGCCTGTTGTTGGGGTTGGGCGGCGTTGAGCGCCTGATTGAGTTGCATGGCAAGCCTGCCGATGTACGGTTCGCGGAAGATGTATTCATGATCGCCTTCAACTTCGCGAACCTCAAGGTTGCCGGAGATGTATCGTTTCCAGCCTGGTGACGGATCGTTGAGGGGGTATTCTGCGATGACGGTGCGAAACAGGACCGCCGACCCCGAATAATGTTGCGGCTGGTAGACCCGAATGGCCCGCGTAAACGCTTCGGGAATGGTCAAATACCGCGACGATTCGCTGGCGGCTGTTTTTCCTGAATTCCTGGCCAGCAGAAGCCACAACATGATCCGGAAATTGACGAACATGTTGCGCATCTTTCTACGCATGACTGAGCGGACTCCGTACTTCCGCAGGTTATACCAACTATAGCGGGTGGCCATCATCGCCATTCGCAAGGCCCGCTTGGAGTAGAAACTCTTCAGCCAATATCCGCCGGCACCCTCGATATACGAATCGAAAAGGGCGAGGAACGCCACTCGTTCGCCGGCCGCCGTCAGTTGTACGGCCATCTCATAAGCCAGCAGTCCCCCGCCGGAAAATCCGCCCAGGTAGTAGGGCCCATCGGGCTGAAATGCCCGTACCTCCTGGACGTAGTGGGCTGCCATCTCGGGGATGCTTAGAAGCGAGGCGCGGCCGGAACTGAGCCCATAGGCCTGGATGCCATACATCGGCTGATCGTCCTGAATATAATGCCGCAACCGGTAGAAGCTCAAAACATTCCCCGTCAACCCGTGGGCCAGGAAGAGCGGTGGCTTGGTTCCGTGTGCCTGCATCGGCACCAATACCGACCAATGCGGCGTCCAACCTTCCGCCCGGATCACCGCCGCCAGCTGCTCAATCGTTGGCGCGTGAAACAGCGTAGCCAGCGGCAGATTCTTTTCGAGCTTCTCGCCAACCCGGGCGAACATCCGGGCCGCCAAAAGAGAGTGTCCGCCAAGCTGAAAGAAGTCGTCCCGAATCCCGATGCGGTCGACGCCTAGTATCTCCTCCCAAATCTCGATCAACTGGACCTCGAGCACGTCGGTGGGCGGCACAAAAGCGTTCTCCCGCGAAGTATCGGCGACGGCATGAATATCCACGGTTTGCCCTGTGGAAGTCTGCGCGACCGCTTGCCGCGCCGCGGCAGCGATGTCACGCCGGGAGATGTTCCGCACGGCCATTGCCAGCAGCTTCTTGCGATCCACCTTGCCGTTCTCGGTGAGCGGCAGCGACTCCAGCAGGGTGAAGGTGGACGGCACCATGTAGGCGGGGAGATGCTGCCCCGCGAAGAGCATCAGGTCGCCACCTTCGCCGACCGCGCCGGCTTCCGCCGTCCAGAAGGCGTGGATTGCCTTGTCGGCGGGTCCGCTCTCGACGACGATGGCTACGACATGGCGCACCCATGGATGCTGCTGCAGCGCGATCTCGATCTCGCCGAGCTCGACGCGGAAGCCGCGGACCTTGACCTGGTTGTCTTTGCGCCCGAGAAACTCGATGGCGCCGTCCGCTCCCACACTGACCATATCGCCGCTGCGATACAACACATCGGAGGGATCGGCGGAGTACGGATTTCTCACGAAGCGCTCTTCGGTCAATTCAGGCTGGTTCAGATAGCCGCGGGCGACACCCTCTCCGCCGATATACAGTTCTCCTGGCTGGCCGATGGAGACTTTATTCAGCGCCTCGTCGAGGATCAGGATGCGCGTTTTAGAGATTGGGCGGCCAATAGGCACGGTCTTGCCGATGGAGTCCCCATGGCGGAGCACATGGCAGCAAGTGAACGTGGCGCCTTCGGTCGGTCCATAGCCGTTGATCACCGACGAGGACCGGTGGACGTCCAGAAACTTCTCGACGTGGCGTGGCGAGAGCACATCGCCGCCGGCCAACATGTTGCGCACGGTCGCCAGGGAGGGGAGCTGCTCGTCCACCATGGCGTGGAAGAGCCCCGCCGTCAGCCAAAGGGTGGTGACCTGCTCCCGCTCGATCTTCCGCCCGATGTCCCTAAGGCTCGGTGTCCCCGGCTCCATGATCACCAAACGCGCGCCATTGAGCAGCGCTCCCCAGATTTCGAACGTCGAGGCGTCGAAGGAGGCCGGCGCCATTTGAAGGAAAGTGTCGAGCGGGGAGATTGTGATGTAGTTGGGGTCGCAAACGAGGCGGACGATCGACCGCTGTTCGATCACCACACCCTTCGGATTTCCGGTCGAACCCGAAGTGTACATGACATAGGCGGCGTTGCGCGGTCCGATCTGAACGTCGAGATTCTCGTCGCTCTCGGCGGAAAAATCTGCGACGTCCGCGGTCACTCGAAGTGTCGTGGCGCCGGGCGCTTCCACGTCGATCTCGTCCGCCCCGGTCAACAGCACCGACGGCCGGGTGTCGCGGAGCATGAAGTTCAGGCGCTCGCGCGGGTAGCTCAGGTCGAGAGGGACGTAGGCCCCCCCGGCTTTCACGATGGCCAACAGGCCGATGATGAATTCAAGCGAGCGGCCAATGCCGATTCCGACCAGGGACTCGGGGCCAACACCCATGCGGCGCAGCCGATGAGCCACCCGGTTTGCGCGGCGGTTCAACTCATCGTAAGAAAGGTCCTCGCCGCTGAAGGTCAACGCAACCTCTAGCGGGTACGCGCCAGCGACCTCTTCAAAGAGTTTATGGAGCGGCTGGCCGGGGGTCCGCGCGACGGCAGGTGGCATCAGGCCTTCGATGAGGAACCGCCGGTCCTCAGTGCGCCGAGGGCGATCGACCGAGGCACTTTCCCGACCGGTCAGTGACATCGTCCTGGCATGCTCGTCCATGATTCCTCAACTCCAAGGCATTGGGATTGTCGAACCCGCCGATTAGGGAGGAGTTTCCCCGAGGCGAGAATTCATGACCCCCGTCCGCCACAGGCGTTCGGAGTTCGTTCAGTTTCGCCGAAAACGCCTGCGAATCGACTGCATAAGTCCGGACGACCGCTCAGACGCCCGGCTTTGGGATGCCGCCGGTTGGACTGAGGAGGGGACTTTCCATAACTCCTCCAACGGTGGGACCAACTTGGATATTCTGATGCTTGGATCGGCAATCGCCCGGCGGACGATGGTTTGCCAAGACTCCAGCATTTCGTCGATTGTATCGCGATTGAGCAAATCGGCGTTATAGATAAATCGGCCGATGATTCCATCGTGCCGCTCATCCAGTTCGAGATGGAGGTCGAATTTCGCCGCCCCGGTTTCGATGTCCATCTGGGTGAACTTCCAATTCGGCCCCAGAGGCGCCAGCGAGGGTTCGAACGAAAACGATACCTGGAAGAACGCATTCTTGCTGCCATCGCGTTGCGGGGCGAGTTCCTTCACCAGAGTGGCGAAGGGAAGCCCGTCGTTTGCCAAGGCGTTCAGCAGTTCTTCCCTGCCGCGCTGCATTACCTCCAGAAAGGTTGGATCTCCCGACATATCCGTCCGCAACACCACGGTGTTCAGAAAGAAGCCCATCATATTGTCGGTTTCCGTGCGGTTCCTGCCGGCTGAAGTTCCCCCGGTTAGGAGGTCATCTTCGCGCGTGTATGCCCAGATCAATGTGAGGAAGCTCGCGAGCAGGGTCATGAACAAGGTGACCCCGGAGCGCCGACTCAGGTCTTTGAGCGCCGCGCTGGTCGGAATGTCGAGCGCCACAGTCTCCATCGCCCCATGAAAGATCTCTGTTCCCGTACGTGCGCGGTCGGGACGCAGGATGTCCCGCCGTTCCACACCCTTTAGCTTCTCCCGCCAGTAGGCGAGTTGCGCCGGAGCAATCTCCTCCACCCACTTGCGATGCCAGACCGCATAATCGGCGAACTGGAGCGGCAATTCCTCCAAGGGGGAAGGCTTGCCTTGACTGAAAGCGTCATACAGGATTTGCAGCTCGGGCAGAAAGACCCGATACAGGGAGACGCCGTCGAAAATGATGTGATGAAGGGCAAGAAATAGCCGGTGCTCTCCCTCCGAAAAGCGAACCAGCCGGGGACGGTACATCGGGCCAACCGCCAGGTCGAACGGCGCCAGCACGTCTTCGGTCGCCAACTTCAATGCAGCCGGTTCGCGCTCCGCTTCCGGCAGGGTCGAGACATCGACGAAAGGAAAGGAAATATGCTCGGGGGCCGGCTGGATCCGCTGGACGAGCTCCGCGCCTTTCCAGCCGAAAGTCGTCCTCCAGGCCTCATGGCGCCGAATGATCTCCGTGAAAGCCTTCTCCAGCGCCAGGCGATCCAGCGGCCCTAGACGGTGGACAGTGACAGGCTCGTTGTAGAGCGGCACGTCGGTCGAGAATTGAGAATGAAGCCAGACTAGCTGCTGACCATACGACATCGGCGCATCCGTACCCGGCGTACGGGGTTGGATGCCTGGCTTCCGGGCAATCGGCATCGCGCCGCTGCGCAGCAGTCTGCCAAGGAGTTCTTTTTTCGATTCCGAAAGTATGCTGTCCATAGTGATCTTGGCGCCTGCCCCTCCAGTCGGTGCCAGCGGCGTTGCCCACACCCGCCGCGGACAGGACTCACTGGACGCTCAACTGTGGCGGCTGTTGAGCCACCTCGGATGAGAAAGTTACGGGAAGAGCGTTGAGCCCTCGCAACCCAAGATTGTCTCGCCAGGTTAAATCGCTGCTGACCAATTCCAATTGCGGCAACCGGCGCAGCATGGTCTCGAGCATGATCTGCCCTTCCAGCCGGGCCAATGGCGCTCCGAAGCAGAAGTGCGACGCCCAGCCGAACGCGAGGTGGCGATTGTCCGTCCGGGCAAGGTCGAGCTTGTCCGGCTCCGGGAAGCGTTCCGCGTCGCGATTGCCCGAGGCCATTACGGCGATGATCGCCTGGCCTTTCCTGATCTCCTGCCCACCGATCGTGACGTCTTCGCGGGCGATTCTGCCGGTCTGCTGGCTGGGGCTTTCATAGCGCAGCAGCTCCTCGATCGCAGACGGAATGAGGGAATAATCGGCCATCAGCCGTGCCTTCTCCTCGGGGTTGCGAAGCAGGGTGAGCAGGCCATTGCCAATCAAATTCGTTGTGGTCTCCTGGCCGCCGACCATGGTGACGATCGTATTCGCAATCACTTCCTCTTCGGTGAGACGATCTCCGTCGATCTCCGCAGTCAGCAACGACTGAATCAGACCTTCGCGCGGCGAATACTTTTGCTCGGCGATCCGTTCCCGGAAGTATTTCAACATTCCTTCGGTGCTTTTGAGCACCTTGGGAATCCGGTTGGGGTTGTGCTGGTAATTGCCGAGCATCTCGGCGAAATCCTTGGACCAATCTTTCAACTGGTCGTGGTCTTCCACCGGAACACCCAGCAATTCCGCGGTAACAATCGCCGGCAGAGGTTCGGCGATATCGGACATTACGTCCATGCGCCCTTTCGCCAGCACCTTGTCGATGAGGTCGTGGGCAATCGCCCGGATATGCTCTTCCAGAACCTTGACCCTCCGCGGACTGAACACTGTCGCGGCGAGGCTTCTCAGTCGAGTGTGCGCCGGAGGGT
>Ga0302324_100010375_pt1 | contig 19303 bp, 20 predicted proteins | sample Palsa_T0_1_FD_201949 | JGI IMG/M metagenome (GOLD analysis project Ga0302324, IMG submission 201949) | Peat permafrost microbial communities from Stordalen Mire near Abisko, Sweden - Palsa_T0_1 | ecosystem: Environmental > Terrestrial > Soil > Palsa > Peat permafrost | place: Sweden: Abisko...
CAGAGTTCGCCAGACGAGCTTAGCAGAAAGATTGCCCTCATGAACTCGTTCTTGCAGTCGTGTGGTTTCCAGGTGGACGACCTAGCTGGCGCGTTGCGGCAACTCCGACTTCTCGAAAATCGTTCAGTCGCTCTCGATATGAAGCTGGATTCGGCATATCACTCAGTGTTTCGTCGCATTCAGACAGCCTACCGTAAGGAATCTAAACAGGCTAGCAAACCGCTAAGGACCGAAATAGACAAGATCCGCGAAGGCCGCCGCAGAGTGCGAGAGGAGATCAACGCTTTGGGCAAAGTACCTCCAGCAGTCGAGGACTTTGAGTTCCCGGAAATGGGTAGCGATTAATGCAACGCGAGCGGTGTTTGCGACGTGCATCACCGGACCGAGGCCGACGAACGATAATAACGGGGCTAGGACGAGGGATCGGTACTTGGGTGACAACCGGGGCACTTGAAGCTCTTTACAAAAATTCCGAGTATGCGATCCGTTCTGACAAGGTGATTGCGCGACCTTTCCCCGTAGGGTCTGCAGCGGACCCCGGAGTCCACCAAACACATCGAAAGAGAATGATATCCGAGGCGGGATTTTCCATCTTCATTTCTGGGAGGAACGACGACCCATCTGGGACGAAGGAAGAATATGCCATTGCTCGTCAGGTTTGGCAGCTATGTGTTGCCGGTTGGCGCTACGGGCAACGACTCGGCAGACTTGTGGAACCAAGTTTATCGGGATCTCGACACGGTGTTGGGTCCTCGACGCCCTGCGGTGGAGAGTCTCTTTGTTAGTCTCAACGATCCTTCGGTTCCACTTGAATCTCAGGTCCGTACCTTAGACGAGATTATTGGCAGGCTACAGAACTGAGAGTTTCTAATCAAGCGTCAGGATACGCCCTGCTGGATGTCGGTTTCGGGGACGCGGGCGGCCTGAGAGACGGTGCGATCCATAAAGTTGATCGGTTTGGATTTCATCCACTCCAGCACCGCACGGTGCCTGACGGGGAATCTCGCGGGTGCTTGCTTTCATGGAATTGCACGAGGGTCAGCTTCCGACGGCAACATACAACGTCTGGCTCCCATCGAGGCCATCGACGGTGAACGTCAGCGGCTGGTTGCCTGACGCAACTTGAGGCACGGTAATATTGAACTGGTAGAGGCCGGTGTAATTCGGCGCGAGCCCGTCATACTCGACCTGGCACGGCATCCCGCCTATCGAGATGTGGAAATCCGCCAGACTGTTTGATTCTCCCACAAGCTGTCCCGCTGGAATGCCTGGCGTGACCGGCCCGAATCCCACGCCGTAGAGCACGATCTCATCGCCCGGTTTTGCCGGCTGTGAGGAAACTCCCGACACCGCTCCCGTGGGAAGCGCATAGGTTCCGTCGGAGAATATCGCCACCACGTACTGCGTGCCGTCGATGTTGAAATTCGGAGGGGCAAGCAGTCCCGGCTGCACCGCGTTGACGGCGATGCTGTAAGGCGAGACGAGACGCCACCAACCTGCAGGACAACATTACCTGTGGCACCAGGATTTGAGCTGACGAACTCAGATGAAACGAGGACCGGGGGCTGTCCGCTGTATGAATCCGTTTTGGTTCCCTTCGTATCGTCAAACGTGAAAGTCAGCGTGAGACTCCGGCCTGTTAGATCGGTACCCGGAGCAGCGAACAGTCCTTTTGTGCCGGAGCCGGACGTGTCCGACCCTTCGTAAATTGTGCCGCTAATCGTGATGACAACCTGTGATGCCTCAGTTGACGAGGAGCCTCGGGGGTCACCCAAAACCGGCCATAACCATCACGGTGCAAAAGACCGGGTTCGACAAATCCGAACAGACCGGTGTGACGCTGGTCGTCAATCAAAAATCCCGACTCGACATTCAGCTTAAGGTGGGGACCCTCGCGACTACCGTTGAGGCGACAGCCACGGCACCCATGGTAGAAACCGGAACGGCGTCGGTGGGCCTGACTGTTGAGTCGCGCCAGATTACGGAATTGCCGCTCAACACCAGACGCTTCGTAAGCCTGCCCCTCCTGATGGCTGGTACCGTGCCCGACCGCGGAGGATTCTCCAACAATATCTTCGGCTCGCCTTTCAGCGAGGTGACCTACGCTTCCAACGGGTTGCGAGGTTCCGGCAACAACGTGCTGATCGATGGCGTAGACGCGAAGAACATGATGACCGGCGGATTTTCCATCCAGCCGTCACCCGACGCGGTACAGGAATTCAAGGTTCAGTCGCAGTCCTTTTCCGCGGAGTTCGGCAAGAATGCCGGCTCGACCATCAATCTGACTACTAAGCAAGGCACCAACTCTTTTCACGGAAGTGCTTTCGAGTTCCTGCGCAACGATGAAATGGATGGGCGGAACTTCTTTTCTCCGAGCCGCCCGCCGTACAAACGAAATCAGTTCGGTGCATATATCGGTGGACCAATCCGGAAGAATAAGACCTTTTTCTTCGGCGGATACGATGCGTTGAGAGAACGGAAGGGATTAACCTATTCGGGCCAGGTTCCGACTCAGGCGATGCTCAATGGAGATTTTTCGGCGCTGCTCAGCCAACCCGACCCGAACACCGGCCATACGCCCTATCAGATCATCGACCCCCTAAGCTGCAACAACCCGCCCTTTGGCGCTTCCTGCCAGGCTTTTCCGGGAAATATCATTCCAGCCAGCCGCATCAACGCCGTGGCTAAAGTGGTGATTCCCTATTTCCCGGCGCCGGACATCTCCGGAGCTACCAACGTAGGCGAGAACAACTACGTAACAAATCCCGAGCGCAGCCGGAATGACAACCAGTTTAGCGGCCGCGTGGATCACAGTTTTAATGAGAAGGACAACCTTTACGTCCGCTATATGCTGGCGCAGTCGATCACCCTCACTCCGGAACAAGCTTACTCGGCTTTGCCTGGTTTCGGCGATCGGATTCGCTTTCGAGGTCAGAACGTCGCGCTGAGTTGGACCCATGTCATCAGCCCCACCATGCTCAACGAGGTACGCGTTGGATTCTCTCGCAACATGGATATCGGAACCTGTGCAGCTTGTCCGCGTAAACCGGGGTTTGTGGAGAGTTTTGGTATCCAGGGCCTCACTGCTCTGTCGCCGGCGGATGAGGGTTTTCCGGCCTTCCAGTTTAGCCAGGGCTATTTTACTGTCGGCGATTCAAACTACCGCCCGGTCGAGTCGAACGACATGGTAGAGAAGTTCGAAGACACCTTTACCATCACCAAAGGCAAACACACAATTGCGCTCGGCGCCGACATCGACCCATACGAGTCACTGCGCGACCAGGCGCCGTTTTCTCCGCACGGCCAGTTCAGCTTCTCCAACAATTACAGCAATTTCACCATCTCGGATTTCCTCCTGGGCTACCCTTCCAGCGCGGGCCGAAGCATCGCCAAAGCTGTCAATAATCAGGACGGCAAGTTTATCAATTTCTTCGTGCAGGACGACTATCGCGTCAGCCAGAAACTTACTTTGAACCTGGGGCTACGTTACGAGCATCACCAGTTACCCATCGACCGCCGGGACGTTGGCGCGACCCAGGTCCCCCTTCCGGGAAAGTCGCTCTACACCCCCGGCAATGCGGTACTGGTGATGGCAGGCTACGATCAAGCTGCTAAGTACTGTAATCTGCCGGAGTACATTATGAATGCCGGGACGCCTCAGCAATATAATCTCATCGCCTGCCCCGACCAGATGAAGGCCTTGGGCTTCACCGGGCGCGCCGCGCGCTCTCTCTGGCTTGGCGACAATTTCAATTGGGCGCCGCGCTTCGGCTTCGCTTATCGCCCCACTAATTCCGACCGGCTGGTAGTGCGCGGCGGCTACGGGCTTTTCTTTGAACTTTCCGAATTCAACGAATTCCACTACGGTTTCAACAACCCGGTGCAAGCTCCCGATCAGTTCAGCAACTTCGCCGCATCAAGCCCGCCTACGCCCTTGCAGTCCGCTTTCATTGGAGGGAGTACACCGCCGTTGAGCCAGGCATTTATGTCCCTCAACCCCGATTCCCACCTTCGGCAACCCTACATCCACGAATGGTCGTTCGGTGTCGAGAGCCAACTGACCAGTAACATGTCTCTTGAAGTTCGCTATGTGGGAACTTCGGCGATCGATCTTGGCCATTTTCATTTCTTTGGCAATCAGGCGGTGCCCGGACCGGGTGACGTCCAGCCTCGCCGGCCGTACCCGGACTTCGGCTTTACCGCCTATATGAGTTCGGGCGCCAACGCGAATTACAACGGACTGCAGACGCAGTTCACCAGAAAGATGGGTCACGGTTTGCAGTTCCTCGCCGGATATACCTTCGCTAAGAATATCTCCAACAATGAGGGCGAAGAAGGCGGCTATTCCGACGGAGGCGCTCCGTTGGGGCAGAACGACAATGACCAGAGAAACGAGCGCGCCCTCACCGTTGACGATGTAAGGCACCGCTTCACATTCAGCAGTCTGTATGAGGTGCCGTTCGGCAAGGGCAGACGATGGCTCAGCACTTCCAATGCGGTCGTAAACGGCATTCTGGGTGGATGGGAATTTACCGCTCTGACAAGTTTTCAGACGGGGTTCCCGATTACGCCGCAGTCCGGGATTGACTCCGGCAACGTAGGCACTGGAAACTGGCGCCCCGACCGGATCTGCAACGGCAACCTGCCCAGCAGCCAACGCAGCGTGGCCCGTTGGTTCGACACCAGTTGCTTTACTAATGCGATGCTGATCGCCGACAACAACAATGGTATTTTCCGTTTTGGCGATTCGGGCCGCAGCGTGATTACCGGACCCGGCATTCAAAACTTCGACCTGGCCATGCTAAAAGACTTTCGCCTTACCGAATCAAAGAAGCTGCAATTCCGAGCCGAGGCCTTCAACGCTTTAAACCACGCAAATTTTGGCGCGGACGGTGTGATCACTCACGTTAACGACCCGCGCTACGGCCAAGTGACTAGCGCGTCTGAGCCGCGGGACGTACAAGTCGCATTGAAGTTTCTCTTTTAGACTGGCAAATCGAATTTGGATCGCGGCTCTAACCGGTGCCGTCTCGGCTCCGCTACTTTCTCGATACAATACCGCGTCCCTCTTCGACTGTCAGAAATTTGTCAGCTGAAGTATCTTCCATTTTGTCGACAATCCCGCTCGGCCAACGAACCTCGAGCCGGTCGATCTTCGTTGCGCTGCCCAGTCCGAAATGTACGCGGAGATCGTTCTGAGAAAGATAACTACCACCGCTCCGGACCTCTTGGATTTGCCGGCGTCCTCCAGCTACCAGCGTCACGCGCGCACCGATGCCGTCGCGGTTTGATTTCACACCCATCGTTCGAATCGAGATCCAGTGGCCCAGGTTTTCACTCTCATTGTGCAACAGTGTGGGCGGATCGTTCTGGTTGTTGACAAGAATGTCGAGTTGGCCGCGGTTGTTGAGGTCGCCAAAGGCTACGCCTCGTCCGGAGCGTCGCAAGTCGAGGCCGGGCCCCGCGATCAAGGTGACGTCTTCAAATTGACCGCTGCCGGAGTTGTGGTAAAGGAGATTTCGCTGCCGATAGGGCGATTCGGGATGGTTGTGAGTTTCGAGTTCGGGGTAGACGTGGCCGTTGGCAACGAAAATGTCCGGCCAACCGTCGTTGTCATAATCGAAAAAGCCTCCGCCCCAGGCCAGATACTTCAGGTTGAAGCCTAGTTTGGCATCGAAGGTCCTGAAGGTGAAAGTCCCGTCGCCCTCATTGCGGTAGAGGTCCGGCACGTCGTTCTCGAAGTTGGTTTTAAAAATATCGAACCATCCGTCGGCGTCGTAGTCCCCGGCGGAAACACCCATTCCGGCTTGCTCGCGCCCATCCTCATCGTATGCTACGCCAGCTTCGACGCCACGCTCCACGAACGTTCCATCGCCATTGTTGCGAAAGAAGAGGCTAGGCGTCGAATCACAGGCGACGTAAATGTCTGGCCAGCCGCGATTCTCGAAATCGCCTGTCAGTACGCCTAAACCGTAACAGTCGCGCACCCTCGTAATGCCCGTTACACCGGAAACGTCCGCGAACCTGCCGTTACTCTGGTTGCGGTAGAGATAGGAGTGCGCCGCGGGCAAGCCGCGTGGGCCGCAGAAAACCGGGACACCCATCGAGAGGCAGTTTGGCCCCGACCCGGGGAGCCCTGCAGTAGCGAGGTTGAAATCGACGTAGCTTGCGACGAATAGGTCGAGCGTGCCATCGCGGTCGTAATCTACAAACGCACAGCCGGTACTCCAATTGCGTAGTGGTTGAGCCAAGCCCGCTTTCGCCGTCGCGTCCGTGAAAGTACTGTCGCCATTGTTATGGTAAAGAATATTCTGGCGGCCATAATAAGTGACGAATAAATCGTCGAAGCCATCGTTATCGTAGTCACCAACGCAGACACCCTGTCCCCACCCGGAACTCGCGACGCCGGCTCCGGCCGTGACATCCGTGAAAGTCCCGTTGCCATTGTTATGGAAAAGATGGTTGGTGGGCGCTGAGCTTGGGGTGAAGCCTTCCAGTTGGGTTCCGTTGACCAGAAAGATGTCAAGATAACCGTCACGGTCATAATCGATCAGAGCCACGCCGCTTCCCGTGCTTTCGAATATGTATTTCTTCGTCCCTGCTCCGTTAATCATGCGAACGTCGATTCCTGCTTTCTGGGCGACATCAGTGAACCGGACCAAGGAACTGGGCGGGGGCGGCGCTCCGGAGAAATTGCGGACTACCAGAACGCAGGCGGCGAAGAGCAAGGCTGGCAAACTGAAGCAAAGATTTCGACACATGCCGCCTATTGTACAAGGGCCGAGGCAGAAAATACTTCACGCTACTACTTCAATGGGTAAGCGCGGACGGGAAGGCCATGCTTCGTCGTTTGCACTGATTGGTACGGAAGGATAAAATAAGCCAGTCATGAATCGGCCCATTAGCACCGGTCTGCTTCTCGCAGTGCTGCTTGAACTTCCAGTTACCGCTCTGGCGCAGATTGCGGACCATCTCGTGCACGGGGGGGCAGAAGGGTTTTCTGCAAAATTAGACGCCCAAATCGCGCGGCACCAATACGCCCAAGCGGAGCAATTGGTGAGTCAGCGTTTGGCTGATGGCGGCGATCCTGCGGCTACTTACTTCCAAATCGGCAAAGTCTACTTCGATCATGAAGTATGGCAACGCTCCGCCGGGTTCCTCGAAAAGTCTCTGAAATTGAAGGCCATGAATGACGAGGCCCATCAGTTACTCGGCCTCGACTGGCGCGAGCTACATCGGCCCGACGACGCTGAGGCCGAGCTGCTTGAGGCGGTAAAGGAAAATTCGTCGAACAGACTGAACGCGTATCTTGCCGGACGTCAATTGCTACTCGACGGAAAGTTCGAGGCGGCTTTACCGTATCTTTACAGGGCACTCGAATGGAAGCCAGTCCAGTCTGAAGCACTGCAGGCCCTGGCTCTCGCGCAGGCACGCCTCGGCAACTATGGGCTGGCCGAATCTTATTATCGCAAAGCGATCGGCTCCGCGGGTGCCGAGAATGGCGATTACTCCGCGCTCGTTAACCTCAGCGTTCTTCTATTGCTCGGGCACGATCCCGCACGCCTCGAGGAGGGATTGGGTTGCGCCCAGCGCGCTGAGAAGTTAAAGCCTGACTCGCCGGAGGCTCATTTTCTCGCGGGCAAGGCGCTGTTCAAACTGGGACGCCTCCGGGAAGCGAATCCCGAGTTGGCGCGAGCGGCGAAGCTCAACCCCGACGACAGCAAGCCCCATTTCCTGTTGGCTAGAATCTATGACCAACTTGGCCAGCACGATCGAGCTCGGAAAGAGCGTAAGAACATCGCCAGCATCCAGGGCCGCCCCGGACAAGTCGGCATGGCCACTGCCGACCCGGCGCCGGTCACGCGAAAATAACCAAGGTGACTTGGCGCCGGGAACGAAATCACTCCGGACGGCCCCCATCTGGGAACCCGAAAAGGCCCCGCCCAACAGGCTGGCCGCCGCACACTCAATTAACAGCATACGAAACTGCCCACGTTCATCGGCGCACGCGCCGCAACGCGCGGGCGCGTCGCAACGGAAGGGGGCGGTGGGCACAGCGGTGCGAAAGGGCCAGACTGGACCACTTGGCGAATTTAGCACGTTAAGGTCGAGCGAGATCCTATGTTTTCAAGGATTTACAGAGAACCGAAGAAAAGGAGAAGCCACGCCGGGACAGCGAGGCCCTCTTGCAGCGAGCAAACCGCACAGTGTTAATAACTTAGCGGCCCCGCCCGGCTGGCTTAGCGTGGTATTTTTGCCAAGTGGTCCGGTCTGGCCGTAATGGCCAGTCCCATCAGCGAGCACCGCCGTTGCCGTTCTGTATCATTAGCGTGTTTGCCATGGTACGGATGTCCTCGCTGGAGAAGTGTGGCATGGAAGTGTAGCCGATCTGCTTGGCGTACTGCTCGGCTGCGTAAGCCGCTGCCACCACGGTCTGAAGGGCGTCTTCGAGTTTGGTCTTGGGCGCCGGGGCATTGCCGATTGCGGTACCATTGCCGTTGATGAGGAGTATTGGCTGCTGTACTTGGGTGGTCGGTGCTACTGACGGAGCGGGCGGGTGCGAACCATTCGCGCCGTTTGTATTTGCGGTCACGGCGAAACCGCCATCCGGCTGCGGGCCGACTTGCGGAGGAGGCGCATTGACCCGCGTTACCTGCCACCGGATCTGCTTGCGGCCTCTCCCGTCCGGGACTTCGGCTTTGCAGATCACCACCGGCTCGCGCTCCTCGATGCGCAGCTTCCGGCAGGTGTCCGCGATGATGTTACCCACGGATTCCGAAACGTAAAAGATATCGCGTTCGGTGGTGGTGTATTTGCGCTGTGGTCCGCCGAACTTTGATTCGGCGGTCTCGCCGTCGAGCGACATCAGGCAGACCTCGATCGGGCAGTTCGTGGAAAATTCCAACTTCATTTTGTTGCTCCTTTGCGCTTTAGAGTCTCGCGGCTTTTTAAATCCTCGAATCAACAGGGAAATGCATTCCAGGCACATGACTGCTTCGTGCTGAGGGTGTTGGTTGGTCGCACTTCGGCAGCCGCGAACCAGTAGCGCGGGCTATGTGGCTCCATCGCGCAGTGGTCTACGATGGGCCACACGTCGCCGGGATCCGGGAATGTCACGGATACGGAGATGGCTTCGGCCGGAGAATCCGCTTCCATGGGCTCCCGAGAGGGTGCGCTCGGTGCCGGAGAACAGCGTCACGATGTACGGGGACATTCAAGCTACCTCCTGGAAGAGGCCACCCTGCTGCGGGCCTTCCACTACGGCCGCGATGCGCGGAGGCACCGGTGGCTCGAATGGGCCGATCAATTCGCCGGCGTCGGAGGCCATCAACGGCTTCTCGAAGGAATCCGCACCGACGACGTTCCATTCCGAAACTTCCGTGTACTTGCGGCAGCACGGGCAGCACAGCTCCTCGCGGGTCTCGCCGCCGCACATGTTGATGGCGGACGACGGGCAGCCGCGCCAGCCGCAGGTGTTGCACTCCTTTTCGGTAGGTCGAAATCGCGGTTTTCGGTTTCGGGCTCGCCGTACTCGTATGGCGGAAGCGTTTGCATTTCGTTTTTCCTCTCCGGCTGCTGTCGGCTACTTTTCTATACTACCGTGCGGTAGGTAGTATGTCAATAGAATTCGCACGATAGTCTCGTTTATTTTGCTGCTACCTCTCGTTAGGATGTATAATCTGGCCGTGGCCCAAAAGAAAAATGCCGCCGCTGTTGAGATGGCCCGTCTCCGGACCAAGAAGTTGTCGCCGGACCGCCGAAAGGAAATTTCGGACCTGGCAAATGATGCCCGGATGGAGACCCTATCCCCGCAGAATCGCAGCGAGATCGCTCGACTGGCTGTTCAGACCCGATGGGACAAGTATTATGCGGATCATCCGGAGAAGCGCAAAACTGCTAGGACCGGGGCCAGCCGAAAAAAAGTGCGCCGTAAAGTTCCTGCATCTGCTTGACATGCTACCATGCGTTTGGTAGTATAGAGTTAGAAAGGCGCCCGCGTTGCGTCCGATGAGCGTCCTTCGGTACCCACGCTGACTCCACACTTGCATTTCCCGATCTTCGATCCATTCAGGGGATAATGGTGACAGGAGCTGTTCGATGACCATAACGTTGCCGCTTCAACCCCAGGAAGAAGCCAAGCTCATAGCGGTCGCGCAGGCAAAGGGTGTCTCGACGGACGCTCTTGTGCGTGAGGCGCTCGACAAGATTCTTGCCGACGCGCCAGATCAGCTAGAGCCGAAGCTCGAGTCACGTCCAATCTGGGAGGTCATTGCCGACAACATGAAGGACTTGCCGCCGGAAGACCTTGCTCTTCTCCCAAAAGACGGCGCGAGCCAGATTGATCATTATCTTTACGGCCATCCAAAGAGAGACCAGTGACGGCCGTCTTCGCCGACACCTTTTATTGGGCCGCGCTGACCAGCACCGAGGATAAAGACCACGCACGGGCAATGGACTTCAGCCGATTCCTGAGGCCCGACAGAATTGTGACGACGGATGAAGTCCTGATCGAATACCTAGCTTTTTTTGCCGGAGCAAAACCCAGTGTCCGGCGTCAGGCGGGTAATAACGTCGACGTCCTCATCCGAAGTTCCGCGGTTGTGGTCATACCTCTAAGCCGGGAATCGTTTCTTGCCGGCCTCGAACTCTACCGGGTGCGCCCGGACAAGAGCTACAGCCTCACGGATTGTATTTCGACGCAGACGATGCGCCGGGAGGGCATCACTCAAGTGCTGACCAACGACCGGCATTTTCAGCAGGAAGGCTTCCACGCGCTGTTCCGGGCTTCCTGAATGCGCATCGCCAGATCGTAGTCCTCCCCTGACCTCAGTCCCGACAGGGAAGCCCTTTGGAAGGCCGCGCCGTGAGTGTCAGGCCCCAGGGTGGCACGCCGGGCAGCATCGCTCGCAGAATGCCCCACTCATAACGCGCAGCATAAGGTGAGTCTCCTGCACCGTGGAGCCACACTTCTTGTACTTCCCCGGAAACGAGTGGAGCTTGCAGTCCCCCGGGCCTAGCGGCCGCTCCGCATATCGGAGGACCAAAGGGTCTAACAGCTGCGTTTGCGGCAGGCGGAGTCCGTGGTTCGGCGTCGTTATGATGTGAGCGCCTCCATCGCTAGGCTGCATGGCGTCCGGTACTGTGCCGGCGTCCCCGAGAATAGTAGGCCGCCCAGTATCTGGCGGGTTAATCCCGGACTGATGTGCAGGATATTGCGTATCGCCCGGTGGCCGACCGTCCACTACGGTGCCATCGTCATCACCGGGAATGGTCGGTCGCTCAGCGGCAGTGTCTTGCGTGTTGCCCCCGGACTGATGTGCAGGATATTGCGTATCGCCCGATGGCCGACCGCCCACTACGGTGCCATCGTCGTCCGGAATGGTTGGTCCCTCAGCGGCAGCATCTTGCGGGTTGTCCGCGGACCGATGCGCAGGATATTGCGCATCGGTCGGCGGCCGACCGTCCGCTATGGTGCCGTCGTCGTCACGGGGAATGCCAGGTCGCTCAGGAGCGATATCTTGCGGGTCGCCCCCGGACTGATGCGCAGAATATTGCGTATCGCCGGGTGGCAAACCGTCCGCTACGCCGCCGCCGTCTTCACTGGGAATGGCAGGCCACTCAGCGGCAGGATCTTGCGGGTCGTCGACGGACCGATGCGCGGAGGATTGCCGATCGCTGGGTGATATGCCGGTCCCTACCATGCCGCCCTCTTCACTGGGAATTCCAGGCGGTACAGGCTGCATGTTTTGCGTATTTCCCCCGGACCGATGCGCAAGAGATTGCGCATTGCCACCATTTGCTAAGTGGGTTCTTTCGGTGCCGGCCTCCTTTAGATCAACCCTCAGGAACGGCTGCCATAGGAGGCTATAACAGTTTCTGGTCTTCTGATCGTTCTCCGCCCAAACCCGCTTTACTGCGAGCAACGGAAATGCCTCGGGAGGATCGCCCCGCGTGTAGTTCGCCAGCTCTTTGAGATAGGTTTGCAGCTGCCGAACCTGCACACCGAGGAAGCCCGCCAGCATCTCTTCGAGCGGAAAACACTCCAAACTCGTGCCCTGGTAATAGGCAAGCATGCCCCACAGCAGTCGCGCGCCGGCGCTCAGGGTCGGGTCCTTCAGGAGGGCCACGGGGATTAGGATACCCTGGCGCAGCATAGAGGGCTGGAATGGCTCACCAATTTTACGTTCGATCATGGGCGATTGCTCCGGTATGCGGCGACGCGTTGACCTATGCTGCTCGATGGACGCGACCGAGAAGATGCGCACCGGGTATTGCAGCGTGCCGGTGTATATGGGCTGTTGCACGATTGCGGCCAGACCGGTTATGCAGTTGGCGAGTGGAGGCTGAGACGCGATTTAATCAAAGCAGCGTTTTGACCTCGGAGAAACTGAGAAACGAGATGGCTTTGACGCCGCGTTTGGGCGGGGCGGCGACATGGGACATTATGGTTATAGTGTCCCATGTGGAGGCTGCTTTAGGCTCTAACTCGATGATTCCAGGTTGCGGGCGTTGAGCACTTCTCGTCTGTAGTGTCTCATGCAGTCTCTTTTTTGGCTTGTTTTCAGTGCTTTGCGGCCAATCCTATTATCGCACTTGCGAGGTTCGCCCCAGCGTCGATGACCCCAACATTTTACTAGCGCTCACTAGCGCCTCGCCGAAATCCCATTGTACAAGCTCACCAACTCACGGCAGGGGCGTAAATAGCCTATTGGCGTCGTGTCCAGCGTCCACGCTGCGCGTGAAGCTTGTGACGTGAAAGCCACAAGTGGGTGAAATGAAGGCAAAAAACGGGGGTCCAAAACCTTCGTTTTCAGCAGTATGCGGGCGTTGACGACAAACATCCCGCAAGTCAACATTTCGGAGGCGGAAGCCTTCTTCGATTCGATTTCCGACGCCTCAAGTGGGTGAAATGAAGGCAAAAAACGGGGGTCCAAAACCTTCGTTTTCGGCGGTATCTGGGCGTTGATGACAAACATCCAGTAAGTCAACATTTGGGTCGAGACAGGAGCCTTCTTCGATTCGATCACTGACGCCGACATCGCCTTGCGCATCTGAGGCGGCGCGTGCGGACGCGAAACGCTCGTGCGGCTCCACCAACTGCCATAAGAGCGGAACACCGACTCCGGTCCAATGAAGGGGCAGGTTGACCGTCATCGAAATGTACTAAGCGTCACGGACTTCCAAGGGCTGAAAAAAACTTGCTCTCAACGCTCCCAAAAGAGGCAGACGGGTGTATACCCATCCCAGAGGGAAGCCTAAAATGGAAATCACGGGTTATAGTGCTTCGCGTTCGGAGGTAAAAGCGGAAATCCCGATTAAATCCGAAAATGAAGGCAAAAAACGCGGTCGCGACGCGTCGTTTTCGGTGGTATGCGGGCGTTGATGACAAACATCTCGCAGGTCGACACTTGGGCGCAAGCGGAAGCCTTCTTTCGATTCGATTTCCGACGCCGACATCGCCTTGCGCATCTGAGGCGGCGCGTGGACGCAAAACGCTCATGGGGCTCCACCAACTGCCATAAGAGCGGAACACCGATTCCGGTCCAATGAGGGGCAGGTTGACTGTCATCGAAATGTACTAAGCGTCACGGACTTCCAAGGGCTGAAAAAAAAACTTGCTCTCAACGCTCCCAAGAGAAGCAGACGGGTGTATACTCCATCCCAGAGGGAGCCTAAGTGGAAATCACGGCTTATATTGCTTCGCGTTCGGAGGTAAAAGCGGAAATCCCGATTAAATCCGTGAAAAGGAGAGGGTTGGAAGGTATATGAAAACAGGTTTGATTCTCAGCCTCACTGCAGCCATTGTAATACCGGCGGCTTACGCTGACAACATCGCGGTTAACAGCTCGGGCACGGTGACGTTCCTGCCCAACGGCACCTCGACAACGACCGACTTTCCGTCCGCTTTCACTGCGGCAGACTTCGCCTCGGCCCAAACGGGTGCGAATGCCTCGATCCTCACAACCACCCCCTTTTATATAACTGCGGCTTCGCTAACAACGGCCGGGGCCCAATGGATTGGAACAAGCGCAGGCGCCGGTAGCGGCTCAACCCGCGACTACACCGCCCTATACGCAATTGACTTCACGATTCCGGACACTTTTGTCTCCGGCTCGCTGACCTTGAACTACGAAGTTGATAATGCATTGGGAGATACGAACCCGGGCATTTACATCAATGGAACCGCCCTTCCCAGCTCCACGGGTATCCCCTGCGGCGCCGGCGCGGCGTGCCGAACCAATTACAAAGCCTTGCAAACCTACGCCGACACTAACGTCACTGCCGATCTGCTCCAAGGGAAGAACTGGCTCTACATCGATGCGGTCAATCTCGGGGGGGAGGGCGGGTTGATCTTCTCGGCAAATATTTCGACCGTCAACTCCACGGCGACTCCCGAGCCCTCGACTTTGTGGATGTTAGGAACCGGGCTGCTCGTACTCGGAGCCGCATCGCGGCGAAAATGGCAGCACTCTCACAGAGTCAGCGTTTCAAAATAAATCCCGTTAATACTCAACCTGGCATCAATTTGGCGCGGCTTCTGACAATGTCCCCAAAATGCAGGCCCCAAAAAGCCCATGGTGGACAAATTTCCGCCTGCTCGCGGGCAGCCTCGCGCTTTGGCCGTTGGCCCGCCGGTGTGCTCCTCGCCCATTGCGATACGCCCGCGCGTCGCGGCGCGTTCGCCGATGAGTGGCGCGCCGTTGCGGTGGGGACGGCGGACGAGGTTCGGACGCGAAGCGCTGATCCAGTCCCGCCGGGCGCTACTGCTTCGCGGCTGCCATAGAGCTGGAGCCCGACGGATAACGCCTCGCCACGCCGACGTGCTCATCGCCACCTTCCGTTGCGCCGCGCCCGCGCGTTGCGGCGGGCTCGCGGATGAGCGGGCGCGTCGTGGCCGGACGACGAAGGCGGGCGGAGGCGGACGCGAAACGCTCGGGCGGCCCCTCGGGCAGTCGGCTTCGCGGCAGCCACCAAGCTGGAGCTCAACGGATAGCACCTCGCCACACCTCGCGCTCATCGCGACCCTCGTTGCCATGCGCCCGCGCGTTGCGGCGCGTTTGCCGATGAGCGGCGCACCGTTGGCGGCGACCGCAGGCGGCCGGTGCGGACGCGAAACGCTCTTCCACTCCGAAACCTTCTACGCAACGAACGTGACGTATGACCTTGCGCGCCAATGGGTCGCAATGCCGGGAAAGCTCGACTATGACTATCGCTGGCTGTTCTCGAAGGGCACGCCGGAAGTGATCGCCGAGTGATCGCCGAATCCCTTGAAAAACCATAGTTTTTCCAGATTCTATGAACTGCCTGCCTCAACCCCCCAAGGTCAGTCCCTGCGGAGAATAACCTGCCTATTCTCCGCATACTTAGCGGAGAATAACTTGCCAGCTGCGGAGATTACACGGTATAATCTCCGCAGGCGGTGCGGAGAATGTATGTCCACGAGCTCAACGACTGGCCCCGGTTCCACTGGAGCACGGAAAAGCTCGCCGAACCCCTCGCCTCCGTCCGCCACCAGCAGGGCCGCCTGATCGGGCACATGGAGGCGCTGGGATTCAACCTCCAGCAGGAGGCCGTCCTGCAAACCCTGACGACGGATGTTCTCAAGAGCAGCGAAATCGAAGGGGAGAAGCTCGATGCCGAGCAGGTCCGCTCGTCCATCGCCCGGCGCTTAGGGATGGACATCGGCGCCCTCAAGCCCACGGACCGCAACGTCGAAGGAGTCGTCGAAATGATGCTGGACGCCACGCGCCACTATGACCAGCCGCTGACTGACGAACGGCTGTTCGCATGGCACGCCTCGCTGTTTCCAACAGGCCACAGTGGGATGACCAAGATCAGGACAGGAGCCTGGCGCGACGACGGCAAAGGGCCGATGCAGGTAGTCTCCGGTCCGATGGGAAAGGAACACGTCCATTTCGAAGCGCCGAAAGCAGACCGCCTCGCCGGCGAGATGCCACCATTCCTCGACTGGTTCGAGGGCAAGGACCCGATTGATCCCGTCCTCAAAGCCGGACTCGCGCATCTCTGGTTCGTGACCATACACCCGTTCGACGACGGCAACGGCCGTATCGCGCGGGCGATCGCCGACATGGCTCTGGCACGCTCCGAGAACAGCCCGCAAAGGTTCTATAGCATGTCGGCGCAGATCCGGCAGGAGCGCAAGGCCTATTACGACATTCTGGGAGCCACGCAGAAAGGGACGATGGACATCACGCCGTGGATGGAATGGTTTCTAGGCTGCCTCGGCCGCGCCATCGACGGGGCACAGGTCACTCTAAGCTCGGTGCTTGGCAAAGCCCGTTTCTGGGAACGCATAAGAGATGCGCAGCTGAATGACCGGCAGCAGTTGGTAATCAACCGCCTGCTCCACGGGTTCGAAGGCAAGCTCACAACCTCCAAATACGCCAAGCTCGCAAAGTGCTCGCAGGACACGGCTCATCGCGATATCCTCGCGCTCCTCGATCACGGCGTCCTCGCTCGCAATCCCGAAGGCGGGCGCAGCACGAGCTATTCCCTCGCTCCGATGCAATGACCGGTTTGGTCGTGCCGTTGAACTCGCACATGCCGGGCTGACGAAAACCACCCGAACGCGATCGAGGCTGATCGGCTCGCAGCCGAGCCCGCGACGCCGTGTAGTTGCGATTTCGACGTAGCCAGTTCCGGTGATCGCGGAAGCCCGATCCGAGGCAGCGAAGGCGACCGGCTCAGCGACTTCGCCCTGCCTTCAGCGCCCGTCCGCCTGTCCCGCCACCTCATTCAGCTCAGCCGTATTCAAAGCCTTCTTCTCGTTGCCGGCCATGGCGTCGCTGTACGGTCAGTAGCTCGCGATAGAGCGCCTCTGCTTCGGAGTAATTGCCTTCGTTGGTATAGATATTCGCTTGATCTGATTTGCTGGCCAACGTCGCGGGATCTTCTGCGCCGAGGACACGGCGCTGTGCCTGGATGGCTTCGCCGTTAAGCTTTTCCGCGTCCTTGAGTCTGCCTTCGTCTTGGTATATGAGCACCAGGACGCGCAAGGTTTGCAGAGTGACGGGATGCTCCACGCCCAAAATGCGCCTCTGCAAGTCCAGCGCGCGTTCCAATTCCCGTTGCGCCTGAGGATATAAACCCAACTCATAGTACGAGTTGCCGATGGTGTGCCGGATCGACGCTTCCACTAAAGGCTGCCTGCCGAACTTGCCTTCGATGCTTGCGGCGGCGCGATCCAGCGCGGTGCGTACCTGCATATACGGATCGGGCTTGCCGCGCGCGCGGGTCTGGCCGTCTACACTCGCCTGTGCCAGGACGTCGTTTTGCAGGAAATCGTTCACCGCCCTGGCCTCCTGTTCAGCGCGGCTTGCCCGTATTGCCATCCAGGAACTCAGGACGATGCCAGCCACCAGCAGGAATGCCAGAGCCGCCGCGAAAGCCACCCCGAGCCGGTGCCGCCGCCCGTACTTCCTGGAGCGGTATCCGGTGCTCGCCGGTCGGCCGTAACCGGTTCGTTGCCGAGGTAGCGTCCGATGTCTGCCGCCAGTTCAGAAGGCGTTCCATAGCGCCGCGAGCGCTCCTTTTCGAGAGCTTTCAGAGCAATGGCGTCCAGATCGCCGTGCAGTTGCCGGGCCAGCGTGGGGGGATCGGACCCGCGGTTTTGAGCTGTCGTGCTGGACTGCTCGCCAAGCGTGCGCAGCTTCGTGCTGGGACGCGGCGCTTCCTCCTCCCGCATCCGCCGCAGGACTTCGTCGAAAGCCAGTTTGTGGAATTCCAGCGGCAGTGCCCCTGTCAGCAACTCATACAGCACCACCCCCAGCGAGTACACGTCCGTGCGGGTGTCCACGTCCACCCCGGTCGAGCCGGCCTGCTCCGGGCTCATGTATGCCGGTGTCCCCACAATCGCCCCCGCCCGGGTGAACAGGGTTTCGGCGGTCAGCGGCTGCGCGGTGGCTTTGGCCAGGCCAAAATCGATGATCCGCGGCACCGGCTTCCCGTCCACTTCGCCTACCAAAATGTTCGTGGGCTTCAGATCGCGAGGGATGACGGCTTTCTGGTGGGCATGATGCACGCCTTCGCAGACGTGCACGAAAAGCTCCAGGCGCCCGCGCAGAGTCATCCGGTGTCGGTCGCAGTACTCCGTGATGGGAATCCCCGCGACGTACTCCATTACGAAGTACGGCCGGCCCTGCGGTGTCGCGCCGGCGTCGAAGACTTTGGCGATGTTGGGGTGCCCGATCAGCGCCAGGCGCCCGCCGCTGGTTCAGTTGCGAAAAAGCTGGGTGCTGATCTGGTAGGGTGAGACGTGCCCATCACCGCAGCCAATCCGTTCAAATGGCGACACTATCCAGGCGACATTATCATGTGGTGTGTGCGCTGGTATCTTCGCTACCCCATCTCGGTGGCACAGATGGGGGAGATGACCAGAGAAAGAGGTCTAGCCATCAGCCCCAGTTGTGTGTGGCGTTGGGTGCAGACTTACGGGCCGGAGCTGGACAAGCGCTGTCGACCGCATCTGAAACCCACCAATCGGAGCTGGAGGGTGGATGAAACCTACATTAAGGTGAAGGGTCAGGAGCGGTTCCTGTACCGAGCGGTCGATTCCAGCGGGCAGACCATCGATTTCCTGTTGACTGCCAAGCGCGACACGGCCGCCGCTAAACGCTTCTTTCAAAGGGGAATGGCGAATCCCGGCAATTCGATACCGCGGGTGATTAACGTAGATAAGAACCGCGCCTACCCGGCGGCGGTCGACGAGTTGAAGAAGGAAGGCACCATCCGACGACGCTGCCAACTGCGACAGTGCAAATACCTCAACAACGTGGTGGAGCAGGATCACCGCAATGTAAAGTGTCGAACCTGGCTGGCGAAGGGTTATGGGTCGGTGCGGACAGCGTGGCGAACCTTGCGTGGCATTGAGGCGATGGGCATGATCCGAAAGGGTAGGGTGAGAAGGGCATGCAAAGGAGATGTGATCGCCCAGGTGAAATTCATCAGCAAGCTATTCGGTCTCGCCGCATAAGGAAACCGCTCAATTCAGCGAGTTCTCGACCTTCGCTAATTTTCGCAACGGAATCCGACGATGATCTCCTGCGAGTGAAAGTCTTCAGGGATATGCCCATTGTGAAGGTGGCGAACTTCCTGAATCTTGTGGCAAAGGGAAGGGCGCGTTAGCTCGAAACGGCTTCGCGAAACACGGCCGGGGCGATATTCTTTAATGAACTAAGCCTTCGGCAAGATATCGTCGCGACTTTGTCCTGAATCGCCAGCAGCCAGACTGCGATTCAGGTGAGTCTCGCCCTTAACATCTCGCCATCGTTTCAAGAGGCGA